>JAESFT010000214.1_pt1 | contig 58281 bp, 80 predicted proteins | sample 9269451 | NCBI WGS metagenome assembly JAESFT01 (sample SAMN14502557, study PRJNA617106) | algae metagenome | isolation source: Scytonema hyalinum WJT4-NPBG1 and co-occurring heterotrophs from well... | place: USA: Mojave Desert, Joshua Tree National Park, California | collected 2006-05-25
AGGACACCCCATTGGGCCGCGCCGGCCAGCCGAAGGAGTTGGCGGGCATCTACGTCTTGCTGGCGTCCGACGAGGGCAGCTACATGACAGGCGGCATCCACGCTGTGACCGGTGGCACTCCTCTGCTTTAAGGCGGCGCCGAGTTGGGAAGCGCTGCGATGGAGCGCTCACCGGCAGTGCCGGGCCTTTGGGCCGCTCCGGGGCAGACCGTTCGCTTGAGCCCGGGAACGGTGGCCCAGCCAGCCCTCATCGTGCCGTTGCCGCACCCTCAGTAGAGGTTCTCCATGCGCTCCGACTCTCTTGCGTTCCTCAGCGCGATCATCAGTGCTCCCTCGCCGAGCGGGTACGAGCAGCCTGTCGCGACGCTCTACCGGGAATACGCAAGCGCCTTTGCCGACCGGGTCACAACGGATGTCCACGGCAATGTGACCGCCGTGCTGAACCCTGATGCTCCCATGAAGATCATGCTCGCCGGACACATGGACGAGATCGGGTTCATCGTTCACTACGTCAGCGACGAGGGTCTCCTCCATTTCAGCGCGATCGGCGGGCACGATAGCGTCATCCCTGTGGGGCAAACGGTCTGGGTGCACGGCAAGCAGCGGGTTCCCGGTGTGATCGGCCGTAAGGCGATCCACCTGCTCGATCCGGACGAGCTCAAGAAGAAGCCCGACATGAAGGAGCTGTGGATCGACATCGGCGCAACCTCACGAGCTGAGGCCGAGGCTTACGTCGAGCTCGGCGACGTCGTCACCTACCAGCATGAGCTCCAGATGCTCGTCGGCGATCGTGCGACCGCACGGGCCTTCGACAACAAAGCCGGGCTATTCATCGTCGCGGAGGCCCTGCGGCTGCTGAAGGAGGAGGGCGGCCTCGATCCTCAGGTCGGAGTCTACGCTGTCGGCACGGTGCAGGAGGAGATCGGCTCCCGCGGGGCCCGCACGGCGGCTTTCACCATTGATGCGCAGTCGGGCCTCGCGGTCGATATGGGTCATGCTATCGACTATCCAGGGGTGAGCAAGGCGCGTTTCGGGCAGCTCGACATCGGCAAGGGGCCCGGAGTTTCGCGAGGCGCCAATACAAACCCCGTTGTGTTTACGCTGCTCACGGAGGCTGCAAAGGCTGAGGGCATCCCCTATCAGGTCGATGTCACCCCGGGAGCGACCCCGACCGATGCGAATGCCCTGCAGCTGAACAGGAGCGGCATGGCGGCCGGTCTCCTGAGCGTTCCCCTGCGCTACATGCATACGCCTTGCGAGGTGGTAAGCTTGAACGACGTGGAGAACACAGCTCGCCTTCTTGCAGCTTACTGCCGGCGGATCAGGCCGGATACCGAATTTACACCCCACTAGAGCTGAACATGAACCTCGAGAGCTGATGGACCCTGCGCCGGACATCTGAGTTGTGGTGGGACGGTCCTGAGCGGATCGCCGTACTCAGGGCCAGGAGGTTGGGGTGAATGACCCAAAGCTGCGCTAAACCAGCAAAACGGGCGGTCAGGTTGCCTCGGTCGTGGGCTGTAGGTCCGGAGGATCGATGAGCAGCGAGGCTTTCCGCCACTACGACCCGAGCGGCTTCTACTGCGAGATGGCACATGGGGCGGCAAGCCAGCAGGTGCGCGGCCGCCTCGAACGCCTCTCGAGTGACGACCTTAAACGTCGCGCCGCCGAGGCAGAGGCTGAGTTCCGCGACCTTGGCATCACTTTCACCGTCTATTCCGATAATAATGAGATCGACCGCGTTCTGCCCTTCGACCTCATCCCGCGTGTGCTCTCCGCACAGGAATGGCAGCACATCGAGCGTGGGTTGACCCAGCGGGTTGCGGCGCTCAACCTCCTCCTCGACGACCTTTACCACGATCAGCGGATCCTGGGCGACGGCGTCATTCCGGCGGATCTGGTCCTCGGCAACGCAAACTATCGCCCCATGATGCGGGGCTTGGATCTGCCGCATAGGGCATACGTCCATATCTGCGGCACCGATCTGATCCGAGATGAGCACGGGACCGTGATGGTTCTCGAAGACAATGCCCGCATTCCCTCCGGCGTCAGCTATGTGGTTGAGAACCGGCATATGATGCTCCGGGCGTTCCCAGACCTCCTCGAGGGTATCGGCGTCCGCTCGATCGACGATTATGCGCCCAAGCTCCTCGCCGCCCTGCGAGACGTGGCGCCCGCGGAGAGCATCGATCCACAGGCTGTTTTGCTTTCGCCGGGACCGTTCAACTCCGCCTTCTTCGAGCACGTCTTCCTCGCACGCGAGATGGGCGTGCCGCTCGTTGTCGGCGCCGATCTCGTCGTGCGCGATGACCGGGTCTACATGCACACGATCGCCGGTCTCATGCCGGTGGACGTCATCTACCGTCGCGTCGACGACGAGTTCCTGGACCCTGAGGTTTTCCGACCCGACAGTACGCTCGGCGTTCCTGGTCTGATGCGGGCCTACCGTCGTGGGAATGTCACTCTCGCGAATGCCGTCGGTGCGGGCGTCGCTGACGACAAGGCTGTCTACGCCTATATGCCGCGCGTGATCCGCTACTATCTCGGCGAGGATCCGATCCTGCCCAATGTCGAGACCCACATCTGCCGCGAGCCTGAGGCACTCCGCTACACGCTCGACCACCTGGAGGAGCTTGTCGTCAAGCCCGTGGGCGAGGCTGGCGGATACGGGATCACCATCGGGCCGCGCGCAAGTCGGGCCGAGCTCGAGGAATGCCGCAGAAAGCTGCTGGCTGACCCCGCCCATTACATCAGTCAGCCCTGTATCGGCCTATCGGTCGCGCCCACTCTTATCGGGGACTCCATCGAGCCGAGGCATATCGACCTCCGGCCGTTCGCGATAACCGGATCGAGTACCTGGGTCCTGCCCGGTGGGCTCACGCGAGTGGCACTGCGTGAAGGCTCCCTGATCGTCAACTCCTCCCAGGGCGGTGGCTCAAAGGACACGTGGGTCCTTGCGTAACGTCCTCCTCGCCAGCTCTGCGGAGCACCTCTTCTGGCTCGGGCGCTACCTTGAGCGAGCCGAGAACCTCGCGCGCATTCTCGAGGTGAATGTCACCTTCGCCCGCGATGCTCGCGGCCTGCAAGACTGGCTGCCGATCCTGCGCATCCATTGGGATGAGGCGAGGTTTCTCGCGCGGTACGAGACCGCCTCGACCGATGCGGTGCTGCACTTCTACATTCTCGACCGGGACAACCCGACCTCCATCGTCAGTGCGCTCACCAACGCACGATCGAATGCGCGCACCCTGCGGCCGCTGATCTCGCGGGAGATGTGGTCTCAGCTGAATGTCTTGTACAACTGGATCTCGGCGCTGGACCGGCAAGCCCTCAAACCCGGCCGTCTTGCCCGTCTGCTCGCAGAGATCGAGGAGGCCTGCCAAACGCATACTGGAATCACGGAGGGAACCTTCCATCGCGACCAGGGGTGGTGCTTCTATTGGATTGGGCGCTACATCGAACGCGCTGATCAGACCACTCGCCTGCTCGATATGAAGTCGCCGACGCTCCGGACAGGGTCCTCCAACGAGGCGTCATCGGTCGACATCGCCCAATGGAACGCTCTTTTGCGCTCGGCTGCCGCCTACCACCCGTACCGGCGTGTCCGGTCGGCTGCGTTCACCGCCGAGCACATCGCAAGCTTCCTCTTGCTGGATCCGAGCCTTCCCCGCTCGGTTCTGCTGTGTACGCATGAGGTCGATCGGCTGCTGGCCGATCTCCGGCTGCGCTGCGGACTCTCGGCCGGTGAGGCAGCGGCAGACGAACTTCGCGCCATGAAGGCGAGCCTCAGTAGCCTAACCGGTCGCGAATGGCTGGCTGACGGTCTACACGAACTGCTTGATCTGGTTCAGCGCCGCCTGATAGCGATCACGCAGCATCTCACCGACGCGTTCTTCGTGCTGCCGGCCGGAGAGGTTCTGACTCAGCCTCGGCGAGCGGAGATCCGGAGTTGAACATGATCAGTGATGCGACCGGCGGCAGGCGGCGCGACAGGCTGCCAGCAGACGTGGTAGGTGATTAGCATGGCCGTTGTTCAGCACATCTACTGCAGCGCGATCATCAGCAAGAAGATGTGTGACGCGCTCACCAGCTACATCTTCTCGGTCAGCGCCGCGAAGGGAGAGATCGAGGAGTTCGTCGTCTACCTTGTGACGGGTGGCGGCAACCCGAGTTCCGGCATGGAGCTCTATTCCTTCTTCAAAGCCCGTCCCGAGCGCACGACGATCTACAACATGTCGAGCGTGGACTCGGCCGGTGTGCTCTTCTTTCTTGGCTTTCAGAGGCGCTTTGGCGTGCCAGCCTCCAGCTTTATGGTCCACCAGACCAAGTTCTCGAAGGCTATGCTGCCGGAGTGGTACAGCTATTCCGACCTCAAGAAGTCGGAGCTCGAGCTGCTTGCGGTCGATCAGAAGACCCACCGGGTGATTGCCGCTGAGACGGCTCCCAAAGCTGAGATCGCGCTGTCGGTCGAGGATGTCGAGGCCGCCGCGGCGCGGACCACCGTCTACTTCGCCGAGGACGCCCTGCGGCACGGCTTCATCGAGGCTGTGATCAGCCCGACCATGCCGACGCAGGACGTGTTCTACCTGACGGATCAGTATCTTGCCGGTCTCCCCGACTAGGCTGCCGCTTGGGCGCCTTTCGGGGACTGGAGGGAGCACCCGCTTCGGGCCCGGTGCTGCGCTCCCGCGCGGGCTCCTGTATACTGACGAAGAGAACGGAGACAGCGGAGCCATGGCTTATACGATCACGTTCTACAAAGATGACGCGGAGATAGACACCATCCTTTGGGGTGGCTCCCGGGAATCGGCCATCGACCATGCGCGCAACCACTTCGGAACGCAGAGCGATCAGAATGGCGCAACCGCGGTGGTCGTCCGCGACGAGGGCGGGCACGTTATAATCCAGCACCCGCCGAGCAATCCCGGTCATCGCGGTGTCCAACGGAATACGCTAAAATCGTCCCCGTGAGAGCACGCGACACGTCCGAGCCCGCGAAGAACGTCCTGGCTCTTTCGTGAGGATCCGGCAGGCGCACTACGCCATCTTGTGGTGCTCCGATCCAACCAGGCTTGCTCATGCGAACTCAAGAGGTGTCGGATGAAACTGTTCAAGTGCCAGTCCTGCGGGCAGCTTCTGCACTTCGAGAACCACACCTGCGAGCGCTGCGGCCACCGCCTCGGCTACCTGCCCGAAGCCAATTCGCTCTCCGCACTCGAACCTGACGGAGCAAACTGGCATGCGCTCGCCCTGCCGGGGCGCTCGTACCGCTTCTGCTCGAATGCCGAGCACGACACCTGCAATTGGCTCGTACCGGCGGAGTCGGACCACGCCTTCTGCCTGGCCTGTCGGCACAATGGTGTTATCCCTGACCTCATCAAGCCCACCCATCTGCAGTCGTGGAGGCTGATCGAGTTCGCCAAGCACCGCCTGTTCTACACCATCCTCCAGCTTCGATTGCCGCTGCAGACACGCGCTGAAGACCCGGAGCATGGGCTGATCTTCGAGTTCCTGGCGGACCCTCCGACACAGGACAGTCCGAAGGTCATGACGGGCCACGACAACGGGCTTATCACCATCGCCTTGGTCGAAGCCGACAATGTCGAGCGGGAGAAGCGGCGCAAAGCCATGGGCGAGCCCTACCGCACGCTCCTTGGCCATTTCCGTCATGAGGTGGGCCACCACTACTGGGATCTGCTCGTGCGAGACGGGGGGCAGCTCGAGGCGTGCCGTACGATGTTCGGGGACGACCGGGAGGATTACGGTGAGGCGCTCCAGCGGCATTACAGCAAGGGACCGCCGTTGGATTGGCAGCAGAACTTCGTCTCCACCTATGCGACAACCCACCCCTGGGAGGACTTCGCCGAGACCTGGGCGCACTACCTTCACATCGTGGACACGATGGAGATGGCGCGATCCTGTGGCGTTCGGGTGAATCCGCGTCTCGATGATAGCGGCGCGCTGAGCGCTGACCTTGAGGTCAATCCCTACAGGGTCGGTGACATCCAGCGGATCGTGGACGACTGGTTGCCGCTAACCTTCGCACTCAACAGCATCAACCGCTGTATGGGGCAGCCCGATCTCTACCCCTTCATCCTCACTCCTCCGGTCATAGCAAAGCTCGGGTTCATCCACGACCTCATTCAGGGCGCCGGAGCAGTGGCTCCTATTCGATCGAGTTGAGGTCCGGCAGGGGAGCCGCATCGGCAGGCCTCCCTGGAGCGCTCCCTGCTGGGCCCCAAGGGAGGGGTCCGGTCGCCTCGCCTTCGGTTCCCTTCGTGCTTGTGACAGGATTGGCCCTGTGGCTCACGTACGGCACCTGGAAGGGTGAGATTCCGCTGATCGCTGCCAATGGAACGACGCTCGTACTTGCCAGCACCATCCTGTTCATCAAGCTTGCACACGGCTGAACGGGCGCAGGCGACGGCCCTCGGACCGACCATGCGGCGAGATCCGCCATCTCGGCTCACCTGGTCAGCGGGGCGATATCCGCGCCCCGTGTAGGCTACCGCCGACGGTTATCAGCCGACCTGACACGTCGAACTTGCGCCAGCAGCCGTGCCTTGGGCCCGATGGAGTAATCTCTTCATAGCTCTCGTAGAACGCGACGAGGTTGCCGCCAGGGCCGTATTCCTCATGCTCCCAGAACTCCGCCAGAATAGGTCCGCCCCGGCTGCAAGACCGGATCGCCAGAAGCTGATGATTGGACGGGATCCTGAAGACACGTTCGAACTCGGGGACGTCAACGAGGGCCGTCGCCATAGCAATCACACATGGAGGGCGATGGGTTGGAAACGGCGCGTTCTCCTGGACCGCTACCCGGGCACGCGCCCTGTTGCGCGCCAGCGGGGCCCATGAGGCCGTGGAGGAAAAGTCGAGGTCTGCTTCGACGCCACGACAGCGAGAACGATAATCGGTGCATCGAAGGGGAACGAACATTGCTACCTGCCACGAGACGGGTCGCGCGCCGTACCCGTCTTAGAACCGGTTGACTGAAGTGCGCCGGCATCGACGCCGCACGGATCCACATCGCAGCCGTAACAATAGGGTGCATCGAAGCACTCACTCCGCGGCCTCGAGATATCGAGTGTCTCTCCAATCTGCCTCGCCGTCGACGAAGTAGCGCGAGATCGCGCTCTCAAGGCTCGGCATCATCAGGCCCCGCTCGCTGGAGAGCGCCGTGCTACGTCGCTCGCTGCCGACCGGCCGCGGCTTCGATCGCCAGGACAGGCCGGCCTCGGCAGCGACGCGCTCGGCGAGTTCGATCCACGATGCCTCGCCTTGGTTCGAGAGGTGCCAAATGCCGCGCTCGTCGTCGATGAGGAGATCCAAGGCCGCCTGGACGAGGTCCGGCACATAGGTCGGCGACACGACGGTGTCGGGCTCCTCCAGGACAACAGGCCTTCCGGCAGCCATGTCCCTGAGAGTACGGAAGACAAAGTTGTGCTGATCCCATGGACCAAAGAAGGCACTCGAGCGGATAATCAGCGCATCAGGATGAACCTCAGTCACACGCCGCTCTGCTTCCGCCTTGCTCTCGCCGTAGGTGCAGGTCGGGCAAGGGGCATCACTCTCCACATAAGACGTGCCCCGCCGCCCATCAAAGACGCGGTCGGACGAGAAGGTCACCATCGGCAACCCGAGGCGCGAGGCAGCTCGCGCCACCATTTCCGCGCCAGCCGCATTGGCCTTGAAGCATGCCTCCCGCTCCCGCTCTGCATCCGCAACGCGCACATAGCCGGCCGCATTGATCACCGCCCAGGGGCGATGCTGGTCCAGTGCCACCTCAACCGAGGCCGGATCGCTGATATCCATATCACCGCGCGAGAGGAGCACGTGATCGAGACCGCGCAAGGATGCGATGCGCGAGAAGGCGTGCCCCAGGGTACCGGTCGCCCCGGTGATCAGAAGCTTTCGGCGCTGCGGCAGGGCGGCCGAGCCCGAGCGAACGGGTGGATGGTAGTATCGTTCGTCCCTCCGCCACCAGCCGTGGTGATCAAGCAGCGGATGGTCGAAGGTTCCGGTCTTGGCGAGCGCCGCGGCGGCCTTGCCGATGGCGGTGCGGCGGGGCTCGGGCCCGCGAACATCGAAGGCTCCGGGCTCGTAGAAGCCATTACGACCCACCAGCAGGGAGTTCCAATCCACCGCACCAAAGAGGGACCACACGGTCACGGCGCGGATGTCGGCGCCCTCCGCCCGGAGTTCCTCGACCCCGCGCCACACCTCCATGAGCCAGCGCACTTGGTCCTCTCGGGTGCTGCCGTGGTGCGCTTCCGTGACTGCGATGGGACGGGCATAGCGCTCCCACACCTCGGCGAGCCTCGCCTTGAAGCCGAGTTCTTCCGGGGGCAGGTCCATGCGCACGGCTTCGACGTCCGCATAGGTATCGAAGCGCGTGGCGCCGATCCGGGGGTGCAGATGGTTGCCGCCGTGGAAGCCTTCCGGGTAGCGCTCCAACCGTTCGTCGAGGTAGCGCTCGCTCGTGAGGTAGTGATTGATCCCGATGACATCCGGCGCGCCGTCAGCTTCGAGGAAGAACTCGAGCTCGTCCTCTGCGATGCCGTTCTCCAGAAGGACGCCGTGCCAAGGATGGGTGCGATCGACGCGCCCGCACAGGAGGTCGAGGCTGAGCCAACGGCGCTCGTTCTCGAAGTCCGCCTGATAGCGCAGATGGGGCGTGCTGAAGACCTTCCCCATATCCTCGGTCTGGACCAGCTTGGCGCTGGGCGTCACGCGGCGAATGGCCCGCATGGCGAGCACGGTCGCCCGGCATTCGGTGATGAGCGTCCGCAGAAAGGTCGGGTAATCGCGGCCATGGGGGTGCCAATGCCCGTAGAGGCCGCTGAACCGCGCCGTCGTCAGCGGCTCGTTCACGGGCGTAAACATCTCGATCCACGGGTAGCGGCGCGCCACCCGCTCGGCATGGCGGGCGAGGAGATCGGGAAAGTTCGGATCGATCAGGCTCGTGTAACGCGGACCGCTACCGTGGTGGACGAGGCCTGCGATGGGATTGATGCCGAGTTCGCGCAGACGCGCGAAGCGCTCGTCGGTCCAAGCCCAGTCGCACACGTCCGGATCGTCGGGCGCGACCGTCTCCCACACCACCGGGTAGCGCATGGTGCGGATCCCGAGGGCTGCCACGGCGTCTAGGTCGGAGATGCGCTGGAGGTGACCCGTTTCCTCGACCTGATTGCGGAACTCATCTCCGATCTGCACGACCGTGCATTCAGGACCACCCCAAAGTTCCAGCTTCCGCCGACCCATCATCCTTGAACCTCTTACGCTTACACAGCAAATCCATGCAGGTCGAGCCTAAACTCAGCGTAAGACGAAGATGTTCCACTAGTGACGACTTTGGATAGACAATAATGACATAAGTAAAAAGATGCACTTTGACATCGTGTCGGTTCAGTCGTCGGATGGATCCGAGCCGTCATCCGATAGGATCGATGCTTCGCACGTGCGCTTACGCTTCAGTTCCGCGTCGCGGCCAATCCCTCATGTCGACCTGCAAGCTGCGGGACGGTGCGGATCAAAGCTGCCAAGAGGGTCGGTCGATCGCACGGCTTGTTCAGCCACGGCACGCTTTGCAACTCCACGGGGGCGGTGGTGCGCTGATGCCCTGAGTAGATCAGGAAGGGAATGCCGGCTCGATGAAGGCGCTGAGCCAATGGCGTGCACGGACCATCTTCGAGCGCGTAGTCCAAGATGACGACGCTGGGCGTGCGGGCCGACAGCCATTCGATCGCCTCGCTTGCCGAGGAGACCGACGTGCAGGCTCCGAATCCAACCTCCTCCAGATAGGCTTCGAGCGACAGGCCGATCAGCGCCTGATCCTCAACGATCAGGCAGGATGGCTGCACGTGATGTGTTGCTCCGGCACTGCCCAACTGGCGTGCCGCCCTTACAAAGCTCAAGCTCATGATCGTTGCCTCGCCTGCGGCACGCTCGAAGGGCGCCGTCGTTCTCATCTCTTGTTTTGGTCGCTGGACTTATGCGGCCTGCCGGGCGCTCGCGCTCACCAGCGCAGCGCGCATTACGCCGTCTGTTCCGAGGTCGTCCTCGCCTTGAAGATGCATCAGTTCAGCCAAGCGAAGTCGGGCGCGGTTCATGCGGCTCTTCACGGTGCCGATGTTGGCTCCCACAATCCGGGCGGTTTCCTCGTAGCTCAGCCCTTCGGCGCCCACCAGGAGCAGCACCTCGCGGTGGTGTACCGGCAGCGCGATCAGGGCCGATTGCAGGTCGGCGAGATCGAGATGGCCCTCCTGCTCAGGCAAGCTGCAGAGCCGGCCTGCCATCATCCCGTCCGGGTCCTCGACCTCGCGGCGACGCTTGCGGTAGGCGGTGTGGAACTGGTTGCGCAAGATCGTGAAGAGCCAAGCCTGCATGCTTGTTCCAGGCTCGAAGTGGTGGATGCTCGCCAGCGCACGCACGATGGCCTCCTGCACGAGATCGTCGGCCTGATCGAGGTTGCCGGTCAGCGAGATGGCGAACGCCCTCAGATGGGGAAGGGTGGTGAGGAGGTCCGCTTTGACGTCATAGGACAAAGACGTTTCGATTTGCTGTGGCATGCTCATGCTCCTGGGCTATGCCGCAGTCATTGGCACGGGCCTGAACAACATCGACGTTCCGAAGATGGGGATACAACTTGGCGTCGGCAAGCAAGGTTTCCGATGTATCGCCGAAATAAACAACACGGTTGCTTAACTCATGTGATTGTTCGGAGGCCCGCAAGGCAACCGACAGTTCACCATGAGGAGCGCACCTTAACTTAGATCATATAAATTACGTTATATTTGCCGGGGGGCTGCATCGGAGCTTTGCACCTTCGCGCGTTCGGCCCGGGAGCTCTTTGGCAGGTGTGGCTTAAGGCGAGCAGGATGAAGCGATGCGAGGCCGTGAGCACAAGCGGGTCCGGCTGACGTCTTGCTCGAAGCGAGACGGTTAAGCCCGTGATGCTGATATAACCCCGAGCGGAGAAGGTTGTCCGGACCAGGATTTGCCAGGCCGCCCGTTGCGGTCAGATCGCTGCGCTCGCGTCCGAACACTAACGCTGAAGCATCGATGCCCCGCGCCAAGGTCTTCGGGAGGCCTTGGATCGTTAACGGCCCTTTAACCTGTGTGGATGCGCTCCGAGTAGACGCCCATGATCATGCCTCCGCCTGTCGCAGGAGGTCTCCATGAGCAACCTCAACAGTCGCACGTCACGGGCGCAGATCGACATAGGGTCAGATTTGCCGGGCGACGTGCAAGACCAACTCGACGAGTTGGATCGTCGTTCTGCCCTCGAATGCAAAGCTGTCCTGGTTGGCTGGCAGGGCCCGAGTGCTGCGCGAGCGCGGCTGATCGACGAGGTGGAGGCACGCTATCGGAAGCACAAGGCAAGCGTGATGCGCCAATTGTCCGATCGGGTTGGACGATCATCACGAGCCAACTCTTAGCCTCCTGAGGGGCTCCTGGCGCCGTCACCATCGCGGCGTCCTTGCTGTACCGTCGTGGCATGACACAAGCGGCCGGAACGGCGATCACACTTTGTCGATGAGGTATTGCGGGGCACCCACGCCCGTTCGGCCAGCCGGTGCGCTTCGCGCACAACGAGCACGAGTGGCCACCATGCTCCGAGCCGCGAATATCGACGCCGGATCAGCCTCCGTTGGCGACGGGACTGCGGGAGCATGGCGGAACGACGCCACCTCGCTCCCATACCTCCCGACCGTAAGGCGCGAGCGACTGTTACGGGGAGCTAGGCCTAGACATCCACCTTCTAGAACGAAGTGCTTGTTCTGGCTGGATATAGGGAGGCTTGGCTGGGGCGCCAGGATTCGAACCTGGGAATGGCGGTACCAAAAACCGCTGCCTTACCACTTGGCGACGCCCCAATGCGCCGGAGAGCGCCGATATAGGCGGCGCGCCCGCCCCTGGCAACCGGCTTGTCGGGTGCCTGGGGGACGCAGGGCAGGGGCCCTGTGGACGGCGTTTTGCGGGCGCCCCGCGCCATTGCCTACCATTCCATTTGGTCGCAGCGCGTTTCTACCCTTGCGACCGGGGGGACCCGCCGCTATAAGCCGGTCTCCCGATGACAATCGGCTTCGGAGTGTAGCGCAGTCTGGTAGCGCACCACGTTCGGGACGTGGGGGTCGCAGGTTCAAATCCTGCCACTCCGACCATTCTTTCCCGGTTTTTCAAGGGGTTACGCAGGAGGCTAAACGGCCTCCTTTTTGCTGGGCTGGTTATTGGGCTGGGAATGGCCCTTCTGACGGCCCGTGATTGCGGCTCTGGCGCCCTCGAACTGGCTCTCATGATGGTGGCCATAGGTCCGCTCCAGAGTGGCGAGGGTCATACCGAGATACCCTGACGCCTCCCAGGCGTCGCACCCTGCCTGCATGAGCCAAGTCGCTGCTGTATGGCGTAGCGTGTGCGGCACCACGTCATCCCCAAGCCCAGCAAGCGTCCGAGCCGCACGGAAGGCCTTGTTGATCCGCTGCACTGGCCGCCCCTGCCACTCCACAACCGAAGAGCCTGAGAGCCCAAGCCGCTCCCAGCGACGCAAATGCGCCAAGAGTCGGTCGGGCAGACGAATCGGCGGCTGGCGTTTCTTTGTCTCACGCGAACCGGGTGGCCTTCGGTGAAAGACGCCGCGCTCGGTGTCCACGAACCCTCGCCCGACAGTGGGGCGGATCGCGGCTCCGCACACAGCCCCAGCGCGTGTGCCTGTATACAGCGCCACCAAGATGAAGCGCGCCAGGTGCTGGCCCGTGCGGCGGTCGGTAGTCTGACCCTTCCAGTTCTGGCGCATGCACCATGCCGCCCAGAGGAGCCGAGCAGCTTCCGATCGCGTCAACCACCGTTCACGGGCCTCACCACGGTCGGGCAGGGTGATGCGCGGAGCCTCGGTGACGTACCCTTCCGCGTGGTAGTAGCGGACGGCGGCTCTCAGATCCTCTAGCTCCCGCCGTGCGGCGCCAAGGTTGCCCCGCTTGGTGGCATAGCCTCGGCAAACGGCTCCGGTGAGCTGTGACAGCCGCTTATCGCCCAGGAGGTCTAGAACCCTTCCGAGGCGGGCAAGGGCTTCCTTGGGCCGGGCATGGCGGCTCGCGACCTCTTCGGAATAGATAGCGATCACATGGGCGACCGGAACGCGAGCCGGGTCACGCTTGCGGGAGCGGGCTGCTTCACCTTGGGACGCTTCGAGGATGAACTCCGCGAAGCGTCGCTGAGCCTCTGAAGCTTGTTCCTCGCGTAATCCTGTGCGGATGCGTCGTCCCCTATCTCGGATAACCCAGGCGGCATGTCGGGTAAGACGGCCGTCGGGAGCGTATTCGGCGGGTTCGAGGACAAGGCGGGGGCCGGACGGGCGACGCGGCATAGGGCGATCATCTCCGCAATGGCGTGCAGGGTGACGTACTCCTTCCCCGCCACGAATGAGGTAACGAGCCGCCCACGGTTGCGCTCACGCCGCAAGCCGGAGACGGTCATGGAGCCGTCAGGGAAGGCGATCTGAGCGGCGATGTCCAGCCGAAGGGGGGTGTCGGCAGCAATCTCGTCGCGACGCAAAGCGCGAGTCATCCCAGGCACCTCTCTGTCATCGTGCGGTCGCGGGGCATGGGGCGGTCAGTCTTGGTCATCCCTCCCTCCCGTTCATGGGGAGGGGTGGAAGGGGCGTCTCCGCTGACGCGCGCCGCATCAGAGCGATAACGGGAACAGCAGCGAGCGACGCCCACAGCTTTCCGACCACCTGCCCCGCCATGTAGTCGAGCGAGCCGAAGGCAAGCAGCAGGAAGGCGGCGCTGTCCACGATGGCTCCCGCTATGCCCGACAGAAGCACCGCTGCCGCGAGCCGCCTGCGGTAAAGTGGCTGATAGACGGCAAGGTCTGCCAACTCCGACAGGGCAAAGGCACGATCGATGCGATGACGAGGGCGGGCGGGCTAATGTAGGCCGAGATGCCGGACCCCAAGCAGATCGCTGCGAGCGCAGCCTTGGCCCCTAACTCACGATGAACGATATCCCGCAGGACAAGGGCGAGGCCAATCATCAGCACGCCGCTGGGGGCCATGAGGCCGAACCCAACCGGCACGAGGCACGGCCCATTCGGGACGCAGGTTCCCACATTGCCGATTAGCCAGTTGGCGGCAGGGATGGTGGAGATGAAACCAATAAGGGCAGCAATTCCGATCATGATTTAGCAGCCTCTGTCGTTCGTTTCTTTGTTTGGCCCGAGTGCGCCCCAAATGAAGAACACGATGGCGGCAGAGCCTCCGATCACCGCGAGAGCGATAAAGAGGTCAGCCACTCTGCTTCTCCTGTTGAGCGTCGCCAGTCAGTGACGCAGCCACCCTTGCTACGATCAGGGCTAGTTCATCAGGCGCGAAACACGCTGACATCGGCTGATTGTCTGGGGTGAAGCGGAGGCTTGATAGGTCTAGCTTTGCTCTTGCAAGCGTTTCTCCGACCAACTGCATTGATCCGTTCGCGGCCTTGAGCGCCGCATTCTCAGCACGCAGGATCAGGCTCTCGCGTCTCAATTGCTCAATCTCATCCGCCGCTATCTCCAGAGCATCACGCACCGGCTGAATAGGACTGACCCTCGCGAGGCCCCGCATGTGCTGCGTGTTGCTCACTGTCCACGCTCGGCTTACCCGCTCCGAAGCGGTATCGGGGATGTCGTCACCCATATGCAATCTCCATCTGCTTTAGGCGCGGGTTCCAACGCACCGGGGACTGGCGAGCATCGATGTTGCGTGCCATTCGGTCAGGACAGGTGTTCGAGTCTTTGTAGTTCCGGGCGACGTTCACGCTGTCAGCGGACGCGAACGGGTAGATGTCGCCAGCGAGATTGAGGCCACGCAGCATGTGAAGCCACGGCAGGTAGGCCCCATAGGTCCGAGCGAGGGCGTCGAACACGTCCTCAATCCGACGCCGCCACTCATCGGACCCGACCTGCCAGTACCGGCCCGAGCTGCCGACGCAGATGCGCGGCCACCCGGCGTCGATCAACTCGAACAGGTATTCAACCGGCAGGGCGAGATGCCATACGGGGCCCCTGAGAGCCTTCGGGAATGGCCATTGCGCAACCATGGCCCGTTGCTGCTCTACGGTGCCGTCGATCTCGTCGAGAACGACAGCCCAATGAGGGTGTCCAAGACGGGGTTCGATCCAGGCGAACAACTTTCCTTCGTCGATCTCCAGCCCGCGCGTATGCGCCCCGAACTTGCCGTTATCGAACATACAACTCTGCCCGATCATCATGCAGGTGTCGGCATCGCGTGGGTCGGAGAAGGGCACGCAGAAATGCCGACCAGCCATGCGGTAGAGCATGTCTCGCGGTGACAAGGGGGTCCCGTGATAGTGGATCACGTCATGTCCCCCGTTCGCCGTCAGACGACTCGCTCTGGCCCTTTGTCACCGGATCTGAAGGGGGCGGGCTTGCCACAAGGGCCGAAGCCATAGCCGACGCTTCACGTTCCGTGCGTTCCATGTCCCCATCGACACAGTAGACAGCCGCAACGAGGCGATCCGTGTAGATGCGGAGGTGTGGGTGCTTCTCGCCCTTCGAGTGATATGGCCCGTCAATGCTGACGCCAGCTTCCTTCAGGCCCCTTGTTACCGGAGCCCCTGCGACTGGGGAGAGTGGGTCGGGCCTCAGCCACTGCTCGGGCGTCTCACGCGCGTTCTCCCAGCCGTAGCCGTCGAACTCCTGCCAGCGCCCCTTGATCCCCTTGCGGTACTGCTCGCTACTTGGCTTGTACGCCAGCCACCGGATCGACTGAACAACTGCGATGACGGTCCCATCACGAGGCGCGGTGTCGATGGGCTGAGCGACATATCGCGCGATCTGCGCGGCCTCGGTGAGGGCGGTCACGTCCTGGCCCTGCGGCAGGGAGTTGGTCATCGGGCGAGCTCCGAGAATGAAGCGATCACTGCACGCCCCAACGTTGGCGGACGACTTGTAGATTCTCACCAGTTCGCTCGGCCTCCTGGCGCGCCTCACGGCGCAATACCGTGCGCTTGTTGTGCTCCGCGTAGCGCTCTGGATGGCGGGCTCTGTAGCGCTGCATAGCCGCGCGCTTGGCGTCCTTGTTTATGCGCACGACTGCTGGCTTCTCCCGGCTCTCGTAGGTCCAGAAGCGCTCGCCGCAATCCACGCATTCACGCCGGCGACGCAGCACGGAGCGCTTGAACGGGCGCACGTCCACAACGCGCGTATCAGCCTGGCACTCAGGGCAGTTCATCGCCGACGCTTCACATCGTCGAGGTCGTGAGCGTCGGGATAGTCGCCCCAAGGCTCTAGGTCACGAGGCGATGGCTCAGGCCTCGGTCGTGTGAAGTACCCGAAGGCGAGCACAAGACCGCCGCAGATGAACGCGCATCCAAATGCAATGAGCCAGGACGTCATGCTGTCCTCCGAAGGAGATCACGCTTGGTGAAACGGCCTTGCGGGCCACGAGGCGGTGGTGCCGGTTCCGGTCGGGCTCGTGCCGCATCGCGGTAAGCAGCGCGGAAGCCTGCCAGCGCCAGGCCATAGATAAACTTGCGGAACTCGCCATGCGTGAAGCGCGGCGTGCCGCGACAGTGCTTCACGAAGAACTTGAAGGGCTCCGGCGGATAGTGGCCCTTCACGCTGTTGCAGGCCTGACAGGCCGTGACGATGTTGATGGACTGTCGAACACGCCTGTCCGCCTCTGTCTTGAAGATCTGCGGGTAAACGTGATCCTTCGTGGCCAGTACGCCGCGATCGGCGAGAGCCTCCGGAGAGCCAGCCGGGTACACGCGCGTGCCACAGTAGTGGCAGACGTCGCCGCGGATTCGGCTCACAGCCCGCTCCACATGATGGCGACGCCCATCAGAATGCCAAAGCAGCCGGCCGCGTAGGTGATGATGGCGAGCTTGACGGTTTCATTGCATGGCATTGGAGCAGCCTCAGTAGGAGAGAGCGAAGGGGAGGGCGGTGTTAGCTCTGGCGATCCGCTCGCGGGCCACAGCCTCGATGCGTTGCTTCAGCGCCTGGTAGTCTTCAGAGCGCGTCTTGAGATGAGCGTCCCGCCCTTCGATCTCTTCGAACACGCGCCAGAGGTACGTGCTCTGGTCTTCCAGGTTCGGTGTGACGGACAAGTGCCAGTCCACCAGAGCAATAAGAGATGACTGCGGCATCAGTGCAGATCCTCACGATGAGGAGCAGCGAGCACGAGGGCGAGAAAGACGCCGAGGCAGGTGAGATGAATGATGAGGAGGCGGGTCATACGAGCCCCTTCTCGATCGCTAGAGGCTCCGGCAGGGTGACGATGACGGTTCCTCGCTCGCCTGGCTCGACTTCGATCTGAGACTTTGGCAGCCACACCGCCTGCTCGCGGTCTGCGTCATCGGAAACGAGGATGGCCCGCTCAGTCTCATGGTGCTGCTGAAGGGTGAGATCGATGAGGTTCGACTTCATGCCGCCCTCTCAAGATCGCTGGAGAACTGAGCCTCTACGTCAGACGACGACGGCTCACGGTCCAGCGTCTCAAGCCCTTCCTCAATCTCCAGGCGCTCAGCTTCGCGCTGCTCTTGGATGAACTGGCGGACGAACGGCATCCCTGGGCGGGTGCCTGTGGTCCGCTGAAGGTCTGTAAGGGTGAGGGGCATGGGGTGCGATCCGGTTTGGACGCTCACTATTCGGAAAAACAGAAAGTTCGTCAATCATAAATGTTGTGAAAATCAGAAATTCCGTTTCCACACATATCCACAGCCTCGCGGCCTCGACTCGTCACGGCTCCTTCTGCATCATAGAACAAAAGCAGAACAAGCGAGGCAACGATGATGGCAGGTCCAGGCCGCTACCAGACGGAGCTAGCCGATGTGGTGCGGTTACGGATCACCTGTGACGACTGCGGGCGGGAGAGGCGGTGGCCGCCTTACAAGGTCAGAGAGGCTGAAAGGGCAGGGGTCCGCACCATCCCGGAACTAGGAAGCCGGGTCATCTGCCCACACTGCCGCGACAGAGGCGCTAGCGGAAGGAACGTGAGCGTCGTTCCAACGCTCAGGAGGGGACCATGAGCACAGTCACCATGTACGGCGTTCAGGCCTTCACCCAGAAGGGCAAGAGCCTCAAGCCGGATGCGCCTCGCATCGTAAGCTCTGAGCGAGCCGCCGTTCGCATGGCAGAGGATCTCGCTCGGACGAGGCCTGGCGTTTACGCCTTCTCGCGATCAGGCGACTCGGAGATGGGCGAGTTCGACGATCCGGTGATCCTGGCCTCTCATGGCGAGATCCCGGCGTCCGATGGCTTCTGACGACAGCTGGCAATCTATCGAGGCGGCGCCGCGGGATCGTACCCCAATTCTGGCTTGTCGATGGAATGGAGAGGCTTGGGAGTACGCGGTCCTCTTCTACAACCGTCACCCAACCTTTCCTTGGCGGAGCTTCGAGATGAGAGCCTACCCAGAAGACTGGCCGGAGTACTGGGCAGAGCTACCGGAGCCGCCGGGGCGCTCAACGTGAGGTGGCTCGCTACTCGGTAGGCCTTTTTCTCTGGATCTTTTCCAGGCGGTTCGAGCACCGCAAATAGAATAAAAAATAGGGATCGGCGATGTCGAGAACGTCTTCACTCCACTCGATGATCTTGGATGAGGGCTCAAGGCTCTCGGCAATTGAATGCATCTGCTCTAGGGCCTGCGATACACCAGACCCGGGAGGGGCGCTCGCTCGCGACAAGCAGACCTCGCGCGTACGCCGGTAGATCTCGTCATAGGGAAAAGACAACAGCGGGGGATCGCTTCGCAATGCGAGTAGCACGCAGCGGTACACGTCACCATTTGAATTATCGAAAAAGTCGTGGCGGTTTCTTTCCTGGCCCCGCGGCTTAGGACCAGAGTGCAACGCGTCAAGCAACGACGAGAAATCGGTCATGGTTGACGTATTCTGCAAAACCCGGCGCAGAACGTTGTCGTCGACCAAGGGGGTCAGAGTTCTGTCACGCGTTTCCTCAACGCCTACTTCTCGGCAAAACTGTAGGCACACCGATTGCATCAGCTGAGGCGAGCCGAAACAATCCTTTGCGAAACGTTCCACAATCTCATGGTCAACGCTGATATTGAGCGCGGAAAAACCGAGATCTGCAATTTCGCGGGTTTCGTCATTGGTCCAATATTCGAAGTCGATGGCCTGAACTCGGCCGCGCAGCTCGGGGTTACTTCGCACCACGTCGTCTGATCGATGTGGAACAGAAGCAGTGCAGATCCGAACGCCCTTTTCGGCCGCCTCTTTTATCTGCCGCGCTACGTCCTGCTGGACCTCACGCGGCATGTAATGGAAGTCGTCGATGAACACAACGAAGTCGCGCGGACCACTTGGTCGAGCCCCTGACGAGTCGTGCGGCTCGACGTTTCCGATGTACCCGAGAGGCCGGCCCGCATCGTCCCTTGCACACTTCCCTCGGCGATAAAGGGAATGCCGGTTTTACCACTAGCTGACCCTGCAAGATCCCCGGTCAACGTCCTCGCAGATTTACTTGTTACCTCGCTGGGCGATTCCATCCAGTTTAGGATACGATCCCAAAGCTCACTTGGGCTCTTGATGGCACCACCTGAGACCTGGATCAGGTTATCTTTCGGGATGACCTTGTTGATCAGCACGGTCTTGCCAGACTTCGATGGGCCCGACAGCGAAATGATCAAGCCAGGCGTCTTGAGCGCCTGCCTAAGCTGTGTCTCTAGGTCGTTTTCCTGTCTGTAGACGTACGTCACGGTCGGCACATCGTAAGGGACAAAGACCTCAGTAGATTCATATTTCATTGTAACGCCCCGACTGCCTGCAGAGTACCAAAATTGCATTCAACATTAAGATGCGCCTAACCGGCTGCGCTCTGACCCACTTAGCAAGCTATTCATCTGGTCCCTGCTCTGGCTCGTCACCGATTAGATGATACTGCTTCCGTAGCGCATCGACGGCGAAGAGCACCCGCCGGTTGCACTCGTAGCTGACGAGAGTGCCGGTTCGGCTGCGCGGCACCGCGGGCCATCCGCCAGACGCACTCCTTTCCTTCGCAGGCACGATGTCCACCGTGTGTAACGTTGCACACGCCTGCTCCTGACGAACCCTGTCCATCACAAGGGCTCGGAGCTGCATTGCCGTGAGCCCCGTCGTTTCCATCACCTCATCCCCTGCTCTGAGAGTGCGGGCTCAGGACATAAAGCCCTTAACTGCACGCCTCGAACCCGTTCCGCATCTCTCTAGCGGCTACCAAGTAGTTCCGCAGTGCGCTAGCGAGCTGCTGCCGTGCGTCTTCATGACGACTAAGGACCTGCCCGAGGCGGGCACCAAACGTTTGTTGCATCTTAGGCGCGTGCTGGCCCACACTTTCTACCGCCGCAAGCATCGTGGACGTGGGTCCCACGAGGTTCCCTGTGGCCTTGGCCATAGTTTGACAGTCAGTCGCCGTCTGGGCCTGAGCCCCCGTGAGACACAGTACCAGTGCGGCGCTTGTAATCTTGAGCTTCATATCATCCTCCTTGAACAGGCGGATGATAACCGCGACCCACACGCGAGCTAGTATATCTTACGATAAGATACGAGGCGGACAGTATGGCGAGCTCATCCCCTGGTCTCAGACCGCGGGAGCTGTTCGCCTGCCGGCGACCCAGCAGAACCTTAGCCCGCCATATCCAGGAGAGCGGCCAGAATTGCTTGAGACTAGCGACAGTGAGCTTACAAGCTATTGTCGGCGAGGACGCTCAGCGCCGCCGATCAGCGGCTGCTGCTCCAGCCCTGGCCCCTGCCGATCTACCCGCATCGCGGCCCGCGTCTTCGCCAGCGTCGCGGCCTGCGCGGCGACCTTCCTGGCGGCCTGCCTGAGCACCCTCACGCTCAGCAATCTCGCCGATCAGAGCACCAAGAGCCGTCCCGTCCCCAATAGCGCCAGCAGTGCGGGCGCCCACGGTCGGCGGTGACCCCGGAGGGATAGGGATTTGCGTACATCCCCGCTCGCACAAATACATGCGGTCTGTCTGAGCGTTGGCCAGGCTCCGCACCCGGATATGTGAACGGATGGCGGGCGGGTTGTCGCGGAGGTCGTTGGGGGACACAACCTGGATGACGATGCGATCCGTTTCAGTGCCTTTCTCGTCATAGACTGTCAGCATCGTGATGCCGACTGCCTGTCCATTCACGACAACGCCGCCGTTGGCGGAAATAATCGTGGCATCCGCAATCGCTGGATCGGCTACGTTGATGGCTTTGATAGACCTTCCAGGGAACAGCGACTTGGCGAATCCGGTCGGAATTTCGACTATAGGGGCGTCGTCGTTCGCTTTCATTTCCCGGAGAACTACAGACCGGCCATTAATCCATCCGGTTCCCTGCGCTAAAGCTGGAGCCGTGGCGCAGATTGCGGCGACCAGCGCAAGAGTTGGCCTAATCATCGCCGGTCTCCGTTCTGTGGTGCAAGCAACGGGGCTTGAGTGGCAACATTCCCGTTTGGTGTCGAAACGATAAGCTGCGCAGGAGGCGCTTTGTAGAGGCAGAATGGGCCGCAGGCCAATTCTTGCACGAAGCCCGGTGTAATCTTGATGACTGAGCGCGGCGCGCGGGGCGAGGCAGGCGGCGGCTCCGGCGATCCAACTAGAATGTCACGACGGAGTATTTCTCTGCCTTCTTCGTCATACAAGATCAGGTTCGTGCTGCCGTCCACCTTTGGGGTGACGACAACTAGCTGATCAGTGATGGCGTTGGCCGATACGACCAGAGGATTGCCAACGACAATTGCACGCGCGCCACGGTCTGTACTGATGGCTTCTGCGCGACCTACTTCCAAGGTCAACTGCTGCGCCGAAGCTGCCGTTGAGACGGCCACAGCCGCAATCGCGAGAGTGATCTGTTTCATAGATTGACAGAGCCTAAACTGAACGGCCTAGCCTAAATGGCCACGCTGAGCACGGTAGTGCATAATCGACACACCGAACATCGATCTTACGATAGATGCAATTACCTAAGGTTTGGTGAAACCTGCACCGATCCTTCCCACAGGAGGCGGCGCTGTTTGTCGAGCATCCTTATCACCGCTCCGCCCGGCTTTAGCCCTCTGATCTTGACGATACGTGGTCCATCAAAATCGACCGCGACCACCTCCGGCGCGTCCACCTGCACGGAATTGACGTCGCCGCTGACCTCTAGATGCTCGTAATGGCCTGCGTTGACCTGCACGTCGGACGAAGCTGTGGCCCCGGGCGCGAATGCGGCACAAAGAAGTATAGCTAGCTTCATGACCCCTCGACCTCAAAGCCCCAGCAGCTCGGCATAGGGGATGACGCGATGGCACGCTTTCACCCGGTTTCGGGGAAAGGTCAGCTCCTTCTCCGGGTTGAACTGCTTGACCAGATAGCGCTCTGAGTTCCGGTCAACGAGGCGCTTGATGAAGCATTGGCCCGGTTCGCCGTCCACTTCCGGATGAAGCTCGATCACCACGTAGTCGCCCCGGACCGGGTTGCGCTTCGGATCAACGTAGACTCGCTCCCCCTCCTCATACTTAGGCTCCATACTCTGACCAGTGACGTAGATCGCGTAGATGTCCTCCCGGTGCGCAGGGATGCCAGGAGGACGAGGGGCGAACTCGATAGTTTCACCATTGAACCGGAAGTCGCCTTCGTCCTCGTTGCCACCGAGAGTGGTTCCAAGAACCCGGACGTTCCTCGGACCGCGAAAGTCTCCAAGATCTACGTTAGGCTGTTCCTCGGGAACCAGGGCATTCGGACCCGGCTGTTCGTCTGAGGGAACGGCACCTGGGGGCAGCACTTCGAGGTAAGCCGCGACGACCGCAACTTCTCGCGCCTTCAACTCGCGCTCTCCCTTCAGGAGCGCGGTGACAGCCGAGGGGGCTCGGCCCAGCGCCTTGGCTAGGCCGCTCTGCGTTTTTCCAGGCTTAGCAAGGCCCGCTCTTATCCAATCGACCTGATCCATTCCGTCATTTTCTGCGGAACAGAAAAGCACGCTATTACGATTACCCGAAAAAACGCTTGACGCGTCATTCTGAAAATCAGAATATGCAGGCATGGAACCTGCTCGCACCATCATCGATCGTCTCGGCGGTGAAGCCGAGGTCGCTCGCATCACAAACACCGCCTACACGGCACCCTACCGCTGGCAGCACCCACGCGAGAAGGGCGGCACAGGCGGGGTGATCCCCCAGAAGCATCACAGGGTACTCCTCGAGTATGCCCGTGAAAAGCGCATCCGCCTCCGCGCCGAAGAGTTCCTGCCTATGCCCGCCCCGTCCGAACAGAATGTGGCGTGATGCGCACGCGCTTCCGCCTCCGCCTGTGCTCGCGCGGCTATCTCTGGTTCTGCACCCAGGACGGATGGATCCGCCTCCTGCCGTGCTCTCCGCTCGTCTCTCAAGGCGCCACGATGCCGGGAGACGCGTCCACCGTCACCCATAATCCGAATGAGAACAGCTTATGAACGCTGACGCCGGTCGCACGCCTCCATTCTCCACCTTCAAGGCCGCGTGGCGGCAGCTGATCGACGCAGTTGGCGGCGGTACGCAAGCGGAGCGGTTCACCCGCGTGAACAAGGCACGCCTGTCGAACTACGGCCAGATCCACGAGCCGTCCTTCGCGCCCGCGGACGACCTCTACCGAGTCGAGAAGGCCGTCGTGGACGCCGGCGGCGATCCCGCCTTTCTCATCGCCTACGCCGATGCGCTGGGCTTCGCCGTGGTGCGCAAGGAGACGCTGGCGAATCCGCTGCCCGTGCTCGACACGGCGGCCGTGGAAGCGATCGGCGCCATGGGCCAGATGGCGACGGCTTTCTACGAGGCGGCCCGAGACGGCGTAATCACGCCGCGTGAGGCTGAGGGTCTCGCGGTCGTCGGCCAGAAGGCCGGCGCTGAGATCTGCGAGTTCACCGAGGCCGCCAAGGCGCGCGCAGCGCGGGGCAGCCGATGACCCGGCACACCGTCGACCACTTCGCCATCCGCGATCAGCGGCGTCCTCTCGTGCTGGAACCTGTTGCGCTGCGCATTCCAGATCGGTCGTCTGGTGCCTTTGGTGAGGGGCGGCGCGAGCGTCTCAGCTTTCCTGGCCGGCCGTCCTGTCTGTTCGCCGACACCATCGTCACGGTCGCTCGAGTGCGGGCGGGGGAGGACGCGCAATGATGCCCCGCATCTCGGAAGCCTCCATTCAGGCGGCAGTTCTCCAACATTGGCGTACTCTCGGCTTGCCCGGCACGCTGGTTGCGGCCGTGCCTAATGCACGGGCCTTCGGCCAAGCAGGGTTGACCCGCGGTCTGTTCGATCTCGTGTGCATCGGTCCCCAGATCGGCACAGCATGGATTGAGCTCAAAGCGTCCGACGGCGCGCTTCGGCCCGAGCAGAAGCGGTTTCGGGATCTGCTGATCGCCAACGGTATTCCGTACGCGATCACCTACGGAAGAGAACAGCCCATCCGGGTTCTCGAGGACTGGCGGATTGTCCGCCCCGCGAGCACGACAATTCCCAAGGCCGCGGAGCGGTCGGGATGCGCCGGTGAAGGGGAGGGCGCTGTGTCGTCCTCCCCAGATCCGACCACACGTTCACCGAGAAGGACCGGGGTGTCGACTTAGACCGTCGACGCGGCCGCCATCCGTACTCCGCCCCGGTCCTTCCCGGACCCACAGGAGACGGACCGGCATCATGGAGAGATCATGGCGATCAGTATGGCATCACTTCGCAGGGCACGGGCGGTCGATCCGCCCCGGGTTCTGCTCTACGGGCCTGAAAAGGCCGGCAAGACGACGCTGGCGAGCGAGTTCCCAAAGCCGGTGTTCCCTCAGACGGAGGACGGTGTCGGCAACTTGGAGCTCGACACGTTCGGGAAGCTCACGAGCTTCAACGACGTCATGGGAGCGCTTGGCGCACTTTACGATGAAGCCCATGACTTCGAGACGGTCGTCATCGACAGTATCTCCGCACTGCAGCCGTTGATCTGGGCTGAGACGGGCGAGCGGGGCGACGACAAAGGCAACAAGAAGAAGCGGATCGAGGATTTCGGCTACGGCAAAGGCTACGTCTATGCGCTCGCTGTCTGGCAGGAGCTTCTCGACGGCCTTAACGCCCTTCGGCTCGAGCGACGCATGAACGTGGTCATGATCGCTCACTCGAAGGTGGACCGCTTCGACGATCCCGAGACCGTCTCCTACTCGAAGTACGATATCGATCTGCACGAGAAGGCCCGCGATCTGCTCAAGCGCGACGTCGACCTCATTCTCCTCCTGAAGCCGGACGTCTCGATCAAGAGTGAGGACGCCGGGTTCAATAAGAGCCGGGCCATCGCAACCGGCGGCCGGAACGTCTGGATGCATACAGACAGCCGCCCGGCGTACGTGGCCGGCAACCGCTACGGCATCCCGGAAAAGCTCCAGTACGAGCGTGGGAAAGGCTTCACCACGCTTGCTCCCTTCTTCCCCAACACCGCGCCGGCTGATGCCGCGCAAGCCGCTTGAGGTGATCCATGGCCCATCTTGGTGCAACATTCGACCCGAACGAGATTCCAGACGACGAGCGCGGCTCTTTCGAGCCTCTACCTCCCGGCGACTATCTCCTGCAGGTCGCGGACAGCGAGCTAAAGGACAAGCCGAATGGCGACTGTGGTCTCAACCTCACGCTGGAGGTTGTAGAGGGCGAGTTTCAGGGGCGTAAGCTCTGGGATTATCTCAACATCCGTCATTCCAGCGCAGACGCTCAGCGCATCGCTCAGAGGCGTCTAGCAGACTACTGCCTGGCCACCGGTGCTGGCACGATCCGAGACAGTGAGGAGCTGCACTTCCGACCCTTTATCGGCAAGGTGTCGCGTGAGCCCCGGAAGGACACTGGCGAGCTGAGCAACCGCATCAAGGGCGTGCGCTCGAAGTCCGGCTCTCCTCCGGCGGGCAAGCCTGCTCCTCAGCAGCAGACCGGCGCGCCACCGCCGCGCCAGGCCACAACCGGCGAGCGCCCCTGGAACCGCCGTAGCGCTTAGATAAGCCGGGCGGCCAGGTATAGGTTCCCGGCATCCCCCGGCCGCCCTTCCACCCTCGGACGAGATAAACCCGCTTTGAGCGGGCACGGGGATACCATGCCCGAATTGCCTCCTCCACTCTCCCATACGGTCGCGGCGATAGACCGCGCGATCGTCGAGGCCGCCCGCAATGGGGACAGCCGCGGCGTGCCGATGTCAGCCGCCGTGGGCTCCTGTGACCGTGCCATCTGGTACGCCCTTCGATGGGCCGCTCCTCCCGAGGATCCTTCCGGCCCGCGTCAGCGCCGATTCCGCACCGGCGAGGCTTATGAGGAGTGGCTCCTGCAGGACCTGACAGCCGCAGGGATCACGGTTTGGACCAGGGACGAGGTCACCGATCGGCAGTTCCGTATCGAACTCGCGTCGGGCTGGCTGCGGGGCAAGGTCGACGGCGTGGCGCAGGGCCTGCCGGAAGCCCCAGCGACCGTGCATGTCGTTGAATGCAAGAGCCACAACGAAAAGAGCTTCAAGGAGCTCGTGAAAAAGGGGGTCCGCGAGGCGAAGCCAGAGCACTACGCCCAGTGTCAGCTCTACATGCACGGGCTTGCCCTAACTCGCTGCCTCTACCTTGCGGCCAACAAGAACACCGACGAGATCTATGCTGAGCGCCTGGAATATGACCCAGCGTTCTGCCTGGCGGTTGAGGCCAGGATTGAGCGGATCGTCGGTACCGACCGGGCGCCGGCCCGGGCTCAAGAAGATCCGACGTCCAAGGCGGCCTTCGCCTGCGCCTGGTGCTCGGCCAAGGGGCTCTGTCACGAAGGCAGGTTTGCCCGGACGAACTGCCGGACCTGCCTGCATGCTGAGTTCCGGGACGGTGCCCACGTGCGCTGTGCCCGGCACGATCGCCCGCTGTCCTACGAGGATCAACAGGCCGGTTGCACAGACCACCGCTACCTTCCGGACCTAGTTCCTGGGGAGCAGGTCGACGTCATCGCCGGTGACGTCATCGTTTACCGCCTCACCGACGGTTCGGAATGGCGGGATGGCGATGCTTCGCAGGGGAGGGCGGCATGAGAGACTGGGCTCAGCTCGCCAAGCAAACTCCCCCTGGTTGCGCATATTTCGCAGGAACGGGCCCTGAGGGTCGCACCTGCCGTGAGTGCCTGAAATGGGCGGGGAATGGTGACCCGTCGATGAGAAGGCGGCGCGCCGACGGCGCGCCGCGAGCGCAGGCGTGTTGGAGGTATAGAGAGCTCCGTCGTCAACAAGTCATGCCCGACCCGCTATCGCGGCGTGTTGCTCATGACACGCCAGCCTGTTCGCAATTCGTCGAGGCGCCGAATCCCCAGCCGGTAGAGCGACCGCAGCGCGGGAGGGCAGCATGACCCCCCTCCGCCCCTACCAGCGTGAGGCCATCAACTCCGTTCTATCCTACTGGGCGGAAGGCGGAGGTAACCCGCTTGTCGACATGGCCACAGGCACCGGCAAGAGCGTGGTCATCGCTACCCTGACCCGGGAGCTGCTCTCCACCTGGCCTGACATGCGCGTGCTCATGCTCGTGCACGTGAAGGAGCTGGTGGAGCAGAATGCCAGAGCGCTTCTGAGGACGTGGCCGCAGGCGCCGATCGGCATCAACTCGGCCGGTCTCGGGCGGCGGGACCGCCACTCGGCAATCCTGTTTGCCTCGGTCCAATCCGTGCACCGGATCGGTCGGGAGCTTGGCCCGCGCGACCTCATCCTCATCGATGAAAGCCACCTCGTGCCCCGGGCGGGTGATGGCATGTATCGCCGGCTCCTGGATGACCTCCGCATCGCTGTGCCGGACCTGCGCGTCGCCGGGTTCACAGCCACGCCCTACCGTCTTGACAGCGGCCGGCTCGACGATGGCGACGAACGGCTCTTTTCCGAGGTTGTCTACTCCTACGGAATCGGGCGCGGGATCAGCGATGGCTACCTCTCGCGCCTCGTGTCGAAGGCTACTGCAACGCAGCTAGACGTCTCAGGCGTAGCGAAAAGGGGCGGGGAGTTCGTCGCCGGAGCACTCGAAAGGGCAGTTGACCTGGACTCAACCACGCAGGCCGCGGTCGACGAACTGGTCGGATACGGAGAGCACCGCCGATCTTGGCTCGTCTTTGCTGCCGGTGTCAGTCACGCCATTCACCTCCGGGACGCCATCCGAGCCCGTGGTATCGCCTGCGAGACGGTGACGGGCGAGACACCAGCCGGAGAGCGCGACCGCATTATCCGGGACTTCCGGGATGGTCGGTTGCGCTGCCTCACCAACGCTATGGTGCTCACGACAGGATTTGATGCCCCTAGCGTGGATCTCGTCGCCGTGCTCCGTCCGACCCTGTCACCGGGCCTCTACGTCCAGATCGTGGGGCGTGGGACGCGCTTGGCACCTGGCAAGGAGAACTGCCTGGTTCTAGACTATGCCGGCAACGTGAAGCGGCACGGACCGGTGGACGCGATCGAGATCCGCAAGCCTGGGCCTGGCGGTGGCGTCGCTCCCGTCAAGGAGTGCCCCGAATGTCAATCGATGGTCCACGCCGCGGCTCTGGTGTGCCCTGACTGTGGCCACGACTTCCCTCCTCGTGAGGTCAAGATTGATGCTCAGGCAGACGGCCATCGGCACATTCTGAGTACCGGCACGCCAGCCTGGATCGAAGTCTCGGACGTGCGATTCTTCCCGCACCTGAAGCCGGGATCTCCGACCTCTCTCCGAGTGGAGTACACATGCGGCGTCACGGTGCACAAGCAATGGGTCTGTTTCGAGCATGAGGGCTTCGCACGGTCGAAGGCCCACAGCTGGTGGCGCCGCTTGGGTGGTTTGTCGCCAGCTCCTGCGACCGTCGCGGAGGCTATCGATCGAACCCGTGAACTGTCCTGGCCTGATGAAATCCAGGTGCGGCCGTCGGGCAAGTACTTCGAGATTGTGGGGCTCCGGCATCGTGAAGGGGTGGCCGCATGACCTCCGCCGTCACCCCTGAGCCCTGCTTCATCTGCAAACGCCGGGACAGCGGCTGCGGCCTCGTGAAGGGCCGGCAGTTCCGCTGGTACTGCGACGACTGCGGCACGGAACTCGCCAAGAAAGCCAACGCCATGCCTCAGCGCGCATTCGACTTCGCCGAACAACGAGCCATGCAGGAGGCTGGTGAGAAAGGAGGCGAGTACCTCGACACCATTGGCAAGACAGACCTGGCCGCGCTCGATGAGAACGAGTGGAACGTCTTCCTCATCACGGTGATCCGCTCCTTCGGAGAGGCCATGCGCACTTCGCTCGAAAAGCATGAGGCGCCGTTTTAGCTGTGGCCCAACTCCCCGAGATCTTCGAAGCCGCAGCGCACCAAGTCATGTCCAATTTGGACCTCGCCCTCGACCTCGCGCGGCAGGGTGTGCACGTCTTCCCATGCCAGCCCGATGGGCCAGACGAGAAGAAGCCATGCCCAGGGGTGTTCTGGCGTAACACCTCAACCACTAACGAAACCCGGATCCGGCAATGGTGGGATCGCTGGCCTAATGCTCTACCCGGCCTCGACTTGGCCAAGGCAGGGTTTGTGGTCGTTGACTGCGATCGCAAACCTGGGCAGCCGGATGGCGTGTCTGCATTCCAGGACCTCGCCGCAAGTCATAACGACGAGCTCGAAGGCGTACCCGTTGTGGAGACGGCGAACGGCGGGCAGCATCACTATTTCCGGCAGTGGGCTCAGCACGGCAACGGGAAGGGCGCATTGCCGGCCGGCATCGATGTGCGAGGTCATGGCGGCTACGTCATCGCTCCGGGCGCCACGTTTCTGGATGGCCGGCGCTATGAGCCGATCGAAGGTGACTTCCAGGACGCGAAGGACGCCCCCCACTGGCTGATTGAGATTCTCACAGCGCCAAAGGGCGTGAACGGCCACACGTTCACGAGCGAGCCGGCTCCACCTGTTTCGGATGATCGCAAGCGCTCCTATGGTCAGGCGGCTCTCCAGGAAGAGGCCCAGAGGGTCGCCTCCTGTGCCCACCCCCGCAACATCACCTTAAACGGAGCTGCCTTTGCGTGCGGCCAGCTGGTTGCTGGCGGGTGCCTTAGCGAGCCCGAGGTGCGCTCCGCCCTGGTGAGCGCCGCCCAGGCCTGCGGCCTCGTGAAGGACGACGGGCTGAGATCTGTGCAGGCCACGATTTCATCCGGCCTCAAGGCTGGGGCCCGAGAGCCCCGAGGTCCGCCAGAGGATCCAGGCGAGGTTATTGTGCTCACCTCGCACCGGATCATCGAGGCCCCGGATGGGACCCGAGCTGATGCGGAGACTGGCGAGATCATCCCAGAGCCGGAGCCTGCGGCGATCGTCAGCCATGCCCCGCGGGAGCTCCTACAGGTCCCTGGGATCGTCGGCCTCATCGCGGATTGGATTAGCTCGACCGCTCGCTTCCCTCAGCCGGTGATGTCACTTGCGGCAGCCTTGACGCTCGTGGGAACAGCCGCGGGCCGGCATATCGAGGGACCGTCCGAATCCAGCACGCACCTCTACATCGTCTGCCTGGCTCCGTCTGGGTACGGGAAGAACCATCCCCTAAACCAGATCAAGCGCGTCATGGAAGCGGCTGGGATGCGCCATCACATCGGCCCTGATCAGTTCATGTCCATGCCGGCCGCCATCAACTTCATGATGCGTTCGCCGCTTGCCCTCTGTCCCATGGATGAATTCGGGTCATTCCTGAAGAGGATCAACAACAAGCGGGCCTCAGGCTTCGAAGCAGCCCTGTCTGGAACGCTGCGCCAGGCCTGGGACGCCTTCAAGCTGGTGGTGACCCCAGAGTGGGCAGGAAGAGCCGCAGAGAGGATCGTGGCACCTGCTCTATCGGTTTATGGAGCCTCCAATCCAGAGGAGTTCTATAGCGCCCTGGAGGGCGCGGACGTAACGAACGGCGTCTTGAACCGGTTCCTGATCTTCGATGCTAACGACAAGCCGGAGGAGCGAGAGCCGAAGTTGCAAGCTCGTGCGGTGCCGCCAGAGATCATCAACGGTCTGCGGGCGATCTATTACGCCAGCGGCGAGATGGTCGCGGCCCAGCTTAATCGATCGGACGAGGCGCCACCTACCATTAAGGTCAAGGAAACCCCGGAGGCGCTTGCGATCAGGCGCGCCTTCGCTGCGGACGTTCGGGCCATGAGTGATGCCAATGCGAAGCATCGCCCTTTCTTGGTGCGCACGTCCGAGAATGCCATCCGCCTAGCGACGATCCAGGCCATAGGGCGCGATCCGGTGGCCATGATGGTGAATGCGGACGACATGCGCTGGGCCTGTGAGCTTTCGATGTGGTGCGCCCGCAACATGATCACGGGGGCTGGCCTCTACATCGCCGATAGCGAGACGCAGGCCGTTGCGAACGTGATCCGCCGAGCGATCGTGGGGGCTGGGGGCAGGATCAAGCGTCGGGATCTCATTCGCACAATCGATCATCGATACCGGGCGCGAGACATCGATGAAGGCATCAAAGCCCTCGCTGAGGGGGAAGAGATCCAGATTGAGAAGGTGGATCGGGAGGGCGGTGGACCACCGAGTTACTGGTACACGATAAGACAGTGAAGCGAGGGGACAAATGATGGGACGACCGTCAGAAACAAAGGGACAAACGATCGTTTGTCCCTTTTTCGTTTGTGACAAATGAACGTTTGTCCTCTCATTTGTCCTTAGAAGATAATGATCAAAAAGCTTGCTACATCATACACTTACTTAATATATACATCATTTGTCCCATTTGTCCTTAGTCTCCCTAAAGTATGATTTTCTTGTAATTTTGTTACAAGGTTTTCCCGATACACATACCGCGCGGGAATCCGGGACAAGCGCTCAAAGGAGACTATGGCCGTGCCCAAGACGATGACGAAAGAGCAAACGATCGAGCGCGTTCTCATCCGATGGAAGGAATGGGCTGATGCCAATGTTGGCCGTCTCGGCCGCGGCTATTATGGCAGCGGAACATTAAGCGAGGGCTACGGCGGTGGGTATGAGATCGGCTTCAAGGTACTCGAACGCATCACCGAGCCGCGCGGTGAGTTCGAACGTAAGTTGGAGATGCTCGACGAGCTTCTGCGGTCCATACCCAACGACTGGAGCGCTGAGCACCGCGCTTTGCTGGCGGGCAGCATCATTCGCTACATGGCTGAGCTTGACTAACGTGAGTTAGTCTCCAATCTTCCTCTTGCGCATTCCGACCGTGACCGCGGCGACCCACAGAGGCCGCCGTGATGAGCAACAAGCAGAAGCAGAAGAAGAACCGGCGCCAGACGCGCCTGCAGCGCTATGAGTCGCAGGTCACCCCGACGCACTACGTGCGCATCATGCGCATCCCTTTGCAGATCGACGCCTCCCTGAAGCTGTTCGTGATCCGCACAGCCTCAGGCCGGGAGCGTAAGGTGCACCGTGATCTGGAGCGTGCCGGATTTACGGTCTACCTGCCCATCAACGTCGTCATGGCCATCCGCCGCGGGAAGGCAACCGAGGTGCTCCAGCGCCCGGCCGCCGGATACCTGTTCGTGGGCTTCCCTGAGGGTGTGAGCGGCCGTGAGGCGCTCTGGCGCTACCATGACGAGACGGTCGCAGCCGCGGCGCCGGTGAGTTTCCGGACCAACACGGGCGACATGGCCGTCCACGAGCCCAGGATTGGCCAGGAGCGACCGTTCTTCCGAGTCATGGGCCCGTTCAAGGCCGAGAGCCTGCAGCGGTTCGTGGACAGCCTGGATCCGGAGCCCGTAGCCGTCCTCTGGGAAGGCGATACCCCGGTCGCGAAATTCCCGGCCATCATCGCCGATCTTGTCGACGGCGAGGTCCTAGGGCTTGTGGATATCGGCGCGCTGCTCGAGATGCAGGAGGCAGCCTAGACTTGAAATCATTCTCAGCTTCGAGTATTTCTTCAGGCAGGGATAAGTTGGTGCGCGTGATCACCCGTACAGGGTTGCATCTCCCCAACGCCCGGCCCACGGCAGCACCGAGGCTGAATGGTTTTCTATGCCCGCGCACAGCGGGCATTTTTGTTATGGGCCTGCTGATCTTCCGCCGCATGCTTCTCCTCACCCTCAGGGAGAACCTGGCGGAACTCCACCTTAGCGAAGCCACACGCGACGCGCTCTACCTGTCCGCCGCTATGGATGAGAGCGACCGTCGTCGCGAACTGCTGTTGGCGTGAGATAGAAACAAAGCGGCCGCGCGGACGAAAGCTCGCGCGGCCTGCCCAAGGACAGGTTAGGGGAGGATGCTGCGAAGGAGGGAGCGCCCTGAACCGAACGACTCCAAGGCCTGTCGATCGAGTTGCTTGTCGAGGAATCGATCAAGAGGGGAGGGATCGGTGGCTGTTGGCCGATCCGATGCTGGCCTCGCCGGTTTGGACGGGGCCTTAGCAGGATCGCCGTCTTTTGGAAGGTAGAGGCCTACGATCACTTGATGGACGTCCGAGCGCTTCGCTTCTGCTGTGAAGGCCGCACTATCAAGTTCGAGCGATCGGTTGCCTGGAGCTAGGGTGACTTTTGGATTGATCGATCCCTGCCAGATCGTAGTGAACTTCAGTGTATCTGCGAATAGCGCTGCGTCAGCGCCTTTCTGGGTCAGCTTTTGGAGTTCGTTTAAGTTCAGGAAGGTCGCGATGACCTCTGCAGTGCCAATCCTACCGGTGATTGGATACACATAGTTGGGCGCGCGCGAGACGTTGGAGCATCTCAGGTGTTTGTCTTCCAAGATGGAGTCGAACGTGTCTTTGACGCGGAAGACCCGCTGATTCTCTCGTGATCGATCATTCCCGGCTTTGATCGACAAGAAGTTGAAACCTGTGCCGAGTGCCTTGAGGCCGATGTCGGTAGAAAGCTTGTTGTCCTCGCTGATGGTGAAGGTGAAATCGTGAGCGATCTCGGCTCCGTCGTATCGAGCGATGAGCTCGCGCGTTGTTGGTGAGAAACGCTCTAATGGGATCTGCCGCCATTCCTTCACGTTATGTTCAAGGAAGTCAGCCCACTTCTTCTTGACGTCTGCATCGGCCTTTTTGTCGTTCAACAGGAGGGCTTGTGCCTGTTCTTTGATGGCATGTCGTGCCTCACATCGGATTGCGAGTACGATTTCGAAGGTATTGATACCTCCCGTGACTTGTTCTGGGAGAGGATGGATGGCGCAACCGGAAACTAAGGCCGCGCCAATGCCGGCCACAAGCGTTCGACAATACGACATGAATGTTGCCCCCCTCCGGCTCTCCGACCTTCCCCAAGGTCGAGCCGTGGGGCACAGCCTCGCAGACCACGTCGGGTTCGTCTGTTGCCGGGATGCAACTTCTAGGAAGATTTAGCTTGGCTGCGACGTGAAATAGAGGGCATGTGGCTTGCGCCGTTCTTCCCGTTCTTCCCGTGACCCATCCCTCACCGCGCAGGTGATCGGTACCGTGATCCTGGTTGGCATCGCTGCGGCCCTGTTCGGTTTAGGCGTCCAGATCCTTGGTGGATGGTAGAGCGTGGGTCTCAAGACCATCGCTCCTCGCATCGCCACTCTCGACCCTCGCAGAGCCAAGCCTCCGCCCAAGACGGCCGATGCCTACTACACCACCCCTGAGCATCGTGCCTGGTCAGCCCTGGTCATCAAGAGGGCAGGAGGCCGGTGCCAATGGGTCGAGAACGGTATCCGCTGCACCAAGGCCTATCCTCATCACCGCATGCTCGCTGACCACATCGTCGAGGTGAAGGATGGCGGTGCACTCCTCGATCCCGCCAACGGTCAATGCCTCTGCGTCCAGCACAACACCCGCAAGGGGCTGAAGGCGAGGGCGGCGAGGCGATAGGGGGGCGGGTCGAAAGTCCAGGGGCGGTAGGGGGCCTAACCGCCTGGGGTCTCATTTGCAGATTTTTGCTAACCCCGCTGGCGTGCCTGCCCTTCGGTCCCGCAGCCCTCACGGCGCGTTTCGTTTCAATTCAAGCACCGCGGTAGCCACTTCATCCGGCGCCCGTCTGCGAGGCTCAGACAGCCATTTCCAGTCATGTCACTCACCGAAAAACGTCGTCGCTTCGTCGAAGAGTATCTGAAGGACCTGAACGGCACGCAGGCCGCGATCCGCGCTGGCTATGCGCCGGGGTCAGCCAAGGTCGAGGGTTCCCGCCTCTTGGCCGATGCTAACGTGCGCCAAGCCATCCAGGACGCCTCCCGCATCCGGGCTCAAAGGGTAGCGGACCGGCATGACGTCACCGTTGATCGGGTGGTGTTGGAGCTTGCTAAGATCGGCTTCTCTGACATCCGGAAGGTGGTCGAGTGGTCCGGCGCCGAACTGGCTGATGAGAAGGATGGGCACGACGGCGAGGGCGGCGATCCGGTCGTTGTGATCCGGGCCGCGAACTTTGTGAAGCTCGTCGGCAGCGATGTGGTCGATGACGCCACGCCCGCGGCGATCTCCGAGATCTCGCAGACGAAAGACGGTGCCCTGAAGGTGAAGATGCACAACAAGCAGGCCGCCCTGGTGAATCTGCTCCGGCACCTGACTGCGCCCTTGCAGCCGCCGGCGGAGGATGATGACGCTCAAGGTCCGCGGCCGAAGCCCCATACCGACAGCTGGGACGGCTTGCTGCAGTAATGGCCTGGTCTCTCGCCTGCCCTGACTGGCAGGAGCGTCTACGGACGGGACGGTCCCTGGTCCCGCCGCTGCCGCTCGACAAGGTGGAGGCTGACCGGGCGGTCGCGATCTTTAACCGGTTGCGGCTGCCCGATGTGCCTGGACAGCCGGCACTAGCGGAGGCGGGCGGCGAGTGGTTCCGCGACATCGTGCGGGCCCTGTTCGGGTCACTGGATGCCAAGGGCAAGCGCCAGATCGAAGAGCTCTTCGTCCTGGTGCCGAAGAAGAACTCGAAGACGACCAACGGCGCGGCTCTGATGCTGACCGCGCTGCTGCTGAACCGGCGGCCACGGGCTGAGTTCCTGCTGGTCGCGCCGACGCAGAAGATCACGGAGCTAGCCTTCAACCAGGTGATCGGGATGATTGAAGCCGATCCGGTCCTCAACGACCGCATCCATATTCAGGCCCACCTCAAGCGTGTCACGGTCCGCAAGGGGCCAGGGAAGGGCGCCTTTCTGGAGGTGAAGTCCTTCGATCCGAAGATCGTCACCGGCTCTAAGGCCGCAGGCGTGCTGGTCGACGAGCTCCACACCGTGCCGCAGAGCGATGCGGACCGGGTGATCGGACAGCTCAAGGGAGGCCTTATCTCCCAGCCTGAGGCCTTTATGGCCTACATCACGACGCAGTCCGAGAGGCCGCCGTCTGGCGTGTTCAAGGCGAAGCTGGAGCAGGCGAGGGGTGTTCGGGACGGAACGCGCGAGGGGGCCATGCTCCCGGTGCTCTATGAGTTTCCGCAGGGGGTCGATTGGAGGGATCCGGCGAACTGGTGGATGGTCACTCCGAACCGGGGCCTCTCGATCACAACCGAACGCCTGGTCCCGGACTACGAGGTCGCAGTTCAGTCCGGCGAGGAAGAACTCCGCCGCTGGGCGTCGCAGCATCTCAACATCGAGATCGGCCTGGCGCTGCGCTCCGACCGCTGGGCCGGCGCCGGCTTCTGGGAGGGGCGGGGCGATTCTGGCCTGACACTGGAGGAGGTCCTCCAGCGCTCCGAATGCGTCGTGGTCGGTATCGACGGTGGCGGCCTCGACGATCTCTTCGGCATGGCGGTGCTGGGCCGCGAGCGGGAGACCAAGAACTGGCTCCTGTGGTCGCATGCCTGGGCTCACAAGGGCGTCTTGGAGCGACGCAAGAGCATTGCGGCGCGCCTGACCGACTTCGAGCGCGACGGGGATCTGACCATCGTCGATGACGAGCTCGGCGACATTTCGGACATCGTCGAGATCATCCATGGCATCAATGAGCAAGGGCTCCTGGCCTGCGTGGCCGTGGATCCAGCTGGCCTGGGTGAGCTGATCGATGCCCTGGCCGAGATCGGCATCACCCAAGAGGGCAAGCAGGTGATCGGCGCGCCCCAGGGTTACGCCATGATGAACGCGATCAAGACGGCTGAGCGCAAGCTGGCCAACGGCACGCTGGTGCACGGGGGCTCACCTCTGATGGCATGGTGTGTTGGCAACCTGAAGATTGAGCCGACGGCAACCGCAATCCGAGCGACGAAGCAAAACGCGGGCGATGCCAAGATCGATCCTGTCATGGCGCTGTTCGACGCTGTGACCGTCATGGCGCTGAACCCGGAAGCCAAGAAGGCGCCGGCCTTCCAGATGTACGTCTTCGGCTGACGAAGGAACACTCACATGAATAGGGCCTATGCGGTCCTCCACGTGAAAGCCGTGGAGGACGACGAGCGCGTGATCAGGGGTACGGCCACGACCCCCAGCCCCGATCGCGTCGGTGACATCGTTGACCCGCTTGGCGTCAGCTTCAAGAACCCGTTGCCACTCCTGCATCAGCACGACAGCGACAAGCCTGTCGGCACGGTGACGTTCGACAAGCCGACAAAGGATGGCATCACGTTCGAAGCCAGGCTGCCGAAGATTCTGGAGCCGGGGCCACTCAAGGACCGCGTCGACACCGCCTGGGGCGAGATCAAGGCCGGCCTGGTCCGGGCGGTCTCCATCGGCTTCCGCGCTCTCGAATACGCCTTTCTGGACGGTGGTGGCATCCGGTTCGTTGAGCCCGAAGTGCTCGAGCTGTCCCTGGTCTCCGTGCCGGCCAACGCCGATGCGGTGATCTCCACCATCAAGTCGATCGATCGCCCTCTGCTCGCCGCGACAGGCAAGGAGCCGAAGGCGGCCGATCGGCCTGTTCCTCCCGGCGCTGCGGGAAAGTCCACCAAACCCGTGAACTTGCGCCCCAAGGAGGGCACAACCATGAAGCCGATTGCAGAGCAGATCACTGCTCTTGAAGCCAAGCGTGCTGCGAATGCCGCCCGCATGGAAGAGGTGATGCAGAAGAGCATCGACGAAGGGCGTTCGACCGACGCTGCCGAACAGGAGGAGTTCGATACGCTCTCCCAGGAGATCGAGGCCATCGACGGCGATCTGAAGCGCTTGCGGGCCTTAGAGAAGGCAAAGGTCACGAACGCAAAGCCGGTGAACGGTGTGAAGACCGCCGAAACGGGAACTGCGGCCCGTTCTGGTGTCATCATCAAGGCTCCGAAGCCGGAGCCTGGTATCCGCTTCGCCCGTTATGCCCGCTGCCTCGGTCTCGCCCGCAAGCAGGGACGCGATGTGCTGAGCATCGCGGAAGAGCAGTACGGTACCCGTGACCCCGATCTTATCGGCGTGGTGAAGGCGGCGGTGACCGCCATCAATACCACCACGGATGCGGCCCTCATCGGCAACGAAGGGGGCTTCGCTGACTTCGTGGAGTACCTCCGGCCCATGACCATCGTGGGCCGCTTTGGCCAGGGCGGCTTGCCTGGCCTGCGCCGCGTCCCGTTCCGGGTGCCTCTCATCCGCCAGACGGGTGGCGCCACCGGCTACTGGGTGGGTGAGGGCAAGGCGAAGCCCCTGACCAAGCCGGCCTGGGGCCGCACCGAACTTGGCCCGCTGAAGGCTGCCAACATCGCCGTGGCCACGATGGAGGTCCTGCGGGACAGCTCTCCCTCTGCCGAGACGCTGCTTCGGGACGATCTCGCCGCGGCCATTGCGGCTGCGATCGACACGGCCTTCATCGATCCTGCCAATGCCGGCACCGCTGGCGTGAAGCCGGCCTCGATCACGAACGGCATCACCGCAATCGCATCGACCGGCAACGATGCGGCTGCGATCCGGGAAGATGCTCGTCTTGCGATGGCGGCGTTCGTGGCAGCGAACAACCCGCTGTCCTCCGGCGGCTGGATCATGTCCGCGACCCGGGCTCTTGCCCTGTCGGTCATGCGCACCGCCCTGGATCAGCCGGAGTTCCCGGGCCTGACCATGAACGGCGGTACCTTCATAGGCCTCCCTGTGATCGTGTCCGAGTATGTGACCGATTACGTGGTGCTCGCCAATGCCGGCGACGTCTGGTTTGCCGACGATGGCGACGTGGCGGTGGATATGTCCACCGAGGCCTCGCTGGAGATGGCCGACAACCCCGCGGGTTCGTCGACCACCCCGACGGCGGCGCAGCTGGTGTCCATGTTCCAGACCAACAGCGTCGCGTTCCGGGCGGAGCGCACGATCAACTGGACCAGGCGCCGCGACACCGGTGTGGCGGTTCTCGACAACGTCGCCTGGGGCGAGCCGGAGACGCCGTAAGCGCGTCGGACTGAATGAGCAAGGTGGCGGGTACTCCCCGCCACCTTTCAGCATGGAGGCATGCCGATGAACAAGACCATGATCGCGAGCCGGCCGATGACCTACGGCACGCGCCGGCTTCAGGCTGGAGACGAGTTCACCGCCTCCAGGCGAGATGCCCGGCTTCTGGCTGCGACGGGACGGGCAAGCCTGGCACAGGCCGGCGATGATCCGCCGATCGCTCCCAAGGAGGAGGGTCAGGCCAGCAAGCTTGCTCCGGAGAAGCCGGATGACGCGAAGGATGCTCCGGATCCAGAGGGCGAGGATTTGAAGGCCCTGCGCGCCGAGTACCAGGAGGTGGTTGGTAAGCGCCCCTTCGCGGGCTGGGATGGGGACATCCTACGCGAGAAGATCGCTGCGGCGCGGGGCTAACCGGTGCGCATCTTCGGTTTCGATATCACGCGGTCCGCCCCAGCCCCTGTTGTCTTGCGTGAGGCTGGGCGCGTTCCGCTGGTCAACAAGGCTCGCGCGCCCGTGTCGTCGCGCGGCGGCTGGTGGCCGCTCGTGCACGAGGCTTATGCCGGAGCCTGGCAGCAGAACGTCGAGGTGCGGTTCGATTCTGTCCTCTCGAACCATGCGGACTTTGCCTGCCGGACGCTGATCGCTTCTGACATCGCGAAGCTGCGGGTGAAGCTGGTTCGTCAGGACAACGACGGCATCTGGAGTGAGACGAAGAACCCGGCCTACTCGCCCGTTCTGCGCAAGCCGAACGACTATCAGAACCGGATCCAGTTCTTCGAAGCCTGGGTCCTGTCGAAGCTCCAGCGCGGCAACGCCTACATCCTGAAGCAGCGGGATAACCGTCAGGTGGTCACACGGCTCTACGTGCTCGACCCGGGACTGGTCACCCCACTGGTGACCGAGACGGGCGAGGTCTACTACGAGCTCAGGGCCGACAACCTCTCGGGCGTCTCAGAGCGGCTCGTTGTGCCGGCGAGCGAGATCATCCACGACCGATTCAACTGCTTCTTCCACCCGCTCGTCGGGTTGTCGCCGATCTTCGCAAGTGGACTGGCCTCGATGCAGGGGCTGGCGATCCAGAATAATTCAACCCGCTTCTTTCAGAACGGCTCTCAGCCAGGAGGCATTCTGACGGCTCCCAACGCGATCTCGGATGAGACTGCTGAGCGACTGAAGGCCTATTGGGAGAACAACTTCTCCGGCCGGAACGCCGGCAAGGTGGCGGTGGTCGGCGACGGCCTCAAGTATGAGGCGCTGACCGCCAAGGCTGTGGACGCGCAACTGATAGAACAGCTGAAGTGGACGGCCGAGGTCGTTTGCAGCTGTTATCACGTCCCGCCCTACAAGATCGGGGTTGGAGCGCTGCCCTCCTACAACAACGTTCAGGCTCTGAACGTCGAGTACTACTCGCAGTGCCTGCAGGTGCTGATCGAGGCCATAGAACTATGCCTGGATGAGGGGCTCGCCACTGGCGAGGGTCTTGGAACGGAGTTCGATACCGAGAACCTGCTGCGCATGGATGGCGTGACCCAGATGGAGATGCTCGACAAGGCGAAGGGCATCATGGCGCCGAACGAACAGCGCAGGCGCTTGGACCTGCCGCCGAAGCCCGGCGGCGATAGTCCCATGCTGCAGCAGCAGAACTTCTCGCTTGAGGCGCTGGCCAAGCGCGATGCGCAGGCGGACCCGTTCGCTAAGTCGCGCTCTGAGGCGCAACCCGCTGATGAGACGCCGGCCAACGACAACGCGATGCGCGAGCAGGCTGCGGCCGCTGTTGCCGAGTTTCAGAAGGGGCTTGCCTAATGTTCGACGGGAAAGCCTTCGGTGCTGCGCTTGTCGACACCGTGAAGGGGTACGTCGAGCGGCAGCTCACGCCTGTTCTCTCCCGTTTAGATGCGGTCGAAAGGCGCGCTCCGGAGAAAGGCGAGCCAGGTTCTCCTGGTCGCGATGGCGTCGACGGCAAGGACGGTGAGCCTGGAGCGGACGGCGCCCCAGGCCAGGACGGCAAGGATGGCGAACCAGGAGCACCCGGCCGGGACGGCGTCAACGGTAAGGACGGTGCACCCGGGTTGGACGGCAAGGACGGCGCTCCGGGCGAGCGTGGCGTCGATGGCGCTCCTGGTCGCGATGGAATCGACGGGAAGGATGGTTCCCCTGGCAGAGACGGTGTCGGGCTGGCCGGCGCGCTGATCGGGCGGGACGGCAATCTCGTGGTGACCTTAACCGATGGTACCACACGGGACCTTGGGCCTGTTGTAGGCAAGGATGGCGTACAGGGCGCCCCGGGGCGCGACGGCAAGGATGGCCGGGATGGTGCCGATGGCTTCGGTTTCGATGACCTCGAAGTCGTCCACGACGGTGCGCGGGGCTTCACCTTCCGCTTCGCCAAGGGCGAACGGGTCAAGGAGTTCGGCTTCAAGCTACCGGTTGTGCTCGACTGTGGTGTCTTCCGAGAGGGGCAGACCTATGGCGCCGGCGACGGGGTCACCTGGGCTGGATCGTTCTGGATCGCGCAAGAGGACACGAGCGAGAAGCCGGACAGCGGCAAAGGTTGGCGCCTCGCAGTCAAGCGCGGGCGCGACGGCAAGGATGGTCAGAAGGGCGAGCGCGGGCCTGAGGGGCCGGCTGGCAAGGGGCAGAGGCCGTAATGCCGTTCGTGACTGTCATCACACCGGCCGAGCACCAGCGCCTGACGACGGTGGAGGCTGTGCGCCGCGAGTGCGGGATCTCTATTGAGGATCTGGACAATGCCGGCGTGACGGCCCTGATCGAAGAAGCGTCCAGCATTGTGGCTGAGTATTGTGGGCGGGTATTCGCTCGTGAGGAGGTGAAGGAGACGATTTTGGGCGCGACCGCGCGACTTGTGCTCTCACGCTATCCTGTGGCGAGCGTTGCAGAGGTTACAGGTAGGTTCGGCTCAGTCGCGACCGACACTCTCCAAATTGATGCTCAGTCCGGCATTGTGGTGCTGCCCCAGCATCAGAACTGGAGACCCCAAAGCGACGCTCAGGTCAGGTACACGGCCGGCTACGTGTTGCCTGGCGAGGAAGGAAGGACGCTTCCCCGCAGCATTGAACGGGCAGCAATCCTCCTCATCGGAACCACCTGGAACGCCCGCGAGCGTGATCCCGCCGTGAAGTCCGAGATGATGGATGGTGTCGGTCGTCTCGACTACTTCGTACCGGGTGCTTTCACCAGCTTGCCCTCCCCAGAGGCGGAGGCCCTTCTGCGCACTTACCGCGCGCCGAGGATGGCATGAACCAGTCCGTCCAGCGCATGCAACGTCGCATGCTGCGGCGCCGCGGCCAGACAGTGACCCTCCGGCGCAACACCACGCCGCCGCTGGTGCTTGAGAACGTTCCGGCGCGCGTGATGGGCGATGGCGCTCCTGAAGAGCTCGTGGGCGGCATCGGTCAAAAGCAAATCGCCGCGATCATCCTAAAGGAAAGTGTAACCTTCCCGGGTGGTCTGAAGGCCGGCGATGTGCTGATCCACGAAGGGCAGCATTACACCCTCCTGACCGTCGATGGCGCGACCAAGGGCGTGTATGCCTACGTGGCGAAAAGCAGGCCTCCGACCTAATGGGCACGAAGATCTCCATGAAGATGGACCCGATCGCCCGGAGTATTGGGCTCGTCATCCCAGAGCTCTCGCCGGAGGGCAGGTCAAAGGCCTTTGCGGCCTTCGCCCGCGCCGAAGCACGCAAGGTCGACGACGCTCATCGGCAGCGATCCGGCAAGGTACCTAAGCGGACTACCACCGTGGACGGCCGGGAGGGCGCCTCTGAGGAGAGCGTGAAGCCGGACGGAGGGCGGATCGAGTACGACTGGGAATTGTTCGGTGACGTGTTCGAGTGGATCGAGGCCCAATTGATCATCAATAGCCCGGTCCTCACGGGCGTCTACCAGAAGAGCCACGAGTTCACCGCCGATGGCCAGTCCGCCGACCCAATGAACCCGCCCCTGGATGCTTTCGAATGGGTGTTCCAGTCAGCTGAGCCCTACAGCCGAAAGCTGGAGCGCATGTACGGCCTCTACGCCAGCGTCGTGGTGATGGCTCAGAAGCGCTTTGGCAATGTGCTGGCGATCAACTTCGCCTATCGTAGCCCTTTGCTCGACTATGTCGCCTTTGGAGGGCAGCGCGCGGGACGTAAGGCTGGCGCGGCCAAGCGCTCGGCCCACAACATGGAAAAGGCGTCCCGCCTGCCCGCTATTGTGGTGAGGCGGAGAGGCTGAGATGCCCCGCAAGGCTGTTTCTGAAGCCGTGGATGCCCGTTTGGCGGCTGAGTGGTCTCTCTGCAGGGTGGAGGCGTTCAACAAGCTCTACGAGCCTCCTGTGAGCGAAGCAGGGGAGCCGGTGCCGTTCCTGGTTGCACACTATCCCCTGTCAGAGACCAGGCGGCTTCTCCTCTCGGAGCCTCTCGACCTTGAGACGGGGGTCATTCGCTTCATTTTGAGCACCCTTCGCCAGAGCGGTGTCGAAACGGCGCTCGAATGGGCAGACGTCCTGGCCGACCTGTTCCGCCACCAGGAGTTCGACGGTGTCGTGACCTACGACGCCAGCTCGCCCAGTCTGGATGATGACACCGATCTTGGGAGCTATCTCCGGACCATCGTACTCGTTGAGTACGAGCATCAATTCACCAGCGCGGAGTAATCACGATGACAACTCAGAAGTACCGAAACACCTTAGCCCGCTCGCTTGATTTCCCCCTGAAGGGCGGCGAGATCGATTCCTTCAAGCCCGGCGAGGTGAAGGCTTTGCGGGCGGATCCGGAGCACCCGCGGGTGCGGGCTCACCTCCTGGCCCTTAACCTGGTTCCGGTTGAGGAAGAGACATCTTCGAAGCGGCCGGCGTCCACAAGAGCCGCCCCTACGCCCCGTGCCTCCAAGAAGACGGAAGCTCCTGCGGCTGCCCCTTCTGAGGCGACTGAGACTTAGCCTCTTCTGCAGTTTTGTAGGCCACAACCCCGCTGAAGCCCGGCGGGGCTTTTTTGTATCCTCTGACGACGTGGGCTGTCGCTCAATCCAACCGCTGGAGCGGCTCCAATGGCAACCAGAATGCGCACGGGACGTAAGAACAAGGTCAGCATCAGCCCGGCCGTCCCTGATCCAGATGCAGCCAATACCCTGGCTGAGGTCAAGGCTCTCACCTTCACGCCGATCGGCGGCGTCGACGGCAACGGTGGCATCGGCGAGTATGGTGACGCCGTGGGTTTTGCGACGGCCTCCACCCTGGAGGATGCGCGCATGCAGCGCGCGAAGACCATCGCTGATGCCGGCGAGTGGTCGCTGACCTGCCTCGACAACCCGGACGACCTCGGCCAGGCCGCGATGCTGGCGGCCGTCGATAGCGAGTTCGAGTTCGTGATCAAGATAGAGAAGAACAACAAGAAGACCAGCGGCGGCACGAACCAGATCGACTACTTCCGGGTGCTCGTCGGCGGCGCCAGGTTCCAGCCGGGCGGCAATGACGGCGTGCAACGGCGCGTTTTCAACTGCGCGATCAACTCTGAGACCTGGACGGATCCGGCAACCTAATCCGAGATCTGAGGCGCCTTCGTTCGATCCAGACCAACAGGAGATAGGCAGTGAGCCTTGATATGTACGAGGCCGAGGCCACCCGTGCGCTCGACGGCGCATGGGTTGGCCCGGCCATTCACAAGCTCGACAAGGTGCAGTTCAGGGTTCGCGCCTGGGCCAATCCGGAGTTCATCACGCTGCGCGACCGGCTCATGGCGTCCGTCCCGCGAGACAAGCGGACCCCCGATGGTGACATTCCGGCCGATGAAGTGCACCGCATTCACACCGAGTGCCTTCTGCAGACCGTTCTGCTCGACTGGCGTGGCCTGGAAGCCACCAAGAATGGGCCGCCCGTCGTCTATACGGCGGACAAGGCCCGTGAGCTGCTGACCCATCCGAAGATCGGCAGCGCCTTCTCCCCCTTCCGCCAGGCGATCGTTGCTTCGGCCACCCAAGTCGCGAAGGAGGGGCGTGAGCAGCTGGAGGAGGAGATAAAAAACTCCAACGAGCCCTCCGCTGGCGCATAGCGTGGGGCGACAAGGACGAGGAGACGCTCCAGTACATCCTCGACCATGACCTTGGTGGCGGCAATGAGGAAGAGGGCATCCCTCCTTATCGGGAGGGGCCTCGCCTCTGGCCTCACCTGCAGAGCGTCTTTGACGCCTGGCAGGATCTCTGCTCGGAGCGGCCCGACCGCCTCAAGCGCATCCCCTGGCGCGCTCTGAACGACTACGCGCAGCGGCGCCAGATCAACGATCTTCAGCAGTTTGAACGCTTCGAGACGCTCGTGATGGCGCTGGACGGCGCCTGGCTCGAAGCAGAGGCCAGGACTGCCGAGATCGAGCGGCAGGACACAGAAGCCAAGCGGCAAGGATATCAGCAGGGCGACGATGGCGAACCTTGAAGAGATCCATAAGCTGATCCTGTACGCCGAGACGCGGGGTCTGGCCGAGTCCCAGCGCCAGCTGCAGGAGCTAGCGAACAAGACTGGCGAGGTCACGAAGGCCGTTGAGCAGGAAGCCCGGGCCTATATCGACCTGGAGACGAAGCTTCACCGCAACGCGACGATCAACGACCAGGTCACGAAGGCGACACGAGCCCTCGCTCAGTCCCTGAAGGATATCGAGCGGGCGCGGGCTGCAGGGATCAACGTCGCGGGCCAAGAAGAGGCTGTTCTGGCCAAACTCGCGCACGAGTATGGCGATGCAGGTCGGGCTGTCGCTGGGTACGCGGCTCAGATCCAGAAGCTGATCCAGGCAGAGGCGACGGCAGGCAACAGCCGCTCGCCCCTGTCCCCGGCTAATCTCAACAGCATCACGTCACAAGTTCGGGCATCCAGGGAGCTTTCGGCTGCGTCGGTTCAGGCAGCCGAGAGCATGAAGGGTCTCAGCCGCGCTGCCACGGCAACGCACGAGCCCATCCGTCTTCAAGGCTGGCAGCTTCGTCAGCTGGGGCAGCAATTCACCGATCTGGCCGTTCAAATCGGAAGCGGACAAGGGCTGTTCAGACCCTTGTTGCAGCAGGGGCCGCAGGTGGTTGACGCTATGGGCGGCGTCTCGAACGCGACATTGCTGCTACGGCAGCGATGGGAGGGCCTGTCAGGCGTCACACGCGGTGGCCTTATCGCCGGCGGCGCTCTTGTCGGTATCGGTGCGGCTACCGTTGCTATCGGCAGCCTTGCCGATGCCCTCGCGCGGGCCGCGACGGGCGATGCCTACGAGAAGAGCGTGCAGCGCAAGCGCGACGCCGCTCAGGGCTTCATTACGTCTCTGGGCAATCTCGCGACCGCCGCCGCTGATTGGTCGGGCGTGGCCAGGGGCATGACGGCCGTCAACGACGGTGTGGCGGCTTCCTGGCGGGCCATCCAGGAGCGGGTCGAGGGGGCCGCCGCTGCGATCCGTAGTCTGCCCACCGGACCGGTCAACGTAGGCCCGGCAGGGGGGCCGCAGACAGGCAACACTGCCCCGCCCATTGCACTGGCCCAGAACAACGCCGCGGGCCGCTACGGGGCTTCTCTGGCGGCTGGCCTTGATCGCGAAATGGAAGTGGCGCGGGCTCGTCTGCGGGATGCAGCCGCCGACGTGGCCCAGTCAACGGACTTCGTAGCCGACAGGATTACCGGCATGGTTGGCCCTATGCGCGGGCTCGGTGGCGCGGTTGAGAGCTTCGACGACATGGCGCGCGGTGCGGTCGGTCGGGTCAACGACGCAGTGGCAGCGGGGGACAAGGGCATTCGGTTTTTTGCGGGCGGCGTCGAGTATGCTGGCTCCATTGCGGGCGGCGCGGTGCAGCCGATCGACGCGCTCGCCAACGGGGTAGCTGGCCTTGGCAACACCGCCGCACAAGTCGCGGCGAATGTCGGGCACTCTATCCAGACGCTCGCCAACGGCATTCAGATCATCCGGGGAACGGGCTCGACGGCTCAGCAGCAGACCGCAGGACCGTTCGGGGGCTCCGGCTTCCGTGCTATGACCTTTGAAGAACAGCAGGCCCTCAACGCCCGCTATGAGGCGCAGCGGAAGGCTACGGCGGCAACGCAAGAGGGAACGCGGGCACTGGATAGTCTCACCGTGCAGTCTGTGGCTGTGGGCGGCGCTGTAGCCGGTGCTGCATCCAAGTTCCAGCAAGCGGCTGTCGCCATCCGGCTCAGCACAAGCCGTCTTTCTACTGACCTATCAGGCGGACGCTCGGCACAGGATACCCTTGGCGGCTCCTACGGCATGAGCGCGGAAGCACGGCAGGTTAAAGACTTGTTCGAAACCTTGTTCGGGGAAGGCGGCTCGACAGGCCAAGTCAGGACACAGGGCCGGTTCACGCCGAACGGGCGCGGCGTCGTCATTGATACGATGTATCAAGGGCAGGCGAACGCTCAGGGCCGCGCCTACTTCGAGGAACAGCGGCAAGGGGCTATGGCGGCCCTCGACGCCCGCCGCGCCGCCTTGGCTGACCGTCAGGGCGATATTTCCACCCGCGCCATCGACAAGCAGATAGACGCGCTCCGCAGGGCGAATGAAGCTTTCCGCGAGCTAAGGGCGCCCGAGAAGCCGAGCGATGCCGTTCGCACCGTTGACCCGAGCGCATACAACCTTCAGAGCAACGACGCCTTTTTCTACGACCCAGCGAGCCGCGAAGCCTTTGCCGAGCGCGCGGGCATCGACATGCGCTCCGATGCTCAGAAGGCATACGAGCAACAATTGCGGCAGTATGAGCAGGACCGTTCCGCGCTCCAAATCGACCAAGCGACCTACGACGCGAACCTGAAGCAAATCGAACTGTTAGAGGCTCAGCTAGAGGCAATCCGCGCCCAGGCCGAAGCGCGCCAGGCGAACCGCGACGCTCAGGACATGGCAGCCGAGCAGAAAGCCATTGACCTTGAGGCCAAGACCAATCCGTTCCTCAACACCAACATCGCTCGCATGATGCGGCAGCCGACGCAGGGCGAATTGCTGGCTCAGCGGACCAAGGGTGCGAGCTACCTAGGGGCTTTTGCCGAAGGCTTCGACGGGATTGTTCAGGGACGGCCGGGCCGCGATGCCAACCGCGTCGTCATGGACCTGACGAGCCGCGAACGGGTCACGGTCACGCCAGTGGGCAAAGAGCGCCCGCGCGAAACGCGGCCCCTCATCATCAACTTCAATGTTCGCGACGGTCAAACTATCCTGCAATCGCGGGGTGAGCTGATGCGCTTTGCGGGTGCTCTGGCGGGCAAGGCATGATCGAAGTCCTAAAATATCGCCTGCCGACGCGGATTGAGAAGGCCGTCGCGGTAGACGTGATCGGAGGGCCTGAGTTTCAAACCCGCATCTATCCGTCCGTTTCGGGCTATGAGGAGCGGCAGGTTGAGCGCGACCGCGCCGTAAGGCGGTGGACGATTGATCTTGTGTTGCTCAACCTCAAGCACTCCGAGGTGCGGCAGCTTGAGAGCGTATTTCGTGTGTGTCGTGGTCAGGCGGGAGCCTTCCTGTTCAAGGGACCTGGCGAAGATCATATCTGCCGCGACCTCGTGACCATCGACGGCAAGTCCTACGAGCGGCACCGCATCACGGACCTCGACGGCGTGAACCATGACTATTTCACGCCGCTGCTTCACATCATCCCCGGCACCATCAGCGGCAGCTATTGTGAGTATCTGACAGCGGTTCGCTTCGGCACAGACTATTGGGCCCGTAAGTCGCAGACGACCACGCTGGGCGGTATCGATAGCATAGAGCTAGTCGAGCACCTAGAGGACCATCCGTGAAGGCGTTTTCGGCTGGCTTGACGACAGCCCTTGCCTCGCGGGTTCGCAAGCTCCGCAAGGGCGTCATCATCGAACGCCTGGACGAAACGATTGTGCGCTTCACCGACGCTCAGAAGGCGTGGGAGATAGACGGCGAAATCTATGTGCCGGGGCGCGGCGTTCAGCTTGCCTCTATCGCGATGCAGGCAAACAGCACAACGACGCGCTGGGACATGATCGTTGCAGACGGCGGGTTGCTCGCCAAGAACGATTTGCGCTCGGGCATCTATGATAAGGCGCGGGTGCGCGTGTTCCTCTATGATGAGGACGAGACCGCGCCCGATCGTGACAACCTGCTTTTTGGCGGCAGCTTCGGCTCTATCGAGGTGAGCGAGCACGGCTATACCCGGATTGAGTGTGTTGGGCCGCTCGACAAGTCGCTTGCTCAGATCAGTTTCAACTATGGCCCGATCTGCCGCCGCGATCTAGGCGACGGCTCTATCAGGACGCCGCTCGGGCTCCCTGGCTGCCCTGTCCATATTCACCCCTACGAGACGAGCCCATGGGTCTATGCAACGACCGTCGTTGGCGGCTCGGGCTATGACCTCACGATCGCGGACCCCGGCAACCCTGATGCGGTGCTCGGCTGGTACGCGAACGGGCGCATTGTCGTGCGAGACGGCTACCTCAAGGGCAAGGTTTATCCGATCCGCACGAACGAGAGCCCGACCGCGCTCAAGCTGTTCCGCCCGCCGCTTGCCGCCCTCGCGCCGGGCACCTCCCTTTGGATCATCCCCGGCTGTGACAAGACACTCGGGCCGAACGGGCACCTCAAGTTCAACGCCAATGCCTATCAGTTCGACGCGGAGCCCTACATGCCATCCGAGGAAGCGGTCACGGCTCCTGCAATCCCGCCCGGCTCGCGCGAGAGCGGGCTTATGCTGGCCTATGGCGGCGATAATCAGAGCGACGATCCACTTATCATCGACGCGGACGGGCGCACGGTTTACACGCAAGCGACCTCGCTCAACAACACGTTTACGGCATATGCCATCACGCAAACGGTTGAGCGAAAAACCTATCTCGAAGTGCTCATAGAGCAGTTCGGAGAGGAGACCCCGCAGGCCCCCATCAGCATCGGCGTGCGGGCGGTTGATCCGGCTCAAGCGGCGGTCGATTGGGTGCAGCGGTGGGCGGCTATCACCCTCGACCCGGCTATGGACGATGACGCCTATATCTACGTCAACGACATGCAGACGACGCCGCTCGTTGGGGCTGCTATCGGTGGGGCTCCCAAGCGGGTCATGATCGCGATTGACCCCGACGCCCGCAAGGTTTGGATCGGCCTCGACGGGGCATGGCTCGACGGGGCGAACCCTGCGACGGGGGCGAACCCTACGGCGACCTATACCGCAGAGCGGGACGACAACCGCACGGCCTACCGCGTGGAAATCACCCTGAACCGGCGCGCTCAGCGGGTTGTCGCCGCGATCCTCGAGGCCGACCTCGCTTATAGCGCGCCCGCTGGCTTCCTGCCCTACTGACCGGATCGCCCTCGCCCGTGGCCTCCTATCTCAACGCTGATGGCTCCTACCGCTATGTGACCGGCTCGCAGGGCTGGGGGCAGGGCTTCAGCTATCAGAGCCCGACCGCAACCCCGACGCAGGCCCCCGCGCCTTCGGCTCCTGTTGCCTCGCCTGAGCCCCAGGCCCCGTCGCTGCCGCAACTTTCGCCGTTCATTCGGCCGCGAACCTCGGCTTGGAACTCGCCTATCCCGGTTTCGGTTGGGCGGCGCGTCATCGCGTTTCGAATGCTAGACCTTGACGAAAATCGCCGTCAGCAGGGCGTGAGCACGGAAACAGGGCTCACCTATTCGCATGTTGGGGTGCAGTATAGCGGCGGCTACAGCCTGCTTGACGATGCCAGCGAGCGGCATGTGCGGCGCGGGTGGGCGTTCGGACGCAAGTTCTTTGACCTTGATGCAGGTTTTGTAGAACCGGGCTGGGAGCCTGCTGTCGATTGGCTGTTTCAGCCAGGGGATCAGACGACGCCGCACCCCTATTTTGAGGCATTGCGCGGCACAGACGCGGCCCCTGCCTATCAGCGGCAAATGGTGGCGACCTTCCCCAATATGTCGCTTGAGTTCTTTGCTGAGGAAATTCCCTCGATTACTCTTGAGGTTTGGGACGACAACGCTGGCACCCGTCCGCTCGTCAAGGACATTATCACGCTACTTGCTCAGCGCGCGACCCTCTATGATCCGGCCGACCTTGTGTTCGTTGGCATGGATGATCTGGAAATCACGGGCGCGATCTTTGAGGAAAATATAGACTTCAAAGCGGTTCTACCGTTGTTCGCTCGTTTCTGCGGTTTCGATTGGTTTGAGGCAGGCGGAAAGCTGAAGTGCGTCAAGCGCGCCGATGCCGACTTTGACCCCGACGTTGTGCTCGACGTGCGCGACCTCATCGCGAGCAGCAATGAAGGCGGGTTCAAGACGAGCCGCCGCGATGAGGAGGAGCTACCCGCACAGATCGCGATTAGCTACTATGATGAGAGTATCCAGTTTAAGCCATCGGTTCAGCAGGCCAGGCTAGAACAAGAGCCCGCCCGCGTGGTGCAGTCGCGGCGGCAGGAGAGCCTTAGCGTCCCCTTTGTGGTCTCGGCCACGGAAGCCATGACGGCGGCCAGCCATATCCTTGATCGCGAGTCAGCGCAGGCGATTTCGCATGGCCCCGTGCAATTGCCGCCGTCTCATATCGCGCTTGAGCCGGCCGACCTCCTGCAAATAGACGACGGCACGCATAGCTTTGTGATGAAGGCTAGTTCTGTCACGATCAACTCTGACAACAGCATCAGCGTTCAAGCGTTCGGGGTCAGCACGTCGGTTGACTACACCCGCGAGGGCTATGCGGGCGAGCCGCCCGGCGCTCCGCTCTACCCCGTGCCCGTTGAGCTAGAAGGCTCGGCAGCAGGCGCGGGCGGCGCGGCTGGTACGCTCAGCGTCGGGCTGTCAACGGACAAGAACCTTACCGGGGCGGTTAGCGGCACAGGTGCCGCGGCAGGCACGCTCTCGCAGGTTCCGCCCACCAACTTGATCGGCGACGCCAGCGGCACAGGTGCGGCAGCGGGCACGATGACAAAGGGCTTTTCGCTATCGGGTGACGCGGCGGGTTCGGGTCAGGCAGCAGGCGCAATCGCGTCGATGGGCGGCGGCACTCCCGATGCGCCTAGCGACATGCAACAGCGGACCTTGGAGAGCGACACCACGCCGACCGTGCGTGTGTTCCTTCCTGCCAACGCCGCTTTTGGTGATGTGGTTACAGTCGAGACCGCGACTAACAGTGGCTTCACAACCGGCGCGGTGACGTGGCCCACCGAGACTCTAGACTTAACCGACATCAGCAACGGCTACGTCGATGTAACCGCTACGTCGGCCATGGTGACGGGAGAATACTTTGCTCGCGCTAACCTCGCTCGCGGCAGCAATGTCGGGGCGTGGTTCTCGCCTTCGACACAGCGCGTCTATGTGGACACGCGCAGTAACGTTACAGGGCGGTCTATCGACTTTGCCGACACGGGATGGACGGCTAACGGACAACAGCAAAACGTCTCTGTCACGTCTGTCGCGGGTGCTCCCGATGGGGGAAACTTCGCTCGCGTCAAGACAGTCGCCGGGGGTTCTCAAACACGCCTTGCTACATTTACAGCGAGTTTCAGCTCCCACAACAAAGACTCGATTTTCTACTTCAAGCCGGGCTCTGCTCCCCATGCTTATCTGCATACTCGCGTCAACGACGCGGGCAACAAGGGGCGCTCCATTGACACAACGACGGGCGCAACGGGTGCGGGCGTCTATGACGGCACGACCGCTACGGCAGCGGTAACAAGCATACTCGTCTGTGATGCAGGTCAGGGCTGGAAGCGTGTTCGGATACGGCACAACGGCAGCACGGGTAATATCTATTTCGCTATCGCGGTTAGTGACTCGATTACAAATACGAACACTACAGTCACGGACGATACAACAGACTTCTGGCAAGTCATGATGAAGAATGTCTAGCGTCGGTCGCGCCACTACCATCCACGGTGAGTTTCTTAACCTCCTGAAAGGGGTCTGTTGTCATGTCTGAGCTTTCCGACTTCCTCGAAACCAAGATCATTGAGCATTTCTTTCGGGGCAACGCACAAGCCGCGACAACGCCTTATGTCGGGCTGTTCTCTGTCATGCCCGCCGACGACGGCACGGGCGGAACGGAAGTCACAACGACCATCCGTGTTGCGGGCCGCGTTGCGGCTGGCTTCGCGGCTTCCTCTGGTGGCTCCGGTCAGGTTGCCAACAGTGCTGATGTTGATTTCGGCGCGGCGGCAGGCGGCGCGACCGTCGTTGGTTTCGGCCTGTTCGATGCCGCATCGGGCGGCAACCTCCTAGCCTATTCGCCACTCACAGGCGGCTCTCAAGCAGTGGGCGCGGGTAATACCGTGAAATTCGCGGCTGGCGCCCTGACCATCACGATCGCCTAAAGGTCACGCGCGGCACCTAAAGCCGCCGCACCCTTCGGGGCCTAGAGGAAAGCCCATGAGAGAAAACTTTGAGCGGTCCCTTGTCGAAGTGCTTCCGCATGAGGGCGGCTACGCAAACCATCCCGCCGACCCAGGCGGGGCCACCATGCGAGGCGTCACGCAGGCCACCTACAACGGCTGGCGAGCCAAGCAAGGGCTTTCGTGGCAGTCGGTGCGAGCCATCAGCGAGGCAGAGCTACAGGCCATCTATCGCCGCGACTATTGGGACGCGGCGGGCTGCGACCGGCTTTATCCTGGCGTCGATTTCGCCGTCTTTGATCTAGCCGTCAACAGCGGTGTCGGCAGGGCTCGACAGCTTCTCGCCCAAGCCATCGGCAGCAATGACCATGCCGAGACGGTTCGTCGCCTCTGCGACCTACGAATGCAATTCCTGCGCGGGCTCCGCACTTGGTCGACATTCGGCAAGGGCTGGGCTTCGCGCGTCAATGACGTGCAAGCAAAGGGCGTGGCCTGGGCACGGGCGGCCATGGCTCAGAACGTCACTCTCCCGCCCGTCGCAAAGCCAGAGGTTCCCATGCCCCCCGTCATCACTCCCCAGCCTAAGCCCTGGTATCTGTCTCGTACCGTCATCGGTGCTCTTATTGCGATTGCCTCGCCTCTGCTGGCGAAGTTCATCCCTGCGGCAGCCGGGATTGACCCTAACCAAGCGACCACGACGATTCTAACGCTGTTAGAAACCCTGGGGCCGCTCTTTGGCGGCGCTCTAGCCCTCATCGGCAGGGTAGGAGCCACAAACCCCATTGCGGGCACTCAGGCCGCACAGGTGGTCGAACAGCGATACACGCAAGCTCTGCTTGCTCCGTCGCCCGTGCAACAGGCTCAGCCCGTACAGGAGGCTTGGGCTCAGCCGCAGGCATCCGGTCCGGTGCTCACGGACCTCCCGCTTAACCTGCTCGTCTCACAGCTCCCGCAAGTGCTCGGGCTCTTGGGGCAGTTGAGCGAGGCGACGCGGCAGAACGAGCCGCCGCGTCCGCAATCATGAAAACCTACGCCCTTAGGATGATTCTCTCTACGTTTGCGGTCGGCTGAGTATGGCTCCATTCGAACCCAATCAGCCGCCGCAGTCAGCGGCTGACTTTGCACGTGAAGTCGCTCGCCTGATGCGCGAGCACGCCTCAGAAGCACTCGTGAGCCGCGACGACGTTCAGCACATCGCTGAGGTGGCCGCTGACAAGGCTACAAAGCGGCTGATGGACCGCCTCGGGATCGATGAGGAGGAGCTCGCGAAAGAGCGTCTTGACCGCATGTGGGTCCGGCGCCGCCGTGAGGTGGAAGAAGCCGTCGTCAAGCAGGGCATCGGCGCCGTGGTGCTGGCACTCCTGGCGGGCGTGGGCACTGCCGTCGCATTCTGGATCAAATCAGGTGCGCCTGGGGGACCAAAATGAGGCGGACGCTCGCAAAGCATACCCTTGCAGCTCTCATCGTCTGGCCAGTCGCATTCTTTATTGCCGCGTTGCTGTGGCTCAGTACGGGCCCCATCATCGAAGCCCGGATCGCGCCGGTTCTTGTTGAGCAGGTAGCGACGAATGTTGGGCGTATGGGCGCTCGGGTGTGTTGGACCTGGGGATACGTCAAAGCACGCCCAGCTGTGCCACGAACCTTTGCCTTCAGCTTTAGTTTGGGCGGTCGCGCTGTCCGATCCGCCGTTCCGGTTCGTCTGCCAGACGGAAAGGCACTGGATCGTGTCGAGGTTCGCCCGCCAGGAGCGGGGGCGGTGGACCTGTGTACGGAAGTGCCGGGGGACCTAGCTACCATCCCCGGCCTCGTCATCCTCGGTTCGGCCGAATACGAAACGAACCATCACCTCTGGACGATCTGGCAGGATTTGCCACCCGTCCGAGTGCCGGACCCCAACTGATCCCTCCGGAAACCTTACCCCGATTCACTCAGCCGCCCTTTGAGGCGGCTTTTTCTATGGAGACACCCATGACCCCTTACACGGTCGTTCGCGTCAACACGTGGAAATGGCGCGTGATGCAGGGCTCGGCTCTGATCCTCGACAACATCGACAGCGCGACGCTCGCCAACACGGCAGCGGCAGCCCTCAACAAAGCGCAGGGCGCGGGCGGGGCGGTTGATGTGGCAGCGATCAAACGCGAAGCCGATGTGGCGGGCTATCAGCGCGGGCTTGCTGAGAACAATGCTCAGGACGCCGCTCGCGAGGCCGCTGCGTACCAGCGGGGCCTGACTGAGAATAACGCTCAGGATACGGCCCGAGAGGAAGCGGCGCACAAAGCAGGCTATCTGGCGGGATCGCTTGCGCGAGACCCCGCTCCTGCTCCTATCTCTGCGACGGTCAGCAACATGGATGAGCTAAAGTTGCAGCTCGGGCTTGCCGTGGCCACAGGCCGAGCTGCAACCATTCATCTTGCCCCCGGCGACTATGGCCGCGTCGATTTCAATATTCAGGCGAAAGGGCCCATTTTCCTCATGTCGAAAGACCCGCATAACATGGCGCGGTTTGAGGCTATTCACCAAGGCGTTTGCAAAAACTTCTATATCTATGACGTGCTCACAAAGCACATGGATATTTTGCAGACCGACCGTCCCAATCCTGCAAACCCTTATTACATTGTCACGCGGTCAAAGAACGTGGGGCTTGATTACGGCGTGACCACAATCAAGACGACGGGGGATGCTGCGCAGGTTGCGCCGCACGAGCATTAGCCATGGACGCGCGGCATCAATTCAAGGGGCAGCTTTCGCCAGAGCGCCGTAAGGGTCTCGCGCTCAGCAGCCAGCAATTCGAATGCGCGAAGCTGGCGGCGCGCGGCTTGTCGAACAAGGAAATTGCGAGACAGACGGGGAAGGGGGAGGGCACCGTTAAGGTTCACCTCGCCCTTGCCATGGCAAAGCTTGACGTGCCGAACCGATCCGCCCTAGCGGCTCTCTTTGGACCGCAGGAGCCCGTTGCTGTTCCTGTCGCGACCATTGACCCGGAAAAGCTGCATCAGATCGCCCGCGCTTGCCGGATGCTTCTAGAGCGCATTGCAGAGGCGACCAAGGATTAGTAGCCCTCCTCTCGGGCGGGAGGGGCTTTTTGCGTTGGGAGAACCCTATATCACTTGGTCTATTCCCAAGGAGGACCGAAAAGGCATAGCTTAGATCGGGTAGCCTAGTCTTGAGGACTCACCATGCGCGATACCGCCAACGACAATTTCACTCCGCCCCCGAGCAGGATTGAGCTGGTCGCGCTCGGCTGCATCATCGCTATTACCCTGGTGTACGCGCTGGCGGCTTTCTATCTGCTTTGACCTCCGACGTGCGGGGTGGAATTACGCGGCTCCTAGGGGCCAGGCGCACCGATGCCTCGCTGGGCCACCTGCTGAAAAGATGCATATTCCATGAAGACTAAGGAGAGGCTGAAACCCTCGCAGCAGACCAGCAAGCTGTGAACCGAACGGTAACCGCGCCTAGTCTAGGCCGACTGACGGATGCGCGTGGCGGCTGTTCCGATCCACATTGTGGGTGGTGGGGCGCTGGAGGGTATATGAGTAACCGACAGCGACGAACACAGGAGCGAAAGCGAGCGCTGCTGGGCGCGCGGATCGTCTTCAACAACCGCTCATCGGTGATCGACTGCACTGTCCGTGATCTGTCTGAGGCAGGCGCTCGCCTGGTCCTCGGCCACCCTGTTCCGCTCCCACCCACGTTTGAACTGGAGATGCCCTCCAAGGGGCAGACGAGGCGCTGCGAGCTGAGGTGGTCGGCAGGCCTCGCCTGCGGGGTGAGGTTCGTCTGACCAGCGCGGTCCCTACTTCGGCGTGGGAGGGGCATCATTCCCACCCTACGTGTCTTGGTCGGCCTCAGAGAGGCTTTGAGCTGTCGACGCCTCCAGACACAGCTCCTCACCCGGCTGATTGACAACCGCGGCTCGGGAGCGCCTCAGGCAACGCCAGTGTCTCTGGATTAGGCTCATCTGCTTAAGGCACCCTTTCCTCAGCTTGGCTTTATGAGTTACCTTGATGTGCACGGACAATGCACGAGCAGTGAAGTGCGCTTTGGGGGTCACCATGAGAACAGGACTTAGATCGTTTTTGGCCGCGCTCGGCTTCATGAGCACGATCGTTATCGGGGGAGCAGTACCTGCTAACGCGGCAGTTGTGACTGTTGACGGTACAGTTGAAGCCTTGCGCGTAGACTACATCCAGTTCACGCATTTCGGAGGCGCGCTGGACATCTTTACGACAGGCATCGTCGGCCCTTCTGGCGCCGAACTTGACGACCCCATGATCCGCCTGTTCGTGGACGATAACTCACCCGTCGGCAGTCTGACTGGTACACAGGTTGCCGTAGCAGATGACGGCACGAACTTAGACCCCCTCATTTCACTCGGTTCGCTTGGTGCTGGGAATTACATTCTCGCAGTAGGCCGGTTTGACCTTGAGGAAACAGAGGCACGATCTGGGGTTGCTACGACCCCCCTCGGCAATAGCGACTATTCGACGACGTTCACCTCAGCAACAGCTATTCAGTTAGCAAACACTCCTGTGCCCGGCCCCATCGTGGGCGCTGGCCTCCCGGCTCTGATGGCATTTGGTGGGTTCGTGGCTTGGCGCCGTCGCAAGGGGGGCGCTTCGGTGTGACATAGCTGCAACGCGCTGCCTTTTCAGCCTCTCTCTCGCTTCGGTGAGGAGGGGCTTTTTGCGTTTACCGCCCCTTAACCATGCCCATGACAGAGTGCTTGGGCTGGGCACCCTGCGGACTCTACCTGAAGTGCGACGGTGTACGCTTGATCGGAGCAGATGACTTGGCCTGCTTCAAGTGGCTGGTGAGCACCTCGTGAGGGGTGCGGAAGCCCAGGCATTTG
>JAESFT010000215.1_pt1 | contig 57495 bp, 61 predicted proteins | sample 9269451 | NCBI WGS metagenome assembly JAESFT01 (sample SAMN14502557, study PRJNA617106) | algae metagenome | isolation source: Scytonema hyalinum WJT4-NPBG1 and co-occurring heterotrophs from well... | place: USA: Mojave Desert, Joshua Tree National Park, California | collected 2006-05-25
CGCACGCCATGCCGCCGATCGGCGACATGGCGTGCGCGGCGTCGCCGATTGCCAGCAGCCCAGGCCGGTGCCACCGTTCCAGCCGGTCCAGCGCAACGTTCAGCAGTTTCAGCTGATCGAAATCGCCGAGCGCCTCCGAAAGTGATCCAACTTCCGGCGCCATAGCTTCGATGTCGGCGCGGACGGCGTCGATGCCGCGGGCCCGCAGCCGTTCCGCGCCGCCTTTCGGCACGACGAAGGCGCATTGCCAATAGTCGCCACGGTCGATGCAAACCAGCAGCCGCCCCGCCTCGACGATCCCGCGCAGCCCGCTTGCAGTTGCGCCTGTGCGCGGGGCGCGGAACCAGAACACGTCGATCGAGGCGCCGAGATCGCGAAGGGGCAGCATCGACCGCACGCCGGAGCGGCGGCCGTCCGCCGCAACTACCAGCGCGGTCGCGGTGATCTCCTCGCCCGTCGCCAGCACGACTCCGGTGACGCGACCGTCCCGCTCGACATAGTCGGTCACCTCCGCCTCCCGGCGCAGCGAAAAAGTCGCATAGGCGCTCGCCTCGTCGAACACGAAGTCGAGGAAATCCCATTGCGGCATCATCGCGATGAACGGCGCCGCGACCGGCAAGTGACGCAGGTCGCCCACTTTCACTTCCGTTCCGAACAAGCGCAGAACGGCGCCGTCGACCCGGTTGTGCGGCCGCCGGAGAAACCGGTCGAGCGACCCGAGCTCGCGCAGTATCTCCATCGTCGACGGATGCACCGTGTCGCCACGGAAATCGCGCAGGAAGTCTGCATGTTTCTCCAGCACCAGCGTCTTCACGCCGGCGCGCGCGAACAGCAGGCCCGCCATCATGCCCGCAGGGCCGCCGCCGACGATAACCAGTTCGTGCTCGGACATTTCACGTCCTTTCGGCTGACAAGCAGGGCGTCCGCTGCTTAAGAGACGTTGTGGCCTTTACGCTGAACTCGACCGGCTTTTCCGACGCGCTTGTGATCCTTGGCGCGGCCGGGATCGTCATTCCCGCATTTGCGCGTGTGCGCGTCAACCCCGTGATCGGCTTCATCCTGGTCGGCGCGCTGGTCGGACCATTCGGCCTAGGCCAGCTCGTTCCCCAGGCGCCCTGGCTCTATTACTTGACCATCTCGGATCCGGACGCGATCGAGCCCTTCGCCGAACTCGGCATCGTGCTGCTGCTGTTCGCAATCGGCCTGGAATTGTCCCTAAAGCGCTTGTGGGACATGCGCGCGCTCGTCTTCGGCGTGGGCGCGGCGGAGCTGGCGCTGTCTGGCGCGCTGATCGGCGCCGCGCTGCTGGCGCTCGGCCAGCCATGGACGGGCGCTTTCGGCTTGGGCCTCGCCCTCGCCCTTTCTTCGACCGCGCTCGTGCTGCCGATGACTGGCATTCACGGCCCGGTCGGGAGGCCGGCCTTTGCGATGCTGCTGTTCGAGGATGTGGCGCTCGTACCCATCATCTTCATCCTCGGCGCGCTCGGAGGTTCGGCGACGCTCGCCAGTCTCGGCTCCACCGTGGCGCTCGGCTTCGCGGTCATCGTCGCACTCCTAATCGCGGGCCGCTTCCTGCTGCCGCGCCTCTTCGCCCAGGCCGCCCGCGCCAAAAACCCGGAGCTGTTCCTGGCTGCGAGCCTGCTCGCCGTCATCGTCGCGAGCCTCGCGACCAGCGCCGCCGGCCTCTCGCCGATCGTCGGCGCGCTGATCGCCGGCCTGAGCATCGCCGAGACCGACTATCGCGGCGAAGTCGAATCGATCACCGCGCCCTTCCGCGGCCTGGCGCTGGGCGTGTTCCTGATCACCGTGGGGATGAGCCTCGACCTGGGCAGTATCGCCGCCAATTGGCAGTCGCTGGTGATGGCCGTGGTGGGCGTCATGCTGGTCAAGACGCTCGTCACCTTCCTGCTGCTGCGCGTGATCAAGACGACCAGGGGTGCGGCGCTGCAGACCGGCATCCTGATGGCCTCGCCGTCCGAAACCACGCTGATCGTGCTCGGCGCAGCGTCGGCCGCCGGCCTGATCAGCGCCGGCACCGCCGCCTTCTGGCAGACGGTGACGGCGATCGGCCTGACGCTGACCCCTCTTCTCGCCCGCGTCGCCAAGGACCTGGCGCGCCGGCTGGAGCATGGCGCCGACGAGCCGCCAGAGCAGGCGAATATAGGCACGGTGATCATCGGCTTTGGCCGTGTCGGACGCATGGTCGCCGACCTGCTCCGCGCGCACAACAAGCCTTTCACGGCCGTCGAAAGCGACATCGACGCCGTCGCCGCCGCCCGCAAGGACGGCTATAACGTCCTCTTCGGCGACGCTTCGCGGCCCGACTTCATCGACCGGCTCCGGCTCGGCCATGCCGAGGCGCTGGTTCTGACGATGGATGACCCGGTCTTAAGCGTCCGGCTGACGCGCCGGGTGCGCGGCTGGGTGCCTGACCTGACGATCGTCGCCCGCGCTCGCGACACCGATCACGCCGCCGAGCTCTACCGCGCCGGCGTCACCGACGCAGTGCCGGAAACATTGGAAAGCTCGCTGCAGCTCTCCGAAGCGGTGCTGGTCGATCTAGGCGTCGCCATGGGCCCCGTCATCGCCTCGATCCACGGAAAGCGCGACGAGCTTCGCAAGGAGATCAAGCAGGCTGGCGCCCTCGACCGCGAGCCGCGCCTCGCCCGCACCAGGCTGCAGGACCTGAACGAGGCTAAGTCTCTCTGACCTCTGTCGTCATTGCGAGGAGCGTCAGCGATGAAGCAATCCACATGCCGCGGCTGGATTGCTTCGCTCCGCTCGCAATGACGGGAAGGATAAAGGTGGTGCGGGCGGTCGGGATCGAACCGACACTCCTTTCGGAACCGGATTTTGAGTCCGGCGCGTCTACCAATTTCACCACGCCCGCAGCGAAGGCCGCACGCCCCTAGCCGAGCGCAGGCAGCCTCGCAACTGGCCTATTCAGCCGCGAGGGGAGCGTCGCCTTCCTTCGGGTCCGGTCCGAAGCGGTTCGGTCCACGAGTGCCTTCAAGGCACATGAAGACCAAGACGATCAGCCCGCCCAGATATGGGATGAAGTTCAGCAGCACGAACCAGCCCGACTTGTCCTGGTCGTGGAAGCGCCGGACCTGCACTGCGAGGCCCGGGATGAATAAGGCAAGCGACAGAAGCAGGATGAGGATGACGCCCATGCCGAAGCCGGCGCCGCTCGCGGCCGAGGCCGGGTCCATGAACACCGCTCCGGCGCCCGTGACGATTGCCAGCACGATCATCACGATCGTCACCAGCAGCGTGAAGAGCCAGAACTCCTTCCGGCGCGAACGCCCGCTGAAATCCGCATAGCGCTTCAACGGCAGCAAAGCCCAATCCAGCATCTTGCCCCTCCTTCTTCGGCCGTTTCCCTGCGGCCGTTCAGCGAGCCTATCAGGCGGGGCGATATTCACAACGCGGAACGTGCGGCAGCCGCTCGTGTTTGACGGGCATGGTGGAAGTCCGGGCAGGCCATGGCTATGGCGAGCTGGTGGAGGCAGTGCGCGCGCGCCGCTGCATCCTGTTCGCAGGCGCCGGGCTGTCGATGGCGGTCGGCCTTCCCTCCTGGTCGCAGCTGATCGAGCACATGCGGCGTGAGCTCGACCTAGCCGATGGCGTCACCGATGCCGATTACCAGACGCTCGCCGAATATTACCGGCTGGAAAAAGGGAGCATCGGCGCGCTCAGGAGCTGGATGGACCGCACCTGGAGCGTGTCGGAGGCGAAGGTCGCCAGGTCTCGCATTCACCAGCTGATCGTGAAGCTTGATTTCCCGATCCTCTACACGACCAATTACGACAATAATCTGGAAGTCGCCTACGCGCACGCCGGGCGCGACTTCACCAAGATCGTGAACGCCCGCGACCTCACCCGCGCCGAGGATGGCTGCACGCAGATCGTCAAATTCCATGGAGATTTTGAGGAGGACAACTCCCTCATCCTTGCCGAGACCGACTATTTCGACCGGCTGAACTTCGACTCGCCCCTGGACGTGAAGTTTCGCGCCGATGCGCTCGGCCGCACCATTCTGTTCATCGGCTATTCGATGTCGGACCTGAACATCCGTCTGCTGCTCCACAAGCTTTGGCGCACCTGGGTCGATTCCGGGCGAATGAAGGATCGCCCGCCTTCTTTCGTCTTCGCCGCCCGGCCTGACCCAGTGCGCGATGCCGTGCTCGGACAATGGGGAATTACCGTCCTCAGCAACGGGGAGCGGGATCCGCAGAAATCATTGATCAAGTTTCTGGATCAGCTGGCGGCCGATGTGGACCCGGTCGATTAGCGGAAGCCGCGATAGTCCACTGGTTCAACTTTCCTGAAGCGCCGCGCGCCCTCGGTCTCGGACCAGCCGCGCGCCAACTCCGCCGCTGCGGGCGCCGCAGCGGCGCTCAGCACGATTCGCTGCACGGCTGCACAGTCGAAGCTGACCCGGCTGATGCAGATCAAGGGACCGGGCGGCAGCGGCTCCGAACGCCATATCTCGACGATCTTTGACCTCACGTCGGAGGGCGCGTTCCGCCATGGCTCGTCGGCGAGCGCCGCGACATCGGCCCGACCGTCTGCCAAAGCAGCGAGCGCGCCATCGTGGGTTCCCGCCTGCAAACGGGTGCCGAACTGCTCCGGCGCAAGGCCAAGCGAGCGCAGATAGCCCGACTGGACCAGCGCACCCGAAGTGGACCCCGGCAGCACTTCGGCATAGCGCAGCGTCCCGATCCGCTGGCGGAGCGAGGCGGCGGTCACTCCGGAAATTGCCCGCGCCAGCAGCACGCCGCGATAGCGGGCCAACGTGCCGGCCGGCACATCGACTACGGCTATAGCGGTCAGGCTGGGCGCATCTGCCATGCCGAGATAGCTGGCGAGATTGGTCATCGCGACGTCGACCGCGCCCCCCTTCACTGCGTCCCGGAGCGCATCGGGCGTCGGGTAAAGCTGAACCGTCACCGGCCGCTTCATCCGGGCTGCAAGCAAGGCGCGGAGCGGCTCCAGCGCCTTGGTGCGATCGTAGCGGGGATAGGCATAGGTCGCGAGGCGGACCGGTTCGGCCGGAGCCGCCGCTGCCGCAGCCAGGGCAAGAGCAAGCATGGCCATGCTCTTCCGCAACCCTTGGCCGATGGCAAGCGCTCGGGTCTTGAGCCCAACTCCAAGTCGGCGCACACTCGCCGCCATGAACGCGCTCACGCCCACGCCGGGCCAGCTGGCCCTTGCCGATACGCTCGTCGAGGGCGCCCGCGCCCGTGGCGACGCGATCACCACCGTGCCCGCCACCGCCTATACCGATCCGGCCCGGCACGCCCGTGAGTGGAGCGCCTTGTTCCAGCGGTTGCCCAACGTCATTGCGCCGTCCGCGCTGCTGCCCGAGCCGAACATGGCCGTGCCGCACGATGGCTATGGCCAGCCGCTGCTGGTCACGCGCGACAAGGCGGGTGTGGCGCATGTCTTCCTGAACGTCTGCCGGCATCGCGGCACTCGGCTGATCGAGGGCGGCGATCCGGTGTGCGCGCCGCGGCTGATCTGCCCCTATCACGCCTGGTCCTATGCCCTAAACGGCCGGCTCACCGGCCTGCCCCGGCCCGACACATTTCCGGGCCTGGACAAGAGCGCTCATGGATTAAAAGAACTGCCGACGCTCGAAGCCGGCGGGCTGATCTGGTTCGCTTTCGACGAGGGGACCGATTTCGGCGAGGTGAAGGCGCTCGCCCAGGATTTCGACGCCCTGAACTTGGCCGGCCAGCATCTCTTTGCTCGCAACACCCATGACGTGAAGGCGAATTGGAAGCTGATCGTCGACGCTTTTTCCGAAAGCTATCACGTCCAGCGACTGCATGCCGAGACGATCGGGCCGATGTTCCAGGATGGCGTGACCGCCGGCGACAAGGTCGGCCCGCACCAGCGCTCAGCGGTCGGTCGCGCCGCGGAGCTGGACGGGCTGGACCTCAAGGACTGGGCGGCGCTGCGCTCGGCCGTCACCTATGCCTATCAGATCTTCCCCGGCGGGATTCTGATCGCCAGCCCGGACTATGTGAACCTGATGGTGCTGATGCCGCAGTCGGTCGACCGCACTCTGGTCGAGGATTTCATGCTGATCCCCGAGCCGCCGCAGACGGAGAAGGCGCTCTCCCACTGGCAGCGCAGTTGGCGTCTGCTCGACCAAGGCGTGTTCGGCGCCGAAGACTTCCGCGCCGCCGCGCTCGGCCAACAGGGCCTGAGTACCGGCGCGATCGACCATCTGACGCTCGGCACGCTGGAAACCGGCATCCGCGCCTTCCACGACCAGGTGGAGATGCGCCTCTAGTTCCCCGGCGAAGGTCGGGGCCCACAGTGCCACGGGGATGGACCCCGGCCTGCGCCGGGGAACAGCCGGAACATGCTAAGCCGCCGAAGCATTCTCCGCGAAGATCGTCAGCCCCGGCGGCACCTTCTTGACCGAACCCCGGCTCAGCAAGGTCTCGATCGCGTCCAGCGCCGCCTTCAAGTCACGCTGCGTGAAGGGTTTCTCCAGGCAGCCGATGCCGAGGGATTCCGCACCTTTGGGGCAGCGTCCGGTGACGAACAGCACGTGCATGCCGTGTCGCCGTGCTTCCGCTGCGACTTCGACGCCATTGCCGCCATCGGTCAGGCCCAAATCAACCAGCAAAAGGTCCAACTTCTGCTTGGCAACGAACTCCAGCGCCGCCTCGACGCTGTCGACGGTGCCGACCACCTCATAACCGAACTCGGTCAACGAATGCTCGGTGTCAAAGGCAATCAGCGGCTCATCCTCGACGATGAGGATCCGTTTGATCCGGTGCGCCTTTCGTCCGAACAGCATTGCCGCCCCGCATTTCCTCCGTCATGGAGCGCGCCCTGTCCGCGCTCGTTCTTTGTTCCGGGATCACAACGCATGAACAACGATTTCGTAACGCGCCCGTGAAAAGATTTTGGAGCCGCCATCATGGCCGAACCTCCGCCTAAGTCGCGGCAAGCACAACGGATCGCCAAGCTGCTCGCCCGCGCCGGCATCGCGTCGCGGCGTGAGGTCGAGCGGATGATCGGCGAAGGGCGTGTCGCGATCAACGGCACGAAGATCGACACGCCCGCGACGCTGCTCGAGTCGCTGCATGGCGTCACGGTCGACGGCCAGCCGGTCAAGGCGCCCGCCCCCGCGCGCCTGTTCCGCTATCACAAGCCGTCAGGCCTGCTCACCACCGAGCGCGATCCCAGAGGCCGCCCCACCATTTACGACCGGCTACCGGACGGCCTGCCGCGGGTGATGCCCGTCGGCCGGCTCGACCTCGCCACCGAGGGCCTGCTGCTGCTCACCACGGATGGCGAGCTGAAGCGTCAGCTCGAACTCCCCTCGACCGGCGTTCCCCGCACCTATCGCGCCCGCGCCTATGGCAATGTGACGCAGGCGCAACTCGAAGAACTGATCCACGGCATCGAGATCGAAGGCGTGCGCTACGGCTCGATCGATGCGAATATTGAGCGGCGGACCGGCGCCAATGTCTGGATCGAGCTCACCTTGGCCGAGGGCAAGAACCGCGAAGTCCGCCGCGTGCTCGAACATCTGGGCCTGCGCGTCTCCCGCCTGATCCGCACCGCCTATGGTCCTTTCCCCCTCGCCGACCTTCCCGCCGGCGCCGTCGACGAAGTCCGCCAGCACGACCTGGTGGTGTTCCGGAAGACGCTCGGAAAACCCCCTCTCCCCTCGAGGGAGAGGGAGGGGCCCACTCGCGCAGCGAGTGGGAGGATGAGGGGGAGTCGCGACCTTGACGGAGGCACCCCCTCACCCCGCTCGCGTCCGAGGCGCGAGTCGCCCCCTCCCTTCAGGGGAGAGGGGCGGAAGAAATGAGGATCATCGCCGGCCAGTGGCGCGGGCGCACCCTCATCGCCCCGCCCGGCGACGCCACGCGGCCCACCGCCGACCGCACCCGCGAGGCGCTCTTCTCGATGCTCACATCGCGCCTCGGCAGTTTCGAGGACCTGCGCGTCGCCGACCTCTTCGCCGGCACCGGCGCTCTCGGCCTAGAAGCGCTGTCCCGCGGCGCCCGCAGCTGCACCTTCGTCGAGCGCGACCGCCAGGCGCTCGCATCCTTGAAGGCCAATATCGAGAAACTCGGCGCGAGCGGCACCGACATCCGCGCCCAGGCGGCGGAAGGCTTTGCCGGTGGTCCTTTCGATATCGTCTTCATGGACCCGCCCTATGGCTCCGGCCTCGGACAGAAGGTACTCCCGCGCCTGACGCTGGAGCCCGGCGCCTGGGTCAGCCTGGAGACCGCGTTCAACGAGGATGTCGCCGTGTCCGGCTTCGAAACGGACGCGGTCCGCACCCACGGCAAAGCCAAGCTCACCCTGCTCAGGCGGACCTGAGCTCACCCGTCGACATCAATGGGTCGGCGTATACCTCCCCAATGTACCGTCATTGCGAGGAGCGGAGCGACGAAGCAATCCAGTGGCCTCGATGCACGACTGGATTGCTTCGCTACGCTCGCAATGACGGTTGATCCGTCGATCGGTGATGCACAAACAGAAGCTCTCCTTATGCTTTGGTCGCAAGGATCGGGATGGCTCCCGCTTTCGCCGCGTGCCACAGGCCCATCATGAACCAGGCGATGAGCGGCCGTGACTGGGCCATATTGCTGCTGCTCTCGGTGCTCTGGGGCGGCTCCTTCTTCTTCCTGGCCGTGGCGCTCAAGGAACTCCCGCCGATCACCATCATGCTGCTGCGCGTCGCACTCGGCGCGCTGCCCCTCCTTGCCTTCCTCCACTTGCGCGGCGAACGGCTGCCCGGCTCCGTGCGCATCTGGGGCATGTTCCTGATTCTGGGCGCGCTCAACAACCCCCTGCCCTTCGTGCTCTACGCCTTTGCCCAGCTGCGCATCGAAAGCGGCCTCGCCTCGATCCTCAACGCCACGACTCCGCTCTGGGGCGTGCTGGTCGCGCACCTCTACACCCGCGACGAACGGGCGACCCCGGCCAGAATCGCTGGCGTGCTGCTCGGTTTCGCAGGCGTGGCGGTGATGATCGGCACCGGTGCGAAGCTCGACGGCGAAGCCCTCGCCATCCTGATGTGCCTGGGCGCGACGCTCAGCTATGCGGTCGCCGCCGTCTATGCCCGCCGCTTCCGCCCACTCGGCATTCCGCCGCTGACTGTCGCCACCGGCCAACTCATCGGCGCCAGCCTGCTGCTCCTCCCCTTCAGCCTCGCGCTCGAACAGCCCTGGACGATGCCCGCGCCGAGCGTTGTGACCTGGTGGGCGGTGATCGGCTTCGCGCTGATCTGCACCAGCTTCGCCTATTGGCTCTATTTCCGCCTGCTGGAGACCGCGGGCGCCACAAACGCCCTGCTCGTTACCTTCCTGATCCCGGTGACCGCGATCGTTCTGGGCGCCCTCGTGCTCGACGAAAGCCTCGAACCTCGCCACTATGCCGGCATGGCCCTGATCGCCCTGGGACTCGCGGCGATCGATGGGCGGCTGCTGCGTGTGAACAAGGCAGCCGCGGCTTAAGCCTTGCCGAAGGTTCCAGTGGCCTTGAGCTGCTCCAGATAGCCGATCAGCTGCGATCGGAGATTGCCGATGTTCTTGTAAGTGAGGCACTTCTGGCCCTGCACGTTGAAGGGCAGCGGCTGTCCTTCCTTGACGATCAGCAGCGTCGGCTTGCCCAGGCCCCAGGCGAAACCAACCTCCAGAAAGACATTGGGGTTGAGTCCGTCCAGCACGCCGATTAGGCCGTGCGATCCGGCGATACGCGTCTTAATCTCTTGGACGATATCGCCCAAATAGGCGTGCTCAAGCAGCCGTTCGCACACGATTCCAGTCTTCAAAGACGCATCCTGGATCGCGACCTCGTACACGTCGCTGTAATCGTCGGCAAAGGGCATCGCGACAAACATTTTGGCCTTGGCTTCGCTTTCGTCTCCGAAAGAGCGCAGCTGCGGCGGAGACCGCTGAGGCTCCGATTCGGATTGCTGCGGGGGCATGCTCCGCTGCGGCAAAAACTCGTGCAGCCAGGCCGCGAAACGGTCCCTGCGTACCGGATTGCGCTCGACGATCTCGATACGCTTAAGCTGATGGGGCGCATGGCCGTCGGCGATGGCATCCATGAATCCGGCGATGAGTGACAGGAATGACTCTTTCTCGTCCAGGCCGTAGCCGGGACCATGCACGGGCGAGCAGAGTGTTCGGAGCGGGATGTCGAATGTTGCAGCCCGCCCTAGCTCCTTGGCAGCGAAACGCCTGATCTGCCCGTACCGGAAATCGATCAACGAGCCGACACCTAGAACCATGATCTGGCGGGCTGCGATGCCCGTTCCGGGAACAAGGAGGTGGTTGCCAGCTTCGACCGAGAGATCGGCGCCCGTTCGCTGCGCGACCTTGCGGTCCACGCCATAGCTTTGGGCTGCATGCTTGAGCAGCAGAAGATCGCAGGTTCGCTCCAATATGTCGCCTTCGACCACCGCGAAATCGACCATCGCTGCCCCCAAACCCATCGCAACCCATACCTTCAGCTTATGCTCGGAGATTGCAACCCGCGCCTCCGTTCCCTAGCTGTTCCCCGGTGAGTCAGCTTGCCCCGAACGCGCCCGAGCCCCCCTACCTCCGCGGCCTCAACCCGCCCCAGCGCGAGGCGGTGCTGACCGCCGAGGGCCCTGTGCTGGTTCTGGCCGGCGCCGGCACCGGCAAGACGGCGGCGCTGACCGCGCGGCTCGCCCACCTTATTTACACCCGCCGGGCCTGGCCGTCCGAGATCCTCGCCGTCACCTTTACCAACAAGGCCGCGCGGGAGATGCGGGATCGGATCGGGCGCATGGTCGGCGACGCGGTCGAGGGCATGCCCTGGCTCGGCACCTTCCATTCAATCGCGGCCAAGATGCTGCGCCGCCATGCCGAGCTGGTCGGGCTCCAGGCCAACTTCACCATTCTCGACACGGACGACCAGCTGCGGCTCTTGAAGCAACTGATCGCCGCCTCCGATCTCGACGAAAAGCGCTGGCCGGCGCGCAGCCTCGCCGGCCTCATCGACAAATGGAAGAACCGCGGCTGGACGCCTTCCGACATCGATGCGGGCGAGTCCGAGCTCTTCGCCAATGGCCGCGGAGCCGAGCTCTACGCGCAATATCAGTCGCGGCTGAAGGCCGTGAACGCCTGCGACTTCGGCGACCTGCTGCTCCACATGCTAGTCATCCTGAAGACGCACCGCGACGTGCTGGAAAGCTATCAGCAGCGGTTCAAATACATATTGGTCGACGAGTATCAGGACACCAACGCGTCCCAATATCTTTGGCTGCGCCTCCTCGCCCAAGCGCGCAAGAATATCTGCTGCGTCGGTGACGACGACCAGTCCATCTACTCCTGGCGCGGCGCCGAGGTTGCGAATATCCTACGCTTCGAGAAGGACTTCCCCGGCGCGGTTATCATTCGGCTCGAACAAAATTACCGCTCGACGCCGCACATTCTCGGCGCCGCCTCCGGCCTGATCGCAGCCAATAGCGGCCGGCTTGGCAAGACGCTCTGGACCGAACATGGCGAGGGCGAAAAGGTGCGCGTGCTTGGCGTCTGGGACGGCCCGGAGGAAGCACGCCGCGTCGGCGAACTGATCGAGGATCACCAGCGCGGGCGCGGCAGCCTGGACGACATCGCGATCCTCGTCCGCGCCCAACACCAGACCCGGGAGTTCGAAGACCGCTTCATCGCGATCGGCATCCCCTATCGCATCATTGGCGGCTTCCGCTTCTACGAGCGGCAGGAAATCCGCGACGCGCTCGCCTATCTCCGCGTCGTGCACCAGCCGAGCGACGACCTCGCCTTCGAACGCATCGTCAACACCCCCAAGCGCGGCCTCGGCGACAAGGCACTCGCCAAGGTGCACAGCCTCGCCCGCGCCCAGGGCGTGCCGCTCACCCTCGCCGCTGCGCGCATCCTCGACACCGACGAGATCACGCCCCAGGCCCGACGCGCGCTCGGTAATCTGATCGGCGACATCGCCCGCTGGCGCGACATGTCGGCGCAACTCCCCCATGCCGAGCTCGCCCGCCAGATCCTCGATGAGAGCGGCTACACCGCCATGTGGCAGGCTGATCGCTCCGCCGAGGCCGCCGGCCGGCTCGAGAACCTGACCGAGCTCGTCCGCGCGATGGAGGAGTATGAGACGCTCGGCGCCTTCCTCGAACATGTCAGCCTCGTCATGGACAATGACGAGCGCGCGGGCGAGGCGCAGGTGACGATCATGACCATCCACGCCGCCAAGGGGCTGGAGTTCGACACCGTCTTCCTGGCCGGCTGGGAAGAAGGCCTGTTCCCGTCGCAGCGCGCATTGGACGAAGGCGGCAATGCATCGCTGGAAGAGGAACGCCGCCTCGCTTATGTCGCGATCACAAGAGCGCGGCGTAAGTGCTTCATCCTGCACGCTGCGAACCGACGCATCTACGGCCAATGGACCAGCTCGATTCCCTCGCGTTTCGTCGCCGAACTGCCCGCGCCGCACGTCGAGGAAGAGACCAGCATGACCGGCGGCGAAAGCCTGTGGCGCGCCAACTGGTCCGAACGCGCGGACCCCTTCGCCAACGTCGCCCGCGGCGCCACGCGCGGCCCCGGCTGGCAACGCGCCGCGAGCGCCGGCCAATTCACCACCGCCCCGGCCCGCGTCGTCGAAGCCCGCGCCAGTGCCGTCAGCCTCGGCAACAAGGGCCGCAGCGACCTGTCGCTCGGCCAACGCGTCTTCCACCAGAAATTCGGCTATGGCGTCATCGCCGAGATCGAAGGCAACAAGCTGGAGATCGATTTCGAGCAGGCGGGCAGGAAGCGGGTGATGGACAGCTTCGTGACGGCGGGGTGAAGGTCCGCTAAAGACCCGTAGCCTACCTTCAAGTCTCCTCTTGACGCGCCGCTGGCCACTGCTTGGTTCTCGCGGCCACCACCACATCTCCCACTATGAGAGGGATGGTTATGCCCTTCAGCGGCCACTGCCTGCGTCCGCAGCCACAGTATCACGGCGACAAGTTCGATACTCCAGACCAATAGCAGCTAGACGCCGAGCGGGATCAGGGGGATCGGGAAACAGATCAGCACAAGCCCGACGAGGAACATCATCGGACTGCCAGAACCTCGTCACTCCGGCCTTGAGCCGGGGTCCCGCTTCTTCCTGCTCAGGCAACAAGGAGTGCGGAAAGGTTCCTCCACTCGGGATTGTCGCGCTCGAAGAGGGCGAACTTGTATCCGCGCCGCCAGCGTTTGACCCGCTTTTCGTGGGCGATGCAGCTGTCGATCGTGTCACCGCGCTCCGCCCAAATCAGGCGGGTAGGCCGTAGCGGGCGCAAAAGTCGGAGCCGTCGCCGGTGCAATGATGGTGCACTCGCGCTGCGAGGTGCGCCGTGACGCCGACGTACATCGCGCCGCGATAGCGGTCGGCCATGATGTAGACCCAGCCGCCTTGTCCCTCTCCTTTCATCATGGGAGAACAGAAGAAGCCGGACCCCGGGTCAAGCCCGGGGTGACGGGAAGAGCATTCGGAGGCTACTTCGCTGCGAACTGCCCAGGCTCCGCCCCGAAGTGCTTGGTCGCGTGGGCGCGGGCGGCGGCGGCGGTCTTGAACGTCTCTTCCTGCAGGGTCGAGGTGACCAGCGGGTAGTTCTGCGAGTTGTAGCGGGTCTCGCGCACGGTCAGGCGGACATGGCCATTCTCGTCCTTGGCGATCAGGAAGGGGCGCAACGGGATCCTCGACATGTCAGTCACTCCTGGTCGGGCGGGCGACATCCGCGCGCCTGGGGAAAATGGCTATTTGCGAGCCTTGCGCGCGGCGTCTATTTGCGAGCCTTGCGCGCGGCGTAACGCGCGTCTCGCGCCGCCTTCTTGTCCGCTTCGCTGACTACCGCGACCTGGGCCGCAGCAAGCTTGGCCTCGGCCTTGGCCTGCGCCGCGACCTCCCGGGCCGCCTGTTCGGCTTCCCGCGCAGCCTGCTTGGCAGCCCGCTTTTCGGCTTCGGCCGCTTCCTTCGCTTTGCGGCGCGCGGCACGTTCGGCGACCGTCGCTTCATCGGCCGCGGGCCTGGCGCGGAGCGCTTCGAGTGCCTTGGCCTTGGCCTTGGCGGCAGCGGCAGTGCGTTCCTGGAAGCTCGGATCCTTGAACCCAGCCATTGCCCCTATGCTCCGGCTGCCAGCCGCAGGGGGGTGCGGCGCACTTCGCCGGCAATGACCTTGCGCCCATAGAGGCCCGAAATCAGCGCCGCATCGGCCGCATTGTTCATCACCACCCGGGTGCCGCCGCTGCGCAGCGTTTCGATGGTGCTGATCGCCAGCTTGCGCTTGGCGCAGGCGGCGAGAATGTGCGCCTGGGGCGCGTTGATGTTGATCGCTCTGGACATGTCTTCTCCGGCTGCCTGAAACGCATGGAACGCAAAAACGAAGCGGGCGCCGCTTTCGCGACGCCCACAGCGGTTCGGCAGCTTACGCGGCCTGGAGGTTGACGGCCGAGGTCTTGCCGCGATTGTCGGTCTCCAGCTCGTAGGAAACGCGCTGGTCCTTATCGAGCATGCGCATGCCGGCGCGCTCGACGGCCGAGATGTGGACGAAGGCGTCGCCGCCGCCATTTTCCGGCGCGATGAAGCCATAGCCCTTGTCGGCATTGAAGAATTTTACGGTACCGGTAATCATGAGGATATCCTTATCCCTGGTGCGGGCACGCGCCAAAGCGGCACGTCCCGGCTTCGTGAGGCTAGAAAGGGATCAAGGGAGAGCCAGAGCGGCCCGAAATCCGTCAATGCGACGTCAGCACGACCTATATAGGGCAGAATGGCCGGAAATGGAAGCGCCGCTGCTTTCGCTGTCCTATTTGCGCGCGCCGAGTCATAAACTGGCCGATGCAAGACTCAGCCGACCCCCTCGCCTTCACGCCGGTTCCCCGCGTCCGCAGCCGCCGCGACGGCTGGTCTGCCGAACGACAGCAGCGCTTTATCGAACTGCTGGCGCAGATCGGCCTCGTCGCTATTTGTGCTCGCGCCGTCGGCATGTCGGCCAAATCGGCCTATGCTCTGCGCAAGCGTCCCGGCGCTGAGGATTTCGCCCGCGCCTGGGACGAAGCGGTCGGGCTCGGCCGCTTTCGAGCAGAAAGAGAGGCGATCGACCGGGCTCTTCACGGCGAACGGCGGCCGGTCTTCTACAAGGGCAGGCAGATCGGCGAGCGCACCGTCTACAACGACAAGCTCCTCATCGCCGTGCTCCGCGCCAAGCATCCGAAATATGCCGGCGGCGGGTTCGAGGGGTGGTGAGCCCGATGCGCGAACTGCACAAGCCGCACATTCTGCAGACGCAACGCCCCGTGACCTTTGTTACCTTTGTGCAGCTTGTGCGGCTGAAAGCCGAAGCCGGTTGCCGCCTTTTCGCCACCGACCTAGGAGCAGCCGCGTGACCGCCGCCGCGCTGCCCTCCTCCCCGCTCGCCATCCCGGATTACCGCTACTTCTGGATTGCGCGCTTTTCGGCGGTGCTCGCGACGACGGCGATGGTGGTGGTGATCGGCTGGCAGCTCTACGATGTGGCCCGCGCCGATTACGGCATGTCGGTTCGCGACGCCGCCTTCATGCTGGGGCTGCTCGGCGCCGTCCAGTTCGTGCCTCTGGCGCTGCTCACTCCCGTCGCCGGCTGGGTCGCGGACCGGTTCGAGCGGCGGCTGGTGGCGCGGCTGGCGAACGGCATTGACATGAGCATCGCCATTGCGCTCGGCATTGCCACCGCCAGCGACGCCCTAACCTTGCCGCTGCTGTTCGGCGTCGCCGCGCTGCACGGCGTCGCCCGCGTGTTCATCGGCCCGGCGATGAGCGCCATCGCACCGAACATCGTGCCGCCGGAACTGCTACCCCGTGCCATCGCGATGAACTCCATCGCATGGCAAAGCGCCTCGGTCGCCGGTCCGGCCCTCGGGGGCGCACTCTACGCCATTGGCGCCGACCTGGCCTATTGGGTCGCCGCCGGCTTCCTGCTGCTCGCCATCGTCGCGCTGACACCCGTGCGCCGCGTGGTGCCACCGCCGATCGCCGGCAATGCCCATCCGCTGCGGCAGATGGCGGACGGTCTTTCCTATGTGAAGCACCACCGTTTCCTGCTCGGCGCCATCACCCTCGACCTGTTCGCGGTGCTGCTCGGCGGCGCGACGGCGCTGCTCCCTGTTTTCGCGCGCGATATCCTAAAGGTCGGCCCCGAAGGCCTGGGCTGGCTCCGCGCCGCGCCGGCAATGGGCGCGGCCGTCGTGGCGCTCTGGTTTGCCTGGCGCCCACTCCACCGCAATGTCGGGGCCAAGATGCTGCTGGCCGTCGCGGGCTTCGGCGCCGCGACGATCGTCTTCGGTCTGTCGGAATCGATGCTGGTCTCGATGGCGGCTTTGATCCTGCTGGGCGGCCTCGACATGCTGTCCGTCTATGTCCGCTCCTCGCTCGTCCAGCTGCACACGCCGGACACCATGCGCGGCCGTGTCTCGGCCGTATCGGGCCTCGCTATCTCCGCGTCGAACGAGCTGGGCGAACTCCAGTCCGGGATCGCCGCCGCGCTGCTCGGCCCGGTCGGCGCGGTCGTGTTCGGCGGGGCCGGCGCCATAGCGGTGACCGGACTTTACGCCTACTACTTCCCTGAACTCCGCCGTGCCCGCACCTTCGATCCGCCCGAAACCGCCCTTCCCGAAGCCGTTATGCAGGAGAAGCCCGCATGAAAGCCGCCAACATCCTCGAGACCATCGGCCAGACGCCCCACATCCGGATCAACCGGCTGTTCCCGAACAGCGAGGTCTGGATCAAGTCGGAGCGGTCCAACCCCGGCGGCTCGATCAAGGACCGCATCGCGCTCGCCATGATCGAGGATGCCGAACGCTCGGGCAAGCTTCAGCCGGGCGGCACCATCGTCGAGCCGACCTCCGGCAACACCGGCATCGGCCTCGCCATGGTCGCGGCGGTCAAGGGCTATCGGCTGGTGCTGGTCATGCCCGAAAGCATGTCGATCGAGCGCCGCCGCCTGATGCTCGCTTATGGCGCGACCTTTGACCTGACGCCGCGCGAAAAGGGCATGAAGGGTGCGATCGAGCGCGCGCTGGAGATCGTCGACACTACGCCCGGCGCCTGGATGCCGCAGCAGTTCGAAAACTCTTCGAACATCGACGTCCATGTGCGGACCACGTCACAGGAAATCCTGAACGACTTTCGGGACACCCCGATCGACGTGCTGGTCACCGGCGTCGGCACCGGCGGGCACATCACCGGTTGCGCGCAGGTGCTGAAGCGGGAATGGCCGAACCTCAAGGTGTTCGCGGTCGAGCCGACACTGTCGCCGGTCATTTCGGGAGGCCAGCCCGGCCCGCATCCCATCCAGGGCATCGGCGCCGGCTTCGTGCCCGCAAATCTTCACACGCAGCTGCTCGACGGCGTGATCCAGGTCGACCCCGCCGTCGCCAAGGACATGGCGCGGCGTGCGGCCGCAGAAGAAGGCATGCTGGTCGGCATCAGCTCCGGCGCAACCCTTGCCGCCATCCTGCAAAAACTGCCTGACCTGCCCGACACGGTCCGCGTGCTCGGCTTCAACTATGACACGGGCGAGCGTTACCTGTCGGTGCCGGATTTCTTACCCGAGGCTTGATCGCGTCGCAGCGCGTCCTCATCTCATCGCCGACTGACAGCGCGGGCGCATTCTGCTATGCGCCCGCGCCTTCGTTTTCGGAGACTGTTGATTGTTTGCCATGCTGACACAGCATCGTGACGCGCGCGACTGGCTCGCTGCCGCCTTCGTCGTGCTGCTGGTCGCTGCCGGCATCTGGGCCGCCCAGGTGCGCAGCGCCGGCTTCTTTGGTGATGCCTCTACCGTCGTGCAGCTGAGCGAGACCGCGCCGCCCGGGTCCCTGCCGCCCGCGCCTCCGGTCGAGCCGGTCCGCTATGCGGAGGTTGCGCCCGAAGACGCGGTCAAGATCAACGAGGCGGTGCCCTTCTCCACCGCGCCCAACCCTGCCGCCAAGCCCTTCCGCTTGGCCGCTGGCGGCGACGACCAGACCCGCGCCGTCGACTGCCTGACGGCAGCAGCCTACTACGAAGCCGCGACGGAAGGCGCCGACGGTATGCGCGCCGTCGCTCAGGTCGTGATCAACCGCCTCCGCCATCCTGCTTTCCCGAAGACCATCTGCGGCGTGGTGTTCCAGGGCTCCGAACGGACGACGGGCTGTCAGTTCACCTTCACCTGCGACGGCGCCATCGCCCGCGCTCCGATCCCCTCGCTTTGGCGCCAGGCGCGGGAGGTCGCGGCGGCCGCGCTCAAGGGCAAGGTCTACAAGCCTGTCGGTCACTCGACCCATTATCACACCAACTGGGTCGTGCCGTACTGGAGCGGATCGCTCGACAAGGTCGCGCAGGTTGGCACTCACCTCTTCTTCCGTTGGCAGGGGTGGTGGGGCACGCCTGGGGCTTTCCGAAGCGGCTATGCCGGCAGCGAGGCTCCGATCGCCAAGATGGCGGCGCTGTCGCCCGCCCATGCCGGTGCCGAGGAGATGCAGCTTGCAGAGGCCGAAAAGCCGGTCTCGCCCGAGCAACTGAAGGATCGTGGCGCCAAGCAGCTGAAGATCGTCTCGCCGGGCGGCGACGCCTTTGTCGTGGTGCTCGATCGCAAGGTGCCGGCCAGCCAATATCCGTCGCTCGCTCTCGCCGCCTGCGGTGAGAAGGAGTTCTGCAAGTTCATGGGCTGGACCGATGCGGACCGGGCGCCGAAAGGCTTCCCGATCACCGACCAGGCGCACAGGGCGCTGTCGTTCAGCTATCTCCGCAACAGGTCGAACGGCTTTGAGAAAATGCTGTGGAACTGCAAGGAGTTCACGCGGTCCGACCCGGCGCAGTGCATGAAGGCGCTCTGAACCGCTTGGCGTCGGGCGCCGCAGCCCCTAGCCATCGGGGCATGCAGGTCCCCGCCCGCCCCCTTGATCGCCCAATCGTGCTGGTCGGGCTGATGGGCGTGGGCAAGACGACGGTCGGCCGGCGGCTGGCGCAGAAGCTCGACGTCCCCTTCGTCGATGCCGACGAGGAGATTGAGGCCGCGGCGGGCCTTAGCATTTCGGAGATCTTCGAGCGGTTCGGCGAACCTTATTTCCGCGATGGCGAGCGGCGGGTGATCGCACGGCTGATCGATGGCAGCCCCAAGGTAATCGCGACCGGCGGCGGCGCCTTCATGAACGACCGCACCCGCGCCCTGATCCTCGAGCGCGCGATTGCCGTCTGGCTCAAGGCCGATATTGAAACCCTGGTCGAGCGGGTGCGCCGCCGCTCTACCCGTCCGCTGCTGAAGAACCGCGATCCGCGACAGGTGCTGAGCGAATTGGCCGCCGTCCGCGATCCCGTCTATGCGCTCGCGCCGATCCACGTCCGCAGCCAGCCCTCGCCGCACGAGGCAACCGTCCAGTCGATTCTGAGAGCTTTGTCCGAATGACCATCGTTCCCGTGTCGCTCGGCGACCGCAGCTATGACGTGCTGATCGAGGCCGGCGCACTGGACCGGGCCGCCGATTTGCTCGCGCCCTATGCGCGCGAGCGGCTGATCGTCGTTACCGACGAGACGGTCGCGCAGGCGCAGCTCGGGCGCATCCGGCACCCGAACATCATTCCCATCGTTCTGCCAGCAGGCGAGGCGACGAAGAGCTGGAGCCAGCTCGAGTCTCTCTGCGACCAGCTGCTGGAACTGGAGGTCGAACGCGGGGAGCATATTGTCGCTTTAGGCGGCGGCGTGATTGGTGACCTGACCGGCTTTGCGGCAGCGATCGTCAAGCGTGGCATCGGCTTTGTGCAGGTGCCGACCACCCTTCTCGCGCAGGTTGACAGCTCCGTCGGCGGCAAGACAGCGATCAACGCGCGCGCGGGCAAGAACCTGATCGGCGCCTTTCACCAGCCGAGCTTCGTGCTGATCGACCCGACCGTGCTCGATACCCTTCCCGCGCGCGAGTTGCGCGCCGGCTATGCCGAAATAGTCAAATACGGCCTGATCGACGATCCGGACTTCTTCGCCTGGTGCGACGAATATGCCGGCGCCCTGCTGGCCGGCGAAGCACAGGCACGCGAACGTGCCATTGCTCACAGCGTCGCAGCCAAGGCGCGCATCGTCGGCGAGGATGAGCGCGAAACAGCGGACCGTCGTGCCTTACTGAACCTGGGCCACACGTTCGGCCACGCCCTCGAAGCGGAGACCGGATTCGGCAGCGCCCTGCTGCACGGCGAGGCGGTCGCCGCCGGCATGGGCCTCGCTTTCCGCTTTTCGGCCGAGCGCGACCTCTGCCCCGAAAGCGATGCGGTGAAAGTCGCGGAACATCTGCGGCGGGTCGGCTTGCCGCACGACGCCATATCGGCGGGGGTCAGCGCATTGGGCAAGCGCCTCGCCGCGCACATGGCGCACGACAAGAAGAAGGCGAGCGGCCGCGTTCCCTTCATTCTCGCTGGCGGCATCGGCCGGGCCTATGTCGACAAAACCATACCGCTTGAGGACGTGGCCGATTTTCTTGACCGACAACGCGCCTAACGCAGCCGCCAGGCGAGCAGCAGCCAACCCAAAATCATCAGCGCGCCGCCGATCGGCGTGATCGCCCCTAGCCAGCGCGGCGCGCCGAAAGCCATGGCGTAAAGCGTCGCCGCGAACAGCGTTGCCCCGGCGAACAGGGTCCAAAGCGGTCCGAGCGCCACGTGCCGGGCCAGCGCCAGCACCGCCACGGCGTGCACCAGCTGGTACAGGCCGCCGGTGCGCAGCCACTCGGCCTCCTTGCCGGTGAGGCGATGGGCGCCAAACGCCCCGGCCGCAATGGCGATGGCTGCCGACAAGGCGGCAAGCCGCTCCAGCATCAGCCGCTCTCCGCGGGGATGGGGACCGGCGCGTCACGCCGGGGCTCGGCAGTCGGGATGATCATCAGCTCGCCGCCGGCATAGAGATCGCCGTCGACTGACTGAGCCGCGAGCCTTCTGCCGTCGACGTCGCGGTACTGCGCCTCGGTGCGCTCGATCTCGTCCAGATCGATCTCCAGCGCCGCCATCGCCTGCCGCGCCATAGCGATCGCCGACTCGAACACCTCCCGCACCGTCCCCGCCAACGGCGCGCCGGCAAGCCGGATCAGATGCCTGCGATCGAAGGCACGTACAAAGATCTGCGCCTGCGGAAAGCTGTGGGCGATGATCTCGATCCGCTCGCGGTCGAGCTCGTCCCCGTCGATGCAGAACAGGATCAGCTGCGCGTCGGCGGCGCCTGCCTGGCGCAGCAGGTCGAGCCTGGTCCCGTCGCCGAAATAGACCTTGATGCCGAACTCGGTGCTGACATCGATCTGCGCCGCCTTTTTGTCGACCATGGTGACCGACAGGCCCTGGCTCGCCAGCATGAAACCGACCGTCTGGCCGAAGCGCCCCCAGCCGACGACGATGGCGCTGGCGCCGTCATGGCTCGGTCCGGCCAGGTCCGTGCGCTCGGCGACAGGCGGCTCGCGTAGCCGCCGGCTCAGCTGCATCAGAAACGGCGTGGTCGCCATCGACAGGGTGATGACCGCGCCGAACAAGCTCGCCGCCTCGGGCGCGATCAGCAGCGCTTTCTGCGCCTGGGCGAACAGCACGAAGCCGAACTCCCCGCCCTGGCTCAGCAGCAGCCCCATCGCCACCGCCTGCCGCCAGGCCATGCCGAACAAGCGGGCGATGCCGAAGATGATGCCCGCCTTGATCGCGACAAGTCCGGCCGCGACCGCGACCACGAACACCGGCCGCTCGGCGATCGCGCCCAGGTCGAGCAGCATGCCGACAGCGATGAAGAACAGGCCGAGCAGCAATGACCGGAACGGCTCGACATCCGCTTCCAGCTCATGCCGATAGGGCGAGTCGGCGAGCATCACGCCGGCGATGAAGGCACCAAGCGCGCTCGACAGGCCCAGCGCCTGCATCAGCGCGGCGCTGGCGAGCACGGCGAACAGCCCGGCCGCCACGAACAATTCGCGCTCGCCCAATCCGCCGATCAGCCGGAACAGCGGGTTCAGAATATAGCGGCCGGCCAGCACCAGCCCAACCACCGCGCCGACCGTATAGAGACCAAGCACCCAGCCTGGCGGAGCGTTCGCTGCCTCCGGTGCGCGCGACAGCGCGGCGACGATCGTGATGAGCGGAACGATCGACAGGTCTTGCAGCAGCAACACCGAAAAGGCGCGCTGACCGAAGGGTGTCCGAAGCCGCCCGGCCGACTCAAGCATCGGCAGCACTTGCGCCGTCGAGGACAGGGCGAGCGGCAGGCCGATCGCCAGTGCCGCCGCGATGCTGAGCGGCGTCACGCCATAAACGAACGCCGTCAGCGCCGCGCCGCACAGCACGACCTGCAGCAGGCCGAAACCGAAAATGTCGTTCTTCAGCCGCCACAGCCGCTGCGGCGACAGTTCCAGCCCGACAAGGAAGAGCAGCAGCGCAATGCCGATCTCGGCAATGCCGAGCTTCGCCTCCGCATCGCCGACCAAGCCCAAAACTTCGGGGCCGATCAGCACGCCGCTGATCAGATAGCCGAGCGTGGCACCGAGGCCGAGGCGGCGGAACAGCAGCACCAGCACCAGTGCCGCTCCCAGCATGACGAACCCGTCGCGCAGCAGGGTGGCGGGCCCGTGCGCCTCCATCAGGCGCGAGCGCTCAGCGCGGCGGCGGCAGCGGCCTCAAACGGCAAGCGAATGGCGCCATGACGTCCCGGATGCGCGCGCGCCCGGGCGAGCTGATCGAGGCCGGGCCAGCTGCCCGGGTCGCCCCGCTCGCCGGCCAGCCAGGCGGCTAGGGCGTCCCGCGCCTCCGCCAGTTCTTCCGCGGTGCGGCCGATTGCGTGCGAGGCCATCAGATTGGCCGAGGCCTGGCCCAGCGCGCAGGCGGAGACTTCAAGGCCCAGGTCGGCGATCCGGCGATCGGCGTCTAGCCGCACATCCGCCGTCACCCGGCTGCCGCACGCCGGCGAACGCTTTTCCGCCGTCCCGTCGGGCTGCTCCAGCCGCCCGAGATGCGGGATGGTCGCCGCTAGCCGCAGCAGGGCCGTATCGTAGAGCGGCGCGTTCACCGCTCGGGCGCAGCCGGCGTTCCGGTCCGCCTCCGGTTTACCCAGTCGGCCATGGCCCGGCTGCTCGCGTCCAGCAGCGTGTACGTCTGCGCATTTCGCAGCCATTCCGGCCGGTTCGCCGGCCCACCCCGGACGGTGTCGATCACCAGCGTCGCAAGCAGGAACAGCAAGGATGCGAGGATCAGGCCCTTCAGAAACCCGAAGCCGAGCCCGAGAACACGGTCGACGGGCCCGAGCACCGATGTCCGCGTGCGCTTGCCGAGCGCCTGGGCCAAAAACTTGCCCAACAGGAAGGTCAGGCCGAACAGCAGCACGACGGCCAATGCCGCTGCACCGGAACCGCTGCCGACCGGCGTGGAGAGCGCGTCGGTCACCGGCGTATGCAGGAACTTGACCGCCAGCACCGCCAGTACCCAGGCGATCAGCGACAGCGCCTCCTGTACGAAGCCGCGCATGGCGCCCATCGCGGCGCCGCCGCCGAGCAGGACCAGGGCAATGATGTCGAGCGCCGTCATGACGCCGGGCTAACCGCGGCCAAGGAGATGGTCAACGAGGGCGCCCAGCCGCGCAAAGCCGGACAGCCGCACGCCGCCCCCGTCCTTCAAACCCGAAGGCACCAGCGCGCGCTCGAAGCCGAGCTTAGCCGCTTCCTTCAGCCGCAACGCACCATGCGCCACCGGCCGCAGTTCGCCCGACAACGCCACTTCGCCAAACGCGACTGCTTCGGCAGGGATAGGCCGCTCGCTCAATGCGGAGACTAGCGCTGCAGCCACGGCGAGGTCGGCTGCGGGATCGGACAGGCGGTAACCGCCGGCGACGTTCAGATAGACTTCAGCACTGGAGAAACTCAGCCCGCAGCGCGCTTCCAGGACGGCGAGGATCATCGCCAGCCGCCCCGAGTCCCAACCGACGACCGCACGGCGCGGTGTCGCCCCGCTCGCTAGCCGCACGACCAAGGCCTGGATCTCGACCAGCACCGGCCGCGTCCCTTCCAGCGCCGGAAACACGATCGCGCCGCTGACATTCTCGTCACGATGCGTGAGGAACAGGGCGGAAGGATTTGAAACTTCGTCCAATCCTCCTTCGCCCATCGCGAAGACGCCGATCTCGTCGGTGCCGCCGAACCGGTTCTTGATCGCCCGCAGGATGCGGTATTGGTGGCTCCGCTCCCCTTCGAAGCTCAGCACCGTGTCCACCATATGCTCGAGCACCCGAGGCCCGGCGATGGTGCCATCCTTGGTGACGTGCCCGACCAGCACCACGGCTGTACCGCGTTCCTTGGCGAAGCGGATCAGTTCGCCGGCGGAGGCGCGGACCTGGCTGACGGTGCCCGGCGCGCCCTCGATCAGGTCCGAATGCATGGTCTGGATCGAGTCGATCACCAGCAGGTCGGGAGCATTGGTCCGGAGCGTGGTCAGGATGTCGCGGACCGATGTCGCCGCCGCGAGCTGCACCGGCGCGTGGCCGAGCCCGAGCCGCCGAGCCCGAAGCCGCACCTGATCAGCCGCTTCTTCTCCAGACACATAGGCCACAGTCTTACCAGCGGACGCGAGCTTTGCCGTGGCTTGCAGCAACAAAGTCGACTTGCCGATACCAGGGTCGCCGCCGATCAGCGTCGCCGACCCCGCGACGAAGCCGCCGCCCAAGGCCCGGTCCAGCTCCGCGATGCCGGTCGGCATGCGCGCCGGCAGCGCGATGTCGGCATTCAGCCCCACCAGATCGATCGCGCGGCCGCCCGACTGGAGATTGTGGCGCGCCTGGAACGGCGTCACCACCGCGCCGGCGTCCTCGACAAGCGTGTTCCACTCGGCACAGTCGCCGCACTGCCCCGCCCATTTCGGCGAGACCGATCCGCACGCCTGGCAAACATAACGCTTCTGGGGTTTGGCCATGCCCCAGCTTTAGGAACAAAGCGGGACCGGCGCTAGAGGCCGAACGGCCAGGTCTCGTCGCCAGAGCCATGTTCCTCTGGTCCCGGTGGTAGCGCAGTCACCGCCTGCGTCTCGTCGAACCAGACAAACGCGTCATATTGCCTGGCGAGCGACGCCTCCGAATAGTGACTCCAGCGCTCGGTGTCCGACCGGTAGATGACGCCGATATAGCGCTCCAGTCTTTCCCCGGTGAGCGCCTGCCGGACTTCGTCGTCGGCGCCCCGCAGATCGAGCAAGAAGCGCTGGATGCCGCTATCGTGCATCAGCCGCTCGAAACTGTCCGGTCGCGACGGCTTCACCCGCTTGATCTTCATCGGCGAGTCCCAGTCGTCGGCCGCCGCGACAGTGCCGGTGTGGGTGCCGAAGCCGACCAGCCGCACCGCCTCTTCGCCGCGCGCCTCCCGCACCAGCTGGCCGAGGTTCCACTCGCCGCGAGTCTCGCCCATGTCGGTGAAGCGCGCGTCGCCGATATGGCTGTTATGCGCCCAGACCACCGCCTTGGCCTGCGGCCCCTTCCAGCGCAGCAGCAGTTCCAGCGTGTCGGCCATATGCTCGTCGCGCAGGTTCCAACTGGCCGCCGAGCCATGATACATGGCGCGGTAATAGGCCTCGGCATTGGCGACGAGCCGGGCGTTCTGCGCCGCATCGAGAAAGGCGTCGGGATCATCGGCGGCATAAACATGCTCGCGCGCGAACAGGTCGCGCAGCATCTGAACCACCGCGCCCTCGCACCGCGCATGGCCCTCGCTCCGGGCGATGGCGCCGTAAATGGCCGGCTCCTCCTTCCACGGCTTCAAGCAGCCATAGCGTTTGCGTGCCACCTGCGCCGCTTCGGGATCGGTGCGGTCAAGATAGCCGATCACTGCGGAAATCGACGCGTTCATGTTATAGAGATCGAGGCCGTGAAAGCTGACCGGCTGGGTTGCGTCGAGGTTATGGCCGCGCAGCCAATCGACGAAAGCGGCGAACTCGGCATTGCGCCACATCCAGGTCGGAAAGCGCGTGAACGGCGTCTCCGCCTCGGGCGGAGCCGGCTTGCCGCGGACCACGCGGTCGATCACCGCCGCGTCCGGCCAGTCCGCCTCGACCGCGACCAGGTTGAAGCCGTGCAGCTCGATCAGCCGACGCGTGATCGCCGCCCGCGCGTGGTAAAACTCGGACGTACCATGGCTCGCCTCGCCGAGCAGCACGACCTGCGCCTCACCGAGCCGATCGAACGCATCCGCGAATGCCGGATCGTCCAGCTCCGGCAACGGCTCCGCCGCCCCGGCGATCAACTGGGGAATGGCGCGGGTCTCGACCTCCAGCATAGAGTCCTCCGGTTCGATTCAGCAGAACGGATGGGATCGATAGAGGTTCTGCCTTGCTCGGGGCCGGAGCGCCTGTTTCAACAAGGCAAGTTCAAGGAGTGGGGCATGGCTGGAGATGGTGGACCGATCGGCAACGTCGCGCTGCTGATCGATGCGGACAATGCCTCGCCTGACTCGCTCGACGCGGTTCTGACCGTGCTGGCGGAGTTGGGCACCGTGAACATCCGGCGCGCTTATGGTAACTGGAGCAAGGCATCGCTCAAGGGCTGGGCGTCGATGACGCACCGGCATGCGATCGAGCCGCAGCAGCAGTTCGACGTCACCAAGGGCAAAAGCGCCACCGACATGCGGATGGTGATCGATGCCATGGACCTGCTCTATCGCGGACGGGTGACCGGCTTCGGCATCATGTCGAGCGACAGCGACTTCATGCCGCTCGCCATGCGCCTTCGGCAGGAGGGTCTGCCTGTCTACGGCTTCGGCACCAGCAAGACGCCGGAGTCATTCCGGCAAGCCTGCACGCGTTTCATCGACGTCGGCGCCTTGAAGGCCGCAGAGCAGGCACAGGAGGCGGAGACCGAACCCACCGTGGACGAGGCGCTGCTGGACCTTCTTGGCGCTGCGTGGAAGTCGGCCAAACGCGACGAGCGCGGCTTCGCCAAGCTGTCAGAGGTCGGGCAGCTTGCTGGCAATCGGTCATCCTTCGATACGCGCAACTACGGCTATAAGCGCCTGTCCGACCTGATCCAGGCGCTTCCAAACTTCACCACCGAGCGCCGCGATGATGGCGCTCTCTACGTCCGCCGCGTGCGGTAGGGCGACACGGCGGCGCTGGTGAGATCGTCATTGCGAGCGCAGCGAAGCAATCCACCCACAAAGCACATGACTTCTGGATTGCTTCGTCGCTTCGCTCCTCGCAATGACGGGGCAAGTTGATGTTATTCCGGTGGCTTTACCTAGTCAGCTTCTTGTACGCCAACCTTGTCGGACGATCCGCCGCATCGCCCAACCGCCGCCGCTTGTCTTCCTCATAGGCCTCGAAGTTCCCTTCGAACCATTCCACATGGCTGTCGCCCTCGAACGCCAGGATGTGCGTGGCCAGGCGGTCGAGGAAGAAGCGGTCGTGGCTGATCACCACCGCGCAGCCCGCGAAGTTCTCCAGCGCCTCTTCGAGCGCGCGCAGCGTCTCGACGTCGAGGTCGTTGGTCGGCTCGTCAAGCAGCAGCACATTGCCGCCTTTTTTCAGCATCTTCGCCATGTGCACGCGGTTGCGCTCGCCGCCCGACAGCTGGCCGACCTTCTTCTGCTGGTCCTGGCCCTTGAAGTTGAAGGCGCCGACATAGGCGCGCGTCGACATTTCGTGCTTGCCGACGGACATGATGTCGTGCCCGCCCGAAACCTCTTCCCAGACATTCTTGTTGGGGTCGAGCGCGTCGCGGCTCTGGTCGACATAGCCCAAGCGCACCGTCGGGCCGATATCGATCGAACCCGTGTCCGGCTGCTCCTGACCGGTGATCAGTTTGAACAAGGTTGACTTACCGGCGCCGTTCGGACCGATCACGCCGACGATCCCGCCCGGCGGCAGAGTGAAGCTCAAATCCTCGAACAGCAATTTGTCGCCATAGGCTTTGGAGACACCATTGACCTCGATGACCTTGCCGCCCAGCCGCTCCGGCACCTGGATGACGATCTGCGCCTTGCCGGGCGCCCGATTCTCCTGCTTCTCGACCAGCTCGTCGAATGCGCGGATACGGGCCTTGGACTTGGACTGGCGCGCCTTGGGCGACTGCCGGATCCATTCCAGCTCTTCCTTGATCGCCTTTTGCCGGCCGGCATCCTCGCGCTCTTCCTGCTCCAGGCGCTTCGCCTTCTTCTCCAGGTAAGTCGAGTAATTGCCTTCGTACGGATAATAGCGGCCGCGATCGAGTTCGAGGATCCAGTTCACGACATTGTCGAGGAAGTAGCGGTCGTGCGTGATCATCAGCACGTTGCCTGCATATTCGCGCAGGTGGTTTTCCAGCCACTGTACGCTTTCGGCGTCCAAGTGGTTGGTCGGCTCGTCGAGCAGCAGAATGCTGGGCTTCTGGATCAGCAAGCGGGTCAATGCCACCCGGCGCCGCTCGCCCCCTGAAAGGTTTTCGACACTGGCATCGGAGGGCGGGCAGCGCAGCGCTTCCATCGCGATCTCGAGCTGGTTGTCGAGCGTCCAGCCGTCGACCGCGTCGATCTTGCCCTGGAGGTCGCCCATCTCTTCCATCAACGCGTCGAAATCGGCGTCCGGCTCCGCCATCAGCGCCGAGATCTGGTTGAAGCGATCGACCATGTCGGCAGTCGCGCGCGCGCCGTCCTTCACGTTCTCCAGCACCGTCTTCGACGGGTCGAGCTGCGGCTCCTGCGCCAGGTAGCCGACCGTGATCCCCTCGCCCGCCCAGGCCTCGCCCGCGAACTCGGTGTCGATGCCGGCCATGATCTTCATCAGCGTGGACTTGCCGACGCCGTTCGGGCCAACGATGCCGATCTTCGCATCGGGGTAGAATTGCAGGTTGATGTTGTTGAGGATCGGCTTGGGGGCACCCGGGAAGGTCTTGGTCATCCCGTGCATAACATAGGAATATTGCGCGGCCATCGGCCTGATCTCCGGTTCGAACTGCTGCTGTAAGGATTTGGCGGGCGCGTTAGCGAAGCCGCCGGGACTTGGCAAACGCTTGGCCCCTTAGTTAGGGCGGGAACATGCTGAAACAACGCCTCGCGCTGCTCGCCCTTCCCTTCCTCGTCGCCGCGGCGCCGCACGATGCGGAGAAGCTGCGCGATGCCGCGCTCAAGGACACCGTCGCCTGGGATATCGTCGAGGATCTGACGACGGAGATCGGGCCCCGCCTCGCCGGCACCGAGGCTGAAGCCCGGGCCCGCGCTTGGGCCGTGGCGCGGCTTAAGGCGATGGGCTTCGCTAATGTCCGCGTCGAAGAGTTCGACATGCCCGTCTGGGTGCGCGGCGAGGAACGGGCGGAGGTGCTCGGCGGCAATCCGCAGCCGCTGGCGTTGACTGCGCTCGGCAACTCCGGAGCCACGCCGCCACAAGGCGTCGAAGCCGAAGTGATCGCCTTCGACAGCGTCGCGGAGCTGACCGCCGCATCGGCCGAACGGCTCCGGGGCAAGATCGTCTTCGTCACGCACCGGATGAACAAGGCGCAGGACGGCTCTTCCTATGGCTATTTCGGGCCGGTGCGGCGGCTGGCGCCTTCGATTGCCTCGCAAAAGGGTGCGGCAGCGATCGTGATCCGCTCGCTCGGCACCGATAATCATCGCTTCCCGCACACCGGCAATCAGAGCTGGAGCGACGGTGCCCAGCCCATTCCGGCGGCCGCCCTCTCCAACCCCGATGCGGACCAGCTGGAGCGGCTAATCAAGCGCGGCAAGCCGGTCCGGTTGCGGCTGGTCCTCACCCCGCGGCAGGTCGGCATCGGAAAATCGGGCAATGTCATCGCCGAAGTGCCGGGCACCGATCCACGCGCCGGCATCGTGCTGGTCGGCGGTCACCTCGACAGCTGGGACCTGGGCACCGGCGCGATCGACGACGGTGCCGGCGTCGCGATCACCGCCGCCGCCGCCAAGCGCATCATGGATGCGGGCCGGCCGAAGCGCACCATCCGCCTCGTCTGGTTCGGCGCGGAGGAAGTCGGCGTGCGTGGTGGCGAAGCCTATCGCAGCCGGCATTCGGGCGAGCCGCACGCACTTGCAAGCGAATCAGACTTCGGGGCCGACCGCATCTGGCGCGTCGACTTTGCCCTACCGCCCGCGGCCAAGGCCGTTGCCGATCGCATCGAGGCGGCGCTCGCCCCGCTCGGCATCGCGCGTAGTTCGGTCCAGGCGCGCGGCGGCCCCGACGTGGGGGCACTGGTCGCGTCTGGAGTGCCGGCCGTGACGCTGCAGCAGGACGGCACCGACTATTTCGACCTGCACCACACACACGACGATACGCTCGACAAGATCGACCCCAGGAAACTGGCGCAGAATGTTGCTGCCTGGACGGCGATGCTGGCCGTGGTGGCGAACGCTCCCGAGCCACTGGTCGGGGGCGCGGCGCAATCTCTACCTAAATAGTTTGACTAAGTCTCTGGACTAGTTAATTACTGCTGGCGCGACGGCATCGGGCCGAGCGCACGTTATTCCCTTGGGGAGCACAGGAATGAAGAAGCTGATCGTTGCTGCCGCTGCCGCCGGCCTGATGTCGCTGGCTGCTTGCGGTGAGAAGACCGCCGGTGAGAACGCTGCCGAGAACACCGCGGCTGCGCTTGAGAACCAGGCCGAGAACCTCGAGGCTGCTGCCGAGAACGCGACCAACGAGGCGGCTGCTGCCAACCTCGAAAACGCTGCCGACAACACCGAGGCTGCTGCCGAGAACGTTGCCGACAACGCTGCGACCGCTGCGGACAACGCCGCTGCCGCCAACGCGACCGGCAAGTAAGCCTTTCAGCTTACACGCTTAAGGAGGGCGGTTCCGCAAGGAGCCGCCCTTTTTCATGTTTTGGGATGATGGTCGGGGAGACAGGATTCGAACCTGCGACCCTCTGCTCCCAAAGCAGATGCGCTACCAGACTGCGCTACTCCCCGACGCGGCGCTCCATGCCTGTTGCGCGGTGGCGGTGCAAGCGCCGCGGCAAAGCCGCGCCGTCGGTCCTTGCCTCAGCAAGGCCGGCCGCGCTTGCCGCTCTCGCGCGTAGCTGCGCTACGGGCGTGGCGGCTGCGCGGTGGGCCCGGAGGGATTCGAACCCCCAACCAAGCCGTTATGAGCGGCCAGCTCTACCGTTGAGCTACAGGCCCCACCGGGCCGGGGCGCGATAGCGGAGCCGGCTTTGCCATTGCAAGCAGCCGCCGCACGTTCCTGCGGTTGCGATCTGCCATGGCCGCTGGAAACCGTCGGCAACCGCAGCCGGAAACAGTCGGGCGTGAAGGCGAGCGTCCCGCCGCAGCTTTCCGCGACGCTCCGCACCAGCCGCAGCGTGAAGCCAAGGCCCAGCGGCGAAGCAGCGGCCAGCGCCTCGTCCTCCAGTTGCAACGCGTCGAGCAGTCTCTGTTCGTCATAGCCCGCCACGCACGCCGGACGGCTGACCGCGATCCATGTCTCCGCCCGGCCCTGCTCCGCCGGCGACACGCTGATATCCACCCGCTCGCCTTCGCAGCCCAGCGCGATCACGGCGCTCAGCAACCGGCTGGTCATGCGCTCGGCCGAGACGGGATCGAGCAAGGCCGATTCGCAGCGCGGCGCGATCGCAAGGGCAACCAGCACCCCCCGGTCTGCCGCCAGTGGCGCAAGCGCCGCGGCGGCCCTCGCAATCAGCTGCGCGCAATCGACCGGTTCCCGTGCCGCCGCGCTTGCATTGCCCACCGCCTGAGCGGCATCGTCAAGATCATCGAGCACCTGCTGCACGCGCCGGGTCTCAGCCAGGATCGACGCCGCCCGCGCGCGATAAGGGGCAGCCGCCGGTCCGAGCAATTGTTGGTCGATCATCTCGGCAAAGCCGGCGATCGCATTCAGCGGCGTTCGGATCTCATGCGCCAGCTGCCGCAGCGAATCACCGGTCAGGCTGGATCCCAGCAGGCCCAGCGGCTCGGCGCGCTCGCCCAGCCGCGGCCGCCGTGCACTTCCCCGATAGCCGGTGAAACGCCCGGTGGAAGGCTCGAAGACGGGCACGCCAGACAAGCTCCAGTCGCCCGACGCTGGCCCCGTTTTCAGTAAGAGCCGGGCGTCGCGGAAAGGAGCCCGCCGCCGGAAAGCGCCCGCCGCCTGCCCGTCCACGCCGCCCGCCCCTGGCGCCGCCGGGTGGGCGATGGAAAGGCCGACGAGTGCGCCCCGGCCGGGCAGGTCGGACCAGCGGATCAGCCCATCGGCTCCCGCTTCGAAGCTGAACTCGTCAATCGCGGCCGCCGCGGCAACAGCGTCCGACACCTCGGCGATCACCGGAGAAACGTCGCTGGGTCCGTCCAGCACCAGGTCTCCCGCCGCGAACAGGTCCAGTGCCCGCCGCGCTTTCTTCGGCAGGTCACGCCGGTGGCGGAGCAGCGCACGCGCGACCGGCGAAAGTTCGGGGATCAGCGCCGCCCAATCTTCGCCGCTCATTTCAGCAACGGCAAGGAACGGGGCGGAGACGATCGTCAGGTCTTCGGCGAAGAAGGCGACCAGGTCCGGCGGCAACTTGCGGCCGCCAAGCAGCAGCCCCGCATGCTGGCGGCTGGCAACAGGGACCTCGACCCGCCACGCGCGCAGTCGCGTCAGCGCTTTCGCCCTCAGCGGCGACTCGTCGGCGGCGGCCTGCCCGAGCAGATCGACGATCTGCCGCCACACCGCTTGGCGCGCGGCGGGGCTGTCGGCCGGTTGACCGAGCGCCGTCGCCAATCTGTCGTCGAATCGCACGCCGGCGTCTTCCTGCCCCCTGTAGGCTTAAGGCGATAGCAACCTTCCAAGCCCTTCGACAGAGGCGAAAAATCATCGTCACAAAGTGAGACAATTGCGGGCGCAGGTAATTATCTTCTAAGCAGAAGCCCAAACACGAATGAGGTATTGCTTGATGCCGAGTGCGGCACTCGACTCCGTCGATCTTGAAATCCTGGCTGCGCTGCAAGACGATGGCCGCATGACCAATGTCGATCTTGCGGCCAAGGTCGGCCTGACCGCCCCGCCCTGCCTTCGCCGCGTGCGCAGCCTGGAACAGGGCGGCGTCATCCAGGGCTATCATGCCAAGCTCGATCCCGTGGCACTTGGCTATCAGATAACGGTGTTCGCGCTGGTGAGCCTGAAGAGCCAGGCCGAGCATGAACTGCGCGCGTTCGAGGAGCATGTCGCGACCCTGCCCGAGGTCCGCGAGTGTCACATGCTAAACGGCGAGATCGACTTCATCCTGAAGATCGTCGCGCACGACCTGCAATCGTTTCAGCGCTTTCTGACGTCGGCGCTGACCACAGCGCCCAATGTGGCGAGCGTCAAGACCTCGCTCACCATCCGCACGTCGAAGGACAGCCCCGGGATTCCGATCCCCGGGGCTGCCATCAGCTAGTCCGAACTATTCCCCGGCGAAGGCCGGGGCCCAACTTTATGGCTCCGGGCACCCAACTGAACCCCGGCCTCCGCCGGGGAACAGTTTAGATTGGTGCCGCTACACCTTACGACGCCGCGCGGGCGCCCTGATCGACCCAGAGGGTCCAGAACTGGGCGATTTCCGCCCGCGGGCCCGAGGTTACCTGAGCAAAGGCCTGCTTGGCCTCGGCGGTCTGGCCTGCCTTGGCGAGCGCCATGCCAAGCCGCAGATTGGCGGTGTTCGCATCGATGCCGCCCTTCTGGATCGCGAGCCGATAAAGGGCGATCGCCTTCTGGTAGTCGCCATAGCCGAAATAGGCGTCGGCGGTGCCGAGCGCCGCACGGCCGTTCGCGGCTGAGCCGGCGCTCTTCTCCGCGGCAGCGAGCGACGCGCGGTCGGCCGCGACCTTGGTGCCGGCAAGCGTGCCGATCTCGTTTATCGCCTTGCTGCTGGCATTGTAGGCCCCCTTGGCCCTGCCTTCGTCGACAATCGCCTTGGCCTCGCCAGGAAGGCCGACCTTGTCCGCAAGCAGCGCATATTCATAATAATCCCGCTCGCCCGACAGGGCGCCAGCGAAACGCTGCAGCCGCATCAGGTCAAGCTGGGTCTGGTCGTCGAAGCGATTGGCGTCGCCGTAGATGACCAGTGCGCTGCGCCAATTCTCCGGGCTCGGATAATCGACGACCTGAGCCCGGGTCCACTTGGCGACTTCGGGCATCACCTTCGCCTTATAGGCCATGGATGCGGCACGGCCGTACCACTCCTGCGGCGGCTTGCGGCCGGCGGCCTTTTCGGCCTCGATCGCGCGGTCAACCGTCGCCAGACCCTGCTGGACCTGGTTCGACTTGAAATAGGCCTCGGCGAGCAGCAGGTTGAGATCCTGGGTCGGCTGCCCATTCGCGTCCTTGGTCGTGTAGCCCGCCTGCTGGGCGGCGCTCAGCGACTGGATCGCCGCGGGGAAGTTGTTGGCCTTGTAGGCGAACTGACCCTGATAGAAGAGCAGCTGGCCCTTCATGTCGGCTGGGCCGGCGCCCGATGCGACCATCTCGTTCACGGCCGTCTGCTGCCCGGCGGTATCGTTGGTGCCGGTCGCGATCTGCAGCCTGAACTGGCCCAGCACGAACTTTTCGTCGGCCGACTGGGCGGCCGCCGCAACTGCAGGCAGCAGCGACGAAGCCGTTGCGTAATCCTTGGCTTGCAGCGCCTTCTGCAGCGGCGCGGCGGCAGCGCGGAAACCCTTGCTCAGCTGTGGCGACCAGGCGGCCGGAGCGGCGGCTTCCTGCTTCTTGTTCTTCTGGGCAAGCGACGGGCTCGCCATACCAAAGCCGGCGGCCAGCGCCAGGCCAAGCGCCAGTTTCGAAACCTTCATGTCCAACACTCTCCTCTCGAGGGACTCTCGGGCGAATGGATCGCTGAGCGCTCCCCTAAACCCCGACCATGCGCCAAACAAGCGGCGGCATCGCCCTGCGCGGTGCCCGTTTGCCACTGAACCGGGCTTGAACTAACCGCGCTGACGATGCTCGCCATTTTGCCTCTCGCCAGAACGCTCGACGACCGCTCTCCGCTCCCTTGTCCCGAGGATTTGGTTTGAGCCTCGCGGTTGTCATCGGGGCCCGTGGCGGCATCGGCTCCGCGCTCGTCGCTGCGCTGGAGGAAGAAGACATTCCGGTCCGTGGCTTTGCCCGGCCGGAACTCGACATTCTCGACGAAGCGAGCATTGCCGCCGCCGCGGCGTCCCTTCCGTCACCGCCCACGCTCGTGATCGTCGCGACCGGCATGCTGCACGAGGGGAGCCATGGCCCGGAAAAGAGCTTCCGGGACCTGGATGCGGATAGGCTAGTGCGCAGCTTCACCGTCAACAGCATCGGCCCTGCGCTGGTCGCGAAGCATTTCCTGCCGCTGCTGCCCAAGGGACAGCGCAGCGTCTTTGCCGTGCTGTCGGCCCGCTTCGGCAGCATCTCCGACAATCGCCTCGGCGGCTGGTATGGCTATCGCGCCTCTAAGGCTGCGCTCAACCAGCTGATCCGCACCCTTTCCATCGAGATGAAGCGGCTAAACGATCGGGCGATCGTGGTTGGGCTGCACCCGGGTACGGTGGACACGAGGCTCAGCAAGCCCTTCCAGTCGAACATCGCACCCGGCCAGCTGTTCGACCCGGCCCGCGCCGCCGTTCAGCTTTTGGACGTCATCGACGAACTGGGCGTCAAGGACAGCGGCAACATTCTCGCCTGGGACGGCTCCACGATCCTGCCATAATCCACATCTCCCTCGCGCGTACGCGTGCGCGCGGGGTGGCTTTCGCCGTCCTCTCCGGCTAGGACGGTTCCACCGGCGCGTCCTGCGCATCACCAGAAATCACGGAAACACACTTGGCCACTCTGCCGCCGCCCTCTGCTCCGTCCAGCGACACCCAGCCCATCTCCATCGTCGACGAGATGAAGTCGAGCTATCTCGATTATGCCATGTCCGTCATCGTCGCGCGCGCCCTGCCGGATGTGCGCGACGGGCTGAAGCCGGTTCACCGGCGCATCCTCTATGCCTGCCAGGAAGCGGGCTATGTCGCGGGGCGGCCCTACCGCAAGTGCAGCCGCATCGTCGGCGACGTGATGGGTAAATACCACCCGCACGGCGACAGCGCGATCTACATGACCCTGGCGCGCATGGCGCAGGACTGGTCGATGCGCGTGATGCTGATCGACGGTCAGGGCAATTTCGGCTCCATGGACCCGGACGATCCGGCGGCCATGCGCTATACCGAAGCACGCCTCGCCAAGGTCGCCAATGCGCTGCTTGAAGACCTGGACAAGGACACGGTCAACTTCCAGCCAAACTACGACGCCTCAGAGCGCGAGCCGCAGGTGCTGCCTGCCCGCTTTCCGAACCTGCTGGTCAATGGCAGCGGCGGCATCGCGGTCGGCATGGCGACCAACATCCCGCCGCACAATCTCGGCGAAGTCGTTCGCGCCTGCCTGGCCTATATCGACAACCCGGCCATCTCTGCCGAAGAGCTGATCGAATATGTGCCGGGCCCGGACTTTCCGACCGGCGCCATCATCCTGGGCCAAGCCGGGGCCCGCAGCGCCTACACCACCGGCCGCGGTTCGGTGATCGTGCGCTCGCGCCACATGATCGAGGAAGGCCGGGGCGACCGCCGCTCGATCGTGCTGACCGAAATCCCCTACCAGCAGGGCAAGAACGCGCTGGTCGAGCGGATCGCCGAAGCCGCCAAGGACAAGCGGATCGAAGGCGTCTCCGACATTCGGGACGAGTCCAACCGCCTGGGCGTGCGCATTGTGATGGACTTGCAGCGAAATGCCCAGGTCGATGTCGTGCTCAATCAACTGTGGCGGCATACGCCCGCCCAGCAGAGCTTTTCCGCCAACATGCTTGCGATCCGCGGCGGCCGGCCGGAACTGCTGAACCTCCGAGACATCGTCGAGAGCTTCGTCAAGTTCCGCGAGGAAGTGATCACCCGCCGCTCGAAATTCGAGCTCGCCAAGGCCCGCGACCGTGCCCACATCTTGCTCGGCCTCGTCATCGCAGTCACCAATCTGGACGAGGTCGTGCGGATCATCCGCGCCTCGTCGAGCCCGGCAGAGGCGCGCGCCAGCCTGCTTTCGCGCGACTGGCCGATCGAGGAAATCTCGCCCTATATCCGCCTCGTCGAGGCAATCGAGCATGAAGTCGAGGGCAGCACCTATCGCCTCTCCGACGCCCAGGTTCGCGCCATCCTCGATCTGCGCCTGCACCGGCTGACTGCACTCGGCCGCGACGAGATCGGCGACGAACTGCGCGAGCTCGCCACCAGCATAGGCGCGCTGCTCGAAATCCTCGCCGACCGCGCCAAGCTCTACGCGGTCATGCGCACCGAGCTGGAAGCGGTCGTCGCCGAGTTCGACACGCCCCGCAAGACGCAGATCGCTGCCTCGTTCGAAGGGATCGACGACGAGGACCTGATCGAGCGCGAGGACATGGTCGTAACCGTGACCCTCGGCGGCTATATCAAGCGCACGCCCCTGGACGCCTTTCGAGCCCAGAAGCGCGGCGGCAAGGGCCGCGCCGGCATGGCGACCAAGGACGAGGATGCGGTCACCAACCTGTTCGTGACATCGACTCACTCGCCGGTGCTGTTTTTCTCGAACCTCGGCCGCGTTTACCGGATGAAGGTCTGGCGCCTGCCGGAGGGCGGGCCCGCCACGCGCGGCCGGCCGATGGTCAACCTCCTCCCCCTCGCCGCGGACGAAACCATCACCACCGTGCTGCCGCTGCCGGAGGACGAGGCGAGCTGGGGCGACCTCCACGTCATGTTCGCGACCTGCAAGGGGAATGTCCGCCGCAACAGCATGGACGCCTTCGCCAATATCCCATCCGCCGGCAAGATCGCGATGAAGTTCGAGGGTGAGGATGCGGACGATCGCCTGATCGGCGTCGCCCTGCTGACCGAGAATGACGATGCGCTGCTCGCCACCCGCGACGGCAAGGCGATCCGCTTCCGCGGCGACGATGTGCGCGAGTTCCAGTCGCGCAACTCGACCGGCGTGCGCGGCATGACGCTGCGGCCGGGTGACGAGGTCATCTCGCTGTCCATCCTGCACCGCTCCGGCGCCAACCAGGAAGAGCGCGACGCTTATCTTCGCGCCGCCCCCTGGAAGGAGAATGACCGTGCGCCCGAGCTAAGCGAAGAGCGCATGGCCGAGATGGCGGCAAAGGAGCAATTCATCCTCACCGTCTGCGCGAACGGCTATGGCAAGCGCAGCTCGGCGTACGAATATCGCCGCACCGGCCGCGGCGGCCAAGGCATCACCAACATCGACAATCTCGAGAGGAACGGCCCGGTCGTCGCCAGCTTCCCGGCCGCCAATGGCCAGCAGCTGATGCTGGTCACCGATCAGGCCAAGCTCATTCGCATGACGGTCGGCGACCTGCGCGTGATCGGCCGCGCCTCCGCCGGCGTGCGCCTGTTCAACGTCGCCGACGACGAACATGTCGTCGCCGCTGCGCTGATCGACGACAGCGGCGAGGAGGAAGTGGAGTCGGCCGAGAACGCGACCATCGCGCCGGAGCCGGGCGCCACGGTCGGTGACGATCTGGCAGCAGGCGACAACGAGGGCACCTCCTAAACTCCGTTCGGGCTGAGCTTGTTGAAGCCCTCCCTCCTTTGTTGAGCCTCAGCGTTGAAGAACAAGGGAAGGCTTCGACAGGCTCAGCCCGAACGGTGCGAGGGTGAGTTTCAATTCACATGTTCGAAACGATGTGCGCCCCATGTTCCGCTTGCTAGCCTTGGCCCTTACCCTGCTGTCCGCCACCCCCGCGCTCGCGGGCCCCAAGGTCGCGATCGAGACCAGCCTCGGCACAATCGTCGCCGAGTTGTACGACCGGCAGGCGCCGATCACCGCCAAGAACTTCCTGCGCTATGTCGAGAACGGCAAATTCAACGGCACGACATTCTACCGGGCGGCCCGGAACAAGGCGAACCCGAAAGTCGGCTACATCCAGGGCGGCATCGATAAGGATTATCGCCGCGCCTATTTCTCGATCGATCACGAACCGACCACAAAGACCGGCCTGAAGCACACCGACGGCACGCTCTCCATGGCCCGCAACCTGCCCGGCACCGCGATGGGCGAGTTCTTCATCACGGTCGGGCCCGCGCCCTATCTCGACGCGCGCCCGGGCAATGTCGGCTATGCGGCGTTCGGCCGCGTGCTCAAGGGTATGGACGTGGTGAAGAAGATCCTCGCCGCGCCGACCTGGATCGGCCGCGGCTCGGGCGCCTTCAAGGACCAGATCATCAAGAACCGCATCAGGATTATTCGCGCCCGGCGGATCGGCTAGTCGCCCGGCGAGGCGGCGGAGCCGGCGAGCAGCCCGCCGTCCAGGCTGAACTCGGCGCCCGTCGCATAAGCGGACTCGTCGGACGCCAGATAGACGCAGAGCGAAGCCACCTCCTCGACGCTGGCGAAGCGCTTCAGCGGCGTGTCCGCCACCATCGCCGCCATCCGGCTCTCCCGGTCCGGCCCGTCGCCGATCAGCGCCTCCCACATCGGCGTCAGCACGGCGGCGGGGTGCACCGAGTTGCAGCGGATCTTCAGCCCCTGCTGCGCGCACCAGAGCGCAACCGTCTTGCTGTGGTTGCGGATCGCCGCCTTGGACGAGGCATAGGCCGCCGCCCCCGGAATGCCGACCATGCCCGAGCGCGACGAAATGTTGATGATGGAGCCGGTGCCATGCGGCCGCATCGCCCGGATCGCCGCGCGGCAGCCGAGGAACGTGCCCTCCAGATTGACGGCGTGCACCGCCCGCCATTCGGCCAGGCTGACATTCTCCGGATCGTGCGGCCCCGGATTCGTCTCGAACCCGGTCACGCCGGCATTGTTGACGAGGATGTCGAAACGCCCGTCCCGAGCCATCACTGCGGCGAGCGCCTGCTCCCAATCCCCTTCCTCGCGCACATCGAGCCGCTGCGAGCGCGCCCGCTCGCCAAGTGCCGCTGCAAGCCCGAAGCAATCGTCCAAGTCCGTCAGCCACACCGTGGCGCCTTCGGCAATGAAGGTGCGCGCAATGCCCTCGCCAATGCCCCGTGCCGCGCCCGTCACCAGCGCGATCTTGTCGCTCAGCCTCATAGTCGTCCTTCAGTTCGGCCGCGTGCCGATCCAGCTGCCGCAGATCAGCGCCACTACCAGCGGCACATAGCGCCACGGCTCCGGCAGAAGCCAAAAGCCCAGCGCGGCACTTCCGGCCAGCGCCATGAAGGCGGCCAGCTTTGCGCCCGTCCCGATCGCTCCCCGCTCCCGCCACGCGCGGATCGGCGGGCCGAAGCGCGGATGCTCCAGAATGCGCCGCTCCCACGCCGGATTGCTCCGCGCGAAGAAGAAGGCGGCGAGCAGCATGAACGGTACCGTCGGCACGATTGGCAGGAAGATGCCGATCAGGCCCAACGTCACCGCCGCGAGCCCCAGCCCGAGATAGATTGCTCTCACCCGCGCGTCATGTCCGCTTTGACAGACGGAGCCAAGGGCCGCGATCCGCGTTGGCGGGCTCATGTTTCTGCTTTTCTCATCCAAGCTCGGCTGCCTCGGATCCCTGTTGATCTCCGGCGGCCTATCGCTCCTCCTTCTCTATCTGCTCGGATGGCTCTAAATCCTCGGCACTCAAGCAGAGGAGCATCCATGCCGTTCAACAGTCCGTGGGAGCATCATCGCCAGTCCGGCGTCGCCGACGATATCGATTTCGAGATCAAAGGGCAGGAGCTTCAGTTCGTCGAGATTGAGCTCGATCCCGGCGAAAGCGCGATCGCCGAAGCGGGCGCGATGGTCTGGAAGAATGCGGCCGTCGAAATGACCACCGTGTTCGGCGATGGCTCGGGCGGCCAGGATGGCGGCTTCATGGGCAAGCTGCTCGGCGCTGGCAAACGCCTCGTCACGGGCGAGAGCCTGTTTACCACCGTCTTTACGCATCAGGGCACGGGTAAAGCGCGGGTCGCCTTCGCCTCGCCCACTCCCGGATCGATCCTGCCGCTGAAGCTGAACGAGGTCGGCGGCACGCTCATCTGCCAGAAGGATGCGTTCCTTGCCGCGGCCAAGGGCGTGTCGATCGGCGTGCATTTTCAGCGGCGGGTGATGACCGGCCTGTTCGGCGGCGAAGGCTTCATCATGCAGCGGCTGGAAGGCGATGGATGGGTGTTCGTCCAGATGGGCGGCACCGTTGTCGAGCGGGAGCTGCGGCCCGGCGAACAGCTGCACGTCGATACGGGCTGCCTCGCCGCCTACACGCCCAGTGTCGATTTCGACCTCGTCACCGCCGGCGGGGTCAAGAGCATGATCTTCGGTGGCGAAGGCGCCTTCTTCGCCCGGCTGACCGGACCCGGCAAGGTCTGGATCCAGTCCCTCCCCTTCTCGCGCCTTGCCGGCCGCATGCTCGCCGCAGCCGGCAGCCGCGGCGGCCAGAACCGCGGCGAAGGCTCGGTGCTGGGCGAATTCGGCGACCTGATCAGCGGGAATTGAACGGCACCATAGCGACTCCCCTCCAGCCCTTGCTGGAGGGGCCGGGGGGTGGCTCTTCTTTGCGCTCTTGGTAACCTGCCGAGATGGGTGAACAGGACCCTAGGCAGTTCGCACGCAATCTCCGCAACAATGCCACGCCCGCCGAACGTGTCCTTTGGACGGCGCTTTCCCGCATGCGCCCGCGCTTCACGCGCCAGTTGCGCATCAAGCCGCATGTGGGTGATTTTGCGTGTCGTCGCGCGCGTCTGGTCGTCGAGTGCGATGGGAGTCAGCACGCCGACGGCCTCAGCGATGCGATGCGCACCGGTCGATTAGAACGCCAGGGCTGGAAGGTCATTCGCTTCTGGAACAACGAAATCTTGGCAAACCTCGAGGGCCTGATTCAGGTCATCGTCGAGGAAGTGCAGGCGCGGCTGCCCGAAGGCGAGAACGTAGCGTTCATCTCGTCTCGTGCCGGGCGGATCCGGACGCCGCGGTCAAGAAAGAAGGATCACCCCTAACCCCTCCACGAAGACGTGGAGGGGAACAATCCACACAAAAAAGGCGCCGCCGGTTCAGGGCCGGCGGCGCATTCACCCCCTCTGGTGAATTCAGGCGAAGGCGGCGTTCGCACGGGCGCGGCGGCGAAGCGCGCCGCCGACCAGGCCGAAGCCGCCGATCATCAGCGCCCAGGTCGCCGGCTCCGGCACGGCCGCAACCGCCAAATTGTCGAACTCGAACGAGTTGCCGGTCGATCCGAACACCGCTCCGGTCAGCCGCGGACCGCTGGTCACACGATAGGCGACCACCCCGTTGGTCTCGCCGCTGATCTGGTTGCCGCTCGGGAAGGACAGGTCGTTGATGATCTGACCGCCGGCATAAAGCTGCGAGCTGCCATCCTCATATTTCAGCGTCAGCCGATTATACGTGTCGAGCGAACCCAGCACGAACGCGAACAGCGACGTCGGCGCGAAATCGACCGTGTAGCTGCCATTGGTTCGCACCGTGCCGAAATTGCCGGTGCTGCCCCAGTTCGGCCGCGCCGACTGCCCGTTCACATTGGCGTTGTAGACGGACGCGTTCGGACCGATCGCCGCACCGGGAGCCCCGACGGCAAATGCCTCGAAGTCCTGGATGATCGTGGTGCCAGCCGGCAGAGCGCCAGAGCCTCCGCTGAAGGACACCATCGTCGCCGCCGAAGCAGCGGTGCTGGTCGCCAGCAACGCAGCGAACAAAGCAACAGACTTAATCATGCGACAAACCCCTAAAGCTACGAACTCTGCAGGACTTATACTTGAACCGGTTGCTGCTTACGACCGAGTTAACCCTCAATGTTGCGAGTGTTCCAAATCGACACGTTAACTATAGTCCCAAGCAGTTGAGCATTGTATTCCCGCCATCTTCCCTCAGGCGAAGAGATCGATCACTTCGGCCTCGGGCAGCTCGGCCGCAATCAGCAGCGACCGGTGACACATGGCCGGGTCCCGTTCGAAGCACAGCAAGGCGGTCGGCGAGTCGGCGATCATCTCCTTCAGCATCGCTGCTTCCGCTTGCGCCTGAGGCAGGTCCAGCTGCCCGGCATAGACCCGCTCGAGCGTCGCTCGGTCGCCCTTTTTGGCGGCATCCCGTCCTTCCTTGGGCGTGCCGAGCGCACGCAAGTGCCGATAGCCGATGCCGACCGACGCCAGGTTCGCGGCCAGCGCCGACTTGGCGAAACCAGGCCGGCGGGAAGCGGCCACCGCCCGGATGTCCGCCACCTGTGCCACCCCGGCGCGGGTGAGCGCGGTCAGCACCTCGTCGACGGTCGCGTCCTCATACCCGATGGTGAAAACCCGCATGCATCCTCCTCCCGCAATCGACCCGCCACATCCCAGGCAATCAGCGTCTGGCCGGCAAAGTAAAGCGGCCAAACCAGCAGCTCCGGCACCCATGATCCGGCAAGCGGCCCTACCCGCGCGAAGATCAGCAGATCGGACGCGACGAACATCCATGCGCCCACCGCGGCCAGTCGGAACCGGCTGAGGCTTGCAGCGACAGCCATTGCCGCCAGCCCGACGCTATACAAGGCAATGCCCGGTGCCGCCGACTGGTCTGCCGGAAGCAAGGCCGCTATCAGCACCACCAGAGGGATCGCCAGCAGCGGCCATCCGCTCACGCCGGTCCCACGGGGCCTCCAATAGAGAATGATCGCAACCACATGCCCGGCTAGAAAGGCAACGGCCCCGGTCTCCAGCCCGGCCACTTCCAGCAGCACGTCACCCGTACCGCCAAGCGCGAGCACCGCGGTCAGCAGCCAGCCATCCAGCCTCCGCGCCTGCAAGGCGGCCCAGAGCGCCAGCAAAGCCACGCCCACCCCCTTCCATGCGACCGCCATGACGGGTGGCAGATCGAGCTGCGATCCCGGCCAGTAGCTCAGCCCCGCCAGCACCGCGCCCCAGAACAGCGCCCCCATCTTGCTCACCCCTTTGCCTTGTGTAGGCGAGAAAATACTGTCCTACTTCGATCCGATGCGTTCATGGACATGGGCATGAACGATTCGATGCATCCGGTCTGCCCTACCCCCTCGCAAATGCACAAAATGCACATCTTGCACGCCTCACGCCCCCTTACCTTTGTTACCTTTGTGCAGGATGTGCGGAATGGCTGACATTCAAATCATCGGCGGCGGCCTCGCCGGATCCGAAGCGGCCTGGCAGCTCGCCGAGGCCGGGTTTCGCGTCCGCCTGTCTGAAATGCGCGGTATCGAAAGCACACCCGCGCACCACACTGATGGTCTGGCCGAGCTGGTCTGCTCGAACAGCTTCCGCTCGGACGACGCCGACAACAATGCCGTCGGCCTGCTGCACGCCGAGATGCGGGCGCTCGGCTCCCTGATCATGCGCGAAGGCGACCGCCACCGGGTGCCGGCGGGCTCTGCTCTGGCAGTCGACCGGGACGGCTTTTCGCAAGGCGTTACGGCAGCGCTTCAGGCACACCCCAATATCGAGATCGTGCGCGAGCGGGTCGATACGCTCCCTTCTTCCGGTCCCACCATCGTTGCCACCGGACCGCTTACCGCCGCTCAGCTCGCCGGCTCGATCGGCGCGGCGACCGGGCTCGACAGCCTCGCCTTCTTCGACGCGATCGCGCCGATCGTGCACCGCGACTCGATCGACATGGACGTCGCCTGGTTTCAGTCACGCTGGGACAAGGGTGACGGCCACGACTATATCAACTGCCCGCTCGAGAAAGACCAGTATCTCGCCTTCGTCCAAGGCCTGCTCGAAGGCGAGAAGACCGAGTTCCGCGGGTGGGAGAAGGACACGCCTTATTTCGAAGGCTGCATGCCGATCGAGGTGATGGCGTCGCGCGGACCCGAGACGTTGCGCCACGGCCCCATGAAGCCGTTCGGCCTGCGCAACCCGCGCACCGGCAAGGGCGCCTATGCCGTCGTCCAGCTGCGCCAGGACAATGCGCTGGGAACATTGTGGAACATCGTCGGCTTCCAGACCAAGCTGAAGCATGCCGAACAGGTGCGCCTGTTTCGTACCATTCCGGGCCTGGAGAAGGCCGAGTTCGCGCGGCTGGGCGGGCTTCACCGCAACACCTTCATCCGCTCGCCCGAACTGCTCGATCAGACTTTGCGGCTGAAGAAGGCGCCGCACATTCGCTTCGCCGGCCAGATCACCGGCTGCGAAGGCTATGTCGAAAGCGCAGCGATCGGCTTGCTGGCCGGCCGGTTCGCGGCGGCTGAACTGATCGGCGACCAGCTGTCACCGCCGCCGCCGACCACCGCCCTCGGCGCCCTGCTGGGCCACATCACCGGCGGCGCGGAGGCGGACAGCTACCAGCCGATGAACGTCAATTTCGGCCTCTTCCCGCCCCTCGACGAGAAGGCGAAAAAGGCCGAGCGCAAGCTCGCGCTGACTTCACGAGCGAAGCGCGACCTATCCGAATGGCTAGACCAACACCGTTCGCTTCGAGCGCAGTCGAGAAGCGGTGTGGCCGAGGAACAAGGTTTCTCGTCGCTCGAAACGAGCGGCCTTGTTTAGCCCTCATCCTCATCCCTCGGCGGCGGGCACTTCACCGGCGCCCTGGTCTTCCGCACCACCTTGGTGGTCGCGAACTCCTCGCGCGTCAGTGCCTTCGAACGATCCGCATCGGCCCTGGCGAACTTGTCGGTCGTCTTCTTCGCCCATTCCTCGAAACCCAGCCGCCCGTCGCCATTCGCATCAAGCTTGGCGAACGCCTTGCGCCGGCTCAGCAGATATTCCTCGGTCGTGATCTTCTGGTCCCGATCCTTGTCGTACCGGTCGAACCTCTTCTCTTCGCGCGTCCGTTCCTCGGCCGCTGGTGCCGAAGGCGGCCGTTCCGGGGAAGACTGGTCAGCGGTGGGCGGTGTCACGGCGGAGAGCAGCGGCGCCTCGTCCGGCTTGCTGGTCCACCAGAACAGCCCGGCACCGCACAACAACAGCGCCGATGCGACGCCCGCCAGAAACCGCCACATATCTGCTCCCCCGTCGATCTCGCCGCAGCTTAGAAGCCGCTACCGCCCGGTCAATGCGGCGGCCATCGCCCGCAACACGCGCGCCGGAGAACCCTGCCGGCGTGGCCGATCCAAGCCCCGCCTGATGTCGCGGGCCGCGAGGGCTGGAAGCGGAGCCAGCGCGGGCGGCAAGCGCCGCTCTACAGGCAGAGCCAGCGACAGCGCCCGCTCCGCCGTCGTGCGATCGCTGATGCGAAAAGCCAGGTCGACGAGGGACCACAGCCTGCCAGCCGCGGCAGCCGGCTCTTCATCCGACCTGAGCAACCTCGCCGCCGCCCGGAACAGGCACGCGCCCCGCGCCTCTGCGTGCAGCGTCAATGCCTCGTCAGACAAGGGCAGCGGGTCGAGCAGCGCTTCCCAGCCATCGATCAGCGGCAACAACGAGTGCGGATCGATCCGCGGTGTCTCAGCCAGATCGATCAGCAACGGATCGACAGGCCGCGAGTGTTCAAGGTTCTGCAGCGCATCGTGCCACCAGGTCAGCCGCATCTGCACCACAGCCGGATCGCCGCCCCGCGCGACGACGGCGCCGAGTTGCTCGTCCAGCCGCCAGAGGAGGGAAAGTGCCGGCCGCACCGCGCGCGGCGCATAGGCCAAGGTCAGCGCGCGCTCGGGATCGGCCGGCAGCGTCGGCTCAGCGATAGCAGACCTTCTTCGCCGCCGCGACGACCCGCGCTGCATCCACCAGCGCCGCCTTCTCCAGATTGGCGGCATAGGGGAGCGGCACGTCCTCGTTGGTCACGCGCAGCAGCGGCGCGTCGAGATCGTCGAAGCCCTGCTCCATCACCACCGCCGCGATCTCGGACGCGATCGAGCAGACCGGCCAGCCTTCCTCGACCACGACGATGCGATTGGTCTTGGCGAGGCTCTCCAGCACCGTAGCGGTGTCGAGCGGGCGCAATGTGCGGAGGTCGATCACCTCGGCATCGATCCCCTCGCCCGCCAGCTGCTCCGCCGCTTCAAGCGCAACGCCGACCCCGATCGAATAGCTGACCAAAGTGACGTCCTTGCCTTGCCGCATGATCCGCGCCTTGCCGATCGGCAGAACGTAATCGTCGAGTTTCGGCACATCGAAGCTGCGGCCGTAGAGCAGTTCGTTTTCGAGGAACACGACCGGGTCTTCGCTGCGGATCGCCGCCTTGAGCAGCCCCTTGGCGTCGGCGGCGTCATAGGGCGAGATCACGACCAGGCCAGGCACGCTTGCATACCAGGGACCATAATTCTGCGAGTGCTGGGCAGCCACCCGGCTCGCCGCGCCATTTGGTCCGCGAAACACGATCGGGCAGCGCATCTGCCCGCCCGACATATAGTTGGTCTTGGCAGCCGAGTTGATGATGTGATCGATCGCCTGCATGGCGAAGTTGAAGGTCATGAACTCGATAACCGGCTTCAGCCCGCCCATGGCGGCGCCCGTGCCGACGCCGGCAAAGCCATATTCGGTGATCGGCGTGTCGATCACGCGCTTGGGCCCGAACTCGTCGAGCAGCCCCTGGGTCACCTTGTACGCACCCTGATACTCGGCGACCTCTTCGCCCATCACGAAGACGCGCTCGTCTTTGCGCATCTCTTCGGCCATGGCGTCGCGCAGGGCTTCGCGGACGGTGGTACGGACCATCTCGGTGCCCGCCGGCAGTTCCGGGTCGGCCGCGGCTCGGGGCGTAGCGAGCTGCGTGGTGCCGGTCTCGGCGGCCTTTTCCTGCTTCGGCGTAGCCTCAAGCGCCTGGGCCTCACCCGCGGGCGCGCCATGCGCCTCTTCCTTCGCTGCGGGAGCAGTGGGAGCCGACGCGTCTTCGCCTTCCCCCGCCAGCCGCGCAATGACAGTGCCGACCTTCACATTGTCCGTGCCTTCCGTGACGAGGATCTCGGCAACGGTGCCTTCGTCAACCGCTTCGAACTCCATCGTCGCCTTGTCGGTCTCGATCTCGGCGAGGATGTCGCCGGACTTGACCGAATCCCCCACCTTCACCAGCCATTTGGCGAGCGTGCCCTCCTCCATCGTCGGCGACAGGGCCGGCATCTTCAGTTCGATTGCCATCAGTAGGATTCCACCAGCACGTCGGTATGGAGTTCGGAAAGGTTGGGCTCGGGCGAGGTCTCGGCAAAGTCCGCGGACTCAGCGACGATCCGCCTGATCTCCTTGTCCAGTTCCTTCAGCTGCGCCTCGCCGACGCCCATCTTCTCCAGCTCGCGCGCCGCATGATCGATCGGGTCGGACTTTTCGCGCACCGACTGGACCTCGTCGCGGCTGCGATATTTGGCAGGGTCGGACATCGAGTGGCCGCGATAACGGTAGGTCTTCATCTCGAGGATGACGGGGCCCTTGCCGGCACGGACCCATTCGGATGCGGTCTCTGCCGCGCCACGGCAGGCGAGCACGTCCATGCCATCGACCTGGATGCCGGGAATGCGGAAGCTTTCGCCGCGGCGGTAGAGCTGGTCCTCCGCCGAGGAGCGGTTCACCGATGTGCCCATCGCATACTGATTGTTCTCGATCACGAAGATGATCGGCAACTTCCAGAGCTCCGCGATGTTGAAGCTCTCATAGACCTGGCCCTGGTTGGCGGCGCCATCGCCGAAATAGGCCATGCACAGGCCGCCATCCTCGGCATATTTGTGCTTGAAGGCGAGGCCGGTACCCAGGCTCACCTGCGCGCCGACAATGCCGTGGCCGCCATAGAAGCGATGCTCGACCGAGAACATGTGCATCGAGCCACCCTTGCCGCGGCTGATGCCGGCTTCGCGCCCGGTCAGCTCGGCCATGATCACCTTGGGATCGATGCCATAGGCCAGCATGTGGCCGTGATCGCGATAGCCGGTAATCACGCTGTCGAGCCCCGGCTTCAACGCCGACTGCAGGCCCACCGCCACCGCTTCCTGACCGATATACAGGTGGCAGAATCCCCCGATCAGGCCGAGGCCGTAGAGCTGCCCGGCCTTTTCCTCGAAGCGCCGGATCAGCAGCATCTGCCGGTAGAGCTCCATCAGCTCTTCCTTCGATGCCTGATAGCGTTGCGGTTCGGGCGGACGTTCGCGGTTCGGGGCTGCGGGCGGCACGGTAGGCTTAGCGGCTCGGGCCAAGGGATCGTCCCTTCTTGGGTGAGGATTGGGGACGCCTATAGGCGCGGGATGCTCCGCTCCGCAACCTGGGCTTGCCGTAGCGGCTCAGTGCTCCGCCAGGCTTAGCACATTGCCGAATGGATCGCTGAAGAAGGCTACCTTCGCGCGGCCGTCAGGTGCGGTCCAGATGCCCAGCTCGTCCTGACCCATGCCTTCATAGATGGTGAAGCTGATGCCCTTGGCCTTCAGCTGCTCAGCAACGGTCCGGATGTCCTGCACGTCCCAGCCGACGATCGGATGCGGGCTGGGCGTGAACTCCGGCATTGGCGTCAGGCGCAGCATCGTGCCGTTGGCGAAGGTGTGGAAGTCGCCGAACTCGTCGCTGCTGTGATGCCTCACGCCAAGCACGCCTTCGTAGAAGGCACGGCCCTCTTCGCGGCTGGTGACGCTCACGAAAGCTACGGGCGTCGCGGTGTCGAGACTCATCGAAACTCACCCCCTGTTGGTGAGCTCAGAGGTTATTGCGCCGGCTCGGCCTCGTCCATCGGGATAATGATTTCGTCCGGGTGGCTATAGCCGAGCCGCTTGCGGATCAGCTCGTCGGCGAGATCTGGATTGGCTTTGCGGGGGTCGAGCAACGCGACGCGGTTCTCGACCACCCGCTTCTGCGCCTCAAGCTGGGCGAGCTGCGCTTCCTTGCGGCTCAGTTCACGGCGGTAATCGCCCCAGGCAAGCACGCCATTCGGCCCGACCAGTGCGTATCCGCCGAAAAAGCCGATGATCATAAGGGCAATGGCAGGCCCCGCCGCTGCCCTGATCAACTCACCCAAAGACCGTCCCCGCGCCATATCCCTCTTGAATCACAAGGGAGTCGCGGGATCAACCCGCTTTGTTCGCGAAGATCGCCTTACCCCCATATTTCGCCTGGGAGCCGAGCTGCTCCTCGATGCGGATCAACTGGTTGTACTTGGCCAGCCGGTCCGACCGTGCGAGGCTGCCGGTCTTGATCTGCCCGCAGTTGGTGGCCACGGCAAGGTCGGCAATGGTCGCGTCCTCGGTCTCGCCGGAACGGTGGGACATGACCGCGGTGTAGCTGGCCCTGTGAGCCATGGACACGGCTTCCAGCGTCTCGGTGAGCGTCCCGATCTGGTTGACCTTGACCAGCAGCGAATTGGCAAGACCCTGGCCGATGCCGTCAGACAGCCGCTTCGGGTTGGTCACGAACAGGTCGTCGCCGACCAGCTGGACCTTGGCGCCGAGCCGATCCGTGACCAACTTCCAGCCGGCATAGTCGTCCTCGGCCATGCCGTCCTCGATCGAGCGGATCGGATAGCGGCCGCACAGCTCTTCCAGATAGTCGACCATCTGCTCGGACGAGAGCGTCCGTCCCTCACCTTCCAGCACATATTGGCCGTTCTTGTAGAACTCGGTCGCCGCGCAATCGAGCGCCAGGACCACTTCGTCGCCCGGCTTGTAGCCGGCCTGCTCGATCGAACGCATGATGAAGTCGAGCGCGTCCGCCGGCGAGGCGAGATTGGGCGCGAAGCCGCCCTCGTCGCCGACGGCTGTCGCGAGTCCCTTGTCGTGCAGGTTCTTCTTCAGCGTGTGGAAGATCTCGGCGCCCCAGCGCACCGCTTCGGCGAGGCTTTCAGCGCCGACCGGCATCACCATGAATTCCTGAAAGTCGATCGGATTGTCGGCATGGGCGCCGCCATTGACGATGTTCATCATCGGCACCGGAAGCAGCTGCGCCGCAACCCCGCCGACATAGCGATAGAGCGGCAGCCCGCTGGCCTCGGCGGCAGCCTTGGCGGTGGCGAGGCTCACGCCCAGGATTGCGTTCGCGCCTAGCCGTGACTTGTTCTCCGTCCCGTCGAGGGCGATCATCTGCGCGTCGAGCTCGCCCTGATCCTCTGCATCAAGCCCCAGCACGGTTTCCGCAATCTCCCCATTGACGGCGCGCACCGCCTGCTCGACGCCTTTGCCTAGCCAACGCGCCTTGTCGCCGTCGCGCTTTTCGACCGCCTCGAAGGCGCCGGTGGAAGCACCCGACGGGACCGCCGCGCGGCCGAAGCTGCCATCCTCCAGCTCGACATCGACCTCCACCGTAGGATTGCCCCGGCTGTCGAGAATCTGGCGCGCATGGATGTCGATGATTGCGGTCACGTAACGGTCTTCCTACATCGTTTCGGGATCGGAGCCGCCCCTATCGGCGCCAGTGCCGGAAGGCAATCGGCGGCCCCGCGCAATGGGAACCTCGCTGCCGGAGCGTTTGTTCTGGCGACGAGCTATTTGTCGAAAGGGATGCGCGATGACCGATATCAGCCAGGCGAATGACGGAGCCACCACTCAGGGCGGCGGCACCACGGCCGACAAGTTCAAGAGCCAGATCGCCAGCTTCAAGAGCCAGGCGGGCGACAAGGCGCGCGACTATGCGGGCCAGGGCGTCGAAAAGGCTTCCGGCGCGTTGGACGAAGCAGCCCGCTTCCTGGAAGACACCGCCCGCACGATCGAAGAGAAGATGGGTCCGCAATATGGCCGCTATGGCTTTTCGGCGGCCGAGAGCGTGTCCGGCTTTGCCGAGCAGCTGCGCGGCAAGGACGTGGACGAACTGGTCGACGATGTGCGCTCGTTCGTGCGCAAGAGCCCGGCGGTGGCGATCGGCGCGGCCGTCGGCCTCGGCTTTGTGCTGGCGCGGCTTGCCAAGGCGGGCGCCGGTTACGAGAGCAACAATCTGGGCGCGTCGGGCAGCACGACCTCTGGTTTTGGCGCGGCCATGGGCAGCTCCGGCTTCACTTCGACCGGCACCAGCACCGGCAGCGGATCGGCGCTCGGCACGGACATGACGAGTGCCGCGACCGGCAGCAGCGGCGGCCCCGTCGGAGCGACGGCGACCACCCAGTCGGCCAACCAGGATTCGCCGATCACTCCGACCTTCCCGGCTTGAGACAATGAACGGGGACGTGCCGATCGGGCAATTGTTCAGCCAGCTGGTTGACGACGGCAAGCGGTTCGCGCGCGCCGAAGTCGACTTCTACAAGGCCAAGGCGGCCGACAAGGCGGAACCGGCCAAGAAGGCGGCGATCTTCGGCGGCGCGGCGGTGACGCTGGCGCTGTCCGCCGTTACTGCCTTGCTGGTCGGATTGATCCTGTCGCTCGAGACGCTGGTCGGGCCTCTCGCCGCCACGCTGATCGTGGTGCTGGCGACACTTGCCCTGGCCGGACTGCTGGGCTGGATGGCGTATAAGCAGTTCGCGGAGGCAAAACGATGAGCAAGGCCGATCTCCGCGCCAAGGAAGCCGAGGCGAACGCCGCTCGCGAACGCTTCATGACGACGCTGCACGAACTGCAGCATCGGCTGCACCCCAAGACCATCGCCAACGATGTGAAGGAAAAGGCGAAGGAGAAGGCGGACGGCGCCGTGACGGCAGCCAAGGACGGCATGGCGCAAGCCGCTACCCACCCATCGACCGTTGCGGCGATCACGATTCCGCTCGCCGTCTATTTCTTCCGTAAACCCCTTGCCCGGGGCCTGAAGGCCCTGTTCGGCAGCAAAGACGAGGAGCCGGCCCTGCAGCCCTATGAGGCGGCACGCCATCCTGCGCCGCTGCCGACCGAACCGATGCGCACCAAGACACCCGCAGAACAAGGAGCATGAGCATGGCGACCAACAGCAACCAGACCACCGGACAGAGCCGCGCAGGCAGCGCCCTCAGCAGTGTCAAGGGCCGTGCCTCCGGCGCGGGTGACCGGCTGACCGGCACCGTCGAGAGTTCGCCCTTGGCCGCAGTGGCCGCGGGCGTGGCGCTCGGCGCAATCGCCGGTGCCCTCCTGCCTCGCACCGAGCGGGAGACCGAGGTGCTCGGCCCCATCGGCAGCAAGATCGGTCAGGCTGCGGCCGACGCCGCCAAGGCTGCTCGCGATGCGGGCAAGCAGGAACTTGGAATACTGGCCGAGAACAAGTCGCCGATGGAGATGATGGTCGAAAAGGCCGTCGATGCGGTCAGCAAGGCGGGCTCCGCCGCTGGTTCGGCCGCCGCTTCCACCGTCACCGGAAAGCAGGACGCGTGACGCTTGCTCTTCATGAGGCGCGCGCTTAGGGGCGCCGCCTTATGAGCAAGATGCATCTGGTATTCGGAGGCCGCGTGAAGGACCCGCGCGGCCTCGATTTCGTCGACCTCAATGCGATCGACGTAGTCGGCATCTACCCCGACTATAAGAGCGCGGAAGCGGCATGGCGCGGCGCTGCTCAACGCACCGTGGACGATGCCGAGATGAAGTATGTCGTGGTGCACCTGCACCGGCTGCTGGAGCCGGAACTGCCAACTCAGTAACTTTCATCCGTTCGTATCGAGCGAAGTCGAGATACGCTTCTCGACTTCGCTCGAAGCGAACGGGAGAGGTCGGGCCGGTTACGCCTTTCGATAGCGCCAGAGCAGGAGCGGCCGGGCCAGAGCGAGCCCGATGATGAAGCCGCCGATGTGCGCGAAGATCGCGACTTGGCCGCCGCCGAACGCCGCAATCCCGATCAGCGACTGGACGAAGATCCAGGCCGAAGCGAGCCAGATAATCCGCACGGCATAGCCGGAAAGCGGTCCGACGCCTCGGGTCCGGTCGCGACCGTAGAACACGGCATAAGCGCCGAAAGTCGCGGAGATCGCGCCGCTCGCACCCACCATCGGCACCGTCTGCAGCGGATCGATCGCCCAGTGAAGCAGGGCGGCGGCATAGGCGCCTGCAACGTAGAGCACGGCGCTCGCTGCTCCGCCGATCACATTTTCGGTGAAGCGGCCGATGTACAGGAACATCAGCATGTTGAAGGCGATGTGCATCAGCCCTGCATGCAGCAAGGTCGCAGAAAGCGGCGTCAACCATACCGGCAATGCGCCCGGCACCTGCAGCAATCCGCTCACCCGCGCGGGAATGAAGCCGCCATAAAGGCTCGCGCTTGCTCCCCAACCGGCGATCGCAACCAGCAGAAACGCCGCGATCGTGGCGATCACGATGCTCTGCGTCACCTTACCGGGAGGGAGTTCAACCATAGGTCGTTCCCCGGCGAAGCCCGGGAACCATGACCAGGCGCTGGGCCCCGGCCTGCGCCGGGGAACAGGCGATCACTCAAACGAACTCGATCTTGTCGACGAGATAGTAGCGGTCGCCCGACGGCACCGTCACTTCGACCTCATCGCCCTTCTTGCGCCCGATCAGCGCGCGGCCGAGGGGCGAGTTGAAGCTGATCCGCCCCACCTTGGCGTCCGCCTCGGTCTCGCCCACGATCTGGTAGCGGACCGGCTTGTCTTCATCGTCTAGCAAGGTGACGGTCGCGCCGAACACGATCTTGTCGCCGGACAAATCCTTGGGATCGATGATCTGGGCGCGGCTTAGCCGATCTTCCAGCTGCGCAATCGACGCCTCGATCTGGCCCTGACGCTCCTTCGCGGCATGATATTCGGCGTTTTCGGAGAGGTCGCCATGGGCGCGCGCTTCCTCGATCGCGTCGACGATCTGCGGCCGTTCCTCTTTCAGACGCTTCAGGTCCGCCTGGAGCTTCTCATAGCCCTCTTGCAGCATCGGCATCTTGTCGACGGTTGCCATCATGTCCTCTTCGTCAAAACTGCTTCGCCCGGCGGCCCATTGTCTGGACCGCCTCCCACTCGATCGCGATGTCGGGAGGTCAGGCGTGCGGGGCCGAATAGTAGGATTGGAGCGAGCGCACCGCAAGAGGGCGTTCGCGCAAGGCCTTTATTGCCTGCACCGCGGCCGCACTCGCCGCCGCCGTGGTGAAGTAGGGAACCTTTGCGTTGAGGGCCGAGGCACGGATCGACTGCGAGTCCTTGAGGCTCTGCCAGCCTTCCGTCGTATTGAAGATCAGCGCGATTTCGCCGTCCTTGATCTTGTCGACGATGTGCGGCCGCCCTTCCGCGACCTTGTTGACCTGCTCGACATCCAGCCCCTGGCTTTGGAGAAAGCGCGCCGTGCCGCCCGTCGCGATCACGCGATAGCCGAGGCCGATCAGTTCCCGCACCGGCTGGACGATCGCGGCCTTGTCGCCGTCCTTCACCGAGACGAACAGGCAACCGGATGACGGCAGCTTGGTCCCGGCGCCGATCTGCGCCTTGGCGAAGGCGGTAGGAAAATCGTCATCGATTCCCATCACTTCGCCGGTGCTCTTCATCTCAGGAGAGAGAATCGGATCGATGCCGGGGAATTTGGCGAAGGGGAACACCGCTTCCTTGACCGCGATATGCTTGGGAGTTCGATTGACCGGCGGCAGATTGGCGATCTTCTCGCCCGCCATCACCAAAGCCGCCATCTTCGCGATGGGCGTGCCGACTGCCTTGGCGACGAACGGCACAGTGCGGCTCGCGCGCGGATTGACCTCGATCAGATAGACCTGACCATCCTTTACCGCGAACTGGACGTTCATCAGCCCGACGACCTTCAGCGCGCGGGCGAGCGCCTCCGTCTGGCGCTCGATCTCGGCCACGATCTCGGTGGAGAGCGAATAAGGCGGCAGCGAACAGGCGCTGTCGCCCGAATGCACGCCCGCTTCCTCGATATGCTGCATCACGCCGGTGACGACGACCTGCTCGCCGTCGGCGAGCGCGTCCACGTCCACCTCGATTGCGTCGCGCAGATAGCGGTCGATCAGCACCGGCGAGTCGCCCGAGACCTGCACCGCAGTCGCGATATAGGCGTCGAGCTGCTGCGGACCGTCAACGATCTCCATCGCCCGGCCGCCAAGCACATAGCTGGGCCGGATCAGCACCGGATAGCCGATGCGGTTAGCGACCGCGATCGCCTCGTCGCGGCTGCGGGCGATGCCGTTTTCGGGCTGCTTGAGCTTTAGCTTGTTGACCAGCTTGGCAAAGCGTTCGCGGTCCTCCGCCAGGTCGATCGCGTCGGGGCTGGTGCCGAGGATCGGAATGCCGGCGTCCGCCAGCGCCTGGGCGAGCTTCAGCGGGGTCTGACCGCCGAACTGCACGATCACGCCGACCAGCTCGCCGCGGCTCTGCTCGACATGCAGGATCTCGAGCACGTCCTCCGCAGTCAGCGGCTCGAAATAGAGCCGGTCCGACGTGTCGTAGTCGGTCGAAACCGTCTCCGGATTGCAGTTGATCATAATCGTCTCGAAGCCCGCCTCGCGCAGCGCAAAACAGGCATGGACGCAGCAATAGTCGAACTCGATCCCCTGCCCGATCCGGTTTGGCCCGCCGCCCAGGATGACGACCTTGCGCCGGCTTGTGGGCGCGGACTCGTCCTCTGGCTCGCCGAAGCTTGGTGCTTCGTAAGTCGAGTACATGTAGGGCGTCTTCGCCTCGAACTCCGCCGCGCAGGTGTCGATGCGCTTGAACACCGGCCGCACCCCGAGCTTGTGGCGCAGCGCGCGCACATCGTCTTCGGTCGTGCCGCCGGTCATCGCCTTGACCGCTTCCCCGATCAGGCCGGAGCTGCGGCCGAACGCACGCCGCGTGCCCGGCTGCAAGTGCGCGGACTGCAGCGCCAGCCAGGCGAGCCGCCGGTCGGAAAAGCCCATTGCCTTAAGGCGGCGCATCTCGGCCGCCTCGCGTGGCAGCCCTTCGCGCTTCACCTGTTCCTCTGCCGCGACGATCTCCGCCAGCCGCTCCAGGAACCAGGGATCGTATTTGGCAACGGCATGGACTTCCGCGACGCTCAGCCCTTCGCGCAGCGCCTGCGCGGCGACCAGCAGCCGGTCCGGCGTCGGCTTGGCAAGCGCAGCCAGGATCTCGTCCTTGGGCGCGCCGGCGAGATTCTCGACTTCGTTCAGGCCGGCTAGGCCGGTCTCCAGCCCCCGCAGCGCCTTTTGCAGGCTCTCATGAATGTTGCGGCCGATCGCCATCACCTCGCCGACCGACTTCATCATGGTCGAGAGATGCGGGTCCGATCCCTTGAACTTTTCGAAGGCAAAGCGGGGGATTTTGGTGACGACATAGTCGATCGTCGGCTCGAAGCTGGCCGGGGTGACGCCGGTGATGTCGTTCTGGATTTCGTCCAGCGTGTAGCCGACCGCCAGCCGCGCCGCGACCTTGGCGATCGGAAACCCAGTCGCCTTGGAGGCGAGCGCCGAGGATCGCGACACACGCGGGTTCATCTCGATGACGATCAGCCGCCCGTCCTTAGGATTGACTGCGAACTGAACGTTCGAACCGCCTGTTTCCACACCGATTTCGCGCAAGACAGCGATGCTGGCGTTGCGCATGATCTGATATTCCTTGTCGGTCAGCGTCAGCGCCGGCGCGACGGTGATCGAGTCGCCGGTGTGCACCCCCATCGGGTCCACATTCTCGATCGAGCAGACGATAATGGCATTGTCGTTCCGGTCCCGGACGACCTCCATCTCATATTCTTTCCAACCGAGCAGCGATTCCTCGATCAGCACCTCGTTGGTGGGTGAGGCATCGAGACCCTTCTTCACGATCTCAAGAAATTCGTCGCGGTTATAGGCGATCCCGCCGCCGGTGCCGCCCAGCGTGAAGCTCGGCCGGATGATCGCCGGCAGCCCGGTCTTTTCCAGCCCCGCCAGCGCCTCCTCAACCGAATGCGCGATGGCCGA
>JAESFT010000216.1_pt1 | contig 57337 bp, 48 predicted proteins | sample 9269451 | NCBI WGS metagenome assembly JAESFT01 (sample SAMN14502557, study PRJNA617106) | algae metagenome | isolation source: Scytonema hyalinum WJT4-NPBG1 and co-occurring heterotrophs from well... | place: USA: Mojave Desert, Joshua Tree National Park, California | collected 2006-05-25
TCTTCATTGGAACTAACTCTGAGTGACGGTTGCGCTCTGCGCAACCGCTAAATTGGCATTGGCGATCGCATTAATCTCAGACTGCGAAGCGCTCGAACTCAGATAACCCGCAACTTGGGTTATTATGAAAACTATGGTCCCGATGCAGTCATAGCGAGTGCAACTCCGCGTTATGTATCGCTGCATCCACCCGACTGGACTTTTGATGAAGCCGAACTGCGTCAAGCATTCAACAACAACACCAAAGCCATCATTATTAATACTCCCCACAACCCAACTGGGAAGGTGTTTAATCGTGAGGAGCTAACCTTAATTGCCGAACTTTGCCAAAAGTGGGATGTGCTGGCTTTTACTGACGAAATCTACGAACACATTCTTTATGATGGAAATGAGCACATAGCAATGGCAACTCTGCCAGGTATGGAGGAGCGCACTGTTACTATCAATGGTCTTTCCAAAACTTACAGTGTGACTGGATGGCGAGTCGGGTACATCTTGGCAAATCCAGAATTAACTGGGGCAATTCGTAAAGTTCATGATTTTCTCACCGTAGGCGCACCCGCACCTTTACAACGAGCAGGAGTGGCGGCGATGCAACTACCACAGAGTTACTACAAGGAACTGGCAAGACTTTACCAACAAAAGCGAGACAGTCTGCTTCAGATTTTGGATAAAGTCGGGATTCCCTATTTTATTCCCAAGGGAGCTTACTACGTACTCGCCGACATCTCCGGCTTTGGCTACAAGACGGATGTAGAGTTCACCCTGTATCTCATTAAAGAGATTGGAGTTGCAGTGGTACCCGGTTCCAGCTTTTTCTCTCAACCAGAGGCGGGTAGCAAATTTATTCGATTCTGTTTTAGTAAGAAGCCAGAAACTTTGGCGGCGGCGGGCGATCGCCTACTAAAATTGCAATCCATCCTACAAGGAGCTAACTGAGGTTATAATTCAAGCACTCAGCAATCAGCGTTTTGTGGAGTGCTTATCAGAACCGCTAGAGCTTGCAAAGCGTTTAAAACCAACCGGAAAATCCATGCCTACACGTAGAGTATGGATAAAATATCGTCACCGGTTTAACTATTCGCGCTAAACCTATGCAAATCTAGCTAATCCTGGTTTTCCCACTCAGCTAACCAGGATTCTACTTTGCCCTACTGCATGGCAGCGATTAGGTAGTCAAAGTAACCGCCAACAAGGGTTGCGTCTTCTGATGACAACATCGAGGTGGTGACATTCTTCATCGCACGGATGCTTTCAGCAACAGCCTCAATGGGAGTGCCAAGGGACCTATACATTTCCCTCACACCAATGACCCCAATCTCTTGAATCGGCGTCTCCTCACCAGCCACGACACTGTAGGTGATCAAGCGCAGGTAGTAATCTATGTCCCGCAGGCAAGTCGCACTCATTTCTTCACCGTAGGCGTTGCCACCAGGAGAGACAATGTCTGGGCGCTTTTGAAACAGCTGGTTTCCAGATTGCTTAACAATGCGCTCCCGGTTTTCTGTTAAAACCTGAACAAGGCGCAGACGGCGCTCACCACTTGTGGCAAAGCTCTTAATCTGGTCGAGATCCCCAGGGCTGAGATAGCGAGCTTCAGCGTCCGCGTTCATAATCGACTTTATGATAAGACTCATTAACAAACTCCTTCAAAAAAATGAAATCAAGTTGATCTAAAAGTGTCGCGATTGACTAAAGATGGTGGCATCATTATTTAGACAAATGATGAACTGTGGATACCATGACAACAGATGTTGGCATATTCACTGTCAACGCAACAGAAAGTGCTCACAACGTTAAAACCTTATGTCATAAAGTTGCGGTCAAGATAATGCTCTTGTCCAAAAATTTGTCACTCAGCACCTAGCTCCAGCAGAAGGGTAATTGTTTGGCGCTTGTGGGTACAATTCAATTAAATCCGCTTATCGATTGGGCTACGGATTCAACCAGAACTGTTAACTAAAGTAATTAGCACAAATTAAGTAGTCGTTGTGCATTTTCCCATCAGGCATTTTTGCCCTTCTCAGATTAGCCCCGCTTAGATTTGCTCTTCTCAGGCTGACCCAATTTAGATTGGCATTGCCTAAATCTAAGTTGCTCAAGTTTGAGTTGCTCAAATTTGCCCCAGTAAAATCTACTTGCCTCAAATTTGCTTTAATTAAGCTTATTCCTCTCAAGTCTGCCTTCCTAAAATTTCTTTCTCCGGCTGCATATCGCCTCAAAACTTTATTGGCAATCCATATTCGCTGCCTCGCAACGAGTAGCGTTGTCGCTGTTTATATATTTTAATTATACTTCACAATTCTTCTGTTTTCCCAAATGACAAATAAGAAATCACAAATAGGTAAAGTACAATTTGACTGCTCCAAGATGCGCTTGTATAACCTGGGAATAAGATTTTTGTCTGAAAAGCTTACTGGGTAGGAGGATATTGCATAATTTAGTCATATTTTCATTCAAGGTATTGGTTACACTCACATTATTAAAGAAATAAGTAGAAGGCTGCTATGCACCTATGCTGAACGGAACAGAGTTTTTTAAAAGAATTTTTCTTCACTTACTGACGTTTATTTTTTTCCACCTACTTACAAGCTATATAATTAGATTTCTATGTCTTAAATTTTCTTATAAAAATATTATTCAGCAAGGGCTATAGTTCTGAAATGGCAGATGCTTACACGACACGTTTTTTTTGATTAAGCTATAATTAAATTATCGGAAATTATTTTCGGCTATGTGACTGAAATTTATAAATAAAAACCTCTAATAATCTAGTTTTATCTACCTGTTTCTTTCGAGAAATATTTATGTAAATTTATGTTAAAATCTATCTGATGAGGTTGAAGAAGATGACCTCAAAAAGATATTTTTACAGCATGGATATGTTAACAAAATTCAAGTATCTATCAACCAGAAAACTGGCGAGAATAAAGGATTTGCCATTATAGAAATGGAAACTGATGCGGAAGAAGCAGCGGCAATTCGGGCGCTGCGAGGCATTGAGTGGATGGGTCGTAGCCTCAAAGTTAATAGAGCTAGGACTAACTACAGTATTTCAGAAATCTGTGTGGATTCAACGACAAATTAGCGCCACCGTCTCTAGTGAAATATGAGTCGGACATCAATAAAAATCAGATAAAAAAATGCAAGCTTTATTAAAGATATCGAGTCAATCACTGGCTCATCCTACAACTGATAACAGCCAAGGAAATACAACTACATATACTTCGCAATCCATGTGGACTAAGCATAGTTGCCCTTGCTGCTCATACACTTTACTCCGTCATATGCGTTTAGGAGGTCTTTACTGGCGTTGTAGCCATTGTTACCAATAAATGCCAGTTTATACTCCATTGCAGGAAATGATATCTGCACTCATAAATCAGCGAAAAAATTTCATCACAGCCATTTGACCCACATTCCGCAGCTGCCATTGCTGGTTGTAGCGCAGTGGCCAAAGAGCAATCGCACTCGCATTGTATTTTTGAAGCATGACAGCTTCACCATTAGAAATCAGAGTATTACGGGAAGCCGATGAGTGTCTACGTCTGTGTAGCCGCAGATTCTATCAGGCTGTTGGTCTTCGTGCAAGAAGTGTAATAGACCTCTCTAGAAATTAGTGAGCACATCAGGCAGCACAAGGGTTTCAGGTTGATTTTCCCAGATGTCTAATAGGTTTGCAGATGTTGCCTTATCGCTGCTTTCTTAGAAAATTACTGATCTGAGTTCCTGTATAGTGGGGCATCCACCCGTCCACTGTTGTAAAATAGCGTACTGCTTTGCAATGCAATGATGCAGCAGGTCTTATCCAATGCTCGACTCTGGCTGGGATGTGGATATAATCTTGTGCTTGAATTAAAAGCTGTACTTGGCTGCCATCCGGTCGCACAAAGCCGAAAACCATCTCTCCTGCCAACATATAAAGGGCTTCCGGGGCAGTGTGAATATGGTAATGGTTGTAGGTCGCTATGAGTGTATCGAGATCGGGCAACCCAGGATGGACACTTAGCAAGTCACTCCAAAGATAGCTTCCTTCGTTTTTAAGATATTCAAACAGGCTGTCATGGATTTCGAGAATATAGTTCTTTTCCTTGTCTGTCAGGATTTCCTGTGAAAGTAGATCGCTAAAAAAGAGCGGCGTGCTTGGTTCGTAGTGTTTGAGGTTGATTCCAAGCGGTGATAGTTGATGAGCGATATCGACCAAATCACTGTGTATTGTGCCGTCTTCAAGCAGTAGGATAGGCATTATGACATAAATTATTTAATAACAATAAAAATTATACTTAACTCTTGCTTTGAATCTAGAGCTCTCCGATAGTTAAACTGTAGTTTAAGATTCTTTCTTTTCTTTTAAGTTTGCTCTAAGTTTTTGAACAAGGGCGTACTCAAATATCGCTCACCATAACTGGGCTGCACCATCACGATTAAACGTCTTGCATTCTCCGGACGCTTAGCAACTTGAACCGCTGCCCACAAAGCAGCACCAGTCGATATACCTGACAGAATTCCCTCTTCTCGTGCCAGCCTGCGGCTATATTCAATCGCCTGTTCATCAGTCACCTGAAGAACTTCATCAACGAGTTCTATACGCAACACGGGAGGAACAAACCCAGCTCCAATGCCTTGAATTTTGTGTTCTCCCGGTTTACCACCTGTGAGTACGGCACTGTTAGCTGGCTCAACTGCGATCGCCTGAAATTCTCCTTTGCGGGACTTGATTGCTTCAGCAACTCCAGTAATTGTGCCTCCTGTGCCGACGCCAGCGACTAGGATATCAACTTGCCCATCGGTGTCTTCCCAAATTTCAGCAGCTGTTGTTTCCCGATGGCTTTTGGGATTGGCACAGTTACGAAACTGCTGAAGCATATAGGCATTAGGTGTAGTAGCAACAATTTCTTTAGCACGAGCAATAGATCCAGACATACCTTCAACTCCTGGTGTCAACTCCACTTCTGCCCCATACCCCATTAGCATTAACTGCCGTTCCGTACTCATTGTATCTGGCATGGTTAAGATTAAACGGTACCCTTTGGGTGCCGCAACCATCGCTAGAGCAATGCCCGTGTTGCCAGAAGTGGGTTCTACTAAAACTGACTTTCTCGGGCGAATTAATCCTGCTTGCTCAGCAGCTTCAATCATGCTGATACCAATTCGGTCTTTGACTGAAGCTGATGGATTTAGCCCCTCTAGTTTGACCAAAATCTGGGCAACACAGCCGTCAGATTGAGGAATACGATTAAGCTGAACTAGAGGCGTCCGACCAATCAGATCGGTGATATCACGAGCTATTCGCATCTTTGTTCTCTCCTGGAGTTGGCTGTGCAATACTGCTTTAATATACGCTATATACGGCAATTAACCGTATATTAAAATACATTAAATTCGATCTAAATCAAGCATATTTATATATTTTCTCAAGAAAAAATTGACAATTGCAGAATAACGCGGCTGAAAAAGACGCCGAAAGAAAGACGTACACAAAAGTTAAAAGGTGATAAATTTTGCTTCTGTTTTGACTTTTGACTTTTGTTAACTTTAAGCTAGTACAAAAGAACTATCCAAAGGATGGAATGTCTGATTTAATTTTGTTTTGGCATCGCCGCGATTTACGCATTTGTGATAACACAGGACTCGCTACTGCAAGAAAGCAGAGTCCAAAGGTCGTCGGCGTGTTTTGCCTTGATCCGAATATTCTAGAACGGGATGATGTTGCTCCGGTCAGAGTGACTTACATGATTGGCAGTTTACAGTCACTACAACAGCGATATGCTCAAGCAGGTAGCCAGTTGTTAATTCTCCATGCCAATCCTACTACAGCCATTCCAGAACTGGCAGCGACTCTGGGCGCTAGAGCTGTATTTTGGAATTGGGATGTGGAACCGTATTCTCAAGAACGCGATCGCGCTGTCACAGACGCACTAAAAGAAAAAGGTATTCAGTTTCTTGAGAAAAACTGGGATCAGATCTTACACTCACCAGAGGATATTCGTACTGGTTCCAATCAGCCCTACACCGTCTACACCCCCTTTTGGAAAAATTGGATTGGTAAATCGAAGGCTAACCCAGTAGAAACTCTGGAAAATGCCGAAGGATTGACACAAGCCGAAAAAGAAATTGCAAAAGCTTCTGGGGTGATAGAATTACCCTCAGCCAAAGATTTAGGTTTCCATTGGGATGGAGAATTAGTCATTGCGCCAGGAGAGGCGGCTGCGCAAGAACGGTTAGAGGAATTTTGCGCCAGTGCGATTAATGAATACAAAGAACAGCGCAATTTCCCAGCAGTTGACGGTACATCTAGATTGAGTGCTGCTCTAAAATTTGGCGTGATTGGTGTTCGCAGCGTTTGGCAAGCAACTTTGGAGGCGCTAGAAATTAGCCGCAGTGAGGAAACAGAAACCAGCATTCGCGCATGGCAACAGGAACTGGCGTGGCGGGAATTTTATCAACACGCAATGTATCACTTCCCAGAACTTGCAGAAGGTGCTTTCCGCGACCATTTCAAAAACTTTCCTTATGACAATAACGAAGAACATTTCCAAGCTTGGTGCGAGGGGAAAACTGGCTACCCAATTGTTGATGCAGCAATGCGCCAGATGAATGAACTTGGCTGGATGCACAACCGCTGTCGGATGATTGTCGCCAATTTCCTAACCAAAGACTTGCTGGTTGACCCCAGAATGGGAGAAAAATACTTTATGCAGAGATTAATTGACGCTGATTTATCTGCGAACAATGGCGGCTGGCAATGGAGTGCTTCTAGCGGTATGGACCCAAAACCCGTGCGAATTTTCAACCCTGCTAGTCAATCGCAAAAGTTTGACTTTGAGGGCGAGTACATTAGGCAATGGGTTCCGGAATTGCGGTCTATGGATACGGAATATTTGGTGACGGGGAAAATTTCACCCTTAGAACGTCATGCTGTTGGGTATCCTGACCCGATTGTGGATCACAATAAACAGCAACGACAGTTTAAAGAGCGTTATCAACGGCAGAAAGATGGATTAGGGGCGCTGCGGTGAAAATTAAACGTAGGAGGATGAGGTCAGTAAATATTAATTCCTTGTGGTGTTATGGAGATACCCCAAACCGCTAGTCGGGGGACGAGAGTAGCCGTGGTGGGCGAACTCGTCTAAGCGGAGTTCATTCATGCTAGGCACCACACTGGGACTGGAGACGAATGCCGTAGTTTCCCGAGAGCCTTGTCCCTAAATCAAAACCTATTCGCCGCTCGGTTGGCTGGGCGACTGCCGGGGTCTAGGCTTTGACCTAGTAAACGTCTTTTGACGAGAGACGCCGTGTAAGACCAAGTTGTACTTGTACAAGGAGGCAACGGCGAGTGAGACCGGAAGCCTACATTCACCGCTTGCGGGAGTGTAGGTACTTCACATTCCCATAAAGCCGCTTGCAGAACCCATCTGTCTGGCAGGGCTGATTTGAGCAGAGATTTGCATTGCTTTAGCAGAGCGGATACTTCCAATTAAACTGAGGACAATGCCAATCAAAATAATACTGCCGCCCATGTATTGAGTAGCTGTGGGTACTTCCCCTAGAATTAGATAGGCCATCACAATTGCAGCAATGGGATTAAACGAGTTAGCCAGAGTGATTTGAGCGGAAGTTGAGCCGCGCAAACCTGCAAACCAGCACAATTGCCCTGCAACGACAATCACAGCCCCGTAAAGGAGCATCCACTGCCAAAGATACGGCGAGAACGCATCCTGAAAGTGTTGTGTTCCATAAAGCAACTGAGCGAGGAAGAAGAAGACAACCGTTCCCAAAGCCGTGCGAAAGATATTAAAAAAGCCTAGGGGGATATGCTGCAATCGTAACTTACTAATGACCGTAGCAACAGCCAAAACCACAGCGCCAGCGGCTGCCATTAACTCCCCGTTGCCAATGTGCAATAAACCCCCCATCAGCGCTACACTTTGACCAGAGCTAGGCAGAAATGAGGTGATAGCAACACCAGCAAAAGATACGATCGCACCCGCGATCGTCCAAGTATTGACCCTAACTCCTATTAACCAGATGCTTAAAGCTAAGGTCAGCGGTGGTTCCAGCCGACCAATCAGCACTACATTGGTTACGGTGGTGTTGTCTAGGGCACCAAAAATTAGCCCAGGACCAAGGGCACCGGAAAGGATAGCTATGACTCCCAAGCCAATCCAATCTCCACGGGTTAACTGCCTTAAGGTGCGTTGGTTCAATTCTCTGCCAAAAATTAACAACATCATCGCTAAAGCACAGAGGTTGCCGACAAATAAAACATTGCAGAGTGAAATGGGATTTCTGCCATCCACCAGGTGCTGTGCTCCAATTTCTGTAATTTTGCGGGTCACGGCATTGGCAGCTGCAAAGATGAGGATGGCTGTCCACAGGTAGAAGGAACTGGAAACCCAGCTAAAAATATTTCTTTTTCTTGTTTTCATAAAATTTTCATAAAATATAAATGCATGATCCGTGTTGGCTTTTTGCTGTCACACAATTGTCCTATATTTTGACACCAGAATTTGCTAGCCACTACGGACTTGAGGGGGTGCTAGGCTGAAGTTATCCGGTGCAAATGTAAAGATGAAGGTGGGATAATTGCTCGGATTCATAGCTACAAAGGCTCATACAGAACACTATTATTTTGACGTGGCTCTAGGCAGCACAAATGAGCAACAGCTATAACTTATCAGATAATTTCTAGAGTTGTTTCTAAGTTTTTTTCAGCGAGTTCTCAGATAAAATTCATATTTTGACTGGAACTCAATTTGAGCCGTTTCTACGTAAAATCTTAGCCTTACTTCAGTTTTATTCACCTATTTCTCAGGAAAAAATCATTTTCTCCCAGGCTAATTGAACCAAGATGAAATTGAGCCGACAAATTGAATGGAGTGAACAACAATGAAACTGAATCAGTTGGTATTACTAGGCGCGACTTCCTTAATCATTACCACTGTACCTGTGTTAGGACAAGCAGCTCAAATAACAGCGTCCCGAAACCTCAGCGACACTTCAAGTGCTAGCAACCATAATATCCTTGTGGCGCAAGGTAAGTCTATGGCTGTAGCATCTGGCAAATTTCTGGCTGGAGAAAAGCCAACTACAGGTTCAGCTCGCATCGTCACCGAAAACGGACATCGCTACTTGGAACTGGATGGTGCCTTCAGTACCAGCGACCAAGGACCGGATCTGCACGTTCTTCTAGATACCACTGGCAAACCACCACAAACATATAAAAACCAGGGTAGTTTCGTAAACGTGGGGCGCTTACAAAAGTACAACGGGACCCAACGCTACCCCATTCCCGATGCTGTTAATGTAGCAAACTTCAAATCTGTGGTCATCTGGTGTCGGATGGCAAACGCCACCTTTGGCTACGCACCACTACAAGCTAGTAGTGGCGTTAGCGCTCGTTAAGTGCTAGGGGAGATTATGTAATCTCCCCAACCTTTGGTTCAACAGAAGCGATTGCGCGGAGCGCAGTGCCCTTGGCAATCGCGCTTTTCTCCCGCCGTAGGCAATCGCAAATGACAAACGTTTTTTCTCATGACTGCTATTAGCATCCTTTTACAGAAGATAATCAAAATTAAGTCGGGGTGGCTTGTTCCGTCCTCTTTAGTACTCCGTTTAACTTTGGGGATGATGGGTGTTTTTGCCCTGGGAATAGGGGTCGTTGTCATTTGCACAAGCTGGACAATGGAGCGCATGGTCATTGAAAATCATCAACAAACGCTCTCATTGGTAGCAACTCAAGTGACCAATATGATGGCACCCAAGAGTAAGAGTATCCCTTGGCAACATGAGCTACAAGCAACTCTAGATAATTGGTCATCACTACCCATGTGGCTGTGGGTGAAGCAGACAAACACTGAAGTACTGGTATCCCCAAATTTGAGTTCAATGCCTGCTAGTGAAAAGGCAGTGCTGATGTCCCTTCAAGCTTCATCTATTCAAAACAGGCGCTACAAAGTTGCTGGACAACAACTGGTAGTGAAGGCGACGCCACTGCCAATGGTGAACCAACCAACAGCTATGCTATATGTCGCTGCTGACATAACCGAGATGCTATCTCGCTCCCAAGCCGCAACCAGGAATTTAGCGATCGCCCTCATCCTGTTTTTTCCCGTGCTTACGCTCACGATTGCAGTTATTGTACGGCGATCGCTTCTACCACTGTTGCAAATTAACAAGTGGATAACCCTCAACGATACCACTCAACGAGTTCCTGTAAATCTGCAACAACTCCCCCGCGAAGTTCAACAACTGGTCATATCCTGCCATCAACTATCTACTAGCCTGTTTGCAACAAGAGTTCGACAACGGCAGTTTACAAACCAAGTTTCTCACGAGTTACGCACACCCCTCAGCATAGTCTACGGCTATCTCCAAAGCCTGTTACGCCGAGGGACTAACCTTACGATTCCCCAACGCCAAGCCCTTGAAACGGCGGCTACAGAAACGGAACGCATCATTGAAATTTTACAAGACCTGCTTAACCAGGTACGCGCAGATGACACCGTTCTATCGATCCCTTCAAAGTCAACTAATACCAAGTTGCAGTCAAAGCACAAAAAAGACGTATAGGAGGAAAAGACACGCAACATTTGGTTTAAACTAAAGGCAAACAGAAGTTTGTTCAAAAATTCCCGTCGCCCCTAATTCTCAATTCGTGGGGGCATATGATTTCACCGTGTCAGTTTGTCTGAACGAATGCAACTTTGTATCAGGCTGTTTGTCCTATCTCTTCCGCTTGCTCCTTCCGAAGTTCCTAGAGTAACTTCGGTCTAAAAATAGTGAATTGTTATGATAACCGCACATATTCTTTTAATTGAAGATGAAATCAAACTAGCTCGGTTCATTGAGCTGGAACTGAATAGTGAGGGATATCGTATCACCGTAGCGCATGATGGCATGGCAGGACTAACCTTGGCGCGGGAGTCTACACCAGATTTGGTCATTCTAGACTGGATGTTGCCTGGACTGACTGGCGTAGAAGTTTGTCGCCGCCTGCGAACAACTGGAAACAAAGTACCTGTGATTATGTTAACAGCGCGGGATGAGGTGCAAGATCGCGTTGCGGGGTTGAATGCTGGGGCAGATGACTACGTCCTCAAACCCTTCAGCATTGAGGAATTGCTTGCCAGAGTTCGCGCCCACCTGCGCCGCCAACAGGAAGATGACCAAGATGTGTTGCAGTTTGCAGACTTGAGCCTGAATCGCCGTACACGTGAAGTATTCCGCGGGCAACGAGCTATCGAACTCACGGTTAAGGAGTTTGACCTGCTGGAGTACCTACTTACCCATCCCCGCCAAGTCTACGCCCGTGACCAGATTTTAGAACACGTTTGGGGCTATGACTTCATAGGAGATTCTAACATTATCGAGGTTTATATCCGCTACCTGCGCTTGAAGCTGGAAGAGAACAACGAAAAGCGGTTGATTCAAACCGTGCGAGGCGTTGGTTATGTGTTACGCGAGTGATGTTCCAGCTCATAGACTTTTTGCACTCATTCCCGTTTAAAGATATTTGGAACCACTCATGGAACACAGATGCACACAGATAAATCATCAGTGTTCCATGAGTGTTCCATGAGTGGTTTTTTTTCATAAACATTCACTTTTGCAAGAGGTTTAATAAAGAAGCTGATAGTTTCACAAAAAGCTACTCATGATTGATTCAGTAAAAATTAAGTTTTAATTACCTATGGAGTAAACAGGATATATTACTGTTGATAATATTTGTACAATTTTGGAGTAAAAGCTATTGCCCCGCGATCGCGTCAAGTGAGCCAAGTCCATCAAGATAACCAATTAGGGACACCTCTGCCGGAAAGAACGGCAGAACGTATCTTGGAAACACTATCTTTCTTGAGCTACCGTTCCGGTGAAATCAAAAGCTACCTATACGAAATAACTTGCAGGCTCAGTCGTTTGCTGCGTTTGGACTGGTCAGCAGTCACCCTCTGTCAGGATGGGTTTGAGCGAGTTATGGCAAGTAGCTTAGAATTTGATGGCATGGCTCAGCTTTATTCGCTACATGGCACACTGACAAATACGGTGGTGCAAACTGGGCGTACTTTGGCTGTGGCAGATGCGAGCATCACTACTCAGTATGGTGAGCCGCCAGATGGCTACCTGTCTTACTTAGGTGTGCCACTGCGAACGTTTCAGGGACAGGTGATTGGTACGATTTGCTCGTTCAACGTCCAGCCCTGCCAGTTTAGTACTGACGAAATTCGCATAGCCGAAATTTTTGCAGAACGTGCTGCCACAGCGCTGTTTCATTACCAGATCTACCAACAGCAGCAGCAATTTAATCAAACTTTGGAGGCTGAGGTAGCCAAGCGTACAGAAGCATTACGGGCTGCTCAAGCGAAATTAGTTGAAAGTGAGTGTCTGGTAGCAACGGGCGAATTTGCTGCAATGATTGTGCATGAGTTACGTAACCCCCTGACAACGGTCAAAATAGGGCTGAACTATTTTAAAAGAGCTGAACTGCCGGAACTAGGCAGGATGCAATTATTGCAAGCCTTAGGTGCAACCAGTCATTTAGAATACCTGCTGGAGCAAATTTTGGTTTACGCCAAACCCCTGGAGTTGCAACTGGCAGAACTTGAGGTAAATTCGTTTATAACAGGAATTTTGGCGTCTTTGCAAGAGTTGCCTGCGGCGAGAGAGCGTCAAATTGAGTTTAAAATTGCCCCAGTTGCACATCTGTTCTTAGGCGACAAAGTAAAGTTACACCAAGCGTTGCTACATATGGTGGAGAATGCTTGTGAGGCAAGTCCTCCAAGCAGTGCGGTGCTCCTAAGCGTCGCAGAAAGTACAACAAGTCAGATGAGTATTCAGGTTCACAATAGCGGTGAACCAATTTCACCAGAACTGTTGCCAAAGTTGACAGAACCGTTCTACTCCACGAAACACAATCGATATGGGCTGGGGCTAGCAATAGTCAAACGGATTGTGGTTGCCCATAGTGGGCAGTTGGTCATTAAATCTAACCTGACGACAGGTACGGTGGTAAGTATTTCGCTACCTGTCCTGGAGCCACCTGAACGTTCAACGCTCGCCATTTTCTCAGATTCTCATGGCACACAAGCCACGGAGTCCCTGATGAAGTTGCCAAGTACCCCCCAATTACACGGTCAGCATCATCAAAGGAGCATTGATATCTTATCCGCTCTCATTGGGCGTTCCCATCTTCCTGTTGATCGCTATCTACAAGACATCGCCGCCAGTGTTAGCGAGTTGGTGCGTTCAGACTGGACGATTGTCACCCTACGTGAGGGAGACTCGGGGCGAATCGCTGCCAGTAGCTTGGTACTGAGCGAGAGTGAGCGGGTTTACTCGTTGCATGGCACCCTGTCAGACGTTGTTGCCCAGCACAGACGAACACTCGTGATAGCAGATGCTCGCCAACAAGGACATGGCACTCCACCAAAAGACTACCTTTGCTACCTTGGCGTGCCTGTGCAGACTCCCCAAGGCGAGATTGTCGGCACTATTTGTTCCTTTAATAAGCAACCGCGTCAGTTTACCAGTGAGGAATTGCGGATTGTGGAGCTGTTTGCAGAACGGGCAGCGATCGCTATCGACAACCACCGCCTCTACCACCAGCAATGGCAATTTCAAGAAATTTTGGAAGCCGAGGTGATAAAACGCACCCAGGAACTACGAGCCGCCCAAGCTCGCCTGATTGAGAAGGAACGACTAGCAGCCGTTGGTGAGTTTGCCACGCGCACGGTGAACGAAATTCGCCAACCAGTGACTACAATAACTGATTGCTTGCATCACCTCCAGCAAATCAGCTTATCCCAACCAGCTCAAGAGCGGCTATTCTTGGCAGTGGACGAGGCGCAGCGTCTAGCAAACCTGTTGAACGAAATCTCGCTTTACGCCAAGCCGCAGGTATCTCAGAGAGCTGCTGTAGAAATCAACGCTTTGGCGGCTGCAACTCTGGATACCTTGCGGGCTACAAAAGAAGCCTTGGGGCGAGAAATTATCTTGACTCCGGCATCTTTTGCAGTGATTGTTTTAGGCGATCGCGACAAGCTCAAACAAGTGCTGATCAACTTGGTGCGGAATGCTTGCGAGGCGATCGCCCTTGGTGAAACTGTAACTTGTACTGTTGAGTTGCACACCGATACCAGTCAGGTGTGCATCCATGTTCATAATGGTGGTGCGGCAATTCCACCCCATGTGTTGGCAAAGCTGACGCAACCTTTCTATTCCACCAAACCAAGTGGAACTGGGCTAGGATTGGCGATTGTCAAACGAATTCTACAGGAACACACAGGCACGTTGTCTATCCAGTCTGACCCCCTAGCAGGTACAACCGTGAGTATCCGTTTGCCGTTAGCGGATCCTTTGGGTGATTAGCCAAAATCCCGATATTTCTTAAAAGAATTCTGACAGTGGTCATAACATACTGGTGGCTGTTTACCAATTATCAGTTCTAGATCGGGAATAACATCACAAATCACCTGAGAGTTCGCACCCAAAGCGGCTTGGATTTTTTCTCGCCACCAAAGTAAACAAGCTTCCGGTTCAGTCAGTAGTTGTCGCACTAATCCAGCAAAGACATTCACAACTGCAGAGTAAGGAATATTACGCCCAAACTGGTCAAATTTCCCCGTAATGAAATAACCGCGCTTAGAGGTAATCAGTTTATAAATTTCTTGCACCAAGGCTGATTTGCCTATGCCAGAATAACTTGCTACAAGCATCATCTCACTTTGAGGTTTGCGGTTTGCGGATGCATCTACTACTAGACTTGACCCTGTACTGATTCGCTCAAATGCTGCTAATAATGTCTCAACTTGGGCTGAACGTCCATAGAGTTTTTGCGGAATCTGAAACTTATCATAAATGTCACTTGCACCTAATTGGAACGCTTCTATTCCACCTTTGTTTTCTAGCTGGTGCAGACATTGAGATAAATCAGCTAGTATTCCCCAAGCACTTTGATATCGCTCCTCTGCATTTTTCGCCATTAATTTCATGATGATGCCGGAAACGACTGAGGGAATTTGTGCATTCACTTTATCAGGTGGAGGAGGCTCAAGAGCGATATGACAATGCACCAATTCGAGCACATCATTAGCGACAAACGGCAGTTGCCCAACAAGCAGTTCGTAGAAGGTGACACCTAGCGAGTAAAAATCTGTGCGGTAATCCAATAGACGGTTCATTCTCCCCGTTTGCTGGGGCGAGATATAAGCGACGGAGCCTTCTAGGACATTCGGATTCTTAAAACTCGGACAGTGGGAATTGATTGCAGAACTGTTAACCACTAATCTAGAACACTACCCAAAAGGGTAAGTCTATCCGCGAATCAGTAGAAACAGCCACTATGATATCTCAGGAAGTGGGCTATGACGCTCTTAAGAAGATACACGGGCGTAAACGACATTTAACAGTTGATTTACTAGGGCTTGTTTTACGGGTTTTGGTTACATCCGCTTCGCTTCCGGAGCGCACTGGAGCCAAAAAACTCCGAGTGGCGAGTTCATTGTATGGGCGATTGCCCAAGGGGCAGTGGCAAAGCCAATCGCCTGAATCGCTTACATACGATTTGGATGGATGGTGGGTATCGAGGAGAAGACTTTATGCGTTGGGTGATGGATGTGTTTCGCTCTTCTTGTTGAGGTCGTCAGCCCCTAAGCCCTCCGGGCACGCTAGGCGAACGGGGAATTCAAAATTCGCTCATTCGCTCGTTCACGCATTAAAGACCCCACGGATGAATCCGGGAGCTTGAATAATGAAGCGAGTGCATTTTTATACCTCAATTAATAAATTCTTGGCGCAAGACCCTTACTCAAATTTCAATTTAATTCCAAAATTCAAAGAATTTAAAATTTTTCTTTTTCATTATTTCTTAATTATTTTTGAATTTTGAATGAGCGAATGCGTGAATTTGAGCGTGATCGTGGGTCAAGAGACCTTTGGAGAACAAGGGTTTCGTTCTATTACCAAAGCGCGCTTGTCGTAGAGCGAACATTTGGGTGGCTTAATTGGTGTAGAAGATTAAGTAAGGACTACGAAAGATTACCTGAAACTTCCGAGACTTTTATCTACATTGCCATGATACGCATTATGGTCAGGCGACTCGCATAATTTTTTATTCGTTTAGACTTTTAAAACATCCTCTGAGCCTTAACTGAACTGTATTGTCTCATACCCCAGATTGCAAATCATCCTAGTTTGAAAGTACTTTGATTGCAGGTTTGAGCGATTAGTATTGCAGGTCGCAACATTTAAGGTTTGAATTTAGATTCCAACTTTAGTTGGAGCTTACCTTCCACTTTAAGATGGGCTGATTCATCAATCATTGTATTATGCAAAAGTTTCAACTCAAAGTGGACGACAAGTTAGAGTCAATTAGATATATTGAATTCATGCAAACATTGATAGCAATGCCCGTTGCAATATCTAAGTTTGCTTAACACAAATAAATCAAGCTAAATGAGCGCTTAACTTCTGTTGGGCAAATTTTTAAGGAGAAAAATCAACCATGGCTCAAATACAACTCTTTAGGGATATAAATTGTAGTGGCTTGCTTCACAGATTATTGAGCAAGGCTTTATCAGCACTTATGACAAATTAGAAACCAGGTAAACAAACTAAAACTTCTGTTTTTTCTAAAAAATAGTTGCTCGTTAGTTAGATTTAAAAATTTTGTAAGGAGAAATTCGGATGAAACTATCAACAATATGGTTAGCAGGTATTGGTTTACTTATCGGCGCTTCTACTTTAGGAATCGCTGCACTTTCTCAAGTTAACTCAAAAGCTGTTGCTACTGCACCAAATATCGCACCAGAGTTGACTAAACTTGGTGATAAATCTTATCTACTCAGTTGGACAGATGATTCTGCCGTATATGTCTCTTGTTATCCCACAGTTAAACCCATAATGAAACCAGCACCAATTAAGCAAACACCAAATAGGTATGTCATTACCTGTAAAAATAAATAGGTCTGTAGCCGTTGCTGGTGTGTGGAGGAAACTGGTACTTTGACACTACCCATTTCCCCACACCTGTTAAAAAAGCCAACACTAAAGGCAAGCTGGCTACTAGGTCAATTCCAGTTATTGAGGACTTGCGGCAACTGCTGACTAACTACTATCCAATTCGGGGTGATGTTTACCTGTTCCCCGCTCGCAGCAACGGACACTTGGCTGAAGATAGCGCCGCAAGGATATTAAGGGAAGCGTGTAAGCAAGTGGGGAGAATTGGTGTCAGTACCCACAGTTTTAGACGTACCGCGCTTACCCAGATGAGTAATGCTGGCATTCCATTGAGGGTGATTCAGCTTGGGTTTTGGATTTGTCAAAGCATCTGCCATTTCACAACCCATGACAAATGTAATGGTCTGAACATGGCACTTATTCGATGTAGCCAACCATTCATTTCCGATAACTTAAGACTATCCAAATGAACTATCTGACATTTTTTATCAGACGCTTATGAGTAGATTAGTAGTTTTAAGTTTGGGTCACGGAGATTTATACGCAGGTTTTCCCTTTGTAACAGTACATATCGGAGAATCAGACAACTGCTATCAAATGAAATTTACTGCAAGTTTACCAGCGGCACCAGAAATTGCCGAATCTTACCGCAAGCTGCAGTCAATATATTCAGTATATTATCATCGTTTAACTCGGTTTATTGACACTTCAAAAAATGAAGATGAAGATGATGATATTCTTGAAATTGAAGAAGCTGGTATCACAAATGTTTCCGAGGTAGATATTAACGATTTCTGTCAGCGATTATCTCTTCAAATAAATGCATGGCTAAATTCAACAGAGTTTCACAAAATTTTACATCAATTAGATATACATTTGAAACCATCAGAAGAAATTCGTTTCATTATTGAAACCAATGATGATCTACTGCGGCGACTCCCCTGGCATTTGTGGAGTTTATTTGAGAACTATCCTATGGCAGAAGTTGCCTTTAGTGCTTTAGAGTATCAAAAAGTATATAAATTAACTAGAAATAATCAAAAATCTAAAATCAGAATTTTAGCGATATTTGGTGATAGTCAAGGGATTGATATCAGCCAAGATATGGCTTTTTTAGAAAAATTATCAATTTGTTGTGCAGAAATTAAATTTTTAGTAGAGCCAAAGCTTAACAAGTTTCATGAGCAGCTTTGGCAAGAAGATTGGGATATTCTCTTTTTTGCAGGTCATAGTTGTAGTAAAGAAAAAGGTTATCTTCAACTTAATCAACAAGACACAATTAGCCTTGACCAATTAAAATATGCTCTCAAGAATGCTATAAGTCGTGGATTACGCTTGGCAATTTTCAACTCTTGCGATGGTTTGGGATTGGCGCAGCAGCTACAGGATTTACAAATTCCCCAAGTTATTGTCATGCGAGAGCCTGTACCAGATGTAGTCGCGCAAGAATTTTTAAAGTCTTTTCTAGCAGAGTTTTCCCGTGGACAGTCCTCATATACTGCAATGCGTTCTGCACGAAAAAGACTGCAACAACTTGAGGGAGAATACCCTTGTGCCACTTGGTTACCAGTTATTTGCACTAATCCTGCTGAACCGCCGATGGTTTGGCAAGTAGAACATACTGAAAGTGTAGACATAAGCGACGTAGTAGCAACTTCTTCTAGTAGAGAAAAGTCTACCACTCGCCCGTTTGGAAGGCTCATACATTTCATGACAAATGCTATAGGCAATCCGAAGGTTCAAAAGTTTACCCAGATGAAGTTTCATAAGAACAGGTTCTTTGCTGCTAGAGTTTAGATGAGTTAGGCGTGCAAAACTCGCTCAAGGTTAGTTTATATATTAAATTTAAAATATTAGTAAGAATCAAAAATCATTAAAAAAAATAATTGAAAAGTAAATGACTTATGAATGAAGTTAGATAAATTAAAAATAAAAATATTTTCTTTTCGCATTTTGCATTTTGAATTGTAACGAATTCATGTCATCTCACTTAATTTTTGATACAAATTCACCCCACCAGTCTTAACCTCCCCAAGGCATCGGGCAGGTTAGGAACGGTTATATGTTTCAAGCAAAAAGTGAATTGGTATAACGGTCAGCCGAGCAAGTGTCACAAATGATGCAAAACTAATTTTTATCAAGAGGATTATTTAACTATCGCGCTCTGTGCGTGGGGCTTATGTCATTGAACTTTGATCCTCCACTCAAAATTGAACTGAGACTTCCATCTACCCATCCTGAGTTATTGCATGGGCTCGATCTATGGTTGCGCTTGGGTTTGATATCGGATGCCCAAGTTAAGCAGATTTGTCAAGAGTTTCTGGTTTGTCGTGTGGAGTTGCAACCTCAGGCTATACCTGAACCACAAGAGACGTTCGCCAATGTAGAACTCTCGGATGCAACGTCTTTACATCAGGACGATGCATCACTAACAGCCAAGAAACCCAATATCCTATCTAGGATGTTGCAGTCGCTGGGCGAAGAATTAAGCGTCCGCTGGCTGCTGTTTTTAGGAATGTTCTTAGTGGTGGTGTCCTCTGGGGTACTTGCTGCTAGTCAGTGGGAAAAGTTTCCGCCTTCTGGACAATATGGAGTTTTGCTTGCCTATACCCTAAGTTTTTGGGGGATAAGTTTTTGGGCTGGCAGACAGCCTAATTTAAGCTTAACAACTCGGGCATTGCTCATTGTCACACTGTTGTTAGTGCCAGTAAACTTTTGGGCAATGGACAGCTTCAGTCTCTGGCAAAATCCTTTGGGCTGGATAGTGGTTGCAATAGCCTCTATTACCCTCACAGCTATTACTGTTTTACTGGGCGACAATCGGCTGTTTGCTATCAATAAGCAAGCTAGGAGATTACCTCTACTCAATATTTTAGGACTGTCGTACTTACACTGGGGCTGGCAAATCCCAGGATTTCCCTTGATTGCTGTTTATCTGGCAACGGTAGGAACAACGATTACTACCATTTATCACACTCGTACCCAGCAAAGGCAAATTGCACCAGTTGGGGAGAGGCAAACTGACTTGGGTATCAGTCTGCCTTCGGTTGTGATTATTTATGCTTTATTGGTACTGCTGGTACGAGCACTTTTTATTGTTCGCGTAGATGTCCAAGAACTGGGGTTAGCAATTGGCATTTGCGGTTGGCTGGTGGCTTGGTTGGCGCAGAACCTCACCCCCAGCCCCTCTGGGCAAGCAGAGAGGGGAGCAGTCAACGGCGAAGTGAGGTCAAATAATGCTACTTCTCCATCTCCCCCCACTCCCCCGACTCTTCCTTGGCAACTCCTTGGCGGTATCTTGTTGTTCCTTGGTTGGCTGGTGTCGGTTAGCGCACCCTTTCCTTGGCAAGCAACAGCTGTCAGTGGGTTGGGTTTGTGGTTTTTGGGGCGTCGCTTGCAGTTGCGTGGTACACCAATGGATGTGGCGGCAATTTTCGTCATCGGGTTGGAGACGATTTGGCTGGGTTGGCTGTTAGTGCCTTCTCAATTGCAGCAATGGGCGATCGCCACTGGGACTCAACTGACTTATTCTCAAAATGCACCTTGGGCATTACTGAGTGTGGCGTTATTTCCCTACGTCGTTTTCATGCTGGTGTTGAGGGATAGGCTTTACCGGGCTGACAAGGTGGAATTGGCTAATTTTGCGGAAACATTAACGCTGGTGTTTGCAATTTCGCTGACTGGGGTGAGTTTGATAAATCCCACGTTACGTTCCTTGAATTTACTCTTGTCCACAATCACTCTTTGGATTGTTAGCCAGCGACGGTTTCCCACCAGAATAAGCCTGGTGTACATGACTCAGATTGCTGGAGTGCTGACGCTTTGCTCAATCATTGACCGCTTCCTTCCCAATCTTAATACACAAGTCTGGGCAAGTATTGTGTTAGCCGTGGCGGTTGCAGAGTGGTTATTTAGTTGTGTAGGCAACGGAGTCTGGCAACGCAGTGCATGGCACATGGGTTTGGGACTGGCGGTACTTAGCTACGCTCTATTATGGAAGAATGCTGAATCAGCGTCGTTTGGTTCTGGTAATGGCAGTGAGAATTGGGGTTTAATTTGGTTAATAGTCCCGATGACTCTCACAGGTATTGCCATTTTGGGATGGAAAAATCCAGCTAGCGCAATAGCACCTCCCACTCTCAACGGTTGGTTGAGTGTCACCGCCTTAGGACTTGCTCAGTCACTAACTTTACCTCTATCTGGAGGTAGATTAATAAGTTTGGCTGTCGCTAGCGCTTTGATGTTGCTCAATACGCAGTATTTGCAACACAAGCTATCTGCGTTAATTACTGTAGGTTTTGGGCTGAGTTTCATCGCTGCCCTGTTATGGGAAGGTGTGCCTGGTTTAGCGCGATTGTCAGTACAGGGGTGGTTTGTAGCGGGAGCAGCCTGCACTGTGAGCTTATGGCTAGTTCGTAGTTTGTTCAGCAGGAGAGAGAACGAGTTAGTAGCGATTTATGCCGAAGCAAGCGATAAGTGGGCGATCGCACTATGCAGTGTTGAGTTATTGCTGCTGAGTCTTCACTCCCTGTTTGTTTACCAAGGGCTTGCTCAATCTGGATTTTTGTACTTAACTTCCTCGGCAATAATTTTAGGGGCAATTGTTTACCGCAGTTGGCAGCAACCCACCAATTGGGGCTTTTATGGTATTGGATGGTGTCTGGAATTATTGATTGCCGAAGTCCTGGGTTTTGGCGAACGTTCTATCATCAAGATTGCAATTGCCAACATCGCTTTAGGGTTGATAACTCAGCTTTTAGGGGAGTGGTGGCGAAGAAAACACCGGCTCGAACAACTTCCCAACCGCTGGCACATTCTGCCCCTCGTGTATGGTGTCTTTGGTGCCGTGCTGCGATCTTCAAGCTTTGCCAATTGGACAGGCTTATCAACCCTTGCGATCGCTTTAATTGCTATTGGAGTAGGGCGACGTCGTCAAGAATTCAAACCCCTAGTTTATCTGGGACTCGTTGGGGTATCAATTTCGGTATATGAGCTTTTATTATACCAACTCTTGCAAGTACCAGGAGGAGCATTCGGCGATGGCTTAATTGCCATGTCTGTTGTTGGCACTGGCATTATGTATGCATATCGCGTTCTCTCGCCTTGGCTTGTAGACTACTTACGTCTAACCACTGAAGAACTGAAAGTCGTTGCTCATGTTCACTGGGCTGTCAGTAGCTGTCTATTACTTTGTGCCACCTTCACCCCGATTGCAATCAACCGCCTTGTAGGTTTGGGAGTAGGGGTGTTTTTGATTCGCTATGCCATTTTTCAAGGACGATCCCCCCTTAGTCCCCCCTTAATAAGGGGGGTTGGGGGGATCACAAAAGCAGAAACGTGGGTTTACCTCGGCTTGTTAGAAATAGCTGGGCTAAGAATTTACTGGATACATACAGCAGTAGGACGCTTGTTTGCTGGACCTTTGCTTCCTTGGAGAGCGCCTATTGCCTCCGTAGTTGCCTACTTTCTGTATATTTTACCTTGGGAGCGTTGGGGCTGGTCTAAAAGACCTTGGCAAAATGCTGCATATATTTTGCCATTAATATATTTATGGGAAAGTCGAGCAGAAATTTATCCAGTCGGGTTAGTGATTACAGCTGGATTTTATGCCTTTGTTGCCAAGTTTTCAGAAAAATTCCGTTTTACCTATGTCAGTGTGATCCTGATTGATTGGGCGCTGTTTCGTTGGTTTTCTGGCTTACATCTGACTGATGCTTTGTGGTATGTCACACTAATTGGTTTATCACTGCTGTATGTTGCCCAATGTGACCCTGGGTTGAGACTACCAGAAATGAAAGCAAGTCGCCACTGGTTGCGGCTCCTAGGCAGCGGTTTGATTTGTGGATGGGCTATTGTGTTTCATCAAGACACAGCATTTGTACCAGGAATTTTCAGTCTGATCGCCATTTTTGCAGGATTAGCTTTGCGAGTGCGGGCTTTTCTCTATGTTGGTGTAGGCACCTTTTTTATCACGAGTTTCTATCAACTGGTGATTTTCAGCTTGCGTTATCCATTTTTCAAATGGGTTGTTGGCTTGCTTGTTGGTATCGTACTGATATCTATTGCTGCGAACTTTGAAACTCGTCGCGAACAGCTCAATTCTTTACTTCGCAATACAACTGAAGAATTGCAGGAATGGCATTGACTTCTCCCCCGCATGAATGACGGGGGATTCTAAAAGGTTGTTACGCGACGGGCACCTATTCGCTCTTTGTGTATTCTACCCGTTTGCAAACCGCTATAAGTCCGTAAAAGCAGACCTTGTCCTGATGTAAAATTAAAGATAGTTATCATGTAATGAGCAAAACAAGACAAGGGGACTTGCACAATCATCGGAATTGATGAAAAATTGTACGGCGAGTAGCCATTGGGCATTCTCGCTTGCAAGAAACCCAAGAGGATATCAGTGAAAGTTTTAGTTGTCGGTAATGGAGGGCGAGAACACGCCCTAGCCTGGAAATTGTTGCAATCAAAGCAAATTGAGCAAGTTGTCTGTGCGCCGGGGAATGGAGGGACGGCAGGTATAAAAGGCTGCCAAAACTTACCCTTAGCAGTAGATGATTTTGAGGGGATCAGCCAATTTGCTCTTGATGAGGGCATTTCTCTTATATTGGTGGGACCAGAAGTGCCCTTGGCAAAAGGCATAACAGACTATCTCAACTCAAAAGGTTTGAAGGTTTTTGGTCCAACGAGAGCAGGCGCACAGATTGAGGCTAGTAAAGCTTGGGCAAAAGCCTTGATGCAGGAAGCAGGAATTCCGACGGCACAAGCTGCGGTATTTACGGAGGCAGCAGCGGCAAAATCCTATGTGAAAGCACAAGGGGCACCGATTGTTGTCAAAGCTGATGGTTTGGCAGCTGGTAAAGGTGTCATAGTTGCTGAAACGGTGGAACAAGCACAGGCGGCGATTGATGCGATGTTCGGCGGGGAATTTGGCAGTGCTGGGAAATTTGTTGTTATTGAAGAATATTTGACTGGGGAAGAAGTTTCGGTTTTAGCGCTGACAGATGGGTTAACAATTCGCCCGTTGCAGCCAGCTCAAGACCATAAGCGGATTGGTGAGGGTGATACGGGGGAAAATACTGGTGGAATGGGAGCTTATGCCCCAGCGCCCATTGCGACGCCAGAGGTGATGGCAAGAATTCAAAAGGAAGTCTTGGAAAAAGCGATCGCCGCACTCAAAGCAAAAGGCATTGACTACCGAGGTGTGCTTTATGCTGGGTTGATGATGAGTCCTCAAGGTGATTTTAAGGTTTTGGAATTTAACTGTCGCTTTGGCGATCCAGAAACACAAGTGGTGCTACCACTGTTGGAAACACCTTTAGAAGAGTTAATCTTAGCTTGTGTTGAGCAGCGTTTGGCCCAAATGCCACCCATTGCTTGGAAACAGGGGGCTGCTGTCACGGTGGTTGCTGCTTCTGGTGGTTATCCTGGAGCATACGAAAAAGGAAAAGTCGTTACTGGCATTGAGCAGGCAGAGGCACTAGGAACAACTGTATTTCACGCTGGGACATTGAACCAAGAACAACTGCTCACAGATGGCGGTCGCGTGTTAAATGTTACCGCTGTGGGAGAAACTTTCGACCAAGCGCTTGCCCAAGCGTACGCTGGGATACAGTGTATTCACTTTGAAGGGATGTATTATCGCCGAGATATCGGTCATCGAGTCAGGTAAGAAGAGGAGTGAGGCAGGGAGTGAGGGAGGGAAGTTTCCCTGGCTGTGTCCCTCTTTGGGTCTCTCGCTCCTGTTTCTCCTTACTTGTTTGTCAAATAAGCTGTTAATTTTTAGTTGTTGGGGTATATGTTTGGCTCCTTGATAGGGATCAATGCACAACTATCTTCGCCCTAACAAGTCAAACCCTGAGCAAACCCTAACAGGTATTAGGTAAAGTATATATTTCCCTACTGCCTTGATTGTCAGCACCATAATAACTTTTAACCTTTTAAGATGATAGCTCTTTTAAAAACAATCAGAGAAGCAATTGTCAATTGGTGGTCGGAGTTCACTCTCCAGACCAAACTTTTAGCAGCCGCCACTTTGGTGGTTTCTCTGGTGATGAGTGGTTTGACCTTCTGGGCTGTGAATACAATTCAGCAGGATGCACGTCTGAATGATACTCGCTTTGGTCGTGACCTTGGGCTGTTGCTTGCGGCTAACGTTGCTCCGCTGATTGCTGACCATAATCTCACCGAGGTAGCACAATTTTCCCAACGCTTCTACAGCAGCACGTCGAGCGTGCGTTATATGCTTTATGCTGATGAAACGGGGAAAATCTATTTCGGTCTTCCCTTTTGGGAACCGGAAGTAGAAACCTCGCTTGCGATTGAACGGCGGATAGAATTGCCAGAGGATTATGCTGCTGATGCACAAAAGCCGATGGTGCGACAACATCGATCGCCTGATGGGGAAGTCACCGATGTGTTTGTGCCAATAACTACAGATGGCAAATACTTGGGTGTGTTGGCAATTGGGATTAACCCTAACCCCGCCGCTGTGATCTCGACAAATTTCACCCGCGATGTCACCATTGCCGTTTTTATCTCAATTTGGGTGATGGTGATTTTGGGAGGGGTGATTAACGCTTTGACAATTACCAGGCCAATTAAAGAATTGCTGGTAGGGGTAAAACAAATTGCTGCGGGGAATTTCAAGCAGCAAATTGACTTACCACTAGGAGGCGAACTTGGGGAATTAATTCTCAATTTTAATGAGATGGCAGAGCGCTTGGAGCGCTATGAAGAACAAAATATTGAGGAACTGACGGCGGAAAAAGCCAAACTAGAAACTCTAGTTTCCACAATAGCCGACGGAGCCGTCCTTATTGATAACAGTATGCAGGTGATTTTAGTTAACCCCACAGCACAAAGAATTTTCGGCTGGGAAGGGGCTAAGGTTGTAGGCGAAAACGTTTTGCATCATTTGCCTTCAACGGTGGAAATGGAAATCACCCGTCCTTTGTATGAAATGGCAGCAGGAGAATGCGAAAGCGCTGAATTCCGCATTCTCCTTAACCAACCTATTAAAAGAACTATCCGCATTCTTTTGACTACCGTTGTCAACCAAGTCAACCAACAACGCGAGAGTATCAAAGGTATTGCGATCACTGTACAAGATATCACGCGCGAGGTAGAGCTAAACGAGGCAAAAAACCAATTTATCAGCAACGTTTCCCACGAACTGCGAACCCCCTTATCTGCTATCAAATATGTGATTGAGACTTTGCACGACTACGGGGAAGAGTTAAGTACTGAAGAAAGGAAGGAGTTTTTGGTCACTGTCAATCATGAAACTGATAGATTGACACGCTTAGTGAATGATGTGTTGGATTTGTCAAAGTTGGAATCTGGTCGCAGCTATAACTTCAATGGAGTGGATCTGGCGCAAGCGATCGAGCAGACAGTGCGTACTTACCAACTGAATGCTAGGGACAAAGCCATTAAACTCATTCAGGAAGTTGCTCCTAGCTTACCACTGGTTGTGGGTAATTACGATTTGTTGTTGCAAGTGTTGGCTAATTTGGTTGGTAATGCCCTCAAGTTCACTAATGCGGGTGGAAAAGTTGCCCTCCGCGCTTACCAAATCGTACCAAAGTCCAACTCTATCGACCATCAAATACCTCAGGTGCGAGTGGAAATTTCTGATACTGGAATTGGCATTGCCCCAGAAGACCAAGAAGCCATTTTTGACCGCTTCTTCCGAGTAGAAAACAGAGTTCATACTCTAGAAGGCACTGGTTTAGGGCTATCTATTGTCAGGAATATTATGGAAAAGCATCACAGTAAAATGCATCTGGTCAGTGAAGTTGGCATTGGCACGACTTTTTGGTTCGACTTAGTGGTATTTGATGAAGAAGCGTCTCATGTTAAGAAGTAACCACCTTTTGAAGGTAATATAGCAAGAAGAACAAGATTCCCGACTTCTTAAAGAAGTCGGGAATCTGAGCTAATAATTATTTGGTCATTTCAACGAATCTTACTTGAAAGTTTGCAACTTTTTCTGCTTCTATCTTCATGCAATTTATCTGTTCAAATAGCTATTCAAGATTTTCAGTATTTAATTTATTTTACAAAGAAAAGATTTAAAAGATTTAATAAAATATTTTTATTGTAACTCCATAATTAATATATTGCTTACTTGCCTATGTATTTAATCGTATAATAATATAAATTGAAAACAAAAGAGCCAGAACACTTCTGACTCTTAGTTTTTATTCAAAATTCTGGCTGAATTGACCTATTCAATCTGCACTAGTAACTTAATCGTCAATTTTCGCAGTAGTAATTCCAGCATCTAGCACGGTTTGCAAATTTTCAGGAATAAACCAGTTAGCTTCGCCAGATTGAAAAACCTTCGCAGGTGGAAGATTAAACTCAGTTTCTCCAGTTTCAGGATTAGTTGTTACAACTAATCGAGTTCCATGAACAATCTTAAAAGCTTTAGCAGGGGTGGCTTCTTGTTCTTCTGTAGCCGCTTGTCCAGGAATATAAACACCTTGACAGTCCCATTCATCATCGGTTTCTGCGCCACTAGAGAGCAGATATAATTCATTATCGTAGGTTGAGGTAGATTTTTTTGGTTTCTCACCGTATATCAACAGTGTTTTCTCGGTTTCATTGCGACAAATTCCCACAGGATCTTTACTATTTTCCAAAATGTACTTTTGGTATTTCAAATTAGTAATTTTTTGCTCAAAGTCTGGTGTAATTCCTTGGACTTGTTTATCCTGTAAAGCAGATTCTAGTGATTTGGTGACTTCTATATAGTCTGGGTCATCAGCTAATTTTTTTCCTGCCCAAGATGGTTGAGCAATTATCAAGTTGAGTAGCAGCAATAAGCAAACAAGCGTAATTTTAACAAGAGCGTTTTTGAAAATTTTCATGTGTTTCTCCTAATCAATTAGTTTTTTCAGATACTAACTACCTAATTTAAGGTATTAATTGAGCAGTTTTTCATCTATCTGTTGATGCCAGTTGCAAATATAAAAGCTCATTTTTGTCTAATTCCAGGTATAACTTCGGCTTCAGACGATCCCAAAGAAAATCCATAATTTCGGTCAAGCATCTGTATCGGTGAGATAGAGGTTGCGAGTGTGGAAAATTCGTAATTTCAGAAAATCATTAGTCTAGTTAGCACTTTTGCTAGAGCCATAGTTTCACTCTATAGCTACCCATCAATAAGAGCAAACAGTCTTTTTTGTTAAATGCATAGACTGAATTTATGGATATGTCGATATAACTGTAACCACATAATTGGCAACATTGAGAGATATCTACAGTTTTACGCTAATTTTACCGTATAATCCTTTCAGGGTGTTCAAAATCACTACCATACAACCCTGTACATATTCCAAATGACGCTCGAACAGTTGCGAATTTTTTTAGCCGTGGCGGAAATGCTGTAGGTATGTATGATTTGGGTTTGGTTACAGGGGAGATTAAACCATCGTTACAGCAATCTTTAGAGCAAGACGAAGTAGGAAGCGATCGCCTGCCAATTGGCGATCATATCAGTATTTATATTCCCTTATTTGCTAGTAGCAATTTTATCAATTTACTAATAATTATTATAGTTTTTATTGTTATGAAAGGACTTTGGTATGCAGTTGCTTATTTATTCGCTCGCCAACCTAGAATCGCCCATATTATAACGTACTCTGGTAAAAATGCTGTGCCTTTTATATTAATTGCTTTAGGTTTGTATCTGATGTATGAAAGGGGTACATTTGCCCTATTGTCTTGGGGTCAATAGATATTCTGCTATTTGTAATATTTTTCAAATTGATATCTTTAATGCACACAGAATGACTCAATGTCAAGGGAATATTTCTGTCATTCAATTACTTTTATTTATCGTTTTAAAAACAAAGAGTATTTGCTCTTATCAAGCAGAAAGAAATAATATTAGTTTCAGACAAAGCCAAGTATTTGAGTGAGAAAACAATAACAGAAAATCATCAATTTGTTTGATAGCGATCACCTACGGTGGGCGGAACGCCATCTCTACGTTCCCTGCGCGGAAGAAAGCTGCGCGGAGCGTGTCGTAGACAGGGGCTGCGCCAACGCCTTCAAAGTTTCTCAAAATTATCTGTCTGTTAATACTAGGCAAAACACTCAAACAATCTCCTAATACATCCTCACCTTAAAAAGTAGAGAGAAGCTAGGGAGAACAGAATTAAATCCTTGCGAGCAACAAATATGAGTTGGTTAATTGGTACTCTAATTATTGGGATTTCTACTGCTATTGCAACGACCTTTGATGACAACTTGTACTTGACAGCTTTCTTCGGTAAGGTCAATCGCACCTTTCGTCCTCACCATATCATTCTCGGTGAATTTATAGGATTTACTGTGCTAGTACTGGCCAGTCTCCCTGGTTTCTTCGGTGCTCTGATTATTCCTCATACCTGGATTGGATTACTGGGTTTTCTTCCAGTCGCTATTGGTATCAATCATCTCCTCCGTCGAGAAGATGAGGAAGAGGTAGTGCAAGCTGTATCAATTGACTTTAACTCTCGTGCTAAACCGCAGCGCCATAAAAAATCTTTATTAGCAACTCTACGCGACCCTCAAACTTATCGTGTATCTGCTGTTACTATCGCTAATGGTGGAAACAACATTGGTATTTATGTACCGTTGTTTGCTAGTAGTAGTCTTCCAAGTTTGAGTGTAATTTTGTGTGTTTGTTATTTGACACTTGGAATATGGTGTTTTCTCTCTTATCACCTGACTCGTAATCCTGTCATGGCTCCCGTTCTTACTCGCTATGGCCGGAAAGTCTGTCCTTTCATATTAATTTATTTAGGATTCTCTATCCTGATGAAAAGTGAAACGTATCGGCTATTACCTAGTATTGCTATGTTTTCTAATTAGACACAGACAATTTATTTCAATTAACTATGACCATTGACACTCCCCTTTTAGCATTACCTTTTTTTAAAGTCTTTCTGGCTTTTTTAAACCATATTTCAGTATTAATACTACTTACTCTGTAATCAATATTTTTTGTACTGACGAGAATGATTAGCGATCGCACTTTTTTTGGGGTCATCTAACAAAATCGCATTGCTCCTGGGGCACAGCATGCTGTGCCCCTACGGCTGCACACCCTCCATTTCGGAGGACTTGGGCGGCTGCAACATCTTGCGCCCTCTGAGTTTTCGCTTAAGTTGTAGACAAAGCAATCATCAAACATACAAATAATAGAACCAGCAGCAAAACCAAAGCCTGATTCCGTCTCATCCAACTTCTCACAGTTGCACCAAAGCTGCTGGTGTAACGCCGCTGTTGCAACTCTTGCTTACTCTGTTCGATATTTTGGTAGAGAATGCATTCTTTAGCAAAAGGACGTTGGGGAAAATTGCAAGTATCGTCAGCGTGGTAAGTGCAGGTATCACAGAGATACTCCTTCCCAGTGGCGCGGTGTAGGGGAATGCCAGGATGTCCATAAGCTTTCAACTGGTTACCACAATGAGGACAGGTGACAGCTTGGGAATTCACGGGTTGATGACAGCGAGGGCAAGTTGCAGTGTCCACAGCTTGAGCGTTCATGAGCAAACATCTTGATTTTAGCCATTCACTCACAACATTGGGTAGAAAATACTCGCTCACGAGTTTTCAATATTCATTCACAAAGCTCAAACACTCGTCCACGAGTTCCAAACACTCGTCCATGAGTCCTAAATACTCGTCCACGAGTTCCAAACACTCGTCCACGAGTCCTAAATACTCGTCCACGAGTTCCAAACACTCGTCCACGAGTTCTAAACACTCGTCCACGAGTTCCAAACACTCGTTCATGAGTCCTAAATACTCGTCCACGAGTCATAAACACTCATGGACGAAAGGAAACACCTCGTTTTGCAAATCTTAAGAATCAGAAGCAGGTTTAACAGGTTTGCTTCTGATAGCTTTAAAGCGATCGCCTAACTGTTCAGCAAGACTTTTTAAACCAGGAGTCTTTTTAGCAGCTGTTTTCACGTAGTCATAAACCGTTAAACTGCTGCTGATGGCTTCACTCCCCACAGCTAATAAGGTATCATCTACCTGTTCGCTCAGTTGCCGCAGTGCAATCAAAAGTTCGGTGAGTGTAGCGGCTAATTGATAATCCCGTACAAATTCCTGAATGTCAAAACTAGCTGGTAAGATGTCGGGGTTGGACTGAGCAGCGGTGATACTGTTGTTAACAAAGGCTAGGCTTTTATCGCCCATTTTAAATAACTTGCGGCGTTCTTCAGTACTTAAGGTAATCAGGAAAGGTAGCTTCTTTTGAATTGTTTGCAACGCTGCTTTGATTTGTTGCATATCTTCGGGGGAAAGAGAACCAGTGATGTTTTGGTATGCCATCGTAAAATTACCGTGGAAATTCAAGTGGTTAAGTAGCAATGTCTGCTACTTTTAGGATTCCCATTGGTAAGTTAAATTACACAACTTGATAATTCAATTTTTACTTTGTGATATGATTTTCGCTCTTATTGCCCATGAGAAAACTTATTTGTAGTAAGGACTTCAGTCCTTGCTTTGTCGGTAAAGAGGACTAAAGTCCTCACTACGAACTTCCGCAGGGTTATATAACCGGGCACGATATCATACGTCATAACGCTGATGCAGATCGCTACTTGCCTGCTTCTACCAGGGTTTGCCGCTCTGGAATTCCCTGATCACTGTTAAAATCTAGAATGCGTGCTGTTAGAGTTGATTTATAAAGTAAATCTTAAGTAGGGTGCGTTATGGCTTTAGCCTAACGCACTATGTTATATGCCGGTGCGTTAGGCGCTCATGTCATGTTTTTCGTTACAAATTAAATCGAAAGGGTGCGCCTAACACACCCGACAAAAATTTTATTTTTACTTTATAAATGACCTGTTACTTTTACAATGTTAGTCAGTACTTACTCAGCACTAATATACTTATAACCCCGCGCTTTTGCTAGCGTTATTATATGCTCTAGCGTCAGGAAATGGTTTAATTCCCGCTTTTTCTCTGGTGTGAGTTCCCCCATTTTGTGTTTATACACTAGGTCTTCCAAACAATCTTTTGCTGAATCCGAAAGTTGAAAATTGGCAACGGTTTGGGGCGTGGTTCCAGCAGCAATGAAGTCAATAATTTCGTCGTAAACTTTTGTGGTTTGGGTAGGTGTATTCATGGGCGTGTCCCTCTTTATTGCTCATTGTACTTCTATGCTACTTTCCAGGATTTTGCTAGCGTTTGAGGTTCTGGCAGAGGTTCACCATTTTCTAAAGATGTCTCAATTAACATCTCTATCACTTCTTGAGCATTTTTGAGAGCTTCTTCGTAGGTGTCTCCGTGAGTATGACAAAACTCTCCCCATTCAGGAAAACTGACAACAAAACAATCATCTTCGTCAGACCACTGAATAATTATGGTGTAGTGAGAATTTACACTATACATCTGACCGAATTGTTCTCCAATTTTTTACACGACCTTCGGCAATATCTTTTTTACCCCTCTCAAAAGATTCTATAAAACCTGGAATATCGAGTAATTCTTGGGTTGCTTCTTCACTCTCTTTCTCTGCTAGATAAGCTAAAAAATCAGCAACTAGTTCTAGGTGTTCGGAAGATAATTCATCAAGGTATTGGTTGATTTGCTGACCAATTGCAGTGTTGTTCATATTTTTTATGACTACTCTACTTCTCTAATTCTGCCAACTTCTTCTGAGCAAACTCCCGCACTTTCTCATCGGGATCATTCTCCGCTCTGTCGCGCAACAGTGGTAAAGTTTGGGGATGGTGAGGATGTTGTTTGACAATTATCTCAAGTGCAACTCGCCGAGGATTGGTTCCATTGTTCTTCTCATGCTCAAAGGGGTCATTAACAGCGCAGTTGTAGTAGATATCAAACAACTCAGGCAGATAGGTGAAATTTTTACCTAATGCTTGGACTGCTGCACGTCGCACATCCGAATCATCATCAGCAGTGGCGCGTTCTTTGAGGAAGGCTAGGGTAGCGGCGTCATCTTTGTAGTTGCTGGCTAATGCTTGGACTGCTGCACGTCGCACAGACGAATTATCATCAGCAGTGGCGCGTTCTTTGAGGATGGCGAGGGTAGCGGTAGCGGTGTCATCTTTGTAGTTGCTGGCTAATGCTTGAACTGCTGCACCTCGTACATACTTATCATCATCAGCAGTGGCGCGTTCTTTGAGGATGGCGAGGGTAGCGGTAGCGGTGTCATCTTTGTAGTTGCTGGCTAATGCTTCGGCTGCTGCATATCGCACAAACAAATTATTATCAGCAGTGGCGCGTTCTTTGAGGATGGCGAGGGTAGCGGTGTCATCTTTGTAGTTGCTGGCTAATGCTTGGACTGCTGCACGTCGCACATCCCAAGCATCATCAGCAGTGGCGCGTTCTTTGAGGATGGCGAGGGTAGCGGGGTCATCTTTGTAGTTGCTGGCTAATGCTTGGACTGCTGCATATCGCACACGCCAATTATCATTAGCAGTGGCGCGTTCTTTGAGGAAGGCGAGGGTAGCGGGGTCATCTTTGTAGTTGCTGGCTAATGCTTGGACTGCTGCACCTCGCACATTCCCAGAATAATCAGCAGTGGCGCGTTCTTTGAGGAAGGCGAGGGTAGCGGGGTCATCTTTGTAGTTGCTGGCTAATGCTTGGACTGCTGCACGTCGCACATCCAAATGATTATCAGCAGTGGCGCGACCTTTGAGGATGGCTAGGGTAGTGGCGTCATCTTTGTAGTTGCTGGCTAAAGCTTGGATTGCTGCACGTCGCACATCCGAATCATCATCAGCAGTGGCGCGTTCTTTGAGCCAGGCTAGGGTAGCGGCGTCATCTTTCCAAGTCGTTGCAACTGCTGCAACTGCTTGGGTGCGAATTTCCTGAACTAGTTTTCTCTCTTCTTCATCTTCATAGAGGTCGTAATAGTAATTTAAGTCATATTTGGTTAAATCTTTAAAGCGGTTAAGTAATTGCTGAGCAGTTTTTGCAATCACCGTCCTATTCCTGACATCTACAAGACACTTAGCCGCCAAAAAGAGATTGCTGAATTTCTCCGCCTCGCCATTTTGCGCCATTAGGTAATCAAGAATTTCCCCTACAAATTTTGGCTCAATCATTCCTGTAATCAACCGCAGAACTTCATGCCAAGTTTCATCCCGCCAGTGTTTGCCAAAAACTTCACTCTTGAGTTCTTCAATTTCCAGAGTTTGCGTTTCTTTAAACTGCCAGACAAACTCCCAAGCACAGAAATATTCCAAAAACGTCCGATGGACAAAGGCATAGTAATCTGCACCCAGGAAACATAACATAAAGTTGCGAGTCCGTAGTTGCTCCCTCATCACCCTCGCAGCTTCTCTGGCTTTGTCAACTTCTATGGTTTTTAGATACTCAGTCAAAATCCTTTCTAAATCATTTGCACTTATCAAATTGCCTGCCAAACCTTTTTCACTGGTTTGCATATGGTAAGCAACTTGACGCAACATTGCTTGCTTATCTTTATAATCTATCGTTTTTGGGTCTAACCTCTTATCTTCCACCAAAGCGCGTTCCACATCCCATTGATGCAGTAAAACCCGCGATGCTTGATTGTAAAGTTCGGCTCTATCTCTTGGCAGTTCTTGGTTACGATTTAGAATTGCCATCATTGTTAACAGTAAAGGATTTCCTGCGAGTTCTGCAATCGATTTTGATGTGTCAATTCCTCTTTGCAGTCGCTCTTTTTTTCTCTCTCCATCAATCTTGTCAGTAAAAGTGTCAGAATGCCAACGGTTGATAAAATCCTGAATTTGTTTTGGTTCCAAATCTTGCAGCATGAAATGCTTAAACTCAGCATCTCGCAGGCGTTGTGCTTTATATCCAATGACGCGAGAAGCCACAATAACCTGCACATTGGAGTAGTCATTAGTGAAGCGATGAATATCTGTAATCACATCTTCTCGCCTACCAGGATCGAAGACTTCATCCAAACCATCAAACATCACCAAGGCGTTACCAGCCTTGAGTTGTTCCTGCAATTGATGCTGATTCAAGTGAGCGATCGCACCGCTACATTTATGGAAGAATTCCAGAAAATTATTGCATTCTTTGTCCTCCCGTCGCCGCATATAAGTGCGTAATTCAATCAGCAACGGAATTGGCAGATGATTTTTCTTATCAAGCTGATCAAGTGTTTGTTCTACCCAATCTAACGCTAGGTATTGCAATAACGTGGACTTACCTGAACCTGGATCGCCTAAAATTACGATACATTTATACTTTTGCTTGTCTTCGACAATCTCTTTAACAGAACGCACAGTTTGTTCAAAATAATCTCGTTTGTGGCGTTCCAACTCTTCTTGTAAAATTTCTTCTGCTTCTAGTTCGTTCTTTTCTCGCAGTCGTCGGAGATGTTCTTTAGGCAATTCGTGAACTTGTGGTAATACTTGGTGAACTTCCCGCACATTTTGAGGGATAAACATTCGCCATAACCGCAATTCATTATACGCGTAACCGCTGGTATCTAGACTATCAAATTTTAGATTGGCGTAGCGCTCGCGAATTGCTTCTTGATATTTAATTAAATTAAATTCGGGGATAATACCAGCAGTCTCTGTTGTGTTTTCTGCGATTTTTTCAAGATTTTTGGAATCCAGAATAGCTCTAAGTTCAGATGAGTCCTGAATAATCGCTTTAACTTTTTTGACGTAACGCTTCCCCAGCTTACTCCAATCAAAGTCGTTTGGTAGAGATAATAAATTCAGTTCGTGCCAAATGCTTTTTAATGTCTTTATATCTACAACGTCACACTCATCATTAAAAGGAGTTCCCAGTATTTGTTTAACTCTTTGATCATTGAGAAATTTTTGGAGTGGTTTGTTATATTCCCTAACTTCGTTATCAGAAATGTCAGCATCTTGTAAATCTTGCTGCACCAGTGCTAAAAATTCTTTGAGTGCTTTGCCAGCAGCAATGTCTATGTCTTCCTTTTTTAATCGCTGTAAAATCCGACTGGGGACAGCTTTTAATACATCTTTGAGGACATCTTTTAATAAATCTTTGCCTACATCTTGGGCAAATTGTTTCATCACTGGTTGGAAGAGAAACCCAACAGCAGTACTAACTCCCCAAGCCGTTAAGAAGTCTATAGGCATAATACTTGTGTCTGCTCAGCTTTTGACTACAAGTATATACATCCGCCCAAGTCATGTTTCCTGATTTCACGGTGATTTCAGAAATATCACAGTCAAAGAAATGCGATGATTCACATCCTGTATCTATCTATTGACAAAATACAATAATTATGCATTATGCAGAGCCAAACACTCAGATTCCCGACTTCGCGGGGGTTGTCGGGAATCTTGTTGTTCAGGAGAAAAATTCTGAGAATCTTCAGAAAATCCTCATATTCTTTTTTTACTATTCTTTATGTATTAACGTTCAGATAATTTAAATACCTTATATTTAAATATAAATACATATCTGAGCGTTATCAAATGTGTTCCCTACATAACTAAGGTTCTAGAGTCAGTTCTCCATTATAAGTTGTGCTGCTCATAGTACAAGTCTTATTCATGACCGAGCTTTGTTGGTCTAACAATAATCTTTGCAAGGAGAGGCAGTGATTTTAATTGATTGGACTAATATGACTCAATCGGTACGACATGAGAATTGGGAGGATTGGTTGCAACAGCATGAATATACCCTTGTCCTGAGCGAATATGTTGAGGATATAGAAATTCAAATGTTTGCGTCTGATAAAACCATATGTTTTGCTGTGTATGCTCCCATCAGTTTTGGCTTAATCTACATTAATATCCCTACTGCCGAAGATGCACTCATGTTGATAGCAAGGCTGAGACACTTGCTATTACTACCGTGGGATAAAGTTCAAGATGACGGTTCTTGTGCCGACAAGCAAAGTCGTTCTGAAACCTTTCTAACTATAGAAGGTGGAACAATGCAAGAAAAAATTGACACACTAAAAGCCGAAATTCCTGCACAAGAGATGCAACACGAAGAGGTCATTGACCAATCAACCGTGCTTCAACTTCAAAAAGATACTGCTATTGTAATGGCCTCTCTCAAACAGATGGCAGAACGTAATATTTGCCCAAAAATTGCGTGCCGAAGCATCAAACTGCTTAGTCAGTATCAAAAAATTGTCGATCGCCTGTTGGCGCAGTTATAACGTCTAGCTTTACATAAAGGAGCATCGCTTCCTAAGATAGTTTGACGCTAAATATTTGAGGAACGCGCTTCCTTTCATTGGGAAACAACTTCTAGCACCAAAATAGGGACAACATTTTCGTCCCACAGCACATAACTGGGGCGTAACTCCTCATCAAAAATGCGTTCTACCCCTAAGCTCAAAAACCCATCTGGCACCATGGGAGGTTTGTCGGGGTAATACAGCGCTTTTCACATGATTAGACCACAAATCGTAGGGTGGAGAGAAGTCCTGCAGGCGGGTTTCCCGCCGTAGGGAACTTCGGGGCATTGCCCGTAAAAGCCCATGTGGTGGACATTTGAGATATTGGTGAGCAATGCCCACCTTACAGAAAACCGCTGTAAATACCCATATCTATCCCAAAAAACCAGTCCATGCGTGCCCATAGAATTAGCACTATCGCTTTGAGCAAGCCTGGTATCAATTCTTGCAGTTCATTATCCACAGGGGTGTCGTCATCGGGTAGTTCTACGTCTTGTTAAATAAGATGAGTGGTTTAAAGCGAAAACTTATCAAATTTACAGTGAATTAAACTTCAAAGAATCGGTTGTGTTGATACCAAGTTGCGATCATACATCTTACCTTGTCTCCCTCATCCCCCTCATCGCTTCAACAACGCTACTTTTGTGGAAATTTCCGCACTTGATACTCGCCTGACTCCACAATCGGGTAGGATTTTCCCATCGCTGCGGTGAACTTTCGCTCAATATCCTCCAGTTCTGCTTGGGATATCGCTTTCCAATCCTCCTTCGTCGCCCAGTGAATGACCAAAACCACTTCTTTGGAGTCGTTGGGATTGATCCAAACTTCTTTACCAAGAAATCCTGGATGTTTAGCCAGCGCCGCTGTCCAAATTTCCGCATCTTTCTGGATATATTTTTCTCTTTGTTCGGGCGGAACTTTCACCTTAAGTAGTTCGATTATCACACTTTTTATTTCCTGTGTGCGTTTGTCAAAATAGAGTTGTAGTCTATATTAATTATCCTTCCACGATGGGTGTATAGGATAGATTTATGAGAAACAGTCATCTGATTTGAAAAAAGTGATAGAAAGGGATTATGGACAACAACAACTGGATGCAGCAGTTATTAATGCTTGGTATTGGCACAACGTCAGTAGTTGCAGACAAAGTGCGGGAAGTAAGCGATCAACTTGTTAAGGATGGCAAGCTTGATCCCGAGCAAGCCAAGGCAGTTATGGATGATATGGTACAGCAGTTGAAGTCGGAGCAGGGAAGCTGGGAAGGCAACGTGCAACGACAAATGCGAAATATGTTGCAGGATTTGGGGGTGCCTCGTCAGTCGGAAGTGGACGAACTGCGCGGTAGAATTGACCGATTGGAGCGTCAACTACGCGATTTAGAAAATAAGCTTTGGCGTTAGGGCGTCGTCTGATTTACACTAAGTTTTGTCCTAGTGGTAATCTCATTCCTAGACTACTAAGTAGAGAGGACTGATTTTGAAAGCGATTTTACTCAGCATCGGCTTCATGCTGGTTTGTGTTTTGGTTTTAGTGTTGGCGCAAATTGGCGATAACAAACAAGATATCGCCGTTGCTGCCCAGCTAACCGCAACGACTCCAGCACCCATCCAGGTACAAGAAAACAAGACCCTAATTGCGAGAAAAACTATGTCTGAAGCTAATGCCGTCACCACACCCTCTGGGCTTAAGTACATTGAGTTAAAAGAGGGGACTGGGGCGACTCCGAAAACTGGACAAACAGTTGAGGTTCACTACACTGGTACTCTCCAAGATGGTACCAAGTTTGATAGTTCACGCGATCGCGGCCAGCCATTTAAATTTAAACTTGGTGTCGGACAAGTCATCAAAGGCTGGGACGAAGGACTGAGTACTATGAAAGTAGGCGGACGTCGTGAGTTAACCATACCCCCAGAGTTAGGTTATGGCGCTCGTGGTGCGGGTGGCGTGATTCCACCCAATGCTACCCTAAAATTTGATGTGGAATTGCTCGGAGTTAAGTGATAGCTAATATAGCAATCCTCCGCACATTTGTGTGAAAGTGCCTGCGCTAAACGCATAAATCGAAACGCTCAGATTCCCGACTTCTTTAAGAAGTCGGGAATCTTGTTGTTCACTCAGTTTCAATAATTGTTCGGTCTGACTAAATTTTTAAATTTGGTAAATTGTGGGTCAAACAAGAGTCTAACATTACCAGTGGGACCATTGCGGTGTTTCGCTACGATGACCTCGGCAATTCCTCTTTCAGGGCTGTCGCTGTTATAGTAATCATCTCTATACAGCATTAACACTAAATCCGCGTCCTGTTCGATACTTCCACTTTCTCTTAAATCGGATAACATGGGACGCTTGTTAGTGCGTGATTCTACTCCTCGACTCAACTGAGATAGAGCAATCACTGGGACAGATAATTCACGCGCTAAACTTTTAATACTTCGGGTAATTTTTGATATTTCTTGCACACGATTATCCCCCGCTCCTTCCATCAATTGCAAGTAATCTATGATAATTAGTCCCAGTTCTGTACCCAATTCCGCTTGCAAGCGCCGTGCCTGACTCCGCATTTCTGTGACTGTAATATTGGGCGTATCGTCAATAAAAATTGGCGTTTCCGAGAGCATACCAATAGCACGGCTTAAAGGTTCCCATTGAGTTTGACTGATGCGTCCACTCCGCAAATAACCACTTTCAATTCCCGCTTCGCTCGCCAACAGCCGCTGCACCAGTTGTTCTTTTGACATTTCCAAGCTGAAAACAGCAACTGGTAATTTATATGAAGCTGCAATGTTATGAGCGATATTCAAACAAAAAGCGGTGTTGTGAACACAAATATCATTGGCAACAAAATTATGGGTAACAGGAATTGTCAAGTCATACACTTGTTTGTATCCCACTGATTCTATAGAAACGATTTCATCCCAATAGACATCTCCTGTTGCTGATTGTTGTAAGGAGAAATCTTCTAATCTATTTGCCATCAAACAACGTTCTGGTGATAAAGCTTGTTTTACCACAGGAATATTTGTGTCTGCTTTGATTCTCGTTCTACGTGCTAAAACTGTCCACGGTTCTTCATCTTTGGCTGCTGTTATCTCCCGGAAGGTTTCTACTGGAATGAGATCATAATTAGTTTGATATCTCTTATTAATTAAAGCTACTTGTACTTGTAACAAAGCGCTTTCTTTGCTAAAGATACCAATTTCTGAGAGAAAAAATTGAATAGATTGGGTATCAGTAATATCTAGTTGCCAAGCTTGTCTACAAGTGTCTTTGTATTTAACAGACCGCTTGTTCAAAGTCGCAATGATGCCAAACCTCAGCAGCAGATGTTGTACCTGTCTTGCCAGTTTCTCGCTAACAGTGCAATAGCCTAATTGTGCCTGACCACTTGCAAGCAGCGTAGCCCAACCATCTGTGGCAAAGAGACGGTTGAGGAATAAAGAAACTTGCGATCGCTCTAGTTGAAAGATACAAGCAGGAATTATTTTTTCCTCAGCTTTTTTGCCCCATAAAGCCTGATTCTCCAGCCACTCAGTTAGAGGGCTTTTTTCCTCTTGGCACATAGCAGCATACAGAATTGAGGAACGCTCAGGGCGATAATTGCAAACTTTCAGTTGAGGAGAAAAGCTGATAACAGCATTTTGGAAATCTTCCTGAATCAAAGGGTTTATATTTGTCAATTCAGGTGTTGTGTCTGTCAAACAACCATCTCCTATAAAGTAGGCAAGTAATTTGACTTCACACTCACGAATTGTTTTTGTACCAAACACATTTATTCTGCGAGGTACAGCAATTTTATCACCTACTTTCAGTTCTGAAAGTGGACGCCATCCATCAAGAGTCAAATAAGGATGAGTCATGGTCGTTTCAACATATCGCCCCAGTCGAGTTGTGACGCCTAAAACTGGTTTGATACCGTCATCGACAAATGCAGATGGTTGAGCAATCTCTAATTTCCAATCGTCTGTTAAGGTCAGTAGATCTGCATGACGACGATGATAAATTTCTTCGATAGTAGAAATGGAACCATCTGCTAGAAGAATTTCTGTGTTATGTGCTATACATTTCCCCATTGATGGGCGACCAGCAACAATAATTAAATCAGAACGCTGAAAACCACTGGTCATTCCATCTAAATCGTAAAACCCGCAGGGAATACCTGGTAAGGCGACACCTTCATTGCGAGTTTCAATATCTTGAAAAGTATTAATTAGGGTGTCAGAAATGTGAACCAGACCAACTTGAGGGCGTTCTTGAGTGACGTTGAACACTTTTTGTTCTGCTTGGTCTAAAACTATTGGTAATTCGGTTTCTGTCTGGTAACCCAAATGCACTATTTCATTACCAGCCTTAATTAACCGACGCCGCAGGTATTTTTCCATCACCAACTCTGCTAAAGCGTCGATGTTGACGGCTGATACTGTGCGGTCTATTAGTGTTGCTAATTTATTTCTACCGCCAACACGCGCTAGCATATCGTGGTCGTTTAGCCAATTTATCACCGCAAGCAAATCTGTGGGCTTACCTTCACTGTGTAGGCGTTGCGCTGCTTGATAGATATCTTTATGAGCGCTAATGTAAAAAGCTTCTGGAATCAGGCGATCGTTCACTCTGCTGATCGCTTCCGGATCTAGCAAAATTCCGCCCAATATCGCTTCTTCCGCCTCAATGTTTTGGGGAGGGAGGCGATCCATACCATTACCTTGAAAGTTTAGTTCTTCAGACATAAATGAATTTAGATTTTAAATTTTAGATTAGGTTCAACTATTACCCTTATAGACCAAAATTTACATTTCCAACATATGTGCTGTTATATGTGCTGAATGAAAGCGTCTCTACACCTTTGAGATTAAGAACTGATTTAGAAGTGAGTTGTTGAAGAAGTAGGATGGATTAACGTAGTGTAACGCACCACTTTAACTGTATGTTGAGGTGCAAAAATTTATATTATTTAAAAAGCAGGTTTAAGAAGGAGATAAAGAGAGATTTGGAATAATTTCCAGTTCTTTATAACCTGTTTGTTGGTCTAAGGTTCTAACAAAGGTGTATTCTTCGCTGATACCAATGACTATTTCGGCGGTTGTGTAGATAATGCATCCATCGTCGAGATGTCCGCCGATGGTTTTTCCTTGTTTGTCAGAAATTGCAATGTGAAGATGAACGCCAGTGGTGGCTATTGTACCGTTAAGAGAAAGAATTTCAAATTTTTCAGATAAAACTGTACTTGTGTCTTGATTGGCAAAGCGAATTGTTGCCACCTTTAAGCTGCCAATTGCAGTTAATATAAACCCTGCTTTAATATTTTCCTGCAAGGCAAAAATCTTTAAAGTTTGTTTTAAATCTTCATTTGGTTTGAGTCTCAAAGCAAATACTTTCATTGGAGATTCTAGAGTCAGGTATTAAATAAATATTAAATTTTAAATGACAATATGGTGGTGATCCGCATCCTGGCAATATAATTTCTTTATCAATCAGAAAAAATTATATGTTGAATATATGACCTAGTCAATACATAGAACCTATGTAACAACACGGTTTCTCAAATATGCTGTTAATACTATACTGTGTCTTTGGCAAGTTTAAATATGTTAGGATGAGTGCTTCAATGCAAAAGTTTGAAAGAACAAGTTGGTTTCTATCACAATTTTGACACAAAGAATCGTCATGACGTTTATTACGATGTGACCTTAGTGCAAAAAACCATTACATTTGTCAAGTAATTTCCCCAAAGTTTAGGATTATGTTTACAGGTGCATTTAGTGGAGTATATTTATATCAACACGTCCATAAAACAAGAGTAGTTTCTACTATCAATAACTATTTGCAATCTATAGCAATTCTATAATTATCTATTGCCTGTCATTGGACAATCTGATATAAAAATTGCTAATTTAACTCCTTTTGACAAGAATTTGGTCGAGTCAAATAGTGTAGTGAAATCTAGAGAATTGTAGTTTTAAACACGAAAAATACATAGATAAATAAAGTACATTAGTTATCTACTTTCGTCTGTGTACCCTACCTTAAGGGAAGCTGCTGCATATGATTCGTAGCTCCGACCAAGAGACACGCGTCAACGGAGTCTATGCAAAGTCGCCATCTCGGCGTCTATTCTGTATTTTTTTGACAAAATTTCAATGGCTTGGTAGAGATTGTAGGACAATCTCAAGAACTCGGGATTAGTAAGGAGGATATTTTATATGTTGCCTAACCAATTAAAACGATTGGAGCAAGAAGATGATGTGATTTTGTTAGAGAATAAAATATTTAATGCAGTTCAAATTGTCAATCAGGTGCTTCAAGATCTTGAGCCCAAGGGAAATGATTTAAATTTACGTTGTAAAGATAAATTTCTTAAAAAATATTTCAAAAAAAGGAATGTCCAAGGCATATTTAATAGAGTAGAATGGCAATTTTCACTCAGACGAGGCATTCAATGTGAATTTATCGTACCTGGTAATAATGGTAGACAAAAAGGCAAACTTGAGATTAGGGTCACTTTAGAATTCTCTCCATCAAAAAAACAATTTTCATCCATGAGTGATGGTGAGAGTATGTCTGACTCTCTATCACTTACAGACAGTAAGAGTTCCAAAAATTTTGAGATCAAAGTTTCGTTAGACTTTTGTCCTGAGGAAATGATTTCAGAGAAAAATCATGACGAAAACTCCTTGCATTTTTATTCCTCTAACAGTGAGGAAGTATATATTCCCACGCGACCAATACTAATGCCAAATCTCTGGGAAAACTCCAGTAGAAACTAACCTAGCTATCGACTATATAGCGCTTGGTGGTGTTGAGTGCAATATATCAAGAAATAAGAACTACAGATGGACACTCATGGAACACAGATAAATAATTACTTCATCCAAACGAGAAGCGCTATATTATCTTGTTGAGTGTTGGTGGTACCACATTAGTCAGTTGCAACTTATTCAAGGTAAGAAAGCCCTGCAATCAATTGCAGGGCTAATAGCTTAAGTGAAATACAGCTTATTGTAGGGGCGTAGCGCAAGCACTGCTGCTTTGTAGGAGCCACGCCCGACATCGAAAATCGCTATTTAGTCCCTAAGGGGTAGCTACTTGAGCGTTTTGGCGTGAGATTGCTATCCCAATTGACTTAGCCAAGGACTGACATCTACCGCTAACTTTTGCCCCAGCTTCAACAACTGACAGCACTGAGCGGTATCCTGACTTTTAGCAGTTTTGGCAACAAAGACTGGGACAATCTGACTGTACAGACAGCTATAGTACAGTTCTTGAGAGCGCTCAAGGGAGACGCCAAGATTTAACTGATTTGCCAGATCAATTAACCGCTCTAGGCGTTGCAAATCTGCATCAAAAGTGCCATTGGGATCGTGCAACAATTGCCATAGAGAACGCAATATCAACTGCTCTAACATCTGCTTACCTTCGGGAATGTTCAGATGACAGTGCAGGTGTTTGGCTTCTGTGGCGATCGCCTCTAACTCGACGATGTGATTCCAACTTGATGACAGTTCAGCAATGTCTTGCTCAAGCAAGCGTAAACTCATCATACATCGATACCCCAAGGCAATTTCTGCTGCGACCTGCAACTCTTGCGGCGCAGCTAGTCCATCGCGGTGAAATGCCATCAACACTCCGTAATTATCACGGTATGCTTGGGTATAAAGTTGGTCTAAACGTGAGAGAGTTTCTTGACTCAACAGGTGCATGAGTCGGTGGCGTTCTTCGGCAAAGAGATTCTGCAAGTTGAAAGACTCTTCGCCAAATAGCTGTGTCATCGCTAAGATGGTTTGAGCTGCACTAGCCTGTTGTAGCGCTTCAAACAGCTTTTCTTTTAACTGAATGTAGGCACGTCGTCCCTGGAAGGGTTGAATGCAACAGTGGAAATCCCAGCCACCAAGATGCAGAACAGCAAATACCAATTCTTCACTTTCCCAGGTAATCTCTGACACTAGGTTCAAATTTCCCACGGCAAGAGTTAATGATCCCATCCGTTGCAATTGGTAATCTAGCTCGTTAGCGGTGTAGCAATAAACCCGCTTTTGGTAGGGATGAGAATGTTTGCTCAAACCATTTCCATTTCCATTTTGTAGAGATGTTGGATGCAACGCCTCTACAGGTTTATGATTGGCAAACAGTGAGGTGAGGGCGTACTGGGCTGCAACTTGTTTAAAGTTCACTTGAGCCGTTAGTACCAACTGGCGATACACTTCGCCACCGTGTTTGAACAAATCAATATTACTAGCTGCTTGATTTAGGCGTTTGACGAAGCCGAGTTCCAACTGCACGCCAGCCACATCTCCTGCGAGTTCTAAAGCACGGGCGGCGTAACGCAAAATTTGCGTCCCCTCTGGACGCGAGAGTTCTTCAAAAAACCACCCGCAACTGGTGAACATTAGCAAAGCATGACGTTGCATTTCCAGTAGGCGCAAGGCGTCTACTTGTTCAGCAGATGTGAGTTTATGGGTTTGGTGACGTGAGAGGAACCGACTCACGTTCTCTGGAGAGCGATCGCGGATCACCTGGATATACTCATCGCGTGCTTGCCAGGGATCACGGAAAAACAGTTTGCCATGTTCTTCATACACCACAATCAGGCGATCGCGCAGCCAATTCAAGGCATCCCGCAAGGGGCGACGCCATTTTTGGTGCCATGTGCCGCCACCACCGCAACCGCAATCATCCTGCCATCTATCGACACCGTGGGCGCAACTCCACGCTGTGACTGGCTTTAATTCCACTTCCCATGTGGGAGTATTCAAGCTGAGGTAGTGGGCAAAGTTGGTGACAGTCCAACCCCAATGAGGAAACTCTTTTGTAAAGGCGTAGGCTAATGTTTTCTCGGTTCCTCCCTTGTGATGTCCAAAGGTTTCCCCATCTGTGCCAACAGAAATTAACTGTGCAGGGCGATGATCCCCACGCACTGCCGAACCGATGCGTCCTGCTAAGTGACTGGAATTGAACAGGACATCACTAAAACCCATATCCCGCGAGATGGGACCATCGTAGAAGAAGATATCAATATAGGGTCTGTCGTTTGTCATTTGTCCTTCGTCTGATAAAGGATCAATGACTAATGACGAATCACTCTCTTTCAAAAAACATCTGTAGGGGCGTGTGGGATCAATCTGATTTCCGCCAACTTCGTGCCATTCAGGGTTGGAATTATCGTTGGTGGGCAACAGACGGCAACGCTGTGCTTGCGATGGTGCAAGGACAATGAAGCGAATTCCTTCGTCTACTAATGCTTGCAAAGTTGCATAGTCTACAGCAGTCTCTGCCAGCCACATTCCTTCGGGATCGCGTCCAAACCGGGATCGGAAATCTTCTTTGCCCCAACGGATTTGGGTGTATTTGTCGCGATCGTTTGCCAGGGGCATGATGATGTGGTTGTATACTTGCGCGATCGCATTGCCATGCCCGTTGAGGCGATCGCTACTTTTACGATCCGCTTCCAAAATCTGCTGATAAACCTCTACATCGTGGCGTTCTAGCCACGACATAAGAGTTGGTCCAATATTAAAGCTCAAATACTCATAGTTATTTACGATCCCCACCAGTTCGCCTCGGTCATTTAACACCCTGGCAAAGGCATTGGGACGATAGCATTCGTGCTGAATTCGTTCGTTCCAATTATGGAAAGGCGCTGCACCCGGTTGCCGTTCAATCGAGTCTAGATAAGGGTTTTCGCGTGGTGGTTGGTAAAAGTGCCCATGAACAGTAACGTAAACACCCGTAGCTTGTCTCAGGGGATCAAGCATTTTGGTGTTTTTGATATTTTCAGGTGGCGTCAAATTTGAACCAGCACTAGCTGGCAGTTCAGCAGCAGAAGTCATGGAGTATTTCCAAAAAAATAAACAGTCCTTGCAGTTGCGTCCAAGATAATGCTTACAAACCTTCCTACAGCGGCATTCCAACAACAATTGGTACAGACAACAACTATGAGATAGAACCAAATTCCGAGGTAGCGGTCTTCGTGTTGGGGGTAATCTGCATTATCCAGCAGTCCTTTGCCCGGTGCAATCAACCATAGACAAAAGCCATATTAACGGGTTTTGTCGTTGGTACTGCCAAAATTTTAATTGTCTTTTAATATATTAAACCGCATCCTTGGTGTACTATTTGGGGTTTATTAGAAACTTTTGCAACAAAAGATTGCAAATTCTACTCATACTGCAATCTTATTTTACAAATCTCGCTCTAGAAAGCAAACAGTACAATCTTGAAACCCCTCAATCAGAGGGTTGGGAGTATTCTAGAGTCTGGTCTACACAAGTGCTGAGTGCTAAGTGCTGAGTGCTAAGTGTATATTGTTTGTTACTTAACACTTCTTACTCATGACTCAGGACTAGTTGAGGACTACCTCCTCACGCAACTGTCTCTAATACTTTCAGTTCAAAATAACAAATGTCAGGTAAAAACATTGTATTTTTGGTTCTGTTACTGTTTATTCCAGTTTCCATCGCGGCTCATTACTTGAAGTGGGGAGACTTAACAGTTTTCATCACAGCGAGTTTAGCCATTTTGCCTTTAGCAGCTTGGATGGGCGCAGCCACAGAAGAAATTGCTGTCGTGGTTGGTCCATCGCTGGGGGGGTTGTTAAACGCCACTTTTGGCAATGCTACGGAACTGATTATTGCTCTAGTTGCCCTAAATGCCGGACTGGTAGATGTGGTCAAAGCCAGTATCACGGGATCAATTATCGGCAACTTACTACTGGTGATGGGTCTTTCGATGCTTCTAGGCGGACTGCGCTACAAAGAACAGACATTTCAGCCGATAGTGGCGCGGGTAAACGCTTCTTCGATGAATCTGGCGGTGATTGCGATTCTACTACCTACAGCGATGAAATTTAGCGCTCACGAAATTAGTCAAAACACACTGCAAAATCTGTCCCTTGCTGTTGCTGTGGTACTCATTCTCGTCTATGCTCTAACTCTGTTATTTTCCATGAAAACCCACTCTTATCTTTACGAAGTGGCGATCGTAGAAACAGTGGAAGACGAAACCCATCATGGCAAGCCAAATATTTGGTTGTGGACTGGAGTGCTGCTAATATGTACCCTGTTGGTCGCATTGGAATCAGAATTGCTTGTCAATTCTTTAGAAGTCGCCACATCGCAGTTGGGTCTAACCGCACTGTTTACAGGAGTCATCCTTGTGCCCATTATTGGTAACGCCGCTGAACACGCTACAGCTGTGACTGTGGCAATGAAGGATAAGATGGATCTTTCGGTTTCCGTGGCGGTGGGATCAAGTATGCAGATTGCCCTGTTTGTTGCTCCCTTTTTAGTTTTAGCAGGGTGGGCATTAGGTCAACCGATGGATTTGAATTTCAACCCGTTTGAATTGGTGGCTGTGGCTGTAGCGGTGTTGATTGCTAATAGTATTAGTTCCGATGGTAAGTCAAACTGGTTAGAAGGCACATTATTATTAGCAGCATATACAGTGTTGGGGTTTGCTTTCTACTTCCTTCCAGTTGTTGATGGTCTCGGGTAGTTATCACGTCAAAGCGTATCAGCAGCATTTTTCTTTGGGGTTTGCGACAGATGATCCCCCCGTCCCCTAGTTAAGGGTTGGCTGCCACGAATGCAAATAAGCACGATACGATATCACAAGCCTGCGCACCTGCAGCAGGCGCTGATACTTCCTTATCTTTCTCATCTAAACTTAGTCCGATTTCGGTATATGCGAATATGATGGTTTTGGGGTGTGGGGGAATTATTATCCGTTACCTTCTTACCTAGTGAGATACTACCCCAACAGGGTACTGCCAAAGCGAGTCCGTTAAAATTACCCTAGAAATGTGGAAACAAAGTTCATGAGCATGAATAATATCCGTAGAATATTACCGAGCAACTAATCACTGTTTATGTGGGTATGCACTGCCACAAGAGCTAAAACAACCCGATTGGATAAGTTAATTCTTTGGCAATCCAAATACGGTTGAAATGTGTGAAAAATAGTTTTATAAATTAGAAAAATAGTTTTATAAATTAATTGTATGGAAGAATCTACAAATCAACCAAAACCTGAAGAACAACCTAAGGCACAACCTAAGGCACAACCTGAGGCACAACCTGAGGCAAAACCTGAATTACAATCTCTGATCAAGCCCACTGCGATCAGTTCTGGTTCTGGTCTGCCAACTCTACGGTTTGGTGCAAGAGGTGATTCTGTAAAAGCCCTACAGCGACTTTTAGTGTCTAATGGCTACTTTGTTAAAATTGATGGAGTTTACGGGGCGCTCACAGAGGCTGCTGTTAAAGCCTTTCAAAGTGGGCGTGGTCTCAGGGCGGACGGAGTTGTTGGTCCAAGAACTTGGGGCATTTTGACAGCCTAGGATATGGTAGCTTTATTTCCGCGCCCAACGTACTAGTACAGCATGGCGGAAGTAAACCGACCATTATTTTGACTCAAATTTCTCGTACACGGACTATAAAAAGATGGTAGGCGTATTTACGCCGCACGGTAGTAGTCACAAAATGAGTCAATATATTGTCATACAAATTCTGTATGAAGATGCGCCGCCTTAATACCCCCCTGTAGTCCCCTCAAGGCATCGGGGGGACGGCGTTAGCCGGGGGTAAATATATTGCAGCTTCACAAATAAACGGTATCAGTTATGAATTATGAAACTTTTTCTCACTCATAATTCATATTTTTTATATAATTTTTTATCAGTTCTACTTCATAATTCTTTAAGAAAACTTTGCTCATTTGTAAATCATTTATATTTTATGCTTTTTGTTTACGCCTTTAAAAAGGGCAAATACTTGAGTATTCTATTTTACTGATTCTTTGAAAAGAATTTATTAGATTTTTTTATTTTTAAGTACTGTCTATTCCGGAATAGCAGCAATTTTTCCTGTCAAAGGAAACATGGGTGTTAGGAAAATGAAATACAATGACAGATATTGCCCTGCTGATGACGGGCGTGTTAACAACAGGACAACCATCCCCGCCCATTGCACCGGAACTTCCACTCGTTCAGCGAGACAGTGATCAGGAGAAGTCAACACAAAGGCAGCTATCTCAGATACTTCCAGCTGCTCAAATTACACCACCTGAATTTGTGCAGCCTGAAGCGACTGCCCAAGCTGCCGCGTCAATAATAACTGTAAAAAATGAAAGTACACTTAATCCAATAGAAATAAATATTCTCTCTGAAATCTCTTGCCTAGTTGGCTCTAGGAATTTTCAGGTTTTAAGGAAGGACAATAAAGATGTCATTGCACCTTTGAGCTTTCATGTGTGTCCACCAGAAATGCTTTTGTCTAGTGAGCCTATCCCCAAGTTGGTAGCCCAGTGGGGAAACACTGTCCGAAGTTTTCAAAAAAGTCCGCTTAAACAAAGTAAGAAGATTATGGTTGCTTCTACTTATTTTGTCGGATTCCAACTAGCATCGGACAATCTCCCGACCACGGCTCTTTCTCGGCGCGCGCAAAGACCTACTGGCAAACAAGGTAGTAATCAGATCAGGGCTCAAATGTATAATAGCCAATCTTTGCCCGCTTTGCGTTTTGGTGACTCGGGTGTTGCTGTCAGAGTCCTGCAACGACTGTTATTGTCTAGTGGTTATAATGGTGTTCAAGTTGATGGAATGTTTGGTGTCCTAACGGAGGCTGCTGTCAAAGCCTTCCAAAACAAGCGGAGTTTAGCAGTGGATGGCATCGTTGGTCAAAGAACTTGGTACGAGTTGACAAGATAGTCATTAGTGATTATTCATTAGCAAATGACTAATCACTAATCACTACTTAACGATACTTATGCTGCTCCAATAGTTGTTGCGCTCTGGGTTTGTAAATTAAATAAAACAAAGCCTCGATATAACGCAGCAAATCTTCCCGGTTTTCTCTGGAAATAAAGTTCCAGAAGCCATAAATACGCGCCAAAGATAACAGCTTTGAAGTGTGAATTTTCCATGTGTAAGTGCTGTAAACCCTGTCAATGGCTCGCTGGGAAATTTCATACCAATAGTTGGGGTTTTGTTCGCACTTGTCGAGAAAAACCAGGATTTTTTCGGCTGTTTCTTCTAAGTTGGTTGGGTTGATGTAAAAGCCATTGACTTGATCTTGAATAATTTCTAAAGGACCACCAAATTGTGTAGCAAAAGTTGGCAATCCTGAAATCATCGATTCTAAAATTGTCAAACCAAAAGCTTCAAACAAAGCAGGTTGCACAAATATTCCCTGGCGATCGCCAATCACCCGATAAATTTCTCCAGAGTCAGATTTGGTCAAACGCACACCTAACCAACGAATCTTGCCGTGGAGATTGTACTCCTCTATAATCCGGTACAGTTTGACAATCTCATCACGTTCTTCGTTGTCACCTGATTCTTCTGTTCGCAATTTACCTGCTACCAAAATGAGGTTGCATCGTTCTTGCAATTGTTGACTCCGACCAAAGCATTCGGCTAAACCAGTGAGGTTCTTAATGCGGTCAAGACGCGCCATTGAGAAAAGTGGACGCTTGTTTGGGTCATCGAGGGTACCAAAAATTTGGGTGTCGTCTTCCAGAGTGAAGAGCATTTCTTCTATTCTGGCGCGATCGCTCTCAACTCTGTCTTGCGTACGTGTGTAGGGGAAATAGGAATTCTCGTTGACTCCAGGCGGTACCACGTTAAACTTGGGACTAAACAGTTCAATCCCATTGACGACGTGGTATAGTTCCGGCATGGTGAAGCACTTGAGAGACTCGTACTGTCCTACACTATCCGGCGTTCCCACAATTTCTTGGTAGGTGCTGCTGATGATGAAATTGGCAGCATTCATCGCCAATAAATCGGCAGTGAATTGTAACGAAAAATGATATTTCTCCTCCAAATCTTGCCAGTATAGGTTACTGAACAAGTATTTGGACTTTTCCAACGCATGGGCAATGTTACATTGCGTTACGCCAAGGCGGCGTGACAGCAAAAATGCTACTAAATTTCCATCAGTGTAGTTGCCAACAATTAAATCTGGTCTACCGTGAAACTCTGCCAGCAGTTCTTTTTCAGCATCAATCGCAAAGGTTTCCAGGTAGGGCCAAAATTCAAACCGCGAAATCCAGTTTTGCGTCATGTTGGGATTGAATTCGCGCAAAGGCACTCGCAAAATCCACGCATTTTCAGTATCGTAGACTTTTTCTAAGCGTTGGTTACAAAGAGTGCCATCACTATTGGGGATCAGGCGAGTGAGAATAATCACCTTCGGCTGGACATTTAATCGCCCTAAACCAGCCAATGTGGCATCTTCTTGCAGCTGCTTTTCCAGATTCTTCGCCTGGTCGAGGACGTAAACCACTTGACCGCCAGTATCCGGACGCCCCAAAACTCCCTCTTGGCCAAACCAACCATGAGCAGAGACCAAGACGATTCTAAAAATCATCGGGATGCGAGAGATAAAGGCTTCCAGAGTTTGGGGAGCCGGAGAGTCAAGCAGTTCATCCAGAATGCTTAAGGTTTCCTGGACTTTTTGGGCGGTGTTCCCCCAACCCGGCTCAAAACCCATTGTTTGTAAGTCAAAACGAAATTCTTCGTAAGGTTGCTCATTAGGGCGAGAACTGACGAAAGTTATGGCTTTTTTGACTTGCTCGGAGAGTTGCTGCTGCGACTGAATACGCTCATTAATGAGCAATTGCACGCCGTTGTACTGGTGTAGGCGCAAGAAGTTAAACAAAGTTTCTAGCCATTGCTTAGGGTCAGCAAACAGCTTGCTGGATAGATAACGGTTGAGAAACTGCACACCCTTACCAATGTTTTTCGGGTCACGAATGACTGGGGTGTAGTCATAAAATGGACCAAAGTCCAACTCCAAGAGGTCGCCTTCGTTGGGGTTATATCGGTTGACGAAGCGATCGCGCAAATCCAACAGTTCCTGAACCGTCATCGGCTCAATACTCAAGTCGCCTGTCAGCCGGTAAACTTCTTGACTGGCAATCTTTGGGCGGATAATGAAGCAGAGGCTTGATTCCTCTTGAATAATTTCTTGAGTGTAGTAAATAAGTTTGCCCAAGTCAGAGGCAGTGTAAAACGTCTCAGGCTTTTCGTACTTAGAGCAGTATGCACTATACAGGTTGAGTATATCGTTTCGCAGCAAATACTTTTTTTCTTGCTGGCGTAACTCACTAATTAAGGAACGCAAGTCACTTTTCTCTTCACTATCCAGAACGGCTTGAAGTAATTCAGACATGGCAACTCTTGAGATGATTGTATTTGGATTCAGCGTTTGACTGGGCAATAGCTAATAGCCAACTGCCCATCGCTAATAGTAAAAACAACTACTAACAATTAGCAATTAGCAATTATTACTATTGTTACTACCCTTAAACCTCTCTACCTTCCTACGCTTATCTTATCTATGACTACTTTGCACTCTAACTAAAGGCGTACTCTTTTTTTCTTTTTGTTACTGACAAAATAGCAGACATCAAGCTAGTGGTCTGTCAACCGAAAAATGACGGGTGAAGGCAGGCAGTTCTTGAGCAGGGGAAGCAGAGGAGCAGGGGGAGAAAAGAACTTGGATTTTTTTACCATTAACCCAGCACGCGTTAGCTTGACAGACTACTAGTAGAAATTTTTTTGTCACTTTGACATCCTCCCCAGCCGTCCATGCATGGGGATTCCTAAGACTCACGACTTAGGTTTGTGCTTCTTTCCCTTACGGGTTTTGCTTACGCACGCCCCTTCGGATCTACGCAACTGCCCTTCAACCTTATTGTTGTCAGGTCTTATGTTCGCTCCACAGACTGAAACGGCAAGCCCTGCCGCCAAGATGTTCTTACTTGCATTGATATCTCGCTCATGAACAGTGCCGCATTCTGGACACTTCCACTCTCTAATATTCAACGGCATCGAACCTACTATATGCCCACAGTTGCCACACCTTTTAGAGCTTGGAAACCATCGATCAAGAACATGACCGCAGCATGAACAAGTCTTGGAACTGGGAAAAAATCTCCCTATTTCTACAAGTTGTCCATCCACCGCTTTCAACTTGTAGTCTAGGAAATTGATAAACATTCCCCAACCAACATCGGATATTGATTAAGCTCGTGCTTCCGGTTGCGTACCATTCCCTTGACGTGGAGGTTCTCCACAGCAATAACTTGGCTTTCGTTTACCAATTTTCTGCTCAATTTATTTATGCAAAAAGTCTTGGCGGGAATTTGATACTCGTTCGTGAACAAGAGCTACTCGTTTTCTATATTTCTGTCTAGAATTGCTTCCTTGTAGAGACGCGCCATCCGAGAGTTCTACACGGGCAAGCTTTTTCTGTTTACGAGCTAGATTTTTCTCATGACGTTTGAGGTGTTTTGGATTGGAGTGCTTGGTAACTTGTTCACCATCATGAACAATAGCAAAATCTTTCAATCCCAAATGACAAGATGCGTTTGCCCTGGGGTACGGGTACAGCCAGATCGCGGTTGTAGGTAGGGATGCCCGATAGTTTTAAAACTCTTATAGGATTTAATCCCCCGAACTTAAACTTCGGGGGATTTCGCGTTGACCACTGCTTGAGCTTAATGTCAACCCGATTGTTACTCTTTTAACTGCAGGGCGAACGATGGGAGTCGAACCCACCAGTGGAGGTACCACAAACCTCTGCCTTAACCGCTTGGCTACGCTCGCCATTACTATCCATAGTATAACACTGCTGCTGAATAGATCAAGTGCTTTTGCCAAAGGAACGGACTCAGTTAATCTGGAGTCTAATTACTACGGCGAATAGCAATTATGAAAAATGAGAGCCTTTACTATTATTGCATGTGTGGGAGTAGTGGGAGTATCAGTTTTGGGTCTCGCGATGGCGAACACAAATCCTAGTCAGGCGAGATATGAAGAGTATGCAGTGGAAAGGCTGACCGAATACTTGAAAAGCAATGTTTGTAAGAAAACTACAAATTTATTAGAGAATTTAATACAAATGAACTGCGATAAATTGGTAGACGTAGCAAACCCGCGTATCAGGGAAGTTATCTCAATTCGTACACAAAAACAAGATTTCATCCTTTTTAGTGTTTACCGTACAGATCTAAAACTCAATAATTGGATACCCTCTTATAAATTTGAGACCGTGGGAGCATTGGACAACTTCTACACATACAGCGCCCAAAAGCAATAGCTTGCCTGAAAATAATAACGACTTTGGATAGAGGAACTCACAGAGCAAGTCTTTCTCAGGATGCAGGTTTCAGCGAGCTGTCACCCTTAACATTTGTAAATGGGTGCGGAAAATTTCCAGCTTTCAACAAGAGTCCGATTCACAAAGCTTACTCTTAAGGAACTGGAATAAATAAATCAAAAAAAAGGAGCAGAGTTGTGTTTTTTCACAAAAAAGAAACAATTAAACCTGTTAACATTGCTGAACCGAATCCACGTTTTGCTCAACTACTTTTAGAGCAATTTGGTGGTGCAACAGGTGAATTAACAGCAGCTTTGCAATACTGGACGCAGTCCTTACACTGCGAAAATCCTGGAATTCGGGATATGTTGCAAGACATTGCTCTCGAAGAGTTTAGCCATTTGGAGATGGTAGGCAGACTCATCGAAGGTCATACTAAAAATGTTGACCAAACCGAGGCTTACAAAAGCACTTTGTTTGCTGTGCGGGGTGTGGGACCTCACTTGCTAGATAGTCAAGGTCAAGCTTGGACAGCAGCTTATGTTAATGAAGGTGGTGACGTAGTACGCGATTTGCGGGCTGACATTGCTGCTGAAGCTGGCGCACGTCAAACCTACGAAGAATTGATTAAGCTAGCTTCTGATGACGCTACTAAACAAGCACTCGTTCATCTTCTGACGCGGGAAATTTCTCATACCCAAATGTTCATGAAGGCTCTGGATTCTTTGGGTAAGTTAACTGACCCATTCTTCGGTAATATCCAACCTGACACCACTGTGGACATTTACTACAACTTGTCTAGTAATGGTAAGGACGAACGCGGTCCTTGGAACTCTGAACCAACTTTCCGTTACGTTGCTGATCCCGTTGCAGAAAAGTAAGTTGAGAAATCAACTGACATCTGACGGCATTCTCAATTAATCTCCACAACAGCTAGGAACTTACAGTTCCTGGCTAATTGCTATTTCTAACCCCCATTCATTCCGCACCCCAACTGTCACAAGCGGCAATTAATGAAGTAATTTTTTCAATAAAAAATAACATTATACTTTTGATTGAGTAAAAACAAGAAAGAGAAAGCGTAAAGACTAAGATTTAACACATCCAAATTATTCTCAATTATTAGCAATAAGAAGGAAATATCTTTTCTGTTGTATTTTATAAATGAATCTTTATGGTTACCAGGGTAAACCCATCTAATTTTATTTGACAAATCATCAATTGTATGAGTTGTAATTTAGAGGTGTATTTTGTGATCTATCAAACTGTAAAGTTGTGTAATTACTGCAATATTTCCATGAAAAATAGCGATCGCAACGATATCTAGCAATTGATGTTGTTTAGTACGCTTAATTCTTGGGTCTTCCAGGGAGCGAAAAGTATTTGAGGATAGTATCGTCGAAGTTCGCAGTCATAATTTGTCAATCTTGCGATCGCCTGAAATGCTGACAAAACTACAATTCCCTACTATACCTCATCTTTAGAACTGCAAATGTTATTTATTCTTAAAACAATAAATAGAACTGAGGAAGGACAGGAGACGTCATTGCACAATTGCCTATTCATTCCACATCTTCGTGGGCTTTCACCTTCAAAATCTGTAAAAATTGAAAAATAACTTGAATACTGGAATTCTCCTAGCTAAGCCAAAAGACTATAGCGGCGGATATCAGGTTCAGCAGCAAGCAAACCGTCAAGTTTAGCATCTGCTTCCTTTATATGGGCTGTGGCTAAATGAGCATCAAGAGCATCATCAGAAGCCCATTCCTCAACAAAAGTGAAATCTGTGGGAGCAGACTGATTTTGTAGTAATTCATATTTTATACAGCCTTGCTCCTGTCGAGATGGTTCAATGAACCCCAGCAGCACAGCTTTAACAGCTTCCACTTTTTCAGGTAAAGCAACAATCCGAGCAACAACGCGAACAGTTTGGTTAGTCATTGGTGATGTAAGTTAGTTGTTAATTGCTGGTTATGAATTATTAGTGGTTATTTGTCAACAATTAACCCAAGTTGCTAGTTATTTGAGAAGGCGATCGCAAAGATAATAAAATCCCCTCCAGTAAGAAAAACGGAGGGGAATTATGTTAAATGAAACAATTGCTGTCTATGCTATCATTGACGACTTG
>JAESFT010000217.1_pt1 | contig 57285 bp, 43 predicted proteins | sample 9269451 | NCBI WGS metagenome assembly JAESFT01 (sample SAMN14502557, study PRJNA617106) | algae metagenome | isolation source: Scytonema hyalinum WJT4-NPBG1 and co-occurring heterotrophs from well... | place: USA: Mojave Desert, Joshua Tree National Park, California | collected 2006-05-25
GAAATAGAACGCAATCAACAACGAGCTACTGTTAACTGGCGCTTCACCACTAAGGATGCACGAGTTAAACTCAACAGTCTTTATCCTACTCCTGACCTGTCATAATTTCTGTGGTGAACTACTAGTTGGAGAGACTTTTATCATCAAAAAGTCAATTCCATAGGATTACCAAGTTTTATAAAGGTAATCCAGTATTAATACTGACGCTTCCCAAGTATCCTTGTGAATAAGATCTAACAGTTACCAGTGTAATAAGTTACAAAAATTCCAGCTTTTTTTCTTGTTGATTGACTGAATTTTTACTCTTTTCACTGGTACATAGTGTTAGACCTTGAGAAGGATAATTATGGCTAAAGTGAATCTAGGGCAGCTAGAAAAAAACTTGAACGAAGTTAACTATCCCCTTAGCAAAAAAGACTTGATTAAGTATGCTGAAGAAAAAGGTACCGACGAACAAGTGCTTCGGGCTTTGAAACAGTTACCTTCAAAAGAGTATGAAACGCTAGGAGATGTCACCAAAGCTATCAACAAAAGCCAATAAACCTCTCCAGAAATTAGATAATATCTCAAGCAACACAAAGGTGTCAGGCTTTTGCTTGAGATGTCTAATAGTGGATGAGCCTAGAAGAGCAGTGAGCAATACCAGGAGTAAATATGAGCAACAGCGTACTAACTGCAACCACAACCGTCAAAACACTCTCGCTAGCAGACTGGTTGGTGATTGCTGACACTCTCAATTACGAGCGGTTGTGGGGATTCGATAAATTTAGCCAGCACTCATCACCGGAAACATACGACCTCAGCGCCCTGACTCTAAAAGATTGGGAAGAGATAGCAGAGCTAATTGGATGTGACAAATATTGGGCTAACCGCAGATACCGCGCTCACACTGTTGGCTCAAAAAGCAGTCGATAGTTATTGAGCTATTCCCTATAATGAGGGGATTAAAAAAGCCTTCGGCAGCCACATGGTGCGCGTTTCCAGCGCAGTGACACTTTTTTCTCGCGATCTCGGCTCAATCTTACAACAAGCCGCGATCGCGATCACTGTTTTGGGGCAGTTGATAAGCGATGAAATGACGCCCACCGAACAGCAGTTGAGAGCTATAAAAATATTGCTGGATTTCACCATAAAAGCGGGTTAAGTGGGTGAGCAGCAGCACCATTGTAAAGTCACCCTGGTGCGTCGGAATCACTTCACCGTGTTAGTGATTTTTTTTCACCCGCGATTGCCATTCTTCTAATAAACCACGTTCTTGAAGGAGCGCGATCGCATTTCCTCGAAGTATTACTGGCTGAAGAGTGTAGGCTGTTTACAGCATTGTAAACAGGGGTGTTAACAGTTGATGGGGAAACGCTCATCTTTCTAAAGGGAAATATTAAAAGCTACCATTAGATAAGTCTTTTATTGAAGCTGTAAGTTTTAGATTTTACTCAGGAAAAAGTGAAGTGACTAAAAATACTCGCTTCCGAGAAAAAACGAAGATAGTAATTGATCATAGCTAACATTACAGATACAAAATTTGAAGAACTGATTTTATATATTTGGGATCAAGCTTCACAAACATTACCCCCTTTAGATTTCTTAAAAACAGAAGATTTGAGTCGGCAACCCAAAGAGCATTATGCCAGTACTTGGGAGGTTGAACCTGAGTTATTAAGTAGGCTTAAGACTAAGCAGCAAGCTGCATTCATTATCAACTTACGTAGAAAACGTTTTGGATTGCGCTGTCACTTAATCGCTGATATTTATAACCACGAACTTCAAAAAGCCAATTAATCTTACATTTGCTTAACCATTTATCATACCACAAAACTTTTTTGCAAGAGATATAATATAGACAGTTCTATCTATAAAACACAAGGAACGCTTGTCGGTACATCTAAAGTTCCCGATCCTGAAAGAAATACAAAAATTTGCGCGGGCGTTTGGGTTGGGAGTGTTGCTGTGGAACTGTGCAAACGGTCAGCGCGTCCTTATTCTGTATAGACCTGTCTATTTACGAGAACATTGCTTATACAAGAGAGTTTTGGTTACATTGATTCATAGGAGCACCGAATATGCAGCGCGGAGAACACCGAGGAAAGATTTTAGCTGTGGCGACCGAACTGTTTTACCGAAACGGCATCCATGCCACAGGCATTGATACCATTATTGCTCAATCCGACATCGCGCGCATGACCCTCTACAAGCATTTTCCTTCCAAGGATTCTTTGATTGAGGCTGTCCTTCGCAAGCATGCCGAGGACGCGCGTCAACTCCTGGAAAGCATCGTCAAGCAAACCGAGAAGACCCCGGAAGAACGGTTATGGCTCCTGTTCGAGGCAGTGGATCAGACGGTGCAAACGCCGGAGTTTTTCGGCTGTCCCTTCATCAATGCAACGGCAGAATATTCCGATCTTCGCCATCCCTTTCACCGCCTAGCCGTCGAGTACAAGCAGATGTACCGCGACCATATCCGCCAGATCGTCGAGCAGCTTAACATTGCTGACCCCGCTGCATTAACTTCGCAGCTTTTTTTGCTGATTGAAGGTACGCTCGTAGCCACACAAGTGGACGCGCAACAGCGCACGTCCGAAGAGGCTCTGGCGGCGGCACATATTTTAGTGGATTTTCATCGCAGAAAATGAAATACCGCCTATGAAGCACTTTTGCATTTACGCGCCCGAACGGAACGCGCCGTTCGGGGGCCTGTCCGCCCCATGCGCTTATCCCGAACTCACATTATTTTACGGTTTGCGGCGCGATTGCTGCTGCTATTAATACAGGGCGGATGGTAGAAAAACCCCTGCCGGTTCGTTATACAGGCCGAGGCTCATCAACGTTGCGGTCTGGCTGATACGCAGGCCATGGTTCAAACACCAACGGAACAGGTCGGCGTTGCGCATCGGAACATAGAAGCCAAACTCAGCAGACGCTGGAGCCGCCCCGATAAGCGCCTTTAAGTCCTCATTGTTCTCGCCAACAGCGTGGCCGAAGAAGCCAACTTCGCTGGCGTAGCCCGATACGCGTCCATCACACTCGACAAGCATTGCCGTGCCCTGCCCGACAGCTCCGTTTAGTTCGCCCGCCCGGTCATGACCATGAATGCGATAGCAGAGTTGATTACACGCAGCAAGGTCGGCCTCAGTCGCCGGACGAACGGTGCGGCCGGGTATCGTCAAGCCGAGCAGCTGTCCTTTAAGGTCCGCCAGTGACTCGCGCACGTCGAAGCCGAGTTTTGTATACAGCGCAAGCGAGCAGCTGTTATGCGCGGCCTGAACGAGCCGCACACCGGCGCACCGTTTTTCGTGTGCCCGCTGTAAAATATGTTCCATTAGACGGCGACCAACCGACCTGTTTTGCGCGGCGGGGTCTACCGTAGTGGGTCCGACCCCGGCGATAGTATCGCCTTCCCACAAACAGTTGCTGCCGATGACGCGCCCATCAGATGCCTCAGCGACGACCGAATAAACCGCCGGGTGCGCCAACAGTTCGGTCAACATATCCGCCCCAAACTCCGCAGAAGGAAGGTCTGGTACGAAGCCGTGCTGTTCCGCAACAACACGTAACCCTTCATACAAAATGGTACCACAGGGGAGTGCGTCGTCGGGCCGTCCCGCACGCAGTATCACCGAGGATGTTTGTTCAAATACTTTGTCCATCATGAAAAACCTTTCAAGTGTTCCGTTCGCAACAAGAGCGCGAACGGGGAGTTAGATAACGAGCGCGACTACGTATACGTAGTCGCTGAGATGGGCGAAAATGGGCGACGGCTTTGCTTGCGACCGTGCCGATGCGAACCTTACCCGGTGCGGGCTTGTGGAAGGCTTTCGCGGAGTTAAGGGCCAAACGCCAAAACAAGAGCGACCAACCCATAGCGTAAAATACCCAAGCCGATGCGCTCCATCGTTTGCCCCGCGATCGTGCGGGACGTGGTTGCCGCAACCCCTGATGATCCGGGCGTGTTTGCCGATGATACCATTGTGTTCCTCCATATAGTATAGACCGTTCTATCTACATAACACAAGGAACGCTTGTCAGTACATCTAAAGTCAGCTTTATCGCAAAGTTTTTTAGAACCCCAGCTACACGGTCATTCCACCGAAATACTCAGACACCAAAAAATAACCGATGAATTCAGTGTTTCTAGCACTCCCATAAGTTTTGACAAAGCGAAAGTCACGAAAACGAACGCTGTTTCCCCTTAATTTACGATGGCTGAAACCCCCATGATTACGTTAGTTTCTGAAAGTTCCCGATCCTGAAAGAAATACAAAAATTTGCGCGGGCGTTTGGGTTGGGAGTGTTGCTGTGGAACTGTGCAAACGGTCAGCGCGTCCTTATTCTGTATAGACCTGTCTATTTACGAGAACATTTTGCTTGCTGTGCCTGCGATCGCATCCCACCACGTAAGTAACCACAGTCGTATGGCATTTGTGTCTACAATTCTTGCCCTGTTTTTGTGCATTTGCACAATTGCAATGACCAACAGGAAAAACTTCTTTGGTCAAATGCCCAATGAACTGGAGTTCGCGACAGAGTAATGTTAAAATAGGCGTCCAGGAGGTGAATGCGTGTCCCACACAAATCGACTCAGCAAGCATCTACCCATCGCTCGTATAGCTATCGTGCGATCGCTTCCCGGATTGGGCGATTTACTGTGTGCTGTCCCTGCCATGAGAGCATTACGAGCAGCTTTTCCACAAAGCCACATTACCCTGATTGGTCTTGCATGGGCAAAAACTTTCGTCAAGCGCTTCAGTCATTACGTTGATGAGTTCTTAGAATTTCCCGGCTATCCAGGGATTCCTGAAATTGCTCCACCCGTCCACGAAATACCACAATTCTTGGCTAGCGTACACCAACAACGCTTTGACTTGGCATTGCAAATGCATGGTAGCGGTATCATCAGCAATACTTTCACCGTCTTACTTGGTGCGCGTGTCAACGCTGGTTTTTATCTGCCTGGTCAATACTGTCCAGATGCAGATTATTTCCTACCATATCCAGATCACGAACCAGAAGTATGGCGTCACCTGCGGTTGATGGACTACTTGGGAATACCACTTCAAGGAGATGCGCTGGAATTTCCTTTGGGTCAAGAGGATTTTTCTGCTTTGCACAAAGTCGAGGAAGTCCAAGCTCTCCAGAAAGGAAAGTATGTCTGCATTCACCCTGGTGCAAGTGTGCCAGAAAGACGTTGGTCTGTGGAAAAATTTGCGGCTGTCGCTGATGCAATTGCTGATCGTGGTTTCCAGGTTGTGCTGACTGGCACAGCACCAGAAGCAAATCTAACGCAGTCAATTGCCCAGATGATGCAAGCATTGCCGATTAATTTGGCGGGTAAGACCAGCTTGGGTGCATTGGCAGCGCTTTTGAGTAACGCAGAATTGCTGATATGTAACGATACTGGTGTATCGCATTTAGCAGCAGGTTTGGGAGTTAAGAGTGTTGTGATTTTTACGAACTCTGACCCGCATCGTTGGGCACCGTTAGACCGCGATCGCCATCGCATCTTGTACAACAACAAGAAGGAACAAAATCCGTCTTCTGTGTTCAATTTTCACTCTTCTATCTTTACCATATCCCCAGAAATGGTTATGGATCAGGTGGATGACCTGCTGTCTAAGGAGGTAGCGAATGTTACCTGAATTGCAGAACCTGCGAAGAGCTCTGGTGATGCAAGTAGGTAGTCGCCAAGACTTAATGCTAACCATTCCTGCACTCCAAAAGTTGCGCGAGCTGCTAGGAGATGCCACCATCACATTGATGGTTTGTCCGTGTAATAGCGAAATAAGTATAGAACTGCCTTGGGTAGATGAAGTATTTGTCTATGAGGGTGGTGAGAGAAAGTTTGTAGATGCTGAACGCGAATTGGCGTTGATTTCCAAGCTTCGCCAAGGCGCTTTTGATGCAGCTGTCATTTTCACCAATCCTGGAGAGTCGCCTTACCCCTTAGCATATATCTGCTATTTGGCAGGAATTCCCATACGTATCGGTCAATCGCAAGAGTTCGGCGGCGGCGTTCTTTCGGAATGGGTAAAGTTACCACCAAAAGATTCTCACCCAGTAGACAAATACCTTTTCTTATTGACGCACTCCTCGGCATAAATGCACTCCTGATTCTTAAAGGTTGCTACTGCGAAAGCTAAAGCTTTACTCCGTAGCAATTCAACTTCGCTGTTTCTTTGACTCTTAACTAGGCTTCGTCTGGTGACGAACGCCCCCGCTACTACCGTCTCCGCAAGCATTTTACTTTTACATCCAGGAAGCGTCCCTCCCCAGATGGATCTGAATTTTATGGGTTTGTTTCTCTGCAATTTCTAATTGCTTCGTATTACAGGTCGCGTCACCATTACATGTTCTAGGGTGATATTTGTCTCGACAAGCCCAAACAAGGTTGAGATACCTTTAATCTGTGGTTCATTGACCACTTGTAATAATATTGTACATCTTAAACATGGGTATGCTTAGGGAAAAAGAGAAACAACAAGTTAAAACGGCGTTGCGTCGGATTTCATCCCCGGATTGAAAGGCAGGGGTTCTCATCCTCCCCAGGGTGCTTTGATAGAGTCATGAGTCATTTGTTGTCCTGCGCAAAAGACTAATGACTAATAACTAATAACTATGAAACCATTACGTATCCTCACCTGGCATATCCACGGTAGCTATCTCCACTACTTAACACAGAGTCACCATCACTTTTATTTGCCTGTCAAACCAGAACGACCGGAAGGATATGGCGGTCGTTTGGGGGGTTTTCCTTGGTCAGATAATGTTCATGATGTTTCTGCAGAGGAAGTCAGAAATCTTAAGTTTGACTGTATTTTATTTCAGTCGCGTAAGAACTATCTTGAAGACCAATACGAGATTCTCTCTGAGTCACAGCGACGGCTACCCCGAGTTTACCTTGAACACGACCCACCACGGGAACACCCAACGGACACACGTCACGTTGTAGATGATTCAGATGTGTTGCTGGTTCATGTGACGCACTTTAACCAACTCATGTGGGATAGTGGTCGCACTCCGACTCGTGTGATTGAACATGGAGTTATGATACCCGATGGTGTTCGCTACACAGGTGAACTAGAACGGGGACTGGTGGTAGTGAATGGTTTGCGATCGCGCGGTCGTCGTTTGGGTGCAGATGTCTTTGAACGAGTCCGCCAAGAAATTCCCCTAGACTTGGTTGGTATGGGTGCAGAAAAACTCGATGGACTAGGCGAGATACCACATCACCAATTACCAGCATTTGCTTCACGCTACCGCTTTTTCTTTAATCCCATCCGCTACACCAGCTTAGGGCTTGCTGTGTGCGAAGCAATGATGGTGGGTTTGCCAATCATTGGACTAGCAACGACAGAAATGGTCACGGTAGTAGAAAACGGAGTTTCTGGCTACGTCGATACCGATATTAACAAGCTCATTGACAAAATGCACCAACTTCTGCACGACCAAACTCACGCACAAAAGTTGAGCCAAGGTGCAATAGCAACAGCGCAAAAACGCTTTAACATCCAAAGATTCTCTCAGGACTGGGACGAAGCATTTCAATCAGTCATTAGTCCTTTGTCTTCTGTTCTTAGCAAATGACAAATAACAAATGACTAAATCAATTGCCTTAATTAGCGAACACGCCTCACCTCTTGGTACCTTTGGGCGTGCAGATAGTGGTGGTCAAAATGTCTATGTAGGACAGATAGCAAAACATCTGGCTATTGCTGGATACACAGTTGATGTTTTTACGCGGCGGGATAGTCACGAATTGCCAGAAATTATCGAATGGATGGATGGCGTTCGGATTGTGAATGTCCCGGCTGGTCCTCCCATGTACGTCCGTAAAGAGGATATGTTGCCGTATATGGAAGAGTTTACGGCATATGTCCTGAATTTTTGTCAAAATCCTTGGTTTTTTCAAAGCAAAGCGCACAAAAAGTACGACTTGATACACGCAAATTTCTGGATGTCAGCATTGGTAGCGGCAGAAATTAAGCAAGTGTTGGGGATTCCTTTTGTTGTTACTTTTCATGCTCTCGGTCGTGTGCGCCGCTTTTGGCAAGGTGAGGCGGATGAATTTCCTGATGAGCGATTTACTATTGAAGACCGCATCGTTGCCGAAGCTGATCATATTATCGCTGAGTGTCCGCAGGACGAGGAAGACTTGCTGCGTCTGTATCATGCCAAAAAAGAGAAAATCACCATTATTCCTTGTGGTTTTGATGCAAGTGAGTTTTGGCAAGTTGATAAAACAACCGCTCGTAAAAAGCTTGGTTTACCGCCTGATGAGCGTCTCATTCTCCAGTTAGGACGTTTGGTACCTCGAAAGGGCGTTGATACAGTCATTCGTGCCTTTGGGCATCTTCTGCAACAGTATCACATCCAGGCAAAGCTGTTGATTGTAGGCGGTGAATCAGAAAAACCAGATCCTAGCCTCACACCAGAAATCGCTCGTTTGCAAACTATTGCAACTGAAGAAGGCGTTGAGTCGCAAGTGACATTTGTCGGACGCCGCAGCCGCGAAATGGTTAAATATTACTACTGTGCTGCTGATGTTTTCCTGACAACGCCTTGGTATGAACCGTTTGGCATCACACCTTTAGAGGCGATGGCTTGTGGAACGCCAGTGATTGGTTCTGATGTTGGTGGTATTAAATATACCGTAAAAGACAGTGAAACTGGCTATCTTGTACCGCCAAATCAGCCAGAGGCGATCGCCGAACGCATTGCCTATCTCTACAAAAATCCTCAAGCACACAAGCGTTTAAGCCACAACGCAATACAACGCGTCAATCACCAGTTTACCTGGGAAAAGGTAACAAGTTCAGTCGCGTCTCTGTATGAAAAAGTCTTGAGTCAAAAGCACAAACCAATTTTTCTTTCCCCCCCTGCTCCCGAAGCTTCCCCTGCTCCCCCTCTCGCCTCTTCCCTCACTTTTGTTGATGACAGTTTTGCAGCAGCAATAGCGGCGATGGAAAAATCCCGACAAACTTTGAAAACAACCATTCTTGAAGCAGCGGAGGTACTCTTGAGTTGCTTTTCCTTGGGTGGTAAGGTGCTTGTGTGTGGCAATGGTGGTAGTGCGGCGGATGCTCAACACTTTGCAGCGGAATTTGTTGGTAAATTACGTTGCTCGAAGCGTGCAGGGCTACCAGTGATTGCACTGACGGCTGATACTACTTTTTTAACTGCTTGGGCGAATGATGTTGGGTACGAGTATGTTTTTTCCCGACAGGTAGAAACATTTGCTCAACCGGGGGATGTATTACTTGGCATTAGTACAAGTGGGCGATCGCGCAATATCATCGAAGCGTTTAAAACTGCTCGTTGCTCCCACATCAATACTATTGCTTTAGTTGGCGGTGACGGTGGGGAATTATTGCCACTAGCAGATTTAGCACTCGTTGTCCCAGCCACAGATACCCAACGTATTCAAGAGGTACATCACCTCGTACTACATCTTTTGTGTGAATTGGTTGAGAAGCAAGTTGGGAAAAAAGAGGAGGGGGAGAGTGGGAGAGTGGGAGAGACAAAGAGTAGCCAATGGAAATCATCACTTCTATCAACTCCGGTAATACCTTAGTGAGGACTTTAGTCCTCTCGTAACAACATAGCAAGGACTAAAGTCCTAACTACAAAAATTAATTTAAAGGAGACAAAACAACTATGGAAGAACTCAAAGGCAAAGTCGTATTAGTCACAGGGGGCGGACGTGGACTGGGAGAAGCTATCAGTCACACGTTGGCAGTGCGGTTATTGGACTCAGCTTTATTGATGATGTTCGCCCTCACGAGCAAAAAATTGAGTTTTGGGATGGTGCAGTTGAGCCGGAGATTGTCAAACCTGACACAGCCGAATGGGAACGCTGGCGTTTGCATAACGCCGCTAATCTTTACCATGTGCAGAAAAGCTTGGGTCTTACCCAGAAAGAGCAACGGAAATACCGTGTAGCTTGGGTGGGCGGTTGTGTCATGTATGATACAGAAAAACTTCGCAGGCTCGGTGGCTACTCGTTCTGGCAGCAGCTTCCCTCGGAACACTGTGGTGAGGATGTTTTGGTGCAGTTGCGGTTGATGGAACTTTACGGGGGTTGTGGGATTATTCCTTCGGGTGTCTATCATCAAGAGTTGCCCACCACGATTGTTGACCGTAGTTCTCCTGCGGATAAATACGTAGAACTAATGTAGAGACGCTTCAAACAGCGCGTCTCTACAACTAACTATTAATTAATATGCGTAAAATTTTGTTTATTGAGCTATTAGGTGGAATTGGCGATGTTTTAATCGCGTTAAGTGCAATTCATGCCTTGGCGGGATCGCACCCAGCCGCTGAACTGACAGTTTTAACTTTCCCGCCAGGAGGTGAACTCCTGAAAAGCGATCCGCTGATTAAGCGGGTTGTCTATGCGGAACCAGGAAAGGCAAAACAATCAGTTGTTGAGTTACTATCTGGTGAAACTTTTGATTTGATTGTCTCTGATACAAATTACGACGATATTGATAAAGTTATTCAAAATAGTGGCGCGTCGCAGGTGGTCACAAATTTGTGGCGACAACCTGCAGCAAATGAATTGGTGGGCGATCGCTTTGTCAAAATCCTACAAGCAGAAGGTTTCATCAGCCCGGATGCGATTAAACTTGCACAACTCCACCTCACCCCTGATGAAGTCAGTAGATCACAAGAGCTATTCAATCATGTCCGCCGTCCTTTGGTGTTCTTATGTCCAGATGCCGGGATGGCAATTAAGCGCTGGTCTGATGTAAATTTTATTACTTTAGGTAAAATATTACAGCAGCGTTGGGATGCGACTGCGATTGTCCCAGTGGGTTCTGATGCCAAGCAGGCAACATACATTGCTGAGAAGATTTGGGGTGCACGGGTTTTGCCCCGTGGGAAGTTGCGGGATTTGGCAGCAGCTTTGGCGTGTGCTGATTTGGTCATTGCCGCTGACACGGGTCCAGCACGGATAGCTGCGGCGTTGAATGTGCCAACTCTTACTTTGTTTGGTCCTTCTTGGCATGGGCGTTATGGTCAACCCTCACCTCATGTCAATTTGCAAGGATACCCCCAGTGTCCTGAGCGCAATATCAATAATTTTACGGTGCAGCGATGTTGGTGCGGTGGGGTGTGTCCGTTGGATAAGGGTTGGCAAAGTTGTATGGAGGGGATTTCGGTTGATGAGGTTTTAAGTGTTGTGGAGGGGTGTTTGAATAAACCCCAGAGGCGCAGAGAACACAGAGGAGAGGAGGTTTTGAGTTAGAAACATGAGGTTAAACTTGCAAACTTCAAAATCCAAAATCCAAAATCCAAGGTTGCATGGGTTGCGTAACATTCTGGTGATGCGGCTGGACAATATTGGTGATGTGATTATGACGAGTCCGGCTTTGCGGGCTATTAAGGAGAATTTGCCGGAGTGCCGTTTGACGTTGATGGCGAGTCCGGGTGGGGCGTTAGCAGCGGAGTTATTACCTTGGGTAGATGCGATTATGCCCTGGCGTGTCCTCTGGCAAGATTTGGGTAAGTTGGATTTTGACCCGGCGCGGGAGTGGGAATTGGTGAGGACGCTGCAAAATGGCAAGTTTGATGCGGCGATTATTTTCACTAGTTTTAGTCAAAGTCCACATCCGGCAGGGTTTTTATGTTATTTGGCTGGTGTTCCGTTACGGGTGGGTGAGTCTAAGGAAGCGGGAAATGGTGTGCTGACGCTAGAAGTACCATCTGCGCCAGATGAGATTCATCAAGTTGAACGAAATTTGAGATTAATTGAGGCTGCTGGGTTTGAAGTTTATGATCGCAGTCTCTGCATTCAGATACCAGAAGCTGCACAACGAGAAGCAGTAATGTTATTAGGGACTAGTAGCGATCGCTTAAGCGCTTACTACAACTATATCTTGCTCAATCCCTGGACAAGTTGCCAATCTCGCAATTATGACTCTCAACGCTTTGCTTTTGCTGCACGTCAACTAGCAGAAATAACACAAATGCCTGTGGTGGTTACTGGTGTGGAAAAAGACCGCTCCAAAAGTCCATCTTTACTTGCTACACTAGGCGACTATGGAATTGACCTCATTGGCAAAACAACTTTGTCTCAACTAGCTGCACTGATTGCCAATGCAAAACTTGTACTTACCAACAACACTTCAACGATGCACATAGCTGATGCTACGCGCACACCCACTGTTGTGATGTTTGCGGGAACCGAACTTGAGTGTCAATGGGAACCACGCAATGGGACTTCCCGCTTACTCCGCCGCCCTACCACCTGTAGCCCTTGCTACGCTTTTACCTGTCCCTATCAGTTGGAATGCTTAGATATCTCTCCAGAGGAAGTGGTAGCCGCAGGGCTGGAATTGATAAACGGTTCGTAGTAAGCGCAAAGAGCGCTTATTACAAATTAATTACCGATGACTAATGACTATTACTATTGCCATTATTGCTGGCACTTACAAACCGGAGCGTTGTGGTGTTGCTCATTACACTGCTTGTCTGCGGGATGCGCTGAAAAAGCATGGCATTCAGTCTGTTGTCCTCACTACCCATGCAGCCGCCACAGAAGTTAATGACAAGAGCGTTAGGGGTGTGGTACAAGATTGGCGATTTGCTGATTTAATGTCTTTGGTACAAGCAGTACATGCCACCAAAGCTGATATTTTGCATATTCAACATGCAGCAGGCACTTACGGTTTTGAACGTGCTATCTTTTTGTTACCACTACTTCTGAAAGCGACAGGTTATCGCCAACCAATTGTCACGACAGTGCATGAATACGGCTGGTGGGAATGGCAACCTAAAGCTATTCCCCCACAACTTATAGAATAGTTGAAGATGTGGGGACAGCAACGCGGCTGGTGGGATAGAGAAGACGGGTTTTTACTGAGTTTGAGCGATGCATTAATTACAACGAATGCGGAGGCAGAAAAAGTTATCCATCAACGGCTACCCCAACTAGTTAAGCGCGTATCGCTTATTCCCATAGCTGCAAATATTGATGTTACGCCTATTGAACGAAACACAGCACAACAGCAATTACGTCAAAGGTGCAACTTTGCTCAAGATACCACTGTCATCGCCTTTTTTGGCTTTCTTCATCCAGTCAAAGGGCTAGAAACGCTTCTACCAGCATTCAAAAAAGTTCTAACAACTCATCCGCAAGCACGGTTGTTGTTGATTGGTGGTGTGGAAAGTCTAGCTTTGCGGGGAGAAGAAGCAAAACGCTACTGGCATAAACTCCACACGCTTGTAGCTGAACTAAACTTAAGCGAAATAGTACATCTTACCGGCTATCTGGATATTGAAACCGCCTCAAAATATCTTTCCGGGTGCGATATCGGAGTCCTACCCTTCAACCACGGAATGACGATGAAAAGCGGTTCACTTTTGACTTTATTAGCTCATGGTTTGCCAGTCATCGCCACCCAACATCCCACACCTCTACCCGATGGACATCCAGTACAGCTCGTTCCTCCTCGCAATATACACGCTTTGGCAGATGCACTTTGCCAACTTCTAAACGACCCTGATAAATGGAACCATTTAAGTAATGTCGGTCGTATTTTTATCGAAAACTATACTTGGTCTAACATAGGGCGATCGCACTTCAGCATCTACCAAAAACTTCTAAAACACCAAGAATGAAGAATAAAGAGTGAAGAGTAAAAATTTTTCTCTCTTCACCCGCGCCTCTTGTAACCATCGCGACTCATTTGTTGCGGATGTCCCTGTACAAGAAGTTGTTGATTATACCCTTGACTTACTTGCTACCACATCTCTGGCAGACAGATGATTTCTACCTCCTGGAAGTTACACCAACGCCTTGGGAAAGATGCAGTACATACCAAATATTTGGTATCAATTGCTTCATGAGGAAAGCACATCACAGGAAAAGGAGATATTTTGATGAATTTAAAGGCAGTTTGGGGGCTGTTCCAAGAGACATTTAACGAATGGAGTAACGATAAAGCGTCGCGGTTAGCCGCAGCATTATCTTATTACACAATTTTTTCCCTCGCTCCATTGCTGATTATTGTGATTGCGGTTGTCGGTGCGGTGTTTGGAGAAGATGCAGCAAGGGGTGAGATTTACCGACAAATAAGAGGTTTAGTCGGTGATGCTGGCGCACAAGTTATCCAGACAGCAATTGAAAGTGCCAGCCAGCCCAAAGCGGGAACTATCGCCTCACTCATCAGTATCGTAGTCCTCATATTTGGTGCAACTGGTTTATTTGCCGAGTTGCAAGATGCCCTGAATACGATTTGGGAAGTCCAGCCGAAACCGGGACGCGCTATGAAAAACATGGTTCGCCAACGCTTTACGTCGTTCGCAATGGTGCTAGCCATTGGTTTTCTATTACTTGTGTCACTTGTGCTTAGCGCGGTGTTGGCAGCAGTGGTTGGTTACTTTAGACATATGGTGCCTGGTGTCGATTTTATCTGGCAAATTGTCAACTTCCTCCTTGGTTTTGCCGTCACCACAGTGCTATTCGGACTCATTTTCAAAGTCCTGCCAGATGTCAAAATTACTTGGAATGATGTTTTAATTGGAGCCGCCATCACCGCACTTTTGTTCTCCATCGGTAGGTATCTTCTGGGGCAGTATCTCGGTAACGGCAGCTTTGGCTCAGCCTACGGCGCTGCAGGCTCAGTCGTCGTTGTCCTAGCCTGGGTTAACTATGCTGCCCAAATTCTCTTTTTCGGTGCTGAGTTTACGCAGGTTTATGCTAGAAGATACGGTTCTCGTATTGTCCCAGATAAAAATGCTGTCCCCCTCACTGAAGAGGCTCGTCTAAATCTAGGGATGAAACCAAAAAATACGACTCCACAAACAAAAACAAGGAAACAATCTGGCAATAAGTCTAACTTCATTAGTCGCCTCTTACGGCGCTTTACCCAAAATAAGCATTTAAAGCGTAAAAGAAGCCCTCGGTAATTTTAAAAACTTCTTTTGCATATGTATTTAGTAGAATTCTTGCAAAAGTCAATGTTTTTGAGATTAAACCACAGATGGACAGAGATGGACACCGATATTTATCTGTGTCCATTTGTTTCTAACTATTAATTAACGTGACTTCGATGTATCCTGATTTGACCCCTCTCCAAACCTCCTCCATCTCTCCTCTTCCCTCCCCTAAGAGGCTACGGTGTACACACAAGTCATCGCATCACTCAAAATTTTCTCGGAACCTCACCCTGCCCTATCGGGCATCCCTCTGGGCGAATTCGGAGAGGGAAAGATTTTAGCGCAGCTAAAAGCGAGGGTGAGGTTTTGAGCGAGATGTATGTACACCGTAGCTCTGGGGATGGGGGGAAAGAGGTCTATCGAACTCACGTTAATTAATCATACTTTTGCAAGAAGTCTATTATGGAGATATGGAGAAAGGATATGTTTAACGCAAACCGCAGCTTGTCTACATATATGTACTTAATAAAATTAAAAATGCAACATTTTTTGTCAAAGAGCACAGGACTTAGGAAGTCTCAGATATCGCACAAACAATTGATATACTGGTGGCAAAAATCGTTTTGTCCCATCATGGTACGTATTGCCACTAGAGTAGTGGTAACGATTTGTCTAACGGCAGGGGTGTTGGGCATCTTGGGAAGCAATGCTCCTGTGAGTCATGCTCAAGCTCTTTTTCCAACTTCTGCTGCAGTCAATACTCAACTGCTAAGCACAACCAGGCACATACAGAACCAACACATAGCATTAAAATCAACAGTACCAGATGTTACTGTGTATCGCAGTCCCGACTGTAGCTGTTGTGGTGGGTGGATTAACCACTTAAAGGCACAGGGTTTTGGAATTAAAGACTTTCCCACACCTGACATTGAAGCAGTAAAACAAAAGTACAACGTGCCAGATAACTTAGCATCTTGCCACACAGCAATTGTTAATGGATATGTTATTGAAGGACACGTACCAGCACAAGACATCAAACGTCTGCTTCAAGAAAAGCCAAATTCGCTTGGCTTATCTGTTCCCCAAATGCCTGTAGGCACTCCTGGAATGGAGATGGGGAATCAAAAAGACCCATTTAGTGTGTTTTCCTTTGATAACAAGAGCAGAGTTGCGGTGTTTAATAAGTATTCATAGCAATTGACTTTTGCAAAAAGTCTATTTTTTGCTCTCTTGCAACAGATGCTGTTCGATAAGTTTAAGAACCGCTGCTTCTTCTGGACGCAGAGAGTCTGATGAAGCTGTTTTTTGATTCGATGCTTCCATAAACTCAAATAATGAGTCATCCATATAGGCATCGAGAACCGCAGGATGGACATAATATTTACGGCAAGTCGCTGGACGATTGCCAAGGTGTTCGGCTACGTTTTTGATAGCCTGAGTTACATTTTTCTTTGCTTGTGTTTGCGATTCAAATCGCCCCATTTCACATAATTCTTGTGCTGCCAAAACAGTACCACCCCAGGTACGAAAATCTTTAGCAGTAAAGTCTAAACCAGTCATCTCACGCAGATAATCGTTGACATCGTCAGAACCGATAGGTTGACGGTGTCCTTCTTCGTCTAGATACTGAAATAATTCTTGTCCAGGGATATCTTGACAGCGTTTGACAATTTTTGCCAAACGGCGATCGCTCAATTCAATGTCATGATCCACGCCACTTTTTCCCCGGAATTTAAACCGAATTTTGGCACCGGATACATCAACGTGGCGTTAGCGAAGCTCCTCCGAAGGAGGCTCGCGCATTGTTGTTAAACCAAAAGATTTATTCGTTTGGGCATACTCTTCATTCCCCACACGAATTTTCGTAATTTCCAAGAGTTTCACCACAGTCGCCAGCACTTTTTGTTTTGGTATACCTGTAAGCGCCATATCCTCTTCAACTCGCTTGCGGATATCTGGCAGTGCTTCCCCAAACGCTATCATTCGGTTAAACTTCGTTTGAGAGCGTACCTGTCGCCAATGCTGATGATAACGGTACTGCTTGCGTCCTTTAGCATCGCGTCCCGTTGCTTGTAAATGCCCATGTGGTAGTGGACAAATCCAGACTTCAGTCCAAGCTGGCGGAATAACAAGAGACTTAAAGCGGTTCAATTCCTCCTGATCACAGATTTCTTTGCCGTCTGCGTCAATGTAGCAAAATTCCTCATCAACACGCTGACGCTGAATTCCTGGAATGGTATCGCTTATGTAGCGCAATCCCACTATCTTTGCTGATTTAACAGGATCGATCTGGAGTGCAGCTTCAACTTCCTTTTTGATTAATTCCTTTTGAAGCGTTTGCATAGGTAAGGAAAGACAAGTTTTGAAGAAAACATCTCATACCATTTTGGAACGGCGATTTTGAATTTTAGATTTTCAAATAGCTTACTACTAGCCATTATTAAGCCATATGGTATTACAATTTACCTTAGCGAATGACAACTCCATTGCAATCTACACAAAAGCATACTCATCAAGATACAAACGAGATATAGCAATCCTAAATCATAAGCCCTGAACAAGATCCCCGACTTCTTCAAGAAGTCGGGGATCTGAATAATAAGAAAAACTCTTCAAAAAAAGCCTCTAGAGAAAACTAGAGGCTTTAGTAGTAATTGAGAAGAGAAATGCTGGAGAAGCATTGCTGTTTTATTCTGCCTTATGGCTAGCGAAGTACCCACATCCAGAAGGAAGAGAAAGAATAATGTGTCTTTTGAGACTTTTAAATTATGAAATCACACCCAAAAGGTACAAACTTGAAAGATGTAATAGTATACACATCAAGCAAGTCACTTTTATATTGAAAAGCAAACTTTTGCCAAAAGTCTGGTAAATAGTCTTTATGACTTCCCGCTATTCTCTGTACAATATGACGGTTGTACTGTGTGGCGGACTGTGATTGAGCGTTATACCTTGCCCGAAATGGGCAATCTGTGGACGGAAGCCTATAAGTTAAAAACCTGGCTGCAAGTAGAAATCGCTGTTTGTGAGGCGCAGGCTGAGTTGGGTTACATTCCAACTGAGGCGGTTGAGGAGATTAAGGCAAAGGCGAATTTTGACCCAAAGCGGGTGCTGGAAATTGAAGCTGAAGTCCGCCACGATGTAATTGCCTTCTTGACAAATGTTAATGAATATGTAGGGGATGCAGGACGTTACATTCACCTGGGATTAACCAGTTCCGATGTGTTGGATACAGCTTTGGCGCTGCAACTGGTAGCCAGTCTGGATGTGTTGTTGCAACGCCTAGAAGATTTGATTTCGGTAATTCGTCAAAAGGCAAAGGAACATCGCACTACCGTGATGATAGGACGTTCCCACGGCATTCACGCTGAACCGATCACCTTTGGTTTTAAGCTTGCTGGGTGGTTGGCAGAAGTGTTGCGCCACCAAGAACGTTTGAAAATTCTACGTGAAACGATCGCAGTCGGGAAAATTTCTGGTGCAGTGGGAACATATGCCAATATTGAACCTCGCGTAGAGGCGATCGCCTGCCAAAAACTCGGACTCAAACCTGATGCAGCATCGACACAAGTCATATCGCGCGATCGCCATGCCGACTACGTCCAGCAATTAGCCTTACTCACCGCATCAATTGAACGCTTTGCCGTCGAAATCCGCAACCTACAAAGAACAGACGTTCTGGAAGTTGAAGAATTCTTCTCCAAAGGGCAAAAAGGCTCCTCAGCAATGCCTCACAAACGCAACCCCATCCGTTCGGAACGGTTAACGGGAATGGCGCGAATTATCCGTTCTCATGCGGTTGCTGCTTTGGAGAATGTCGCGCTGTGGCATGAAAGGGATATTTCCCACAGTTCTGTAGAACGAGTCATTTTGCCGGATGCTTGCATTTTGACGCATTTTATGCTTAAAGAAATAACCGAGTTAGTGAAAAACCTGTTGGTTTATCCGGAGAACATGGAACGCAATATGAATTTATATGGCGGTGTTGTGTTCAGCCAGAAAGTGCTACTAGCATTGGTAGACAAGGGAATGAACCGCGAGGAAGCTTATGCGATCGTGCAAGAAAACGCTCACACTGCTTGGAACAAGCCAGACGGCAATTTCCACGACTTGATTGTCAAAGATTCTCGCGTTACCCAAAAGTTATCGCCAGCAGAAATTGAGACGTGTTTTGATCCACAGCAACATCTGCGACACTTAGAGCAGGTATACCAACGACTGGGAATTTAGTTTTGTAGTGAGCGCTTAAGCGCTTGCCTCGTTCCCAGGTTCCACCTGGGAATGCACTCCTTGAGGCTCTGCCTCGACTGTTAAATTTCCTGAAAGATTTTATAGTTACCACAAACAACTTCTACGAAGATATCTCCCTCTAAACGGAAATAAATAAGTCATGAATCTGCCTCAATGCTTCCATTTGGATTCTTAAATGGGTAAGACAAGCCTGATAAAATTTGACTCCCACCTTCCTCAATATTTCTGAGTTCGACTTCCCCTACCCAAAAGCAAAAATTTTCATCATCTGTATTTAGAGGTTGGGAAAATACAAGGTGAACGATTCGATAAAGTTCAATCTTTGCATCACCAGATTCGGGACCAAAGGTAAAGTCAAGACGCAATCCCAAATTTTGAGGAAGTAAGGAAATTCCAACTAGATCAGGGCTTTTTAAATCTTCCAGAAAGGTTGTTATGTTTTGGGCAATGCTTGTAGTTATGGAATCACAATTTTTCCGGTACTGTGTGTATTGGCTCCAGGAACAAATTGTATTTGGCTACCAAATTGATCGTACTTGCGATTAGTTATGATTCCCACGTTGACTGCACCCCACCCCTCAATCCCCTCACCGCAAGCGAGGAGGGGAGGTGAAGTGCAGCTTTGGCGGGGTGGGGTTCTTCAGGAATGATAAGTAATCAACCGAACTATGGTTTTACTGTTTAGCGCACCCAGCAGGAGTAGATCCCAAACTATTCCTACCTGAGGTATGAGAGATCAGCGTAACGTTCCCTTTGCCGTCGAACACCCAACCAGTAGCGGGGACAATCTCCACGGTTTCAGCTTTAGACGGTGGTTTCGCAGCAGGTTTCTCTGAGCGCTGCTGTTGCGATGCGATCGCTGATAGACGAGTATCTAACCATACCACATCAGTACTGAGGGGTTCGTAAGGATTGGGAGGTAAACCGCCGCGTCCGGTGATAGTAAATTTGTTTTTTTCTATGTCAGAATCTGTGGTAGCAACGGCAGCACAGCTAGTGTCTGCTATTAGCTCTGATGTATCTGCTAAGACTGTAGGTAGTTCGACTAATCCCAAGCTTTGGTCAGTATCGGGTGTGTTAAGACTGACTTGACCGCTCAAAGTAGGATTTTGTTGCGAAATCGCTGTGATATCATTTGTTGGTAAGTTATTTGGGTTTAAATCATTAGGGTTTAACCGCTCAAGCTCTTGCCTACTGAGTGGTGCGATGTTAAAAATACCAGCAGCCCGAATTGTAACGTTTCCTCCCTGACCGCTAAACGCATTGGCGGTGATGTCGCTATTTTCACCAGGGGCAGCAACGATAAAGCCACGGGGGGCATCAATGGTGATGTTACCGCCGTCGCCGCCAGCACCAGCCGTACCTGCAGTGGCGGAGATTTGACTGCCACGACGCAGCAATAACACTTCTCCCAAATTTAAATTAATATTACCGCCTTGGCTAGTAGTAGTTTGAGCAGAAATCGAGGCTTTATTGTCAAGAGTTAGATTACCTGCTTGTAGTCTGATATCGCCTGCATTTCCTGTACCATCGCTATTGACTGATATTTTTGCCCTATCTCTAATTGTGACTCGACGGGCAGGGTTAATGAAGATGCTACCGCCTTGCCCTGTGGAACCAGGAGTAGTGCTTGCAAATAGCCCACTCGTACCTTCACCTTCGACAAACACGAGATCACTTACCCTATCGGTTGAACCAGAAGATTTCTGTTGTTGTTCAATCAAAGCTAGTCTAGCTGTGAAGTTCGGGTCACTTCCAGCGAGGGTGATACTATCTCTAATATTTAGTCTGATAGTTCCAGCTTGACCACTGCTGCGAGTACTTGTTAGGACTTGCCCACCGTTAACTGCTTCAAAGTTATTGGCGTTAATAGTGATGTCACCCGCGTCACCATCATTTGAGGTAGCCGCCACCACAAGAGCACCATCTGCAACGCGGAAGTTATCTGTACTGACATTGATGCTACCCGCATCACCCGATGCACCTCTTTCCGTCAAAGCTATCAGTCCGCTCGAAAATCCTGTAGAACTAATACCTGAAAGGGTAACAGAATCGGAGGCGTTTATACGAATTTCTCCCCCTCTACCTCTGCCACCAGGAAGATTACCAAATTCTCGGAAAACCGCAGCACCAATTTGAGAACCATCGGTTAGTGTGAGGGTACGGGTGTTGATATCGATATTACCACTGTTGCCTACGCCGCCTGGTAGTACGCTGCTGGTAATAGAACTAGAGTTTGATAACGAAATTAAGTCAGATGCTTGGACAAAGATGTTACCTGCATCTCCCTTGCCCAAAGTCACGGCAGAGAGGTTGGCATTATTAATTATCGAAAGTGAGTTGGCTGCCAACCTGATATTACCACCCTTACCCACGCCTAGCGATTCTACTGTGCTGAAGACACCACTAAAGCGACCATTGCTGCCTGTACCGTTGAAGGTAATGGCATCGCGGGCGTTAATATTGATATTGCCTGCGTTTCCCTGACCAAAGGTGCTAGCAGCGAGTTGAGCGCCATTGGTTAAAGATAGCGAGCCAGTTGTGACTTGGATATCGCCTGCCTTGCCTACGCCACCAGATTCTACTGTGCTGTAGGCCCCAGTGGGGTTTTGATTGCTGCCAGTGCCATCAAACTTAACAGTATCGCGGGCATCGATGGTGATATTGCCGCCATTTCCCCGCCCTGAGGTGCTGGAATTGAGTTGAGCGCCATTGCTTAGTGTAAGTGACCCAGTTTTTATCCCGATGTCTCCCCCCTTACCAGCTACTCCTCCAGATAATACTGAGCTGACGAGACCACTTGAGTATCCATTACTACCTACGCCATCAAAATTAACGGCTTCACGGGCATTAATAGTGATATTGCCTGCATTCCCACGCGCAGAGGTAAATAGTTGACCGCCATTAGTTAATGACAGGGTTCCGGTGGTCACTAGGATATCTCCGCCATTACCTTGAGAACCTAAAGTATTTGCACCGCTTTGAAGTCCATTACTACCTACGCCGTCAAAGGCAACTGTATCGCGGGTATCGATAGTGATGCTGCCTGCATTACCTTGCCCGAAGCTATTAGCATTGAGTTGACCACCATTTTTTAACAGCAGCGCCCTAGCATTCACGCTGATATCTCCACCATTACCTACACCATTACTTCCCAGCGTAGTGCTTGCACCGCTGCCAAGAAGTCTATCGTTTCCTACGCCGTCAAAGGTCACAGTGTCACGGGCATTAATGGTGATATTACCTGCATTCCCCCGCCCATTTGTGCTGGTAGATAGTGCTGCGCCATTGGTAACAGAAAGGGAACCTGTTGTCACCCGGATGTCTCCTCCCTTACCGACACCACTTAGCAAACCGCTTTGAATACCACTAATTCCATCGCCCACTATGCCATCTAAATTAACTGTATCGCGGGCATCAACAGTAATATTGCCTGCGTCACCTTGCCCCAAAACGTCGGTATTCAGTTGAGCACCATTAGTTAATGAGAGTGAGCCAGTTGTCACCCGGATATCTCCTCCCTTACCGACAGCTTGTGTACTCACAGTGCTTGAGGCATAACTATTACCGTCAAAGGTAATCGTATCGCTCGCATCAATCGTGATATTTCCGGCGTCGCCTTTTCCTAAGGTGCTGCTACTGAAAAATGCTCCATTGTTCAATGATAGAGTACCCGTTGTTACCTGGATGTCTCCGGCTTTGCCCTCGCCCCCTTGTCGTACACTAGTGTTTGCACGGCTAAATATTTGCTCTCCCTTGCCGTCAAAAGAAATGCGATTGCGGGCATTAAGAATAATGTTGCCTCCATTCCCTTTTCCCGAAACCGTGCTAGACAGTTCAGCTCCGTTTTGTACTGTCAGGGAAAGAGCGTTAATGTTGATAGTACCGCCATTGCCTTGTGCCCCTGTATCCACATCGCTGTAAATGCCGCTATTATTGTTTAGGAAAACAGAATCAGAAGCTTGAATAAATATACTACCTGCATTCCCTTGCCCATAGGTGCTGACATCCACATAAGCGCCATTAGCTAACGAAACTGACCCTGCCTGTATATTGAGACTACCTCCCTTACCTACGGCTTGTGATCGCACATTGCTCACGATGGTGCTGGCTGACCCGTTTTGATCCAGTCCAGCCAAAGTCAGGGCATCGCGAACATTAAGATTTATGTTGCCACCATCCCCTTGCCCAAAGTTGCTAGTATTTAGGGTACTGCCATTGATAAGCGCAAGTGACCCAGTGGTGATATTGATGTTGCCACCTTTACCAAAAGATGTTTCCTGGGGAACATTGGCAATAAAGCTGCCATCAGTTAAAGTCGTTGCCCCTGTTGCATTAATATCAATATCTCCCGCCTTGCTTAGGGGCGTACCCAATCCTGTGTCTATCCCCGCCCGTAATTTACTTTCTCCTGCCAAACTCAAGTTTTGAGCATTGATGGCGATACTTCCGCCATCTGCACCACGGACATTAATCTCAGCTGCATTACTTAAGGATATATCGGCGCGGGGGATTTCGTTAGGAACACTGAAACTGAGAGTATTGTCCGCCACATTTAGTCCCACGACTCCCGGTGCCGCTAATCCTGCCAAATCAATGCGACCTCCATAAGCCCTCAGTGCGCCACCTTCAAGGTTAATGTTTCCACCCCCCAGCAGCAAACTCTTGCCGTCTGGTACTCTCAAACCCGTGACTTCAACGCCTGCTGGATTTGTTCCTGCGGCGGCTTGAGAACGGTTGATGATGGCAGTCGGGAGTTGATTGAACAGCAACGCTGAAGGGTTTATTGTCAGCAGTGGAGTGGGTGCATTCGGATTATCAGCGCTAAAAAAACCTATATCGCCAAATTGGATCGCATTTGCCGTTGTTGCCACAAATGAACCGCCAACATTCAGACTGGCATTTGGACCAAAAACAATGCCGTTCGGATTAATCAAAAACAGGTTAGCCGTCCCTAAGGTGCGGATCAACCCATCAATATTAGAAACTGACCCACCTGTTACTCGGCTAATGATGTTTTGAATGCTAAGCGCATTATTGAAAAAAGCTCCGCTACCAGTAGGAACAGAGAAATCTTTGAAACTGTGGAACAGATTACCGCCAGCTTGTGTTCCGCCTGTGATGTTGAAGATGCTGCCATTGATGTTGACGATGGAATTATTGGGTAAAGTCCCATCTGGTGTGATTTGAGCAACGCAATGTGTTTCTTGAGAGTTGAAAGTATTTCCAAGTGCGATCGCAACCCCTAGTAAGCAGCCCCAGCAACCGATCCCAGACATCACGCCCCCACCTTTTTACAGCGTTTACCTTATTACTCAGTAAACCACAATTAGTGGTACTTAGTGTCATGCTAATAAGCGAGTAATCCAGAACTATTGGTACTCTCTTCAACTGCACCCAAAGCCAAAAGTGTCGCCCGCTGCGCCTCACTTAAACCAACGACTCCCGTAATATTCATTCCTTGCGTAAGGACTTACGCGAAGCGTGCCCGTAAGGACTCAGAGACTCAGCGTGGCACGAATGTGCCATAGATTCTACACGTGTAGAGACGTTGCATCCTTTGAGTTCTACATTGCCATCTTGATAATGGTTTTGGTCTTATCACCAACTGTATTGGCTTTTAATCCCCTTGCCGGGAAAAGGTAACCTACGGCTCCAAAATATCAGGTTTGAGCATCAGATTTTCTGTTTCCGTTTCGTGAAATTCAAAGGTTGGTAACAACGCGTGGTGATTTGGTAACAGTAAGTAGCCATCATGAACTCCGTACACCAGGACAGATAAAAATTATTTTTTCTTCTGCGTTCTGCGTTCCTAGCTGCGGAGTTCTATTTTCAAAGTCAGTTTGGTTTGACTCACTTCCCGCTATAAGATTAATTATTTACTTAGAGGACAGAAGTGATAAGATACGGGTAATTTTAGATTGCAAAGGCAGTCTAACAATGTAAAGAAAATACTTGGTATAAATAAAGTTTTTGTAAAGTTTGTTAACTGCAGTTTTCTCAAGCAAATTTAGAGTGTTACGATGTTGACGTTGAAATCAATTAAACAAAGTAAAACTGTAAGTCATGCAGTTTCTACTGTCAATCAAATAGATAGCCGATAGATAGCTGAAGTAAAAACTACGATTTATCAATCTCCAACATTTATCCGGATGAGAGGTTTGATGAATTCTACCAAGAGTTTTTCCGTAAGTTAATCTACCAGAAAATACTTTATCAAAGTAAAAATGATTGGGGTGCGGCTCTATTGAAAAGACGGTTAAATACGGTTAAATAACAAAAAGCAAAAACTCAAAAAGCAAAAGCTCAAATGGTTGTCAAATAAGAATTAAAGAGTAAATTATCAGGGTAAAGCGACAGCCAGAAAAAATGACACCCGTCAGACTACAACCAGGACATCTTGTAATAAGTATCTACCGCTTCACACAATTATTACAAAACACACATTTTTCGCACAAGCACGGCAACAATTCGAGCAAATAATTAACTGGTTGAGTTCGCATAGTGCGTGCGGTCTAGAACATGGGCAATGGGATAAAATGCTGCAAATCAAGCGAAGTGACGACAAAAAAGAAGGTAATTGCTTTGGTAGCGACAGTGCAACTTTGGTTGTTTGAACCCTTTCCTGTCTTCCGAAAAGAGCCGTACCCAAATAATTGACTTTTGTACTAAGTTGCACTAAAAGATAGTACTTCCCTCACCCCACCTGTCGGCACCACTGTCCCGAATTGGGAGAGGGCAGGAATGACTACATCACCAACGCAACTTGGTATGAGTTCATAACATATCAACATCTGCAAGGAGAATAATTGGAAACAATCTGCTGCAAACAGTTTTGTTTTCTACACGTTTGTGCATATGACAATGGAATCTTTACCAAAATTGGAAGAAGTAGATGTTCAGAAATATCTACAGGTTTTGCAACGACGTTGGCTATCTGTAGTAGGAATTTTTGGAATAGCTGTCGGCTTTGGCTCCTTATATGCGTTTTCCCTGAAACCCTCATACAAGGCAGAAGGAAGTTTGATGATTAAAACGAATCGCACTTCCTCACTCACAGGGTTAACCCAAGACATAGGACGGCTGGAAGCGTTGAATCAAAATGAAAATCCTTTGGAAACTCAGGTAAAAGTAGTTGCATCAAATCCAGTGTTTGAAGAGACTATAGAGTCACTCGAACTTACAGATAATAAAGGAAAACCTCTGTCGATTCGCGACTTTGGAGCCAAAGTAAAGGTCGAAGGTATCAAAGGGAGCGATGTCATTCAAATTTCTTATGCAGATAATAATCCTGAACTGGCTAGTAAAGTTGTCAATACAGTTATCGATAAATATATCGAGCTGAATGTGCGGGCGAATCAGAATGAAGCGCTGACAGCCAGACAGTTTATTGAGATGCAACTACCCAAAGCAGAAGGAAGTGTTAGGAGAGCCGAATCAGAACTGCGGCAATTTAAAGAAAAAAATAAAATTATTGTATTAGACCAAGAAGCAAATGCTGCAGTTGATACAATATCCAAGTTAAACAACCAAATTTCCCAAGCTCAAGCTCAACTGGATGATGTCAAAGGACGTTTAGAACAGTTACGCAGGGAAGCTCAGATAAATTCACAGCAAGGTGTCGTTGCATCTGAATTAAGTCAAGCACCAGGAGTTCAGAAAGTACTTGCTCAACTTCAGGAAGCAGAAAGCCAACTAGCACTAGAGCGCACCCGTTTTCAAGCTGGACACCCTACAGTTACTAATTTAGAAGAAAAAGTTACTGCGCTTAAAAATTTGCTACAAGAGCGCACAGAACAAGTCGCGGGTGAAGCACAGGTTACACAAGGAAGTTTGCAGGTAGGACAACTACGACAAGGCTTAATTGCAGATATTACCCGTGCTGAGGCGCAACGTGTCGGTATAGAGAGACAAATTGTCACACTCACCCAACAGGCGGAAGCTTACAGACAAAGAGCAAATTATCTGCCACGCCTAGAACAGTTTCAACGAGAGCTAGAACGTAAGCTGCAAGCGGCTCAAAAGACTTACGAAACACTCTTAACAAAACTCCAAGAGATTTCTGTTGCAGAAAACCAAAAGATTCCTAATGCTCGTGTCATCTCCTATGCCTTAGTACCAGACAAACCAGCAGGTCCCCGCAAAGCTTTGTTTATTATTGGTGGAGGAGCTTTTGGTCTTTTCGCAGGTGTGATTGCTGCCTTTAGCTTAGACTTGATGGATCGTTCGGTCAAGACAGTCAGAGAAGCTAAAGAAGTGATGAGATACACCATTTTGGGAATCATTCCGGAGTTAAGTAGGAATGGGAAAAATCATTTTTCTACTAACGGATTAAGTAAGTCTCTTCCTAAAATTATTGGTAGAGATATTCCTCAATTCCCATTTGGTGACGCATACCAAATACTGCAAGCGAACTTGAAGTTTCTCTGTTCTGATAAACCGCTGAAAAGCATTGTTGTCTCTAGTTCTGTTGCTAAAGAAGGAAAGTCTGAAGTCGCTGCAAATTTAGCTGTAGCTATGGCTCAGATTGGGCGTCGGGTATTATTAGTAGATGCAGATATGCGTCATCCCATACAGCATCATATCTGGGAATTAACCAATGCTGTAGGACTCAGTAATATTATAGTTGACCAAGTATCTTTAAAGGCAGCAGTTCAAGAAGTGATTCCTAACCTAGATGTTCTTTCATCTGGAGTTTTGCCACCAAATCCCATGGCATTACTAGATTCACAACGTATGGCAACATTGGTTAATAACTTTGCCAAAGAGTATGATTTTGTGATATTTGACACTCCTGCTCTTTCGGGAACGGCAGATGCTGCTCTTTTAAGCAATCTCACAGACGGTATCTTGTTAGTGGTTCGTCCTGGAGTCGTTAACTTAGACAGTGCAAATGCAGCGAAAGAGTTTTTAACTCAATCAGGTCAGAAGGTTTTAGGAATAGTCATCAATGGTGTGAATGTGAAAACTGAACCTGATAGTTATTTTTATTACACCAAAGATGCGATTGAGTCAGCTATTACCTCTAACAATAATTCTTCAGTGGTGAGAGAATTTGATTCAAGATGATTGAAAGAAGCTTTTAGAACTGCAACTTATTGATTTCCTTGCACTTGTTGTTCCCTGTTCATTTTCTTATATACGAGGCATTTTCTAGCTATGGATACAAAAACAGTGAAAACATCTTGTGTAATCAATAATTACAATTATGCTGAATTTCTTGTGGAGGCAGTGTCTAGCGCTTTAAATCAAACAGTAAAATTTGATGAAATTATTATTGTTGATGATGCCTCTACAGATCACTCGGCGGAAATAGCTAATAAACTCAGCAAAGAAGCCAATATAAAATGTGTTTTGAAACAGAAAAATCAAGGACAATTATCATGTTTTAACGAAGGTTTTTTAGCTGCAAATGGAGATATTATCTTTTTTTTAGATGCAGATGATAAGTATGACGCTCAATACTTAGAAAACGCTCTAAATTTTTATAGCAGACATCGTGAATGTGATTTTCTATTCTGTGCCTATAACAAATTTGGGGCAGTAGAAGGAACATTTCAAAGTGATGCAGTTGATTTAGATTTAGGTTATTCGGTAATTAGAACTTTATGTATTGGTGAATGGATTGGTTCTATAACTTCAACTTTATCGATACGTAGAGAAATACTAAGAAAATTTTTACCGATTCCATATATAGAAGATTGGCGTGTCAGAGCTGATGACTGTCTTGTATGGGGAGCTTCATTGGTAGGAGCTAAAAAGTTTTATATGTCTAAACCTTTAGTTATGTACAGAATACATAACAATAATCACTATCATAACAAGAAATCTTTAGAGATAGACAAAAACTATGAATACAAGAGGTTTTTAAAATGTAATTCATTATTTAATTACATAACTAAAAAAAATGATTTTACTTTACCGTTATCTTTGTCTTTAACATCTTTGAATGAATTCAAAACCATACCTTGTCCAAAGTTTAAAGATTTACTTGTGTATTTGAAAATCATACTTTTATTTGAACAAAACTTTTATTCAAAAATTAAGGGTATAGTTTCCTTGTTCAGCTATTTCCTGAAAAAACTGATGAGTGGGAAATTACAAATAGTGTTACCAATCATTATATAAAAGCCTCTTGAATTCAAACATTTAGTAATTATTTGCATAATCAGGATTCAGAATATTACATGGTTAAAAGAATACCTAATGCTAAGAAAATTGAAAATTCAAAAATTATCACAAATTAAATCTCGTTCTGGGCTGCGTGCAATTATTGCCAATACAGGTTGGTTATTTAGCGATCGCATTCTACGTATGGGCGCAAGCTTAGTTGTAGGAGTATGGGTAGCACGCTACTTAGGAGTCAAGCAGTATGGTTTATTTAACTATGCTTTAGCCTTTGTCAGCTTATTTAGTCCAATTGTCACCTTAGGGCTGGATGATGTCGTAATTCGCCATCTTGTCTCTAAATCATCAAACAAAGAGGAACTTTTAGGAACCACTTTTGGGCTAAAACTCCTAGGTGGAATTGTCTCTGTGTTACTAGCAGTAGGTTGTACGTTTTTCTTGGGTGAGAAAGAACCACTCAAGATATGGCTAGTTGTGATTTTAGCAGTGGCAGGAATTTTTAGAGCTACTGAAACTATAGAAATATGGTTTCAATCACAGGTGAAGTCAAAATACACTGTAGTTGCGAAAAACGTAGCTTATCTGCTAAACACTCTTATCAAAGTAGGACTCATTTTAACAAAAGCACCATTGTTGGCTTTTGCTTGGGTCACATTGGCAGAATTTGCCATGAATGCAATAAGTTTGGTAATGATTTACCAAACCAAAGGATCTTCATTATTGTCCTGGAAATGGAGTTTTTCTGCTGCCAAAACTCTTTTGAAAGAAAGTTTACCTCTGATTTTTTCGGGGTTCGCTATCCTGATTTTTATGAAAATTGACCAGATTATGTTAGGTCAAATGATAGGAGATGGCGAAGTTGGTATTTATTCTGCTGCTGTCCGAATTTCTGAAATTTGGTATTTTATCCCGACAACTATTGTTGCTTCTGTTGCTCCTTCCATTTACGCAGCTAAGGAAACATCAGAAAGTCTTTACTATAAACGGATAAAACAATTACTTTCTTTACTGGCATTGATAGCTATTGCAATTTCTATCCCAATGACATTCCTATCCCAAAAGATAATTATGGTGATGTTTGGAAGTGGATATGCAGAAGCAGGACCAATATTAGCAGTTCATATTTGGACTTCATTGTTTGTGTTTATGGGTGTTGCAACATCAACCTGGTTTATTGCTGAAGGGTTGAACAATGTTTCTTTAGGTAAAACTTTACTAGGAGCAATTTTAAATGTCATTCTTAACTTCTTACTAATTCCCAAATACGCGGGACTTGGCGCAGCGATCGCCACCATAATATCTCAAGCTGTTGCTGCTTTTTTAAGTAATGCCATTGATAAAAGGACACAAAAAATCTTTAAGCTTCAACTTCAGTCAATTATTCCTTTTTCTAGAGATTAGAATATTATGATATTTCTAACGAAATCTTGCTTCTATAAAAACATTTTTATAAGCAGATATTGTTTTTCTAAAAAATGTTCTTTTTTGCCCAACTAATTCTGAAAAAATTAAGATGGAAACACCAGTTACCTTTATTATTTTCAAACGACCCGAAACCACACAGAGAGTTTTTGAAGTTATTCGCCAAGTAAAACCTCCAAAGCTCTTTGTGATAGCAGATGGACCTCGTATTAATCGTGAAGGTGAGGCAGAAAAGTGTGAAGCAACTCGAGCAATTATTGAAAAAGTTGATTGGGATTGTGAAGTTATAAAAAATTATTCTGATATTAACTTAGGGTGTGCAAAACGGGTTTATAGTGGTTTAGATTGGGTCTTCAATCAAACAGAAGAGACTATAATTTTAGAGGATGATTGCATACCTGATGCCTCCTTTTTCCGCTTCTGTGAAGAATTACTGGAAAAATACAGATACGATACCAGAATTTCTACAATTTCTGCACAGAATGTTCAATTTGGGCACAAACGCACAAATTACAGTTACTATTTTTCTCGCTACAGTCATTGCTGGGGTTGGGCAAGTTGGAGACGTGCTTGGCAACATTATGATTTGAGCATCAAACTTTGGAAAGAAGTACAAGCAGAAAATCTTTTAAATGACATTTTGATAGACCGAAAAGCAGTAAATTATTGGCGGCGAATATTTCAGTCTGTTTATGAAAATCCTACAGGTATTACCTGGGATTACCAATGGACATTTACTTGCTGGATGCAGGGCAGCTTAAGCATTATTCCCAATGTCAATTTAGTTTCTAATGTTGGTGTTGGCGCAGACGCAACTCATTTTAATTCCAATGGCAAATTCTCTTTTATCAATGTACCAACCCAAAAAATGGAATTCCCGTTGAAGCATCCACCGTTTATTGTGCGTAATTTAGAGGCAGATACTTTCACGCAGAAAACCGTTTATAAAGCAAGTTTTTTAGATATTTTTAAAGAAACAATCAAGAAAAAAATCAACTACTCAAAATTCAGATAATAGTCATAAAAAATAGTAAGAAAAAAATAAGTTTGAGGTCGAAAAAAATTGAGAATTAAATTATCAGAAAAACTATTAACTATATTGCTCATATTCATTTCTGTAGGAACGTTAGCGATACGCCCTGCGCAAGAGATTTCCATGTCTCCACTGGGAGGGAAGATAGTAGATAATTTGCTCAATCTAATTTCATATCTTATTTTGTTTTATTTCATACTTTTATATTGGAAAAGTTTTCTGTATGTAATTACTAAAGGCAAACTACAGTTTTTTTTACTAGCAATCATCTTATTTTCTCTTTTATGGTCACAAGACGTAACTAGTAGTCTCACTTATTTGAGAGGTTTAATCAGAATATATTTATTAGCAACTTATTTGGCAATGCGTTATAGCCTTAAGGAACAAATGAGGCTCATAGCGTGGGGACTGGGTACAGCCGCATCATTATCTATATTCTTTTCGGCAGTTATACCAGGTTATATTCACAAATCGCCGGAATTAGCAGGTATGTGGAGCGGAATTTTTGGTCATAAGAACGAGCTAGGATACATGATGGCTTGGAGCGCAGGAGTTTTTTTGCACCTTGGTTTGAGTATCAATCGATATCGCTGGTTAATGTGGCTGCTCTGTGGAATATCTATATGCTTAATTATTTTATCGCGGTCAACAACATCTTTGATGATTTTGTTGGCAATGATATTACTTTTACCCTTTTACAAACTCATTAAACAAGATAACTACAAATTGCGAGTAGTTATGATTACCTTAGTTTTAATGTTACTCATAAGTTTTTCAATATTTATTACCAACAATGCAGAAAGCTTAATCGGTACTTCTGGTAAAGACCTGACCTTAAGTGGACGTTCTGACCTCTGGGAATTGATAATTGACAAAATTTTAGAAAGACCTTTGCTAGGTTACGGATTTTATGGATTTTGGACTAGCCCCGATGCATCTAAAGTCAGAGCAACTGTTGACTGGGCTAGTAATGCTCATAATGGCTTTTTAGAACTGTTATTAGACCTAGGCTTTTTAGGCTTTTTTACTTTTGCGGCAGGTTTTATTCGTTTTTTTGTATTGGCAATAACTCGTGTTGTTACAGTTGGGAAAAAACCGGAAGATTATTGGCCCGTACAGATGCTGCTCATCATCGTGATAGTAAATTTTTCAGAAGCAAGATTATTAACTCCTAGTTGGAATTGGTTAATGTATGTCACAACTTACTTATCTCTCAGTTGTGAGTATGAAAGAAATCGGAAAAATATTGTTTTGAATAAGTTTTCATCGCCAAGTCATTTTAGCAATCAAGGAGTTCATAAAAGTGAAGATTTTGCATCTTAGTACTCAGGATACTGGTGGAGGTGCGGCTAGGGCTGCATATCGTTTGCACAAAGGCTTACAAGATATAGGGCTAGATTCGCAAATGCTAGTGCAAGAAAAACTGAGTCATGACAAAACAGTTTTTGCACCTAAAGTCAGACTATTTCAAGGTATTGCTAAAACAAAGCTGACATTTGAAACTTTGCCATTAAAGTTCTATAATCAAAGAAACAAGGTTCCATTTTTTACTCAATGGTTGCCAGACAGAGTTGTTCCCCAAGTTGCTCATATTAATCCAGATATTATCAATTTGCACTGGATTAGTGCGGCTTTTGTACAAATAGAAACTCTTGCCAAGTTGAAGCAACCTTTAGTTTGGACTCTTCATGATAGCTGGGGATTTACTGGTGGCTGCCATGTCATTGGAGAATGCGATCGCTACAAACTCTCTTGTGGAAGTTGTCCTCAACTCAACAGTAGTAGTGAGCGTGATTTATCTCGTTGGGTATGGCAGCGCAAAGCAAAAGCTTGGAAAAATTTAAATTTAACTTTGGTATCACCTAGTTCTTGGTTAGCACAATGCGCTCATTCCAGTTCTTTATTCCAAAATTTACGAATAGAGGTCATTCCTCACGGATTAGATATTGAAAAGTATAAACCTATTCATAAACGTTTAGGACGAGAGATACTCAATTTACCTCAAGACAAAAAGATAATTCTATTTGGAGCAATAGAAGCAACAAGTGATAAAAATAAAGGATTTCATTTATTACAACCATCTCTACAAGAATTAAGCAAATCTGGCAGGAAGGATGAGTGGGAGTTGGTGATTTTTGGGGCATCTCAACCCGATAATCCACCTGATTTAGGCTTCAAAACACACTATTTAGGACACTTGCATGATGATATCTCTCTAGCAACAGTTTACTCCTTAGCAGATGTGATGCTGATGCCGTCGTTGCAAGAATCTTTTGGACAGACAGCTTCTGAATCACTCGCTTGCGGTACTCCAGTTGTCGCATTCAATACCACGGGGTTAAAAGATATTGTTGATCATCAGCAAAACGGTTATTTGGCAAAACCTTACGAAGTTGAGGACTTTGCTAAAGGGATTGCTTGGGTATTAGAAAATGCAGAGAGGCATCAGAAACTGTCTTTCTATGCTCGTGAGAAAGCAGAACGAGAATTTACTGCGCAACTTCAAGCATCTCGTTATTCAGCTTTATTTGAGGAAATCTTAAGAGAAGCTCAAACAACATCAGTTTGAACATTAAGGTAACACCGAATGAGTCTTTTTAAGTATGAAAAAGATTGAATTTACTAGTACAGCGCGGCGTAAAGAAAGTCTCTATCAGAAATCAGTAAAAAGGTTGTAGTATAAGGCTTTGCACTTTCTGCCTCCAGCCTTCTTCTAGTTAGTCCTACAGAAAAGTCCATTATCAGATGTATTTACCTAATTAGAAGCCAAAAACTTATCTTTTGTAACTATAAATACGGCATTTAGCAGGTTTACTGCTTTCATAAATCTTCTTTTTCAGAGTTTCAATACTCTTTATTAAACAAGCAGTTATTGATTCAGTCCACATTTCATTAAGTAAGGGAAAAAGACAATATGTCATTACCTATAGCTTTTATAATTTGCACAGAACCTGGTCGTTTAGAAGGTCAATCTTTAATGCTCGCAGAGAGTATTCGCAAATTCTGCGGGAATTTAAAAGATACACCCATATATAGTTTTCATCCCAGAGTTGGTGAACCTATCTCTATCGAAACTCAAAAAGCCTTTACAGAATTGGAAGTTATTCATCAACAACTTCCTATAAATCAGGAGTTCCATGACTATTATTTAGCAAATAAACCTCTAGTTTGTGCTTACGCAGAACAGAATATAGATGCAGAGATTTTAGTTTTTTTAGACAGTGATAAATGCTTTTTTTCTGAGCCTGAAGAGTTTTTATTACCAGTAGGTTGCAACGTCCGGATGCGTCCCGAATATGGTCAAGGAATTGGTTCTACTGGAAGTCAAGATATCCAAGACTCGTACTGGATGAAACTGTATGAAGTACTTGGAGTGAAGCGTGAGATATTTGTTAACACACCAATTGGCAACAAAAGTATTAGAGGTTACTGGAACTCTGGTTTAGTTGCGGTGAGAAGAAATGCTGGTATATTCACAGCTTGGAAAGAAAACTTTGAAAAAGTAATGCGTCTGGATATAACCCCTCCGCAAGGAAGCTATTTTGTAGAACAGTCGGTCTTGTCTGTCACCTTATGCTCTTTAGAAGAAAATATATCTCATTTTTCTTCTCCTTATAGTTATCCATTACCCTTACATAATCGCTTATCAAAAGAATCCCGAATTAAAGCTTGGGATGAGATAGTGTCAATTCATTATTTCAACTTGTTTTTCTATAACGATTGGAATGCACAAATCAAAAAAATGAGAAATTTTAATCGAGAGTCAGATAAATATCAATGGTTATGTGAAGGAGTCGTTAGACACAATATGCCCCGCACATCAGTTATGCATCGGCATCTATTAACTGTAAGGAAAATAGAACAAAAACTTCGCGTAGTAAATTTAAATATTAACGTCAGTAATTGGATAGAAAAAGTTGCAAATTTTTAAATCATCTCATGTTAAACAGACGATGAAATACAGGTGTGATTTAAATACAGTTCGGTTATCGGAAAGACGTTCTACTTTTGATTATACTCTTATTTTCTTTTATCGCAAAGAAAATCATCAAGTATTATCACCTTTGAATGAAATAGTTAAGAGAGGAAAACAATCTATATGTTGTTTCACGGTTTTTATATTTTTAGTACTCAGCCTCTAATTATTTCCTTTCTTGGAAGCTATCCTTTCTTTGGTGGAGTGGTATATGAGGAAAAGAAAATTACATATAAACCTCTACCTAAATGGTTCCGTCCCAAACACGTTTTAGAACATATTCCTGGATGGTGCGGAACACCTAAGCAAATGTTACTAAGAAAGATAAAGTCAACCTTGCATACCTTGGAGGGAAGAACGCATCACTTAATGGTTAATGCATCAGATGAAGAAGAACTAAGAAAACGTTTTTTAGTTCGTGGAGCGCACTTCAACCAAAATTTTTATATAAACGAGCATTTATATGAAATACTAAATGAACCAAAGCTTTATGATGCAATTTACACGGCACAACTCAATCAATCAAAGCGTCTTTGGCTGGCGAAAAATGTAGAAAAATTAATGGTTGTATCCTATGGTGGCGACTTACATGCTTTCTGTCCAGAATTAAAACATGCCGATTTCAATAAAAGTTTTCTGCCACGTACAGAATTAGCAAAGAAGTATAACCAGTCGTATGTCGGTTTGATTCTTTCAGCAGTCGAAGGAGCAAATCTAGCTTCAAGTGAATACTTACTCTGCGGGATTCCTGTTATTAGTACCCCAAGCAAAGGTGGACGAGACGAATTCTTTACTCCTGAGAATTCAATTATTGTGCCTCCAGAACCTCAAGCAGTCGCTCAAGCTGTACAAACTTTCAAAAAGCTAGCTCCTGAACCACAAAAAATTCGAGAGCAAACTCTGAAAAAAATGAACGATTGGAGGTTAGCTTATTGCACTTATATCGCTAAACTCATCGAACAAGAAGGTGGTGGTAAGAAACAACCAGAAGCAATGATGGAAAAATTTTTTGCTCCGCCTAATGGTATCCAATCTCGTTATATCAAATTAGACGAACTGCATAATTTTGATTTACAAGAATTCAATACAGTCTTCTCTATATAAAGGCTTCAAGACTATATTGAATCCGTTTATGAAGATAATTCAACCTTGATTAATGCCATAACTAAATAACCGATGAAGCAACCACAGTTAGCAGTCATAATGACGTGTTTTAATAGGCGCGAGACAACTCTTACTTGTCTGGGTGCATTATACCAGCAAACAAAATCTTTTGATGTTTACTTAACCGATGATGGAAGTTGTGATGGTACTTCAGAAGCAGTGAAAGCTTTTTATCCACAAGTTCAGATTCTTAAGGGAAATGGAAATTTATTCTGGGTTGGAGGAATGAGGCTAGCATTTGCTGAAGCAATGCAAAGAGATTATGACTACTATCTTTGGTTGAATGATGACACCCTACTGGAATCAAGAACTTTTGAACGTCTATTAACTATCCATGAAAAATTATCAAAAGAAGGTCATAAAAACTCGATAGTAGTTGGAACAACTAAAGATGCACTGACTGAAAAAGCCTCTTATGGTGGTGCAGTGAAATCTAGCAAATGGTACTCCAATAAATACGAGTTTTTGGGTTCGACTCACTTTCTCCAAGAATGTGACACCATGTTTGGTAACTGCGTACTAATTCCTCGTACTATTGCTATAGAATTAGAGAATATTGATCCAGCGTTCATCCACAGTTTAGGAGACTTAGATTACGGGTTAAGGGCAAGAAAATTAGGTTACTCTATATGGGTTGCACCTGAATATGTCGGAACCTGTAGTAAGAACTCAATTCGTAACAGTTGGGTAGACACAAAGTTACCTGTTTTAGAACGTTTAAAAAAGGTAGTTCAAGTTAAAGCTTTTCCACCCAAGCCTTGGGCTATATTCTGTCGTCGTCATTCTGGTCCATTTTGGATCATTTATTGGTGTTTACCGTATATACGCGCCATTATTGGTTACAAAAATTTGGCTGCATCTCCGACATTTGCTGAAGATATTCCACAAAGTAGTTCACAAAGTTAAGGAGATTAAGGAATAAAAAATGCAACGGCGGCTTGGTTTTTTAGCAGCAGCACCTCGGATTTCTACACATCCTGACGCAGAAATGTCTGGTCCTCGTTCCCGAATTTTAGGAATTTGTAAGGGCTTTAAAACACTAGATTGGAACATCGAAACATTTATTGTCGGCGATAGAGTCTCAAAAGAATGGTCAGCAAAGGGTTCTGGCGAAGTCATTAGTAGGGGCTTTTTCCACACCTTAGCAGTAGATTTTATGCGTATTGCGCTGGGTGCTATCAATTCTTGGAGAAGCTGGCAAGAACTTAAGAATCAAGTAGATTGGGTTTATGAATACGCTGCAACGCTGCAATGTCTGGGCTGGATATTTCAACGTCAAGGAATACCTTGGATTTTGCAAGCTGAAGCTTTACTTTTTTATGAAGCTAAGGCAGAACGGAAAGCATTGGTACTGGATAGTTTAGCCCGCTGGATGGAAATAAGAGCATATCAAAAATGCGATGTCTTAGCCTGTGTTAGTGAAACTTTAAAAGAAATATTGGTACGTGATTTTGGTATTGCAAGTGAAAAAATTGTTTTAGTACCAAATGGAGTTGATATTGATTTTATTAATCCAGGGATACATATACCAAAGCGAATATTTCCAGGTTTCACAATAGGTTTTGTTGGTAGTTTATATGCCTGGGCAGGCTTAGATTTACTACTAAATGCGATATCAGAATTACGACGTCAAGGTTTGGATATATCGCTGGTAGTAGTAGGTGATGGTGCAATGAAATCTGCTTGGGAGAAACAGGCTGAAGACCTAGATCTGTTGCCTTATGTAGCCTTTTTAGGTCGAGTTCCTTGGCAGGACGTGCCACAGTATATCGCTGGTTTTGATGTTGGTTATTCAGGGCAAGTGCAACTACAGATAGGAAAAATGTATCTGTCGCCTATGAAGCTTTATGAATATATGGCAATGGCTAAACCAGTCATAGCATCAGCTTTTGAAGATGCTAAACGTTTGTGCGATCGCAAAACAGGCTTCTTATTTCAACCAGGTGACAAAGATGATTTAAAACGTGCCTTGGTAGGAGCCTATCAGAACAGAGAAACACTACCGTCCATGGGAGAACTTGCTCGCATTGAGATAGTCAATCATCACAGTTGGACAGCCAGGGTGCAGGCTTTAGTCGAAGGTGCTGAACAAATATTGGAAAAACAGGGAAAGCATACTCATCGAATTTAAGTAAAGAAATTACACTTTTGATACGGAAAAAAGTCATGATGCAGACTTCGCCTTACAAATATCTTGGCGTTCAAGTAAATGCACTCTCAATTCCTGAGTTGAATTCTTTGATTGGAGAATCTATTCAGCAGAATCAGAAATGGATTATTGCTAATCACAACTTACACAGCCTTTATCTTTATCATCATGACCCCAAAATGCAGGCTTTTTATGGCAAGGCAGACTATATCCATATTGATGGTATGCCTTTAGTGTTGATTGGCAGGCTATTAGGTTTTCCATTAAAGCGAGAACAAAGAGTCACTTATGCTGACTGGGTATGGCCTCTGATGGCGGAAGCCGCGAGTAAGGGCTGGCGTGTATTCTATCTAGGTTCAAAGCCAGGAGTAGCTGAAAAAGGAGCAAATATTTTGCGCCAGAGATTTCCTGGTTTACAGATTGCTTGCGCCCACGGTTACATTGACACGTCTCCAGACAGTAAGAACAACCTTGCTACTCTGGCTGCAATCAATGCTTACAAACCTCATGTATTAATGGTGGGAATGAGTATGCCACGCCAGGAGCATTGGATTCTAGACAATCTAGAACAGATTCGTACGAACGCTATTTTGACTAGTGGAGCCTGTATGGACTACGTAGCTGGAGTGGTTCCCACTCCACCTCGTTGGATGGGAAAGTTTGGCTTGGAATGGTCTTATCGTCTCTTGAGCGAACCGAAAAGACTTTGGAGGCGTTATTTACTTGAGCCTTGGTTTCTAGCCAGATTATTCTTACGAGAAATTTGGAGTTTTCCAAGTCAAGCAAGATAAAATGCTGCCATTTTCTCATTAATTTGACTGCTATCAAGTAAGTCGGCGTTCAAAAATGAATCTATGTAACAGAAGTGAAAATTGGCAAAACTTTAGAAGTAGGGGATTTCACAGTTTTTCCAAAACTCTACATACATTGGTTTTACTGTGCCGACTTATTTATCTCTTCCATGCAGACTTCAGTTGCAACAAAAATCAGGAGAACTCATAATCATGACTTCGCTCAATCTATCCATAGATAGTTTCAAACCGGACTTACGTTCCCCTAGAGGCACAAGAATACAGAGAGGATTATTTATTAGACTACTGCGTGTAGTCATACTTATTCTTCTTGATGCTACATCTATGTGCTTTGCATGGAATGTAGCAGTGTTTTATGGTACTCCCTTTGAGTCTCCTTGGACACAAAATATATTGTTCATACTGCTAAAGCTTAGCTTAGCAATTATCATCTTTGATACGACTGGTCTTTACAAAGGTGGTATTTATCGTCGTAATTATTTTGGTATTGTCAAAGCAATTTCTCTGTCATCTTTGCTCTTACTATTTATTGTCTATCTCTATGAACCAAATGGCTTTATTTCACGTTCGGCTTTTCTTCTGTATTGGTTATTGTCTGTAGTTTTTATTTGTAGTCTTCGTTTTTTCTTTAATATTTCTACCAACTTTTTACGTCAAAAAGGGGCAATCCGACATCCTGTTTTTATCATTTCTAGTGCTGAAGAAAAAGAGTATGGCATGAAATTGATAGAACAAGATAATTGGTATAAAATCCAAGGTTTTGCTGACTCTAAATGCCTAGATTTAGCGAACAGAGAAACAACTTTTGAATATCTTCGCAGCCAACATGTAGAAGAAGTTTTTGTTTCTTGGAGTGCTATTCAAAGACGTTTGTTCCTTTGCTGGCATTTCTATAATGCTGGTATTACTCTCCGCATACTGCCAACAATGGGTGAACTTTCTCTTCCTAAGTTTACATTTGGCATGGTTGGAGACGTTCCTTATCCAACAATTACTGCACCAATTCTTGTCGGTATCGATTTTTGGATCAAGCGGGTTTTTGACCTTTGTTTTTCTCTGGCTCTAATTTTGGTGCTTTTGCCTGTGTATCTCTTGATTGCTCTCATGATTAAGTTAGATTCTCCCGGTTCGATATTTTTCAGGCAAAAACGTGTTGGTTTATACGGTCAAGAATTTCATATTTGGAAATTCCGGACAATGGTTACAGATGCAGAGAAAATTCAAGCTTCTTTAGAAGCAAAAAATGAAATTAAAGATGGTGTTTTTTTTAAAATGAAAGACGACCCCCGCATCACAAAAGTTGGCAGATTTTTGCGACTTTATAGTTTGGATGAATTGCCACAACTGTTTAATGTTTTAATTGGCGAAATGAGTCTTGTAGGTCCTCGTCCTTTACCTATTCGCGATGTACAGAAGTTCAAAACTAAGCACTTTATCCGGCAAGAGGTTTTACCTGGTATCACTGGTTTGTGGCAGGTTTCTGGACGCTCAAATATTGATAATTTTGAAGATGCAGTCAAATTAGATATGGAATACATTGAAAATTGGTCAATATGGCTAGACCTAAAGATTTTGTTGCAAACTGTTAAGGTTGTTCTGCAAAAGACTGGTGCATACTAATACCAAGTTGCGTTCATACATCTTATATCAAATCCGGTAGCATTTGAATAATAAAAAAACCGCAGAGACGCTGAGAGCGCAGAGGGAGAGGAAGGAGAAATAATTCCGGTGCAAACGGATTTGATATTATACCAATTTGAAAAAAGAATTCGACAGATACACACTGCCAAACCCTGGTTATCTTAGGCTTTCTTAATTTTGAATTTTGAATTTTGAATTTTGAATTGGTATTACCCTGTCCCTTTTGTCTCCCAAGTCTGCCTTGTCCCGTCAACAATTGGTATGTTTGAACGCAACTCCGTATGAGATATAGTTGACAAAAAATTTAAATGACTACCGCTTTCCTCAACTGCACCTAATGCCAAAAGTGTCGCCCGCTGCGCCTCACTTAAACCAACGACTCCCGTAATATTCATTCCTTCATAAGGTCTGGGACTTCTGAGAATTTTTATACACTCCCCCGTTTCGATATTCCAAAGCCGGATAGTTTGGTCTTCGCTGCTACTGGCAAGAAGGTGAGAATCGATAAATACGACTGCATAAATCCATCGTGTGTGACCTTGAAAAATTTTCAAGCACTCCCCAGTTTCCACATTCCAGATTCTCACAGTTTTGTCAGTACTTGCACTTGCCAGCAGGCGACCATCAGGACTGTAAGCCACACTTACAACAGCGCCAGAATGTCCATGCATTGAGAGACATTCTTGGGTCTCAACATTCCAAATTTTTATCGTTTTATCTTCACTACCGCTTGCTAAGATTTGTCCATCTGGACTAAAGACAACTGACCAGATTCCATGAGCATGTCCTGTAAATGTTTTGATGCACTGTCCTGTCTGCACATCCCAACCTCGAATCAGGAAATCAGCACCAGCACTAATTACGAGTTGACCATCGCGACTAAAAACAGTTGAGACAGCAGCTGTATCATGTTGAAAAACCTGCAGACATTGCCCAGTATGCACATCCCATATTCGCACTTGTTTATCACTACCAGCACTCGTTAGGTGTCCATCGGGACTAAAGGCAACTGAAAGCACCCAGCTTGTGTGTCCTCGTAAAATTTGTAGACACTCTCCAGTTTGAATATCCCAAATTCTTACCGTTTCATCAGAACTGCCACTTGCCAAAGTTCTTCCATCTGGACTGAAAGCCACAAAGCGCACCCAGTTTTTATGACCCTCTAAAGTTCTGATACACTTGCCAGTATTGATGTCCCAAAGTTTGACTTTTTGGTCTTCACTACCACTCGCTATCATCGGGAAGTCGCCAAGATGATTGCGTGGAGAAACGGCTAATGCCCAAATACCGCTACCATATCCGTAAAAGGTGCGGAAACATTTTCCTGTGCTAATGTCCCAGAGTTTAATAGTTTGGTTGTCATCACTGGCAATCAAATGTTGTCCGTTGGGACTAAAGGCAAGCGATCGCAAAGTATTGGTGTGTCCCTGTAATGTTTTAATACATTCTCCAGTGTGAATATTCCATAGTCGGATAGTTGTGTCACCACTACCACTGGCAATGGTCTTACCGTCACTACTACAGACAACACACCAAACATGGTTTGTATGACTTTGAAGCGTTTGCAGACATTGCCCTGTTGACACATCCCAAATCTTAACAGTGGCATCTGCACTACCACTCACCAACATTTTACCATCTATACTAAATACTACAGACCACACATCATGAGTGTGTCCAAGCAATGTTTTCAAACATTCGCCGGTATTGACATCCCAAAGTTTAATTGTTTGGTCTAAACTCCCACTGGCTAGAGTTCGACCGTCAGAACTACAGGCAACACAGCCAATCCAATCCGTATGTCCTTGCAATGTTTTTAAACACTCTCCACTCTGGATATCCCACAGTTTGATTGTTCGGTCAATACCGCCACTAGCAAGGATGGGATGATAGTCACTTGAATTTGGCGGTTCAAACAAAGCCGCAGTCCAAACAAAGGAATTATGCCCACGAAATACTTGCAAACATTCACCTGTTAAATTCCACTGCTTGACAGTTTGGTCGTCGCTAGCACTAAATAAGGTGCGACCGTCAGCGCTAAACACAATCGACCGAACCCAGCCTGCGTGTGCTTCCCAAGTCAAACATTGTTGTCCATCTGTTGCTTGCCATAGGGAAATTTTGCCGTCAGTATCCCCAGTTGCTAGAAGACAACCATCAGGACTGACTGCTACTGTGAAGATGTAGCTTAGATTTGCAGTAAAGGTAGATTTTGCTAAATCCGAATGAGCGAAGTTTGTCTGATGTAAGTTTACACCTTTTAAATCTGCTTGCCAAATTGTCAATCCAGAAAAGTCATAACCATCTAAATCCACATTCAACTGACGCAGCAAATTAATAGTATTTCCACCAATGTAACCTGTATTAATTGGTTTATTGCCGCGCCGTGAGGCAAGAATTGTCATCAACTGAGTTTCAATTCGAGTTACATTGCCAAAGATAGAAAGTAACTGTTTAATAACAGGGTTAAGAATGAGGTAAATCTGAATTTCTTTGATGTAATCTTTTGCCGTAGCTTTGATAAGAGCATGAGTTTTGAAAAGGCAAACATCCTGATTTTCAATTTCAGTACAGACCTGTTGAATCAGGCGACTGGTCATGTACTCCATTAATACAGGTTGCAGCGTAAATGTAGAGACGTTGTGTACAATGTCTCTAGCAATTTCAATGAGCGATCGCCTCTCCAAAGCTTGCAGTGCTTCTAGTAATTGAGAACTGGAAATAGGCGATAGTAAATCAGCTTGTATTTCTGCAAAAGCCACAGGTTCACGGTTAATTGCCAACCAGTACATAATTTCTTGTTCAATGGTTGACAAACGTTGAAATTGCTGATAAATTATATCTTGAATATCACCAAATACGACTGTACCTTGAGAAATAAACCTAGAAATATTACTATCAAATAAATCTCGAATCGTTGTCGCTACAATTTTCAGTGCCAGCGGATTCCCTGCGTAAGATTGAATTAAGTTTTGCCAGTCATAAGTTGAGCCAGTGAAATGTCCTTTACAGCGAAAGATTTCTTGTCCGTCTGCTGTTGATAAACCAGATAATTGCATAGACCGAACAGGTAATGTTTCACCTTCGATGATTGCAACTTCTCTAGGCTTTTCTCGGCTTGTCAGAACCAAGCAGCTTTGATGGCGCGACTCCCCAATTCGCTTAAAAAGTTCGCCATATTCTTCATATCCTGTCCGGTATTGTCCTGTACGAGTGCCTAGTTCACTGCTACATAAAATTGTTTCAGCATTATCAAGAATAACAAGACAGCGATGTTTTTGTAAATAACTCAACAGTAGAGAAATTTTATCACTAACAGAGTCTGGTAAATTGGTTTCCTTTTGTTGTGAAAGAAATTGAATCAAGCCAATCAGCAGTGGTTCAATTGTTGGCGCGTTGTGGAGCGATCGCCAAACAACAAACTCAAATTGCTCCTGTAGTTTTTCCCCCAGCTTTACAGAAAGAGAAGTTTTTCCAATTCCACCAATTCCTAAAATCGCCACTAACCGACAACGGTCTTGGATAATCCATTGCTCTAAAGTTGCCAGTTCTTGAGAACGTCCGTAAAAGATAGAAACGTCTATCGCCTCACCCCAGTCTTGTAAGCCAGATGAGCCAGATGAGGGGGATGAGGGAGATGGGGGAGAAATTTCCAGATCCCCTGCTTCCCCTGCTTCCCCTGCTTCCCCTGCTTCCCCTGCTTCCCTTATTCCCCTTTCCTTGGGGTTACGAGAACACCATCTTCTCAAGGCTGAACGGAGGTTATCTTTGGTTACTTTCTCTCCCATCACTTGAGAAAGCATTTTCCAGAGTCGAAAGCCTACAATTTTGATGTACTCGGCATCATAACCGAATTCTTCGGCAATCTGGGGATAGGTTTTACGTTCCCAAGACTGTCGAAAAATAACTTCTTGCAAGTCATTTAAAGATGCTGTCTCAAGAACAGTTTCAACAATGGCTAAGGCTTCTTCGATTGTCATTGGTCACAAATAGTGCTAACGAAAGCTAACTGAATGTTGTAACTTTCAATAACTTTTAGTTACTGCAAAGACTATGGGATTTTTTTTACTATGCATTCAGTTGTTGATTCCAAGTGAACAGCAACTATAACCATACTTTATCACTGTAATCATTTTAGGATATGACCACAACCTTACAACGTCGCGAAAGTGCCAACGTATGGGAGCGGTTCTGTGAGTGGATCACCAGCACCGAAAACCGTTTATACGTCGGTTGGTTTGGTGTGTTGATGATTCCCACACTGCTAGCCGCTACAACCTGCTTTATCATTGCATTCATCGCAGCACCTCCAGTTGACATCGACGGTATCCGTGAGCCTGTTGCAGGTTCGTTAGTATACGGCAACAACATCATCTCTGGTGCAGTTGTTCCTTCCTCCAATGCTATTGGTTTGCACTTCTACCCCATCTGGGAAGCAGCTTCCCTTGATGAGTGGTTGTACAACGGTGGTCCATACCAGTTGGTAGTATTCCACTTCTTGATCGGCGTATTCTGCTACCTCGGTCGTGAGTGGGAATTGTCCTACCGCTTAGGTATGCGCCCCTGGATCTGCGTCGCATTCTCTGCTCCTGTAGCTGCTGCTACTGCCGTATTCCTGATTTACCCCATCGGACAAGGTTCCTTCTCTGATGGTATGCCTTTGGGTATCTCTGGAACCTTCAACTTCATGTTGGTGTTCCAAGCAGAGCACAACATCTTGATGCACCCCTTCCACCAGTTAGGAGTTATTGGTGTATTTGGCGGAGCTTTAATTTCTGCCATGCACGGTTCATTGGTAACCTCTTCCTTGGTGCGTGAAACCACCGAGCAGGAGTCCGCGAATTACGGTTACAAATTCGGTCAAGAGGAAGAAACTTACAGCATTGTTGCTGCTCACGGTTACCTGGGACGCTTATTCTGGCAGTATGTCAGCTTCAGCAACTCACGTTCTCTGCACTTTGTCTTGGCTGCTTTGCCTGTAATTGGAATCTGGTTCACCGCCTTGGGCGTCAGCACAATGGCATTCAACCTCAACGGATTCAACTTCAACTCTTCGGTAATTGACTCTCAAGGTCGTGTAATCAGTACATGGGCAGATATCCTGAACCGCGCCAACCTGGGCATGGAAGTGATGCACGAGCGTAACGCTCACAACTTCCCGCTCGATCTAGCTAGCGGCGAGCAAGCACCTGTGGCTGTGACTGCGCCTGCTATCAATGGCTAGGTTCCTCAAGATTTAGATTTCGTGGTCTGTTTTATAAGTGCTTAATTAATGCGTCCCGCTTGTGGGGCGCTTTTTTGTGCCTAATTTTAGTACAAAAGCTTAGCATTTGGGTATCCTTGTTGAATTTCATCCTTCTCAAAGCACCCCGTCGTCAGGTCTTCAACCATTGATAATTTGTTCCACTGAAACAGAAACTTCAGGGAATTTAAGAGGTTGAATCGTTCCCGTAGTGAGTGTGAGTTTTGAGGTGTACTCTCCGTCAGAAGGTTCTCGAAAGACTACCAAGTGTAACTTTTTGAGGTTGACGATCCAGTATTCTGGGATACCAACTTCTGCATATATCTTGCTTTTTGTCTCTAAATCTTTCTCTAAACTAGAGTTAGCATACTCAATCAGCCAGAAGATATTTTCTGGATAGGGGTGATGCTCTCGATACTCACGCCCTAAGCGTTGGACAATGGCAATATCTGGTTCGGGTTCGGAGTTGTTCGGTAGCGTAATTGGTTTGGCATGACGAACCTTAGCGCGTTCAGTCAATAACCTTGCTAAATACTCTCCAGCTTCATCACTAGAATAAGCATGAGGTTCCCCCTCCGGCGACATTTCTACAATTTCTCCCTTAAGTAGCTCAACTCGGCGATCGTCCAAAATACCAGCAGCAATCATGCGGTGATACTCGTCAATCGTCCACTTGGCAGCGATAACGGTCATGGCGATTGATTCCTCCCAATGATTTGTTTTTATCTTCTGATGCTAATGTACCTAAAACAAAAAGCTTACAATTATGATGGTTTATGATGACTTCTAGCAACAACTTTAACAAATAGAAAATGACTCAACTCATCTCTTACGTTAATGGAAAATATCTTCCATCAGACCAGGCTTCGCTGCCACTTAATGATTTAGGGATTGTACGAGGGTATGGAGTCTTTGATTATTTACGCACTTATAACAAAGTGCCATTTAGACTACGAAAACACGTTGAAAGGCTGCAAAAATCAGCAGAATTAATTGGCTTAAGTTTGCCCTGGTCAACTGAGGAAATAGAAGGAATTACTCAAGAAACACTGAGGCGCAATAATCTCCCAGAAGCTAGCATTCGGCTTGTCGTGACTGGCGGTTCTTCAGCCGACTTTATTACTCCTCCCGAAGAACCAAGTCTAGTGGTTATTGTCACTCCTGTTGCCCAATATCCAGTGGAATATTATGAAAAAGGGGTCAAAGTTGTCACTGTGCCAATAGAACGGTTCATTCCTCAAGCAAAAACCCTGAATTATATATCTGCAATTATGGCGCTACAACAAGCAAAACGCGCTAATGCTATTGATGCACTGTATGTTAATCAGCAGAGCCATGTATTGGAAGGAACTACTACAAATTTCTTTGTTTTTCGAGACTCTCAACTGATTACGCCAAAAGAGAATATTCTAAATGGTATTACAAGAAATGTTGTGTTGGAACTTGCGAAAAATCGATTTGAGATAGTTGAGCAACCAATTTATTACAGCGATTTGAATAGTTGTGACGAAGCTTTTATAACATCTTCCACGAAGGAGATTATGCCCGTAGTTCAAATTGATGATTTAGAGATATCTAATGGAAAACCGGGAGAAAAAACTCAACTTTTCATGCATTTATTTAACAATTATACTATAGCAGGATTAAATGATTCGTGAAAAAACAAGATCCCCGACTTCTTAAAGAAGTCGGGGATCTGAAAAACTCAATTTTTACTAATGAAATAGGATTGGTATAGTTTAGGTAAAGTATAAACATAGACGATTTAAACTACTTAAAATATGCTGTGCGTATGCGTGCGCGCCCGCTTTGCGCTTACAGGCGATTGGCTTTGCCACTGCCCCGAATCGCGATTGGGCACGAGGGCACTGCGCTCCGCGCAATCGCCACTCATCCAGTGCCGTGAAACATCATTGGAGAAAAAATATGGACAGAAGCATGATTGGAATGTCTGCACAACCAAAGCCGCCCCTTGCGCCTGTCAAACCGGTTACAGACGACTACTTCGGCACGAAGGTAACGGACAATTACCGTTACATGGAAAACTTCAAAGATGAAGAGGTGCAGCAGTGGGTGAAAGCACAAGCTGACTATACAACTAACGTGCTCAAACAACTGCCTGGGCGCGATGCTTTTTTCAACCGCATGATGGAATTAGAGGCTTCCGTTCCGGCAAAGATGGACTGCGTGTTGCGGCTTGCTAACGGCAAACTTTTCTATCTCAAACGGGAAGCACAAGACGATGTGTGGAAACTTTACCTGCGGGACGGCATGAATGGCAGCGAAATTCTCTTGGTCGATCCTGAACAATTCAAACAAGAAACAGGCAAGCCCCACGCAATTAATCGCTTCATCCCGTCATGGGATGGCAAGTATGTGATGTATGCTATTTCAGCAAGCGGCTCGGAAGAGGCTTGGCTGTATGTGATGGATACTCAAACTCTCAAAGATGTAGACAAACCAATTTCGCGGCTGCATTACGGTGGAAGTTGGTTACCCGATAACCAGTCGTTCCTCTACACCCGCCATCAAGAGATGAAAGAAGGCATGGCGATAACCGAGAAAAATCAAAAGAGCAAAGTCTATTTGCACAGACTTGGCACGGATGTAGAACAAGATACCCTTGTCCTCGGTCATGCAGTGACTCCTTTGATCGACGTTTCGACCGTTGCATCTCCATTTGTCGTCACCGTTCCAAATTCCGACTATGTATTTGCGGTCATCCTCTACGGCACGCAGAAAGAACTTGATCTCTATGTCGCAACTCTTGCTTCATTCAATCAAGGAACACCCGAGTGGAAAAAGGTCTGCGATGCGATCGATGAAGTAAAACTCTTTGACGTGCATGGAGATGACCTGTATTTGCTGACGCACAAAAATGCGCCTCGCTACAAGATTGTCAAAACGTCGTTGAAAAACCCTGACTTTTCTAGTGCTGAACTCGTCATGGCTCAAAGCGACCAGAGTATCGAAATAATGGTTGCCGCTCAAGATGCGCTTTATGTGCTCACAAGCGATAATGGCATTAATAAAGTCATTCGCATTGCTTACGACGGTAAAGCAGAACCACTCAACCTGCCGTTTGATGGCATAGTCGATTTTTTTGGAAATGACCCCAGAGTTTCAAAAAATGATCCCAGAGTGGAAGGAATTCTCCTGGCTATGACCACTTGGACGAGATTCTACAGCATCTATGAATACAATCCGAAAACAGAAAGCTTTGTGGAGACAGGTTTACAACCAAAAGGTAAATATGATGCACCGGATGATTTAATTGCTGTTGAAGTTGAGGTGAAATCGCATGATGAGACGATGGTACCACTCTCTATTGTCCACAAAAAAGGTATCAAGCTTGATGGCTCAAATCCATGCTGGCTGACTGGTTACGGGGCTTATGGCTTCTCCCTGTACCTACCCTATCAACACCAAGATTATGCATGGTATGAAAAAGGCGGCATTATGGCTTTTGCCCATGTGCGCGGCGGTGGCGAAAAAGGGCAAGAATGGTATCGTGCCGGATTTCAGCAAACCAAGCCGAACACCTGGAAAGATTTTATTGCTTGCGCCGAATATCTCATTGAACAGAAATACACCTCACCTGCAAAACTGGCGGGCGAAGGCATAAGCGCAGGCGGTATCTTGATTGGCAGAGCCGTAACAGAGCGTCCTGACCTCTTTGCTGTGGTAATTCCACGAGTGGGCGTGATGAATGCGATTCGCTTGGAAACGACGCCAAACGGCGTGAATAATATTCCTGAATTTGGCAGTTGCCAAACGGAAGCGGGGTTCAAAGCACTCTATGAAATGGATGCGTTTTTGCACCTCAAGGACGGTGTGAACTATCCGGCAATGATGATTACGCACGGCATCACTGATCCAAGGTGTGAGCCTTGGCAATCGGCAAAGTTTGCAGCACGGGTTCAAGCCGCCTCAGCGAGCGGCAAACCTGTCTTGCTCCGCATTGACTACGAAGCAGGACACGGCGTTGGCTCAACCAAAACGCAACTTGTTCAAGAACGAGCCGACATTTTCACCTTTATGATGTGGCAGTTCGGCATGGAGGACTATCAGCCGAAGCAGGCACAATAGAATACGTTGCGTTGCAAAAATCGGGGGGTGTGATAAGGTTAAGCTTGAACCTGGACAATATCAACTACAGCGCTAAAGCGCTTACTACAAGCTAAGTCCAGTACAGAATTTTAGCATTGGGAAAGCGCCGTCCAATCTCACCCTCAAAAAAGCGCTTCATAGTCTTCATCGTATCATTATCATAGACATACTTTGTGCCGCCAAACTTATTTCGCTTGACACTGCGTTTGTCTTCGTCCATGTCTAGTTTTGAATGAGGATACCACGTTTGCAACACCTCTTTTGAGCCTGGTGTAAAGCGGTGCGAGATGAGTTCAAAAGTGAGGTCACAATCAAAATCTAGCGCTTCGCTAATCTGGTCAAATAGACGACCATAATGCATCTCCCAATCATCTATATGCATAATAGGTGCAATGACCAAACCTACCGGATACCCGCCACCACCTCGTTCTGGTGGTAGCGCTAACCGTCGCAATGCCATCAGTCGTGATGATACGGACGCTGTACCACCCTCAAACCGACCAGAAACAGGCGCAGCATTCACACTTATCCGGCAGCGTGTATGACCATTGTGTGGCAAATTGAGTAGCTCATCCACAGCATCAAACTTCGACACCCATCGTAGATGTGCGTCATCACGAGTGCCAAAGTAGCGGATACATTCAGCAAGGCTTCCTGTCAGATGCTCGATACCTAAGGGATCAGTATAACAGCTAACCTCAAAACTTGTTGGGTTCCCTGCTTTCTCGTAAGCTGCCAAGTTCTCTAATATTTGCGGCAAGTTAGCAAACACGCGAATGACTGGCGGACCTTGCAAGCTCCCTGCTAAGTAGCAATATTGACAGTGGGCTGGACAGCCTTCCGCAAGATGAAATTGCCAGTCAGCCGATGGTGGGATGGGGCTGAGTTTAAAGGAACTGGGCGGAGCCGTCACAACTGCAAGGGTGCGTTTGGCAATATCATAAGTATCGCGTTCAGATTCTCCACGCAAACCTGTCAGGCGATTTCGCGGTAACTCTTGTATAGGTAAGTTGAGAGACTGTAGGCGTGCTAATATCTGCTGTCCCCACGGTTCAGCAAGCGCAGCGGGTGTGAACAACACCTGCTCTGGCATCCATAATTTTGGTTGTCGCAAAGGTGTGTTTGGTGTTAGAAGATTGTCTGCAATCATTTATCTTGCTAATTCTTCCTAAAAAATTTAGGTATCAAGGCTCAACAGCAGGAAGACACATTTGTGCCAACATGAAAACTACTACACTGATGTCATATAATTTTATTTTAAAGCCCTGAAAAACAGGCTGGTACCTATAAATAGAGCGGGTTCTACCCAACTAAAAGTAGTAATTTTCTGTTGCAATTCTTGCTGACTTTAAGTATGAAACAAGAGTGCAAAAGTCAATTGGCTCAAAACTGAACCACAGATTAACACTAGTTAATTATCTGTGTGCATCTGTGGTTCTGTCTATCCTTAAATCATACTTTTGCAAGAAGTCTATTGATAGAACTCTAAGTTTGTACGGACTTGTACAAATCTATTTTTCCTTTTAGATAAATTTGTTTACACTTCAGATCGCATGACCAATCATCAGGCACCATGCCAACCCACCCAATACTAACAACAAAGGTGTCAACCAATCGCCCCAACGCACGTATAAAGTCTGAGTTTGCCGTCGATATATTGTTTCTGTATGCACTTCGTACGTATTATGCCCAGATATCCATACTGTTTTGCCGTGGGGATTCACAAAAGCTGAATATCCTGTATTTGTTGCCCGCACTGCCCATCTATCAGTTTCAATTGCCCGCATGATATCCTGTGCATGGTGCTGAGCGGGCATAGCTGCACTGTAATGGGCATCATTGGAAGAACTCAGGATAAATTGCCCACCTGCAGCTGCTTGACGGCGAAATTGCCTAGAAAAAGCAGATTCGTAACAAATACCAACAATAGCGCGACCAAAAGGTGTGTCGAAGACCTGATTTGGCGAACCTGGAACTTGATGTTCGTCCAAAGGCGATAAACGGCTAATGATACCACCTAAAATTGATTCAAACGGAATATATTCCCCAATTGGAACCATCTTTGCTTTGCCGTAGCGGCTTTTGATCTCACCATCGCCAGCGATCGTAAACAAACTATTTGTATAGCTGCTTCCTTTTTTATAAAAACCTCCAATCCAAGCAACTACACCTTTTTCCCGCACTGCTGTCACCAAAGAACTACCCATAATCTCATCCTGGAAAAAAGGCAAAGCGCCTTCTGGGGTCAGTACTCCATCTACACCTTGGTCTGCTAATTTGAGATATCCAGCGGTGTAGCCTTCAATGGCGCGACGAAAACCTTCTGGATAAAGCTTGATTTCGTTGGGGACATTTCCCTGAACAATCCCCACTTTCATCGCTGCTTCTGGTAATTGGGCAAGAGGACGGCTGTATAAACCAAACCCGATAAGGTGGAGAATAATAAATAACGCTACAGCGCTTGCGAAATAAAACAATCGTACACGCGTAGAAAACTCAGAGGAAATCTTGGGGTTCTTGGCGTCTATGTCCTGCGGACACGCTAAGCCCAAAGCGCTCCCTTCGGGTATGCTAAGGCGGTTTATCCACGTTTCAGCAATCAAGCCATTCACTGCAACAATAGCCGCTGTCACCGCGCTAGGTCCAGAAAGTTGACCAAGGTGTAAAATTGCGAGATTATGCGGACTTTGAGTGTAAGAAAGAGAACTCCAATACAAAGGACCAGCACTCCAAAGAGCTTCTAATCCGCACCACAAGGCTGTGCCAATTAAGACACGAACAAACCCATTGTGGATGGAACGGCAAAACACTCGCATCGCGATCGCCCAACAAGCAACTAACGCGGCTCCCCAAAGGCTGATGAATACCCAACAAAAAAGGGCGATCGCCAAACTTGCCAACCAAGGAACCCCCATCCAAGTCATGGGGTGAATCCCCGTAATCCAGGATAGGGCAACGCCGTGATAACCAATACCCCAAGCGAGTGATAGGGGGAGAAGAGCACAGGGGGATGGGTTTTTGCGTTGAAAAGAAGAACTAACAACTAATACCCATAGGGGAGCAAGGGCAATCCACGCTAATAACCACACGCCGTAAGGTGCGACGGTCAACCCCATCAAAACACCACTACATAGAGCAATCAAGTAGGGGATTAAGATAGTACTCCCCCCCTGCTTTCCCTGCTCCCGAAGCTTCTTACTCTGCCTCTGCTGCATCACCAGTATCGGGGGGAACGATCGCCACTCCCGTAATGACATCATCTTCGTCTAGGCGCTGCACTCGCACCCCAGTTGCAGATCGCGATTGGATAGATATCGCATTCACTGCCTGACGAATGATGATACCGCGACTGGTAACCATCATAATTTCATCATCGCTGTTGACAATGTGCAGAGTTGCGAGTTGGTCTTTGATTTTGCGATTTTTGAATTTGGTTGCCGTTAGACCTTGACCGGCACGATTTTGCAGGCGGAACTGGGCAACTGGGACACGTTTGCCGTATCCTCCGATTGTAATCACCAACGCCCAAGGACCAGTACTGCCGTTGGTTGGCACTTCTGTAGACTCTTCATTTTCAATTTCTTCTGTTTCGATTTCCTCGATTTCGGCTTCTGTGTCTGTATCTAAAGTTGCAAGAATGGCAGCGGGTAGAATATCCATTCCCACCAGTTCATCACCCTTACGCAATTTCATCGATTTTACTCCACGAGTTGCCCGTCCCAGGGGACGCAGTTGTTCGTGGGTGCATCTAAAGTGAATTGCCATCCCTTGACGCGAACCAATGATCACGCTGTCTTCTACTCTGGCACGTCGCACCCAGCGGAGTTGGTCGCCTTCTTCTAAGGATATGGCAATCAAGCCGTTGGCACGAATATTGCTAAACGCTGCTAACTCGGTTTTCTTGATATTGCCGCCCTTGGTAAGCATGACCAAATATTCATCGCTGCTAAACTCGTCAACAGGGACAATCGAGGTGATTTTCTCTTCTTTGGGAATGGGTAGCATTTGCACAATTGGTGTGCCGCGACTAGTACGAGAACCAACGGGGATTTGATACGCTTTCAGGCAGTAAACAACACCTCGTTCGCTAAAGAAGAGAATGCTGTCATGGTCGCAGCAAGTCAAGAAATGCTCAACGTTATCATCTTCTTTAATCTTGGCACCTGCTTTACCTCTGGTTGCGCGGCTTTGCGCTTCAAAGGTATTCACTGGCATTCGTTTGATGTAACCTTGCTCAGTCAGCAGAATCAGAGCTTTTTCATTGGCAATTAGATCACGCTCATCAATTTCTCCTTCAAGGGGTGAAATGACGGTGCGCCGAGGTGTGGCGTGTTTCTGTTTAAGTTGCGTGACTTCGGTTTGAATGATTTCTAAAATCCGCTCTCGCCGTGCCAAGATATCCTGCAAGTTAGCAATGATTGCTTGTAATTCTTCGTGTTCGGAGCGGATTTTGTCTGCTTCTAGCGCTGTTAAACGCCGCAGTTGCATTTGCAATATCGCATCTGCTTGCGCTTCCGAAAGTCCGTAGGTTGTGATCAACTCGCCTTTTGCCGTCGGCGCATCAGAAGCATGGCGAATTAAGTTAATAATTTCATCTAGGTGTGCTAATGCAATCAATAAGCCTTGCAGTATGTGGTCGCGTTCTTCGGCTTTCCGCAGTTCGTAACGGGTGCGTCTGGTAATCGCTTCGATGCGGAAATCTAAGAAGACGTGCAAAAACTCCTTCAGGGTGAGTATCTGGGGTTCGCCATTCACTAGCGCCAGCATATTCGCCCCAAAGTTGGCTTGCAGGGGTGTTTGCTTGTAGAGGTTGTTGAGGACGACACGGGGATAAGCATCGCGCTTGAGCTCGATAACAATTCGCATCCCATCGCGATCGCTTTCATCCCGAATATCGGCAATTCCCTCGAGCCTTTTTTCGTTCACCATCTCGGCAATTTTTTCAATCAACGCCGCCTTGTTGGTTTGGTAAGGCAATTCGGTGATGATAATTGCGTCTCTGTCAGGGCGTCCCCGTTGTTCAATAGTTTCAATATTCGCCACCCCGCGCATGGTGATTGAACCGCGCCCGGTGGTATAAGCTTCTTTAATTGCTGTCGTCCCTAGAATCTGACTCCCAGTAGGAAAGTCAGGTCCGGGGATATACTGCATTAACTGAAGGTCGGTTATTTCTGGATTTTCAATCAGTGCTACCAACCCATCAATCAATTCACCCAAGTTATGCGGGGGGATGTTGGTTGCCATACCCACCGCAATCCCAGAGGAACCATTCAGCAGCAACTGTGGGATACGGGCTGGTAAGACTGTAGGTTCTTGCTGGGAAGCATCGAAGTTATCGATGAAATCGACTGTTTCCGATTCGATGTCTTGCAGAAGAGCATCGCTGGTTAAAGCTTCCAAGCGGCATTCTGTGTATCGCATTGCCGCTGGTGGATCGTTGTCTACCGAACCGAAATTTCCATGCCCTGCGATCAGCGGAAATCTCATGGAAAAATCCTGCGCCATCCGCACCAAAGCGTCATAGACTGCTGTGTCGCCGTGGGGATGATATTTACCCAATACTTCCCCTACCACACGAGCGCATTTACGAAAGGGGCGATCAGCGCTTAACCCTAGTTCATGCATTGCGTAGAGAATGCGACGATGCACAGGTTTCAGACCATCCCTGGCGTCTGGTAGTGCCCGACCTACAATTACGCTCATCGCGTATTCCAGATATGACCGGGACATCTCAATCCGCAGATCTGTTGGGATAATCCTCTCCTGAGAGGTTGTCATAACCTAAAAAACTCCAAAAATTGCAAATTTTAGCCGTTATACTGAGAAAAGAGCAAAAGTGTTCCCAATTATTGCTGAATTATTGCCGTTATTTGATACAATTTTAACATATACTCCTGTTTTTTGGCTTGTCCGTGAACAGTTAACAGTGAAAATAAACAGTTTTTAAGCTGTTAACTGCTAGCTAATAACTAATTACTCATGACTGATGACTGCTTCTTGCCCAGACTTAAGTTGAGATGCAATAAAAGGGGCTTTGGGCGCAAGAAAAAATCCAATCAAACTGGCAAATAGGATTGGAGTCAAGGGAGTAAAATTTGTCAATTTTGACAGCAGCAAGGTCGTACTTATGGGTGTGCGCGTCACCGCTGCATTGATAGCTGCCATCGTACAAATCATCGCCAGGGTAGGATTGAGTCCAGGAATCAACGCTGCGACTGCTTTGCCGACACAAGCACCAGTGAAAAATAGGGGAATAATAAATCCACCGCGCCATCCACCAGTGACAGTCATGCTGATGGCAGCCATTTTAGCGAAGGCAAGCGCAAACAAGAAAAGAGCAGGAAAGCTTTGATTGACCAAAAATAATGGGATACAAGCCCCGTCCTAAAGGAGCGGCTTTTCTTGATTTTTAATATATTCCTTTAAAACCTCCAGTGGCGCACCCCCTACAGAAACAGCAAAATAACTAGGACTCCATAA
>JAESFT010000218.1_pt1 | contig 55764 bp, 50 predicted proteins | sample 9269451 | NCBI WGS metagenome assembly JAESFT01 (sample SAMN14502557, study PRJNA617106) | algae metagenome | isolation source: Scytonema hyalinum WJT4-NPBG1 and co-occurring heterotrophs from well... | place: USA: Mojave Desert, Joshua Tree National Park, California | collected 2006-05-25
CAAGCTTTACGCCATCGCATTCAAGAGCTGTTTGACCAACTCACGCTTGAACAAGTGATGTCTGTCTGTTCTTATAACTTTATCTTAGAAGCCCTTTTCTATGCAGCTTCACATTAAATTGGTATCAGTAGCTTAATAATATCAAGCACTCATTTCTAGCATTCTTTGAATTGGTCGCAATGCAGCCTCGCGCATATTCTCTGGTAAGGTGATTTCTGGAGCGCGATTTTTCATCGCCCAGTAGAGCTTTTCCAGTGTATTTAACCGCATAAAAGGACACTCATTGCAAGCGCAGTTATTCAGCGGTGGTGCAGGTATAAAGCGTTTGTGCGGCGCTCGTTTTTGCATTTGATGAATGATACCAGGTTCCGTAGCAACGATAAATTCTTGAGAAGAACTCTGTTCACAATATTTGAGTAAAGCTGCAGTCGAGCCGATAAAACTCGCGTGGCGCAATACGCTAGTTTCACATTCTGGGTGGGCGATCGCCTCTGCTTGGGGGTGTGCAATTTTTAATTGTACAATTTTCTTTTCCGAAAAGGTTTCATGGACAACACAGCTCCCTTCCCACAGCACTAAATGTCGCCCAGTTTTTTCCATCACATACCGCCCCAAATTTCTATCTGGGGCAAAAATAATCGGCTGGTCTTTGGGAATCTGCTGGACGATTTTGACAGCGTTGGAACTGGTGCAAATAATATCGCTCATTGCCTTAATGTCCGCAGAGCAGTTGATGTAAGAAACTACCAAATGATCTGGGTGCGCCGCTTTAAAAGCAGCAAACGCCTCTGGTGGACAACTATCGGCTAAAGAACAACCAGCATTTAAATCAGGTAAAAGTACCATTTTGTCGGGATTGAGAATCTTTGCCGTTTCTGCCATAAAGTGGACACCAGCAAAGACAATCACATCTGCATTGGTGTTAGCTGCTGCTTTAGCAAGCTGTAGCGAATCCCCAATAAAATCTGCGATATCTTGAATATCCGGTTCTTGATAATAATGTGCCAGGATAACAGCATTGAGTTCTTTTTTAAGAGTCTCAATGGCTGTAAATAAATCTAGTGGTAGATCACCCTGTTCCGTTTTTCCACGTTGAGAAAGTGCAGTCGTAAACACAGTTAGATGTTGCTGGATGTTACAAGTTTTTGCTAGTGGATTCAATTATAGTAGTTTTTACCAAAAATGTTTGGTGGGTGATGCTCCTTCCTTGGAATTGTGCCAAAATCCCGTAATTTTCATATGCTGGAAACAGATGGCAAGGAAAGTGGCATGACCAGTCAGAAAACAAACTCAAAAACTTTGAAAATTGCTGTAGTAGGAGATGTTCACGACCAATGGGAAGAAGAAGATGGCATTGCACTCAAGCATCTGGGTGTTGACTTAGTGCTGTTTGTTGGGGATTTTGGCAATGAGTCGGTAGAAGTGGTAAGAGCGATCGCATCCCTCGACATTCCCAAAGCAGCGGTGATGGGAAACCACGATGCTTGGTACACTGCTACAGACTGGGGACGGAAGAAGTGTCCTTACGACCGCAGCAAGGAAGACTGGGTACAGCAGCAACTGGATTTACTGGGTGAAACCCAAGTCGGTTACGGTAAACTAGATTTTCCGGCTCTAAATTTAACGGTTGTTGGAGGTCGTCCGTTTAGCTGGGGTGGACCAGAGTGGAAATATACTGATTTCTACCAACAGTGGTATGGAGTGACGAGTTTTGAAGAGTCCACAGCCCGCATCGTTGCAGCGGCTAAAAGTGCGGCTTACCAGACGATAATTTTTCTCGGTCACAACGGTCCCACGGGGTTGGGCGATCGCCCAGAAGATCCCTGCGGCAAAGATTGGCATCCCATAGGCGGCGACTTTGGCGACGCGGATTTAGGAGAGGCGATATCTCAGACGATCACGGCTGGTAAAACCATTCCCCTCGTCACATTTGGTCATATGCATCACAGCCTGCGACACACAAAGAAAGAGCCGCGAAAGCGCATCTTTAGAAGTCCAGAGGGGATAGTTTACTTGAACGCTGCTAGTGTACCCAGGATTGTGGAACATGGCAGCCATAAGCAGCGTAACTTCTCCATTGTCCTGCTGGAAGGTCGTACCGTCTCCCAAGTCTCCCTCGTCTGGGTTGGAAAGGATTTCACTGTCACTTCTGAGGAAATTCTTTATCAAAAGCCCACTCCAGTAGTGCAACCTGCGTAGAGGATGAGATATACTATGTATTTGGTCGGCGTCATAAGCCGACTGCTGACAGCTAAGCGCTGACAGCTTTACTGGAGAGGTGGCAGAGTGGTCGATTGCGTCCGACTTGAAATCGGATGAACCGAAAGGTTCCGGGAGTTCGAATCTCCCCTTCTCCGTTGTTATTCTAGCTGGTCTGCTTCATCAACTACCGTAATTTATCACTCGCGCTTGCTCTAAGTAACATAATTTAAGCACGGATGATAGCTACCCCAGCAGCCTCGTAAGGAGCAAGAATTTTGTCACTAACTGTGTTTTCAGTCACTATATGTGTTAGTTGACTTATCGGTCCAACAATATATGGTGATGCAGTTCCCAATTTTTCCCCAGAGGCAAGCGCGACTACCTCGGCAGAACTGTCTATCATTGCACGCTTGACATAAGTTTCCTCTATATTAAGCATACTAATCCCCACTTCTGGATGTAAGCTGCGTACACCTAACAGGCATAAATCGGCACGGATACCCCGCAAAGCCTCGACAGTTGACACCCCGACACTCACTAAAGAATTTTTTAAGAGCCGCCCACCAAGCAGGATAACTTCAATATGGGCGTGTTCTACCAAGGCTATAGCAATTGGGGGACTGTGGGTAATGACTGTGGCATGTAGATCCAAGGGGAGATGTTGCACGACTTGCTGTGTTGTAGTGCCGCCATCCAACAGCACCACCTGTTGTGATCGTACCAAGCTAGCTGCCGCCCGACCAATTGCCACTTTTGCCTTTTGAGCCTGGCTTTGTCTCGCTGTATAGGTAACAGCTTGTGGAGAGGCGGGCAGCGCACCTCCATGTACGCGCAGCAGCAGCCCAGCATCCGCTAAGTCACGCAAGTCTCGGCGAATCGTGTCTTCTGAAACTTTAAGCTGACTACTCAAATCCGACGAAAGCACCTTTCCATCCCGGTGCAGGGTTTCAAGAATGAACTGTTTTCTTTCAGCACTCAGCATTGTTTTCTAAAAAATTTTGCGTTTTTGTTCTTGTATATGCGTTTATTCGCAGTTATTATTTTGAATATGCGGCTTTATGCATAACTTTGCTTTTTTGAGTTTTTCTATTGTACGCGGAGGATAAGACTATGAAGGAGGCTACTGCTAGATTTCCTTACCGATTGGCGGCTATTGACCTTGATGATACCTTGCTTGGTCCCGATAAACGGATCAGTGAGCAAAATGCATCTGCCGTACAATCCCTACGAAATCTGGGCGTGATGGTGGTACTTGCTTCCGGGCGCAGTTATGAGAACATACTAAACTTTCACCAACAACTTGGTTTGCGCGGTCCCATTGTTTCCAGTGACGGAGCACTCGTCAAAAACGCAGAAACAAGCATACTCCTGCAACAGCACTCAGTGCCAACAGATTTGGCAGCTAAGGTTATGGCGGATGGCCTTGCTTACGGCTTGACTCTGATCTGCTATTACACCGATGGTGTATATGTGAGCGAGAGCAACGAATTGACAACGCTGTACCAGCAGCGTTCCGGCGAACAGGTTACGGTGGATAGTCAGCAAGCTCAAGAATTGCGATCTGCTCCTTTGAAGGTGATTTGGTGTGGAAACCCTCAACAGATTGCAGCAGTGCATAAAGCCGCAGAGGCATCTTATCAGGCTCTACTCAACATCACACTGACAGATCCAGAATATTTAGTATTTACAGCTTTTGGAGTGGACAAGGCTGTTGGTTTGGCAGCAGTAGCTAAGTACTATCATGTTGAGCCAACAGAAGTTATTGCGTTTGGTGATGGTAATAACGACGTGCCAATGCTTGCTTGGGCGGGTCTTGGAGTTGCAATGAGCAACGCTCGTCCAAGTGCTAAAAAAGCAGCAAAACTAGTTGCTTCTCCTGGCAATCCAGAGACGAGTTTTGCCCGTGCTATGGAAATGGTACTGATTTCAAAGCTTCATTCAGCTTAATCCGGCTCAAGCTGTGCTTAACACAACAGTACTCAATCAAACAGGAGCAATTCTAGTTCTAATCTGCGTTACTTACCTCCACAAGTATAATTAGGTGCTTTTGATTTACCAGGCGATTGGCTTTGCCACTGCAATTTCGGGCGATCGCCCTCTCTCCCTTGCAATCCATGCCAGTTGCATCATGCTACTATGTCCAATAAATTCAACAAGGGGTTCGACAGATGGCTATCGTTCATGATGTAGATTTACCCGATGACTTGTATGAACAGCTACAAGAGCTAGCTATAGCCGAAAACAACTCAATCAACGCCCAAGTCATTACTTTATTACGAAATGCTTTGTCCGCAGCCCAGATAAAGAAAATTGCAGAAGAGCAGAGGCGAAAGAATTTACCAAAACTTTTAGAAGAAAGTCGCCGCCGTCGGGAGCAGCTTCCAACTGATGTCGAATGGCCCGATAGCACCGCCCTGATTAGAGAAGACCGCGATAGATGACGACCCCTATCAGGTGCGTAGTGGATACAAGTGTTTGCATCAAGCACTTTATCCCAGATCCCTTATCCCCGAAAGTTGATCAACTTTTGGCTCATATTGGCAATTCTCAAAATGAATTCTTTGTACCTGACCTGTTTTACATTGAATGTGCCAACACGCTTTGGAAGTATGTTCGTGCAGGACTTTACCCTACCACCAAAGTTTCAGCAGATTTAGCAACTCTGAAGGCTTTTGACTTTCGTATCGTCTCTACTGTTAACTTGATGGCAGATGCCGTAAGCATCGCCTTGGCTTATAACATTTCTGCCTATGATGCTTCTTACGTAGCCCTTTCACACCAGGTTGGTGCGACGCTACTGACTCTAGACCAGCGCCTAGTTAGGGCTTTAGGGGCTACGTCTTACGATGTTTGCTTGTTTAATGACTTTGAGATTCCACCGTTGCCCTGAATTTAAAGGAGGAGCAACGCTAACTTACTTCAGTATCTAAAAGTTAACGAGCAAAATTATCACAACCTTTGTTCAATTAATACCGCATATCTGCTGAACTTACCTAGGTAAGTAGTTCCGTGTATCTGCACTGGTAAGTATTACATTTGCAGTGCTAGCCTGACAGCATTACTCAAAATGCTTTTGTATCAGAAGTTTAACAAATACAGGCAGGTACCGAATGGATCGTGGTAACGAAGAACAAAGTAGCAAATTTATCACTACCGAACCGTTAAAAGCTAGCAGTGAAGCGGGTGAGCAAAAAGTTTGGGATGCTGTTAAGAGTGCTTTTTCTGATAGAAACTGTATCGGATACTGGCGCTATCCGATTTTCTCGAAGGTGGGAGAGATTCGTAAGGAACCTGATATCCTCATAGCTGATAGAGAATTTGGTTTAGTGGTTATTGAGGTTTTGCCTGTCGCCATTGACCAAGTCGTTGGTATTAATGATGATATTTGGCAGTTGCAAAACTATCACATCGCAGAAGCTAATCCTTATCAACGAGCCGAACATCAACTACGAGCATTGATTGCATACACTGACCGCGAATCTGCTATCTGGCGCAAGGTTAGCGGACGAGCGATCGCTGCACTACCTCTGATTACCCAAGAACAATGGCAACAAAAAGGCTTTGACCAACTACCCAACTGTCCTCCTGTGATTTTCCAAGACCAGTTAGGCAAAGTTGGCTTATTGGAACGTATTCAACAAATCTCTTGTGTAGTTCCAGGAGAAAGCCTGGAAGATAAAGACTGGGAATTGCTACTTTCAGTGATTGGCGGGACACCTGTACTTCGCAAACCTCCTCGCGCTACAACCTCAACCACAGGGAAAACGCGCGCCAGCATTATGGACAGTTTGCGGCAAAGACTATACGAAATAGATTTACAGCAAGAACACATAGGAAAAGAAATTCCCCCAGGACCTCAACGAATTCGCGGTATTGCAGGTTCAGGTAAGACAGTGCTGCTGTGTCAAAAAGCGGCGATGATGCACCTTAAGCACCCAGAGTGGGATATTGCTTTGGTATTTTTTACGCGATCGCTCTACGAGCAAATTATCGGATTAGTAGATAAGTGGATACGCCGCTTTAGTTGTGGTGAGATGCAGTACGACCATAAGACAAACCACAAGCTGCAAGTACTTCATGCTTGGGGAGCGAGGGAACAACCAGGTTTGTACGGGACGATTTGCGAGTACCACGGTAAAAGACGCGGGACTGTTGCAGACACGAAAGAAAGACAACCTAACCGAGGTTTGGCAGAGTTATGTAAACGGCTACAAGAGGAAATAGAGATTGAGCCGATGTTCGATGCCATCTTGATTGATGAAGGTCAAGATTTAGTAGCCGAAGATAATTTGAAATATGAGGATAAGCAAGCTATTTACTGGATGGCTTATCAAGCCTTACGACCTGTGAGTGAGCAACAACCAGAGGAGAGGCGCTTAATTTGGGCTTACGATGAAGCACAAAGCCTCGATACTATAGTAGTGCCAGAGGCTAAAGAAGTCTTTGGCAAGAGTTTGAGTAATTTGTTGAACAAGCAACCGCAGTATGTCGGCGGTATCCAACGTGCTGTAGTGATGCGCCACTGTTACCGCACTCCTGGATTAATTCTCACAGCAGCTCATGCCATTGGTATGGGTTTGCTACGCCCAGAGGGAATGGTTTCTGGTATCACGAAAAAAAAAGATTGGGACACAATTGGTTACGAAGTCCAGGGAGACTTCAGGCGTGTCGGTCAGCCAATCACTCTCCATCGACCTCCGCAATATTCACCAAATCCCATTCCTGAACTTTGGGACACACCTGTATTGGAATTTCAAACTTACGGTTCTCGCCAAGAAGAAATGACTGCGTTGGCGCAGAACATCATGCATAATATCGTCCATGATGGTCTTAATCCCAGCCGCGATATCTTAATTGTGATTTTAGGCTCTAATTCCGAGGCAATGGACTTAGAAACTCAAGTGGCGGAATTTTTGATGCAACAGGGCATAGATATCTATATTCCCAGTGCTCGCAGCAGTAACATCTTAAAGTTTGAATGGGAAGTTAGTAAGCCAAACAACTTCTGGTGTGATGGGGCTGTTACAGTCTCTCGTGTCCCTCGCGCTAAGGGAAATGAGGCTGATATGGTCTATGTAGTCGGCTTTGATAATGTCGCTCGCAATGAAAGTGATGTGAATTGTCGTAACCAGTTGTTTGTCGCTTTAACCAGGACACGGGGCTGGGCAAGCCTGAGTGGTGTCGGCAATTATCCGATGTATGATGAGATGCGGCAAGTCATTACCAGTGGTGACACTTTCACGTTTACCTACAAACGTCCACCGAAGCGGGATATTGGTGATGGAGAAGCAGTGTAGTGCAATTTCAGGTGAAGTGTTTTGCAATGATTCACCAGACAAGGGAGAGGGGGAAGTGGAGGGAGATGAGGAGCCAGCGCCGTGGTGAGCCAGCGCTGCAGGAGGGTTTCCCTCCGCAGGCGACTGGCGTGGAAATGAGGGACAGGGGAAAGACAAGAAAGCAAATCCTCCCTTGTCCTCCTTGTCTCCCTTCACCGATTGCACAAAAGGTTCCTTATTATTCCGAGACCTTGTTCCTAGCTCGTTCTGCACGCGCCTCGGCTGATGCCATGACTTCGTCCATATTTTCTAGCATCTCGCCTGGGAAATTTTCCAGAACTCTGGTGGAAAGAGCAACTCGACCTTTGCCTTCATCCAAGTCTATGATTATAGCTTTAATCGGCTGACCGACTTGAAACACCTTTTCCAGATTTTCAATAAATTTCTGGCTGATCTGCTTAATATGGAGCAAGGCGCTTGTGCCATCTAAATCCACAAAGACACCAAAGGGTTTGATACCACTGATTTTCCCAAGCACCAGCTGATTAACTTCCAGCACACTGAAACTAGCAGAACGAGTTGCTATGCGCTGCGAAAGGATAAGCTTATTGTTGCTGCGGTTAACTTCCAAAAAGCCAGTCGTGAGAGATTGACCCTTAAGTGCTTCTAAATTATCTCGCTCAACCAAGTGCGATCGCGGAATAAATCCTCGCAAACCCTGAACATTGACGGTAACACCACCTTTATTGACATTAATCACCCGCACTTGCGTCGTTTGAGAATCCTCCTGCATTTGCGCCAGTCGATCCCAAATGTGGTTGATTTCCAGTTGCTTTCGTGAAAGGGTGACTTGACCTTCTGCATCCTGATCCCTAATGATTAAGAATTCTAAATTCTCATTTAATGGCAGCACCTCCGACAAATCGGTTACTGCTCTCAAACAAGCCTCATCGCGAGGGACAAACGCCGACGACTTGCCACCAATATCAACATACGCTCCATCAGGATCAAGTTGAAACACTCTGCCGTTTACCACCTGTCCCTTTTGAAACTGGTAATCGTGTTTTTCCAGTGCTTTGGCAAAGTCGTCCATTGTAAATGACGAATTGGCTTTTTGAGAAAATTGCGCTTCGGAATCCATGACTGTTAAAGATAAATTGCGATTCTAGCTGATGCCACTGGAGTTTTACTCAACGCCAAACAACACTATTCTTACCATGATTGCTCGTGAAGACGGTTCTGCATCATTTGTGAGCCAGTGCGAATGACGGCTTTCCCGTATCCCTTACGGGATGCTTTGCGCTCAGGTGTGCCGTGCCTCCGCGCATCAGGAGCAACGCTTACGCGCAACGTCTCGGTTCGCAGAAGACATACCCGAAAAGTCCTTAGTCTTTTGTAATGACAAATGACCAAGGACAAATGACAAATGACAAAGGACGACCCTAACGCAACCAGAACGCAAATCCAATCGGATAGCTATAGTTGTCCAAACAGTTGTTTTACCTGCTCCCAAGCATCGGCTGCAGCTATAGAATTATAGCTGGCGCGTTGGTCGCAGAAAAATCCGTGGTCAGCTCCATCGTAGCGAAACACACGATGAGGAATGTTGTATTTTTCTAACTCTGCCGAAATCTGGTCTACCTGTTCCCTTGGGATACTGGAGTCTTCCATACCAAAGAAGGCATTGAGAGTGCCTTTAATCTCTCTTGTGCGAGAAATGGTCGCCTCTCCATCCCCAAACGTACGGGTGGCGATACCAGCACCGTAGAAGGAAGCGGTAGCCTTGATATCTGGTAGGGTAGAGGCAAGATATGCCACATGACCGCCAAAACAAAAGCCTATACAGCCAAAGCCATCTTTTTTGACCTCAGGGAGGGTTTTCAGATAGTCAATGGATTGTTGAATATCGCCCAATAACTCTGATGCCTTGGTTTGCATTGCGTAGTTTCTGCCTATTTCAATATCTTGCGGGGTGTAGCCAGTTTCAAAACCAGGGGCAATTCGTTGGAACAGTGCAGGTGCAATTGCGACATAACCTTCCTGGGCAATACGTTCTGTAACGTTCCGAATGTGGGAGTTGATTCCAAAAATTTCCTGCAATACCACAACTCCTGGATAAGAACCTTCTTGAGAAGGCTTAGCTAGATAGGCGTCGATCTGCAAATCATCTTGCGAAAGTTTAACAGTTGTGGTATGTATTGCTCGCTCTGCCATAATAGGTTTTACCAGTGCTGTGTGACTATAAAGAAATAGCTATGCCAAGATCTCAAGGCGATCTCCAATCAAATTATCAACTACGAGTAACAACCACACCAGAATTTTCCCTTCATAGAAATTCAATATATAAGTAAAATATTTGACAGTTAGCATTCGCAGCTGGTCATATGCAGCTACTATCATGCAGGAGCTTTGGTGATGATTCAGTTTCGTATACAGCCAGACAGTGAAATCCCCGCATCAAACCAGCTGTTTAATCAAATTCGGTTTGCGATCGCCTCACGGCAATATCCACCTGGGTATAAACTACCGAGTACGAGAGCGCTGGCAATGCAGACAGGCTTGCATCGTAATACCATTAGCAAAGTGTACCGTCAATTGGAAGACGACGGGCTTGTAGAAAGTCTTGCTGGGTCAGGGATTTACGTCCGCGCCCAGGGTCATGAGGGTGGTAGTAGGCTGCAATCACCGATTCTCAAAGAATATCCTCAAGCATACAAAGTTGTTCAGCTTGCACTAGACGAACTCCTTTCTCAAGGCTGCTCCCTCAGTCAAGCACGTGAGCTATTCTTGGCGGAAATTGACTGGCGCTTGCGTTGTAGTGCGCGAGTGTTGGTTGCTGTTCCAACTCAGGATATCGGTGTTGGGGAATTGATGGTCTATGAATTAGAACAAGCCCTCAAAATACCAGTGCAGTTGGTAGCGATGGAACAATTAGCTGCTGTGCTAGATCAAACTTCCTCAGCGACAGTTGTCACTAGTCGGTATTTTATTGGCGAGGTGGAAGTCATCGCCGCACCTAAAGCTGTGCGCGTCATACCCCTTGACATTCATGACTACGCCAACGAATTCAACCAGTTTAAAAACCTACCAAAAGACAGCTGTCTTGGCATAGTCAGCATCAGTTCTGGGATTCTTCGAGCTGCAGAAGTTATCCTCCACGGTTTACGCGGGGATGAAATACTCGTGATGACTGCACAACCAAAAGATGCTTACAAACTTCAGGCGATCGTCAAGCGGGCACAGGTCATTTTTAGCGTAGACCAAGTGAGTTTTTCTGCGGTGCAAGCAGCTATGCAAGCTGCTATGGATGACATTATTCGCCCACCTAAACAGATGGGTAGCGAAAAATATATTGGTACCAACTCGATTAACTTGCTTAAACGAGAACTGGGTTTAGGTTGATGAAGAGGTGGGTACTAAATGTAGAGACGCTTTCATTCGGCGCGTCTCTACAACTCACTAATACCTATTGCAAGAACTCTCGCACCCTTTTGAGGTAAGTAGCTGTGTCTTCTAACATTGGGAAATGAGCCGTATTGCGAATCAAGCAAAATTCTACTTTATCGTTCAGTGCGGCAGCCTGACGACCCATTTCGGCTGGAATAATTTTGTCGAACTCGCCCGCCACCAGTAGTGTAGGCACCGTCAGCTGAGCAAATTCCTGCGGCATCAACTCAGATGCGGCTTTACTAACAGATGTAAAAATTGTGCCCAAAGCTGCATCGTAGTCTGCTATGAGAAAATCCTGCAAGAAAGCCCGACGTTCTGCTGCTGGTATGGCACGGTGTAGAAATCGCGCCATAAACATCCTGTCAACAAACGGTATTTTCTCCAACCACTGTGGACGAAATTTGACCACGTAGCCACCGAATTTATGAAAAGTTGTAAATGCTTTTTCGTCATACTCAAAAATACCGCTACAGGTGAGAATTGCTCTTTCCACTCGTTGGGGGTAGCGGTTGAGAAACAAAGTAGCAATGGACGCGCCCATCGAATGAGCATTGATATACACGCGTTGAAGCTCCAACTCATCTAGCAAAGCTGCCAAGTCCTCAGCGTATTCCTCTAGCTCATAAGTTAACTCTCGCATGGCTTCAAACTCTGCCTGCGGTGAGTGCAACTCGACAGACTCAACAACAGCTTCACTCGCTTTGGCTATGCTAGATCGCCCACGGGAACGCCCAAATCCCCGTAAATCGTAAAGTAAGCAATCAAATTGTTCTGATAAAGCATGCGCCGTACTTTGCCAGTACCGAGCGGAACCAGCCCAACCGTGGATAAAAACCATCACAGGCTTGTCTTCAGTCTGCGATGGCTTTTTTATCCACTCATAGTAATTCTCAACACCACGAACATTTATGTAGGGCATCGCGAAGAAGAGGGGGGATGAGGGTAGAGAGCGTATCCCTCACGGGACGTTTTGCGACGAGCGCGAGTATTGGGGTAGATGAGGGAGATGAGGAAAACCGGAGAAAGCAATAATTATTTACTTCCTCCTCATCCGACAGCATCCGACAGCATCCGCTTGTTTATGCTGATTCTGGTTTCGGTAGTGTGGATGGGTGCATCAGGAGTTCGGCGGTGGAACGCTTCTCTACCATTTCCCGCGTCACTGTGCAACGAGTGAGATCTTTGCGCGAAGGCAACTCGTACATCACTTCTAGCATCAGTTCTTCCACAATGCCGCGCAGCGCCCTTGCGCCGGTTTTGCGGCGGTACGCTTCTTGAGCAATAGCTCGCAGAGCCTCTGGTTTAAAGTCTAGCTGGACATTATCCATCTTCAGCAGCTTTTGGTACTGCTTAACTAAGGCACTGCGCGGTTGGGTCAGAATCGCCATCAGCGCTTCTTCGTCGAGTGGATCTACCACCGCTACCATTGGCACTCGCCCAATAAATTCCGGAATCATACCAAACTTCACTAAGTCATCCGGTTCTAGATTGCGCAGAGTATCTGCTGTGCGTTTGTCCTTCGTCTGCCCCTCTCCAGGTTGTACAAACCCTATTGACTTTTTGCCAGTTCTTTGCTCTACGACCTTTTCTAAACCGACGAATGCACCGCCACAGACGAACAGGATGTTGCTTGTATCAATCTGGATGCAGTCTTGATAGGGGTGCTTGCGTCCTCCTTGGGGTGGTACGTTGGCGACCGTCCCCTCTAACATTTTCAGTAAAGCTTGCTGTACGCCTTCGCCAGAGACATCTCGGGTAATTGAAGGGTTCTCACTCTTGCGAGCAACCTTATCGATTTCGTCGATGTAGATAATTCCCCGCTGCGCTTCTTCTACATCCAAGTCTGCTACTTGCAACAGTCGCAGCAAGATATTTTCCACATCTTCTCCCACGTACCCTGCTTCTGTTAGCGTAGTGGCATCAGCAACGGCAAAGGGGACATCGAGAATTTTTGCCAGTGTTTGTGCTAACAGAGTTTTGCCGCAGCCCGTCGGACCAATGAGTAGAATGTTGGACTTTTGCAGTTCTACAGCATCATCTAAACCTTTGCCACTGCCTTTAGACTGAACCACTGCTAGCCGCTTGTAATGGTTATAAACTGCGACTGAAAGCACTTTTTTGGCTTCGTCTTGACCAATGACGTGTTCGTCTAGGTACTTTTTAATCTCTCGTGGCTTAGGTATTTGATTCAACGAGAGATTAGAGGAACGAGCACGGCGTTTCTGAGGTGGTTCTGACCTGGGTGCTGGTTGCGACGATGCAGCGGCATTTGTGTCGAGTAACTCCTCATCCAGGATTTCATTACACAAGTCAACGCATTCATCGCAGATGTAGACTCCCGGTCCGGCGATTAGTTTACGAACCTGCTCCTGAGACTTGCCGCAAAATGAACACTTTAAATGGGAGTCGTACTTAGACATACCAGCCTCTTATTTCACAATGGTGACGTTTTCCCCTGGAGAGGGAAGATTTTGCCTGGAGATGACCTGATCAATCAACCCATAATTTTTCGCCTCTTCAGCCGACATGAAGAAATCGCGATCAGTATCGGCTTCGACTCTTTCTAATGGTTGACCAGTATGAGTCGCCAGTAACTGATTCAACTTAGACTTATGATAAAGAATTTCTCTGGCTTGTATCTCGATGTCAACGGCTTGTCCCTGTGCACCACCCAGTGGTTGGTGAATCATGATCCGGGAATCAGGAAGAGACATCCGTTTACCAGCCGTTCCTGCTGTTAACAAGAACGCCCCCATGCTCGCGGCTAATCCAAAACATATCGTGACTACATCAGGACGAATTTGCTGAATAGTATCATAAATAGCCATGCCTGCTGTCACCGAGCCACCAGGAGAATTAATATACAGTTGAATGTCCTTTTCGGAATCTTCAGCATCTAGAAACAATAACTGGGCAACAATTGAGTTGGCAACGTTATCGTCTATTGGCGTTCCTAAGAAGATAATCCGCTCCCGTAGCAAGCGAGAATAGATGTCGAAAGCGCGTTCTCCCATGCCAGATTGTTCTACCACCATCGGGACGATGTTGTTAGGACTGTCTAGGGAGTAGAGTTTAAAGTCACTCAAACTGTTAAATTGGTAGTTTCCCGATTGCGATACAAGCATAAAAGAACGTTTCACACTAAGTGTAACAATGGTCGAGACAGCAACCGCTGCCTTTTTCAGGAATTTGATTTTTGATGTGGCTATGTGTTAACCATTATGCCTCATATAAATTCTTATCGTGTAAAACAGTATCAAACCAAGGGTGTTACGTACACTGTTACTTATTTAAAATTTCTTAGGCTTCCACCTTAGGACAGGGACTCAGAGGGTGATGAGGGAGATGAGAAACAGAGTAGTCATTTTTCTTTATACTTCCTCATCGGACAGCATCCCCCTCATCCTCCTCATCTATTGTCCCTCTGTTGACTCTGTGTCTTGTGGTGAGATTTCTGCACTAACTTGGGGGGTTTGTTCTACTGTTTCTGTTGCAGCATCTGAGTCAGCAGCTTTGACTTCTTCTTCAATCTCAGTCTCAGTTTCAGTTTCTGCTTCACTCAAAGAACCTTCAGGGACTAATTCAACCGTTGAGCGTTCTAAAAGCCAATCGATGATTTTTTCGGTCAACAATTCGTTTTCTACGACTTCACGCAGTCTTTCGTGATCAACATCTTTTTCAGCGTACTGTTCCAACAATTCTTGGACTCTAGCGTCGATTTCTCCTTCTGACACTTGGATGGACTCGCGTTTCCCAATTTCCCGCAGCGCCAGAGAACGCTTAATGCGCTCAACTGCTTCACCGCGAGAACGTTCCCGCAACTGGGGAATCACATCTTGGGTAAACAATTTTTTAATATCAAGCCCCTGTTGAGAAAGCCGCATGGCTGTTTGCGTCAGCATCGCATCCACTTCCTGCTGAATCATTGATTCTGGCAAGTCAACTTCTACGTGCTTGAGCAGTTCACCTAACAAGGCTTCTTGCTTGTTCGCTTTTGTTTTCTGTTCAGCCTCTTTTTGAAAACGCTCTTCCAAAGAAGAGCGCAAATCTGCTAGACTCTCGTATTCGCTGACTTCTTGGGCAAAGTCATCATTCAATTCGGGCAGTTCTTTTTCCTTCAGTTCTTTGATTGTTACGGTGAAAACAGCCGGTTTTCCTGCTAAATCTTCATTTGCGTAAGGATCTGGAAACTGAGCTGAAACTTCTCTGGTTTCTCCAGGATTCATTCCCACTATCCCTGTCACAAAGCCGGGAATGAATTTGTCGTCCTGCATCTCTAATTGGAAATCAGTTGCTTCGCCGCCAGGTATTGGCTGGGGTTCTGCTGTTTCGTCTTCACCCTCGGATGCAACCACAACACCTTTAAAATCCACCACAGCAACATCACCTATCTGTGCTGAGCGTCCTTCAACAGGAATTAACGTCGCCATTTCTTGGCGTTCGCTTTCCAAAACTTTGTCCACTTGCTCTGGATCGTATTTGACTTCCTCGGCTTTGACTTGCAAGCTCGTATACTCACCCAGATTGGGCTCTGGTGGCACATCTACAGATGCGGCAAATGTTAGGGGTTTGCCTGGTTCATAATTGTTAATCAATTCCTCAAATGAGGAGCGCAGCTGTGGTTGACCAAGCGCCTGGATTTGTTCTTGTTCTAGCGCTTGCTCAATGCCATATTGAATTAATTCTTCTAGAGCTGCTGCCTTGATTCGAGTTACGCCAAGGCGCTGTAACAATATTTGCCGAGGTACCTTGCCCTTGCGAAACCCAGGAATATTTGCAGTACTGGCTAAGTTTTTAACAACTTTTTCGTAAGTTTCCTTGGTCTTTTCTGGCGTAATCTCTATCTCTAGACCAATTTGACTGGCGGGAAGTTTTTCCTGGGTAACTTTCATGCTATGTCTCTATTCTTGGTATTTCTTTTTACTAATTACGTGATTTGGCGCAAGGGAATAGCGTCTTTTAAGTTAAAGTTTCCGGACTTGGATGAAAGATGCCAACTGTTGACCCAAGTGTAAACTATCGAGTTAGAAGTATCCACTTCTTGCTGAATCCAGTGTCTCTAGACAAGGATACAACACCTGAAGATTTTCTCGACGGAGTTCTCCAAGGGCTTGTATCCTGTTTATTGCTTCTTAGTGCATCCTTCATCCTTTAGTTGGTAAAAGTTCTTGACATTTTAGCGCCAAGTTTACCAATTTCAACTCTAAATTGTTTTTTACCAAAGGGTTAACACCGTGATATCCTGTTTCTCAACTAGCAGTTCGCATTTCCATTGTTGTAACGTTGGTGCTGGCTGCCTTGTAGGACTGAGATCCGCTTATGCTTAGCTCCTGCCTCGCTTAAAGCTCTCGCTTATCGCCTTGCTGGTTTCAGTCCATTTGAATCATAGTACACCAATCATCAAGACGAACGCATCTTACAGACACTAACACCTGTCTTAAGCTAATATGCATCAAGCTTGTGTCATGCTGACGTTGAAAGATGGTCTGCTGTATAATAGGTATTTTAAGTGAGTCGCAAGTTGAGTCATAAATCATTATAAATTGCAACATTAATCAGGATAAGTAACAAAATAAATGTATTAAATTAAGAATTACAATCATTTGCGAAAAATAATCAAACTATTAAAAAGTTTATTTAATGTCTGCTATTGCGATTTAAACTTTGAATTTTTACACGAAATTGCACATAATAACATCTAGTAAAGGAGGAAGCCAGTTTGTCTAAATCCTACCGTGTAGCTATTTTGGGAGCAACTGGTGCCGTTGGCAAAGAGTTGCTGGAATTATTAGAAAGTCGAAATTTCCCTGTTTCTGACATAAAGTTATTGGCTTCCGTTCGCAGTGCAGGGCGAACACTGCCTTTTAAGGGGGAAAATTTGCCTGTAGAGGCAGTGAGCGAAAAAGCCTTTGAGAATGTGGATCTGGTGCTGGCAAGTGCAGGCGGTTCCACATCGAAAACATGGGCACCAAAAGCTGTCGCGGCTGGCGCTGTGGTGATTGATAACTCCAGCGCGTTTCGCATGAACCCAGAAGTTCCTTTGGTGGTTCCAGAAGTGAATCCGCAAGCTGCATCTGACCACAAAGGCATTATTGCCAACCCCAACTGCACGACAATTTTGATGACACTAGCAGTGTGGCCCCTACATAAAGTTTCACCAGTGCAGCGTCTGATCGCCGCAACCTACCAATCTGCTAGTGGCGCTGGTGCTCAAGCGATGGAAGAAGTGAAAACCCAAGCAAGTGCCATTTTAGAAGGTAGAGAACCTGTTGCTGAAGTATTTCCATATCCGTTAGCGTTTAATGTCTTCCCGCACAACAGCCCGTTGAACGATTTGGGGTACTGCGAGGAAGAAATAAAAATGGTTAACGAAACTCGCAAAATTTTTGGAAATCAGGATATAAGAATTACTGCAACTTGTGTACGGGTTCCCGTACTTCGTAGCCATTCCGAAGCGATTAACCTAGAATTTGAGGTGCCATTTAGCCCAGATAAGGCAAGAGAAATTCTAAGTCAAGCACCTGGTGTGAAATTGGTGGAAGATTGGAAGGCAAATCATTTTCCTATGCCAATTGAAGCGACAGGTCGAGATGAAGTTTTGGTAGGGAGAATTCGTCAGGATATTTCTCACCCGTGCGGCTTAGAACTGTGGCTATGTGGCGACCAAGTCCGTAAAGGTGCAGCTTTGAATGCAATACAAATTGCTGAGTTATTAGTAGAAAAAAATCTGCTCAAAACAGCGGTAGCCCTAAGTCAGAAGTTATAAGTGATGAGTTATTTGGTCATCGGTATTAGACAAATAACAAATAACAAATGACAGATGAAGGACTAAGGCGCTTGCTTACGCTTGAAAGTAATAGTCAGATAGATTATTACAATAGAAAACCACCAAAACCCAAAAAAACAAAGAACAAAGAGGAATATTTAGGAGTGAAAAGAGGGTGGTAGATTTTGGCAGAGTTCTAACCGCTATGATTACGCCGTTTAAAGAAGACGGCAGTGTCAATTATGATGTAGCAGCAGCACTGGCAGCACATCTAGCTGACAACGGTACGGATACACTCGTGGTATGTGGGACCACGGGAGAATCTCCTACCCTGAGTTGGGAGGAAGAATACCAGTTGTTTTGTGTGGTGTTGCAGGCGGTGGCGGGAAAAGCTCTTGTGATAGCAGGGTGTGGCTCCAATTCCACCAAAGAAGCAATTGCCGCTACCCAAAAGGCGGTTAAAATAGGAGTACATGGCGCACTGCATGTTGTTCCTTACTACAACAAACCACCGCAAGCGGGGCTTTATCAGCACTTTAAGGCGATCGCTCAAGCTACGCCTAACCTACCTGTGCTGTTATACAATATCCCTGGTCGTACCGGTCAAAATCTTCAACCAGAAACAGTTGCTCGGTTAGCAGAGATTGACAACATTGTCGGGATTAAGGAATCTACCGGCAATATAGACCAGGCAAGTGAAATCCGTCGCTTGACGCCAAAAGAATTCCAGATATACTCTGGAGATGATTACATGACTTTGCCTCTCTTAGCAATAGGGGCAAAGGGTGTCGTCAGTGTGGCTTCTCATCTGGTAGGAAACCAACTACAAAAGATGATTCAAGCCTTTGATGCGGGAAAAACTCAAGTAGCCAGGGAAATACATCTCCAATTCTTCCCTCTGTTTAAAGCTTTATTTGCAACTACAAACCCTATCCTAGTCAAGAAAGCACTGAAACTTTTAGGTTGGGAGGTTGGTTCAACTCGTCCGCCGCTGTGCGAAGCTGACTCAGAAGTTAGTGGAAAGTTAGAAGTGGTTCTCAAAGAACTAGGTCTAATTTAGCAGCAAGTTGTTGACGGCTGACGTGCTAGTTGGCTGAAGATACTTATAAAAATTTGGTGCGTAATTTTACCAAAATTCAGGTGAAAAGCCTGTGCTACAAGTGAATCAATAGATTATGAATTGTGAGCTTTTAAAGCCCAATTAATTAAACAACAATTGAATATCTCATAAAAATTCAACTGTTTTGAGAGTGATTTCATAGATTGGTTGTCTTGTGAGTTTTACAAGAGCGTTAAATTCCACATCTTTAACGACAAAGAGCAATCTCTAAAATTTCAAATTTTTAACGACAAAGAACAATCTAAGGAGAAAATGGCTAACAACGAATCTTTAGCCGCCCTAAAAATTATTCCGTTGGGCGGTTTGCATGAAATTGGTAAAAATACTTGTGTTTTCGAGTATGACGACGAAATTATCTTGTTAGATGCAGGATTGGCTTTTCCCACAGACGGGATGCATGGAGTCAATATTGTTCTTCCAGACATGACCTATGTACGGGAAAATCGCCACAAGATTAAAGGCATGATTGTGACCCACGGTCATGAAGACCATATCGGTGGGATAGCCTTTCACTTGAAGCAATTTGAAATACCCGTGATTTACGGTCCCAGACTAGCACTGGCAATGCTAGAGGGCAAATTGGAAGAAGCGGGGGTGCGCGATCGCACAGAGTTAAGAAGGGTCGTTCCCCGGGATCTGGTGCGAATTGGCAAACATTTCTTTGTAGAATACATTCGCAATACCCACTCCATCGCTGATAGCTTTACCGTAGCAATTCATACACCTCTTGGCGTACTTATCCACACAGGGGATTTCAAATTTGACCACACGCCCGTGGATGGTGAGCATTTTGACTTGCAAAGGCTCGCCGAACACGGTGAAAAAGGCGTACTGTGCTTGATGAGTGACTCAACGAACTCAGAAGTACCAGGATTCACGCCTTCAGAACGTTCCGTGTTTCCAAATCTGGATAGGGTATTCAGTCAAGCCACTGGGCGATTGTTCGTGACCACCTTTGCTTCCAGCGTGCATCGCATTAACATGATTTTGCAGCTGGCGCAGAAGTACAACCGCGTCGTCACCGTGGTCGGACGTTCCATGCTGAATTTGATTGCCCATGCCCGCAATCTAGGTTACATCAAGTGTGAAGATAATCTATTTCAGCCGTTGCATGTTGTCCGCAATCTCCCAGAAGAGAATGTGCTGATTTTGACGACTGGTTCTCAAGGTGAGCCAATGTCAGCGATGACGCGCATTGCTAATCAAGAACATCCCCACGTCAAAATCCGACAAGGAGATACAGTAGTATTCTCAGCTAACCCAATTCCTGGAAATACGATCGCCGTAGTCAGCATCATCGATAAATTGATGATGCAGGGGGCAAACGTTATCTATGGTCGGGACAAAGGAATTCACGTCTCCGGTCATGGATGTCAGGAAGACCAAAAGCTGATGATTGCTCTGACTAGACCTAAGTTCTTCTTGCCAGTTCACGGGGAACATCGGATGCTGGTGAAGCACTCCCAAACGGCTCAGAGTATGGGTATTCCCGCTGAAAACATGGTGATTATTCAGAATGGGAATATCGTCGAACTCACTGAGGAATCCCTGCGTGTTGCTGGTAAAGTGTCAGCTGGTTTAGAACTGGTGGATACTTCCGGTTCTGGTATGGTCAGCGCCAAAGTGCTGCAAGAACGGCAACGTATGGCAGAAGAAGGAATTGTCACAATTGCGACGGCGATAGATTGGAATGGCAAGCTGATGGCGAAGCCAGAAATTCACCTGCGAGGTGTTGTAACGAGCGTCGAGCGCTCCTTGTTGCAAAAGTGGATACAACAGCGGCTCGAAGAAATCCTCACCGTGCGCTGGTCAGCATTTGCCCCTTCTTTTGATGGCGACCAGCCAGAGGTAGACTGGGGTGGATTGCAAGAGGTTTTGGAGCGGGAACTAGCACGCTCTTTGCGAAAGGAACTGCATTGTCAACCATCTGTAACCTTGCTGATGCAAATTCCTGATGAGCCACCAGTAAAAGTTAGTGATGGTAGAAGGCGTCGCACTCGTACTGCTGCTCAAGTCGCATCGTAGTTATTAATAATTTCGCGCAAAGACGCTAAGACGCTAAGAAAAATTTTGCGACTTTGCGACTTGGCGCGAGATTTAAAGCAAGTTTCTCCCGCTTGTATATGGGTAGTTCACAAGGCGCTTGCGCTGCCAATTAAGGGTAGCGCATAGCCAAATCTGAACCTACTTATATTAAATCCGGATGATTGCACATAGTATAATGCTCTAAGGGTATTCTGCGACGAAGTATATCCTAAGAGGTATTTCCATACCGGATTTGATATTAAGCGGATTTGATATTACGCAGTAATACCAAGAGCGGGTGTGTGAAGCTCGAACTTCTGAGCATCAGTTGCCCAGACATTGTAGTCACTGTCTTCTTCACGTTTATAGAAGATTCTATGCCCCTCATCCGCGTCGGCGGGTTCTACTGAAAGCAGAACAGTTACCTTGGTTTGCGCTGATCCAGTTTCTTCTTTCTCGACTGCTATCGTACCTTGGTAAAATTCGCTCTGACCAATGGTAACAATACCGTCAAATATCAACCTTTCACTGTGAAAGTCTACATCTTCGATATCATGTTGCCAAATAAAATTGGCTGTACCGTTCTTGGTGGTGACGATGAAAGTCCCCACACTAGGAGCGAGAAATCCTACATCCTCAAAATCAGAGGGAATAGTAGGCTTGGTACCGGATAAATCTTGACTGAAAGTTTTGGGAAACGTCATAAAAACAAATTCCTTTGTTTGGCTGATTAGAGTTGAACACAAGACAATCGTTTTGAAGCCTTGTGACAGTTAATAGTTGTATGTGAAATCAACTTATGCACTTTTGCCCGTGAGTAGCATTAGATAAGATGCAAAATCTGACGAATCATATTCAGTGAATCCACAGGTATAATAGAAGTAGAGTTAACACCGTCAGTGGCAACCCAAAGCGGAGATGTTCCCAAAAGGTCAGCTTGTAGCCTAACTCAGTAGCTGCTTCGACAACGATGAGGTTGGCGACTGAACCAAACAAAGTTAAATTTCCAGCCAAGGTTGAGCCGGCTGCAAGCAATAGCCAAGACTGAGTATCATCTTTAGGAATCAAGGGTTGCAGCAGGAGTACAGCAGGAACATTGGAAATCAGGTTAGACAGAATAGCTGTGACGCTCACTAGACCAGCAGAAGAGTTGACTGCATAAGTGAATGGTTGCAACAAGTTCAATTTCTGGGTCGCTTTCGTGAGGATGAACAGTCCAGAAAACATCACTAGCAGGTTCCAATCCACCTCATTGAGAATCCGCTGTGGTTTAATACGTCGAGTAATAAGCAAAAGGCTCGCAGCAACTAGGGCAGATACTGCAAGGGGTAAGCCTGCAGCAAAAGCGATGAGCAGCCCAGTGGTGATGATAATGGTTTTTTGATACAGAGGTTTGAAGATACGTGCCTTCCCAAGGCGTAATTGCTCGCTGGGTTGAGTTGAGCGCACCTCAGGGTAAAGCAGCCATAGTAATCCCACCTGAATTGCCAAGCCTATCACGGCGACGGGAGCCAACGCCATGAGAAAACTCATGTAGCTAATGCCTGAGAAAGAGCCAATGAGAATGTTTTGCGGGTTACCGCTCAAGGTGGCTACTGAACCAACGTTTGTTGCGCCAGCGAGTGCAAGTAAATAGGGAATTGGATTCAAATTCAGGGCTTCAGTCAGGCTCAAAGTCAGTGGTGTAAAAATCAGCGCCAAGGTGTCATTAAGAAAAAAGGCGGAAAGAATACCACTGGAAAAAGTTAAGGCGATTAACAAGCCTAAAGGACTGCGGGTGAAACTCAACAGCACTGACAGCGCTCTTGGGAAAAATCCAGCAAAGGATAGATTCGCGTTCACAACCATCATGCTTAACAAAAACACGATGGTGGTAGCATCGATCGCATCCCATGCTTCTTGCAACCTCAGAACACCCAAAGCAATGAGAAATGCAGAACCAACTAGGGCAATTGTGGCACGGTTCATGCGTAAACCGGGTAGATAACCCAGTGCTAACCCCAGGTAAGTCAGCCCTAACACACTGTAGATTGCAAATTGTCGCAGGAGAATCACAAATTTATCAAGTTATTCACAGCAGCGATACAGCTATCAGCAAAATTACTCATATTGCAATGCAAGATTACCACTTTTAAACTACGAGTGAGAATCTGGGTGAAATGACGGAAATGAACTCTTAAAAAATGGTAATTTGCGTTTTTTGCCAAACTTTCTTTGGTTTATTCTATCTATCTCCTACTTAACCTTTTTTACATCTAAGTTTTTTTTTGGTGGCAAGGATGTAATATTTAGAGGTTGCTGTCAATGTAGAATTTACGCAGTTGTCCTAATAGCTCATAACTGCCTGATAGAAAGATTCAGCATTTTTGCTTAAGCAAAAATACTGAAAAACTTCTTTTGTAAAGTTTTTGTAAATGATACATTGTCCTCCACCGAAAGGTAGATGTCTTTACTATAATTTTATCTGTGTCAAGTTATAAACAAGATATCCATACCATACTTCCAAAGAAAAGGAAATTATTGTTAATTTGACGTAATATAAAACAGGTACTGAGGCCAGTAGCTACTCAATCATCAGATGAGACAAATCATCAGATTGCATCTTAGTCAGAACAACATTCTTCCCGAATATGTCGTGACAATGTTGTAGATGTTCATCAGGCAGTTCAAGAGCCTCAATCAAATAGAGGAGTGAACCATGAAGGTATACCATAATACCACAAAAAACATTTTCTTGGCAAGCTGGGTGTTGATAAATCAATCACAAGGTGACGCTCATGGAACCCAGCTACAGCGTCCTTCCGCCAAGTCTCAAATTGATATTCTCCAACCCATACGCCGTTGGTTAGAGAACGTTCAAGTTCGCGATCGCCAACTCGCTCATCGCTTGTGCAAGGTGATTCCTTCCCAGTGTCCCTTTGAGCGGGATGTGAAATTTTTGGGGAAAACCCTGTTTCATATTCCGCCAATGTGCAAGCTCAACCCCGTATATGAAGAAGTGGTTGGCTTACGTTTCCGAGCGCTGTGCTATCTAGCAGATGAATGTGGCGAGGATGTCACACAGTACTGCTGATAAATGAGCTTCTTGCTAAGGACTCATCCAGACTGGTTAGTAGTTAGTAGTTAGTGGTTGGTACAAAAACTCATAGCCAACAGCTAACAACTAACAACTAGCAATAGCTCATAACTATTGACTGTTTTTTTCCCATTGTGCAATTGCATTTTGCGCTTCTTTATATGCGGCTGTTCCCTCTGGAACTAGAGCAGCGGTTGCAATTGCGGCTTTGAATTCTCTTCGGGCGGATCTTGTTTTAGCAAGCTGCAAAATATTTTCACTCCAGCTGTCAATAGATTTTTGGGCAACATCAAACCCTGGTTCACCTTGTGGGACTTTTTTGGCAACTTCTATAGCGCGATTGTAGCTAGAAGCCTGCCCAGACCGAATTAAGCCAACAGCAGCATCGATAAGGGTTGTATTGCTGACATACTGCTTTGCCTCTAGCCGCCACTGCTGAACAGATGTTTGTGCTTTTGCGTATACAAGTTGGTCTTTGGGGAGTAACTGTGCTGCTGAGATAGCACCCGCATATAGTTTTTGCTTAGCACGATCTTGGGCTAAATCAAAAATCATGCGGCTCCAAATCTTAATGTTGTCTTGAGCTTGTGCGTACAGGGGTTCACCTGGCTGAATTTTACGAGCCGTATTAATAGCTTGCCTCAAATCGCTAGCCTGAGTTGGGCTCAGGGACATTTTCGCTAAGTCCAACAGTGCTTGGTTACGCTGTTTCGATTCGTCAGCACTTGGAGTGACTTGTGGGCTGGGTTGGGTTTGTGAAAAAGAAGTGACTTGAGAAGTTGATTGGATTTCTGGTTGGGTGAGTACGATTGGTGATGGTGTGGAGCTAGGTTTTGGTGATGCTTTAACTAGCTTTGTGTTATTGCTAGCAGCCTTAGAGGACGCTGGTAATATATCCGCTGACTTGAATAGAGGGCGATCGCGGAACAAAACAACCACGATTAAGCATAGAAGAAGCATCGTAGCTATGCTCCCCAGTAGAAGGTGCGGCAAGAATTGGTTGTTTGATGACCTTTTGTGGGGATGGGGAGATGAGGGAGCTGAGGAGATGGGGAGCTGGGGAGCTGGGGAGCTGGGGAGATGGGGAGCTGGGGAGATGGGGAGATGGGGAGATGGGGAGATGGGGAGATGGGGAGATGGGGAGCTGGGAAGCTGAGGAGATGAAACAGTATTGTTTACCGCTACTTCTGCTAGTTCCTTGACTCTCGGTTCGCTTTTCTCCTCCAATTGCGGCGAGATAACCTGCGGCTTTGATCCAAAAATAGTGATGGGGGTTTGTGTGGGACGCCAGTAGTGTTGACATAGTTCTGGCGTGCGAACACTCAGGTATTTTTCTAAATTCGCCAAATTGGTACGATTGCCGTAACGCAAAGCTTCTAACAGCGCTGCTGTAAAGAATCCGTGACCTAATTCGCTACTTTCGTGGGAAAATTCGTCTGGTTGACAAGAAAGAATAATAGGAATTTGTAGTTCTTTGGCTAGTTCTATCGTTTCTTTGCCAACGCGAGCATCTGCGTGGGTTCCAAAAGCACGGTTAATATCAAGTAATAGCAATGCATCAAGAGCAGCAACTTGCAGACTTTGCATTAATGCTCGCACTTCTATACCCGTCTCTTCGATGCGATTGGGATCACCTTCCACTGGCATTAAGTAATCTTGTCCCTTGTGGTTGACGCCATAACCGCTAAAGAAAAACCACAATCGGTCTTGTGGTTGCCAGCAAGCGGCTGCTAAATCTTCAAACAACAGGAAAATATTCTCTTTAGTGGGATAGGTAGACCTCTCTCCAAACGGTGGTGAAGTCTCTGTCATCAGCAGACACTGTTGCGGCAAAAAACCACCTTGTGTCACCAAAAAATCTCTGACCGCCTCGGCATCTCCTTGGGCGCAACTTAAAGGTTGAAAGAACTGATATTGATTGATGCCAATTGCGATCGCCCAGTTATTTGCCATCGCGATTTTTGTTACTCCTTGTTTACTTGCCTTTTGGTAGTGGTTGGCTTTGTGAAAAAAACAAGGCTAACCTACGTCTAATAGTCTATCTAGCTAAACCACAGATCACCAGTACTGCCCCAGCAATACCTCAATTTGGGTGCTGTTGATCCAAGGGGAAGGACTGGATCTATGAATGTTCCTCCACACTTGGCTCCTCCTGCACCACCGAGGCAAGCAAAATAGTGATTTTTACCCAACGACTCACTGCATTTGTTTCTATGCTTTAGAATAAAAAGGTTGTCTATATTTGCAGTACCCGTTACAATGGCTGTTCCAAAGAAGAAAACATCCAAATCTAAACGAGACAAACGTCGAGCCACATGGAGGCACAAAGCCGCAGTTGAAGCGCAGAAAGCTCTTTCTCTGGGCAAGTCTATTTTGACTGGACGTTCTACATTTGTTTATCCAACTGCTGAAGAAGAGGAAGAAGAGGAATCATAATTCCTAAGTCAAAAGTTCATCGTCAAGAGTCCATAGTCAAAAGTCTAGAGTCCTTTGACTCAATGACTATTGACTAATGACTAACTATCACCTCTGAGCGATCAACAAATAACCTTATAAAAATTAGAGTGTCTTCAGAAAAGTTATTTTTCTTTTGACTATGATAGGAAAATTTTTTCAAAAGCCTACACAGCAAGAGGGCGATCGCGTTCCTCCCGGTCAGTACTTGACCAAGGGATTTCCTGTATTAACCTACGGTGCGACTCCGCAAGTTACCACAGATGAATGGGAGTTTCGGGTATGGGGTTTGGCAAAAGGAGCAACCTTTACCTGGTCAGACTTTATGGCGCTTCCCCAGCACGAATTCACAGCAGATTTCCACTGTGTCACGCGCTGGTCGAAACTTGATGTCAAGTGGACTGGGATCAAGGTTACAGACTTTATGAAACTCATTGAGGTAGACCCCAAAGCAGTTCATGTTATGGAACACTGCTATGGTGGGTATACTACCAATCTCCCATTGGAAGACTTTGTACGGGAAGAAAACTTTTTTGCCTTTAAAGTCTTTGGAGAACCGTTACCAGCAGAACATGGTGGTCCATTGCGGCTTGTCGTTCCCCACCTCTACGCCTGGAAAAGTGCCAAGTGGATTAATGGTTTGGAGTTTCTAGAACGCGAGGTATCGGGTTTTTGGGAACGCAATGGCTATCATCGCCGTGGTGAACCCTGGGCGGAGGAACGATATAGTTAGTCGTTTTGGGTTTTAGTTGTAGAGACGCGCCGAATGAAAGCGTCTCTACATTAATTAGAAGTTATGAATTATCAATTTTTATTCTTTACTCTTCACGCATACTCTTAATTGTTAACCAATGAGTCGCTTCAGTGTAGACAACTTGTCTTTATAGGGAGGGTATAACCATTTGAAGTTCAGCAGAAAAGATTTGTGCAGGACACTTTTGTAATGGGAAAAGGTGTCAAAGCTGAATTTACCGTGATAGTTACCAATTCCGCTATCACCCACACCCCCGAATGGTAAAGATGAAACAGCATACTGCATGACTGTATCGTTAATACAAACTCCACCAGATGATGTTTCCTGCAAGACTCGTTGTTGCAGGTTTTTGTTATTAGAAAATAAGTACAATGCCAAGGGTTTCGATTTAGAGTTAATTAGGGCGATCGCTTCTGTTATATCTGTGTATTCAATCACAGGAAGAATCGGACCAAAAATTTCTTCCTGCATGACTGAGTCTGTCAAGGAGACATTCTCAAGCACTGTGGGAGCAATATAAAGGTCTGAAGGGTTAGTTTCTCCGCCAATGCGAATTTCGCCATCTTTCAACAGACTAACTAATCTGTCAAAATGTTTTTGATGGATAATCCTTGCATAATCAGAACTCTTTGCAGGATTATCTCCATAAAATTCTTGCAGACGTTTTTGAATTTCATTTAACAAATTTTCTTTAATTTTTTTATCAACTAAAAGATAGTCAGGTGCGATACAAGTTTGTCCAGCGTTGAGAAATTTTCCCCAAGTAATACGTCTGGATGTCTGTTCGAGATTAATATCAGAATCTACAATGCAAGGGCTTTTGCCGCCCAATTCCAAAGTAACGGGTGTCAGGTGTTTTGCGGCTGCTTCCATGACTATTTTGCCTACAGCCGTACCACCAGTAAAAAAGATATGATCAAACTTTTCTGCTAGTAATTGTTGACTTGTTTGCACACCTCCTTCTACCACAGCAATATAAGCCGGATCGAAATATTTTTCCATCATCTGACTTAAAAGACGAGAGGTGTGGGGTGCAAGTTCTGAAGGTTTGAGAATTGCACAGTTGCCTGCCGCAATAGCACCTACCAATGGTGAGATAATTAATTGAAATGGATAATTCCAAGGACCAATAATTAAAACGACTCCTAGCGGTTCAGGATAAATTTTTGCGGAAGCGGGAAATAGTTGCGGAGAAACTGGTGCTTTCTGAGGTTTAGTCCAAGTTTTGATATGTTTGATAGCATAGTCGATTTCTTGGAGTGTTCCAATCTCTGTAGCATAACTTTCAAATTCTGGTTTATTCAAATCCGCTTTTAGTGCGTTGATAATCGCTTCTTTATTCTCAGTAACTGCTTGTTTTAAAGTTTTCAGTTGTTCAAGTCGAAAATTAACGTCTTTTGTCTGATTAGTCTTAAAAAAATCACGCTGTTTGCGGATGATATCGGCAATTGATAATTCTTGAGCAATCATCTTTTTGTCCTTGGTAGCTAACTTTTGCAAGAAGTCTATAGTAATCCTATTTTATTTATGTGAAAGTGCCTGCGCTAAGCGCATAAATTGACCTTATTCAGATCCCCGACTTCTTAAAGAAGTCGGGGATCTTGTTTTTTCACAAATCATTTAGGGCTGCTATAGTACTTAGCACTTTGGTCACGGTGTTCCGTTTGCCTATATCTTATTTATAACTAATCTCGAATAACCGATAATGATTACTGTTTGATAGGCAGACGTACTGTAAAGACACTCCCTTTGCCGACTTCTGAATTCATGATAATAGTCCCTTGATGTGCTTCGACAATTCGGCGAGAAAGGTACAGCCCTAACCCACTACCAGAACTCTTGTGACTTCCTTGGCGAAACCGTTCAAATAAAGTTGCTTGTTCTTCAGGAGGAATACCTGGACCTGTATCTGCTACTTCAACGGTAATATATTCATCTGAAGCAGTCGCTGGCGTAATGCGGATAGTCACTGACCCGGTATCGGTAAATTTGATAGCATTGCCTATAAGGTTGGTGAATAGCCGATGCAGTTCTAGGCGATCGCCCATCACTTTACTGATCCCTGACTCCTCACCCAAATCCAGATTGACTGCAAGTTCCTTTTGTGCTGCTAAAGAGCTTAATTCTTGAGAGACTTCTTCTAGTAACTGGCTGAGATTAACAGGTTGAAACGCCAGGGTTTTGCGACCTGCTTCAAAGCGATAAACTTCTAGCAAGGTATTTACCATAGCCAGCAGGTTGCTGTTACTGCGAGCCATAATCTCTATGACTTCCTGCATTTGATCTGACAGATTTCCCAAAGCACCATCTTGAAATAGCAACAGCATCCGATCTGCTGCTACTAGGGGTGTGCGTAAGTCGTGGGTGAGGCGGGAGACAAAATCTTGTCGTTGACGGGCGATTTCATCGCGTTCATCTATACTGTGCTTGAGACGGAGGAGCGATCGCACCCGCGCCAGCAATTCATCTACTGTGACAGGTTTGCGGATAAAATCGTCTGCACCCAAGTCTAATCCTTGAGCGACGTTGGGTGAGTCATGGGCGGTAATGAGCAGAATTGGGATGAATGGCAATGCCGTATTTTGCCGAACGCGCTTGGTAACTTCATAACCATCTATACCCGGCATCATCAGATCCAACAGCACCAAGTCACAAGTAGATGTTTCCAGTTGTGCTAATGCTGAAGCACCATTCTCTGCCGTGCTTACCGTGTAGCCTTCTTCCTCCAAAATGGTTTTAATTAGAAAGACATTATCAGGAGAATCATCTACAACCAGAATCTTATCAGAGTTAGAAGATTTAGACATACAGCATAGAAGAGATGCAGTAAAACTAGATGAGTGTATACAAACCTATATTTGTATTATTTTTGTCATTTTTTACTTAGGTTGACTTCCTACGGAGGAAACATTTTTTACTCTAAAATTTTCTCAACTTAGTCTTTAATTTTTTAGAGGTTGAATGCTGCTCCTGTTTGCCAGAAATAATGACAAGCTAATTAAATCATGGCTCGTAGAATTTTAGAACAACACACAGGCGATAAAGGTTACGATTTTTGTAGCTGTTGAGTACGATTAGCAGCAATGACTGCTGTTAAAAAAATTGCATAATTTGTCGCAAGACTGGGCTTTAGACCCATTTTTTCGGTAAATTTGCAGCTGACGGCTACAGTCAACCCATTTTTTGAAAAAATTTTACATAGAGGTGAGCGTGTGAAGCGCATAGTTGAATTTCCTTTAGAAAGCGGCGAATCGATTCTTGTAGAAGTAGATGAGCCAGCAGTCATTGACGATCGCATTGGTTTACGGGATCAGATTGTTGACAAGGCTCATCAGACTTTCGAGTCTGCTTTGGATAAGATAAGACCTGTAGCTAATGTGATTCTCACCAAGGTGCGTAATATCAAAGAGCCAGCGGACGAAGTGGAAGTCAAGTTTGGCATTAAAATTAGTGCAGAACTTGGGGCAGTGATTGCTTCTGGTAATGGCGAGGTCAACTACGAAATTACGCTGAAGTGGAAACGGGAGTCACAGGATGACCACACTGCTTGAGTCATCAGTTGTCAGGATTTACTCCAACGGTGGCAAAGTGGTTGGTGCTGGCTTCTTGGTGTCCCCAAAGTATATCCTCACTTGCGCTCATGTCGTCGCAGATGCTTTGGGAGTTGCGCGAAATATTGTTGAAAAGCCTGAGCAAGCAGTCAGCTTAGACTTCCCGATAGTAGCAGCAAAACAGTTTTTCAAAGCGAGAGTGGTCTTCTGGCGACCAATTCATCCTGACGAGTTTGCAGAAGACATTGCAGGATTGGAGTTAGAAAGTTCTCCCCCAGATGCTGTAAAACCAGCGCAATTGGTAACATCAGAAGACTTGTGGGGTCATCCTTTCCGAGTCTTGGGCTTTCCACTCAAGCAACCTAATGGGGCTTGGGCTTCTGGTGAGTTACGGGCTGGCATAGGTAACGGTTGGGTACAGCTTGAAGATGTAAAACAACAGGGATATGCATTAGAACCTGGCTTCAGTGGTGCGCCGATCTGGGATGAAAAGCTTGTGGGTATAGCAGGAATGGCTGTGGCGGCAGAAATCGCCCGACCAGATGCCAAAGCTGCTTTTATGATTCCTACAAAGGTGCTGTGTGAAGCGTGGTCGGAATTGGGTGAGCAAGCCATTGCCCAGCCAGCAGCAGAACTAGAATTACCAGAAGGGCAAGTAGATTTGGAGTCACCTTTTTATGTAGAGCGTCCTCCCATTGAATTTGACTGTTACAAGGAGATTGTTAAGCCAGGGGCATTAATCCGGGTGAAAGCTCCTCGGCAAATGGGCAAAACCTCACTAATGGCACGTATTCTCCAGCACGGAACGACTCAAGGCTATAAAGGTGTGCCAGTTTACTTTGAGCAGGCAGATAGAGATGTGTTCGCTAACCTGGATCAGTTTTTGCAGTGGTTCTGTGCCAGTGTCGCCTGGGAATTGAATCTACCGGAGAAGCTGGCGGACTACTGGAAGGGGGTACTTGGTAGCAAAAACAAATGTACCAACTATTTTCAAAGATATTTGTTGCCCGAAATTAGCAGTCCTCTCGTTTTGGGATTAGATGAAGTGGATTTGATTTTTCAACATCAGGCGATCGCTACTGACTTTTTCGGATTGCTACGAGCTTGGCATGAGCGTGCCAAGAATGACGCAATATGGAAAAAACTGCGGTTGGTGATTGTCCATTCCAAGGAAGTTTATATTCCATTGAATATGAATCAGTCGCCGTTCAATGTAGGATTAGCGATTGAGCTGCCAGAGCTAACTCTGGCACAGGTGCAGGACTTGGTACAACGGCATGGACTCAGTTGGACTGGAGAGCAAGTCGAAAAACTTATGGAGATGGTGGGTGGACATCCTTATCTAGTGAGGATGGCGTTATATAAAATTGCGCGTGGTGAAATGACGCTGGAAGAACTGTTGCAAATCGCGCCCACCGAAGAGGGTTTGTACTGCGAGCATCTGCGCCGCCATTTGTTAAACCTTGAGGAAAATCAAGAACTGCTTTTGGCAATGAGGCAAGTCGTTGCTGTCAATGATCCAGTACGCATAGACACAGGTACAGCGTTTAAGTTACGCAGCATGGGGCTTGTGAAACTGAAGGGCAATGATGTTTTGCCTCTATGTGACTTGTATCGCCAGTATTTTCGCGATCGCCTGAGGGTTAACTGATGAATGCAGCACCGCACCCAAACTACGAATACTACTTCGGAGGCACTCTACCCGCTGATTCCCCCACCTATGTAACACGGCTGGCAGATCAAGATTTGTACGAAGGGTTGAAGGCGGGCGATTTCTGTTATGTCCTCAACTCGCGGCAGATGGGCAAATCTAGCTTGCGCGTAAGAACTATGCAACGGTTGCAAAAAGAGGGGATTGCTTGTGCTGACATTGATCTTAGCGCGATCGGCACCTGGGATATCACTCTAGAGCAATGGTATGCAGGGGTGATTGACAGTCTGGTTAGCACTCTGAATTTATATGAAAAGTTTGATTTAGATAGCTGGTGGAATCGTCACCATTTGCTGTCTCCAGTGAATCTATTGAGAAAGTTTATTGAAGAGGTGTTGCTAAAGTCTATTGCCGGAAATATTGTCATTTTTATAGATGAAATCGATAGCGTTCTCAGCCTAAATTTTTCGACTGACGATTTTTTTGCTTTGATCCGATCCTGCTATAACCAGCGTGCTGATAAGCCAGCATACAAACGCCTCACCTTTACGCTGTTGGGAGTAGCCACTCCCTCAGATTTGATTAAAGATAAAAAGCGCACACCGTTTAATATTGGTCGAGCAATTGAATTAACAGGCTTTCAGTTGCATGAAGTTCAACCTTTGGTTGAGGGATTGGTTGGCAAAGTCAGTAATTCCGAAGCAGTCCTGAAAGAAGTTTTGAAATGGACTGGTGGGCAACCCTTTCTCACCCAAAAGCTTTGTAAACTAATCCTAGCTGATGATAAGGGCTCGTCTGTGGAGAAAATAGTGCGATCGCGCATTATCACAAATTGGGAATCGCAGGATGAGCCGGAGCATTTGAGGACGATACGTGATCGGATTTTGAGGAATGAACAGGGAGCTGGACGGCTGCTAGGACTTTATCAGCAGATTTTACAACAGGGAAAAGTTGCAGCAAATGACACTTCCGAGCGAATGGAATTGCGGCTGTCGGGTTTGGTAGTCGAGCAACACGGTAAGTTAAGAGTTTACAACCGAATTTATGAGTTTGTTTTTAACCAGACTTGGGTTGATAAGGCATTAGCCGATTTACGACCATACGCTGAGGCAGTAACAGCCTGGTTAGCATCTAACTCTAAGGACGAGTCGCGGTTATTGCGTGGGCAAGCATTACAAGATGCACAGAAATGGGCAGAAGATAAAAACTTAAACAATGAAGATTATCAGTTTTTAAATGCCAGCCAAGCTTTTGAAAGCCGAGTATATCAGGAGGCTTTGAAATTACACACCTTCAGGTTTGAAAAAGGGCAAGCATCCTCAGTGTCTGAATTGATTAATTTGTGCGATCAGTATCCTGAGGAAGCACGGTACCACCTTTTCAAGGAGCATATCGAACGCTGGCTAGTAGGACAAGGTAGGACAGATTTAGCAAATATATCGCGTAATATTGTAAAGGAATACTACCAGCTAGAGCGTCAAGGTTTGGAGATATTTGTTCGGGAACTTTGTAACAGTATAAATTCCAAGCCATATCCAGAAATTTTTGTACAACCAGATAGATTAGACTTTGGTGAAATCCCCATTGGATATAAAGAAATTGTTGAACTGCAAATTAATAAGAGTGGGCGCGGGTTTGCATGGGGTTCTGTGACTGTTCACCCCCATCTTCCTGGGGTGATTTTACCTCAGATATTTGATTCTTCTACTAAAACACTCTCTATTCAGTTGGATACACTTTTAGTTGCACTTGGTAATTACGAGGGGTACATAAAGCTTCAACTAGAAGGTATTCAGAAACCGTTGGAAATTCTTATTAAATATACAGTTACAGACATTAAAATTCACATAGAGCCAAGCCAAATAAACTTGGGAAAGGTTCAATATTGGAAACGTTACACTGCGGCTTCGTTGAAAGTGATCTGTGAACCTTCTGCCGGAAGAATTAGGGGAACCGTTTCAAATAAGCTACCTCAACTCAAAGTAACACCATCTAGTTTTGAAGCGACATCCTTAAAGTTTTCTTTAACTCTAGATACAACCTTTCTTGATGAAGGTCGGTATGAGGATAAAATTCTTTTAAGAACCAATAAGGGCGAATACCAAATACCTGTGCAATTTCAAACAACCATCAGGTGGGAAAATGCAATTGCATTGGCTATTGTATTTGCCATAATTACAGGAATATTATTGTGGATTCTCCGCGCTTTTATAGGTTTCTCCGTAGGATTTATTAATCTTTGGTTTGTGTATTACCCATTTCAGGACACAAAACCTGATTATTTTTTCTTGAATTCTTGTCCTCAAAGTAGCCTTGATTTAGCAAAAATACTGAAAATTTTTAGTACTTGGAGTTTTTGGTTAGGATTAGTAATTATTATAATAATTTATTTTAATAAAATCATAAATAATCTTTATCATTTTATAAAAGCTTTATTAAAAATAATAAATTTTTTTATTTTGGAAGAATTACTTGATGTAGCTATCTTAGCTATTATTGTCATTGTGATTATTATCTCTGCTACCCCTTTGATAGATGGAATTAATTTCTTTTTAAGACTCACTACTACTATGATTAGATATTTAATTCTATTGATTCAAAATTTTGGTACAGTATTACTGGTATTGACTGACTTAACTGCATATTCATTCACTTGGTTTGGCATAAAAGATCCATCGTTTTGTTGGTTATTACTGGGATCTTTAATAGGTGCAATTAGAGGAATAATGTCAGCGATAAGAACTAAAATTTCCTATTCATTAATCACTGTTAGTATTACCACTCTCTTAGTAGTATTAGCTATTCCATTATTAAATTTCTATTTAATATCAAAATTTCCGAGGAGCGGCTGCTGAAGCTGTAAGATACTTCCTGCTGATACTCCAAAGGGTCTTGAGTAAGTTTAATAACACCGGCATACTTGTTTATACTAAACTCTTCTATTTGTTGTGCTTGATAAGTCTCCAATATTTGCTCAATTGTCTGCCAGTCCTGATAATCAATCAACACTGCAACTGGACGCATTGGTTCATCAGTTAGAGGATGTTTGAAAAGGGTCTTTTGCTCTCATAGTGAGCACAGCGAAGCATCTCGGTACATGGCTGAAACCTTAATTTTTCGTTGAAGTTGACCCAAGTCAGAACAGTAAAATTATACCTTCCGGGACTTTTAAAACATCCTCTTACAATTTTTTTTATTAACAGGTAACATAATTGTTTGCTTCGGATGCAAAGTTTAACTGTTACATCATCACTTGAAACAAAAAATCGATGAAGCTAATTTCATCCTTTTATGATTCTCCCTCAGATTTACTCTCGTTGAGAACTTGCTGAAATTCTTCTATGGAACCAATGGTAATCGCGCTTGTGAAAAGCGTTTCCAGCATAGACATATTCTCGATGCCATTGATAACTTCCACAACTGGCTCAGGGACTACTCCAAACCGCGTCTGTAGAATCTTAATCACATTTTCTCGATTTGTCAGGAGCATTCCTTCCTCAATACCTTCTTCTTTTGCAAGTCGCTCAATACTAGTTACATACCGCATCCTCTGTACCTCCTCGTAACTTCTTACTTCTGCTTTAAAACTACGCGCCAATTCCTCTGGCAATACCATTATCCAGTCGATAAACCGAAATAACCCCAGAATATCTTCTCGGCTATATCCCCGTTCAAATAATCTTCTTACTAGGCTCAATTTCCAATTTAGCCGACTTTCTGGTTTACGGTGTGTTGCCTTGGTTTTCAGATGCGCCATAACGACTACACTAAAGGGATTGGTGCTTTGTTCTAATGTTTCCCACTGCGCCTCATAATCCAAAAGTTTCGCTACGGGAAACTCTAAACTGACGCGACATCCTCCTAGTGAATACCCGTAACTTGAAGGTCGCCAATTTACCTCTTCGTCCGCCAAAACTGCTAAACTGATGACTTGCTTTTGGTGGCGGTCAAACAAGCGGTAATTGTATGTGTACATCCGTTGGGCAAATTGACTCTCGTACTGTCCTTGGACTTCGACATGAACCAATACCCAAGCCTCTTCACCATTGAGTAGCCAAACTTTTGCCACTTTATCGACGAGTCGCTTGCCAATTTCTGCATCCGGTTCTAGCTGTTGCAGTTCTGTATCGAGAAATTCATAACCTTGTTCCCAGTCAATGACGGCGTAAGCGTCAGGGAAAAAGAATTCTAAAAAGCGAGGAAAAAAGCTTTCAATAATTTCCTTCCAAGGACTATCGTAATCAGTGCGTTGTTCGGTCATGTGATTGTCAATTGTCGAATTTGAAGAATAAATAACTTTGCTAACGCACTCTTACCCCAAAGCAAGCGATCGCCTTCTCAAATAGCCTCAACATTATGAAATAAGTTGCAATGCTAAAGTGATCGTATCCTCAAAGCTTTAACTAGCAATGAACACCATCACCATCCACATTCCTGATGATCGTTTAGTCAAGCTGCAAGCAACCGCCTCTCGTCTTGGCGTATCAATAGAAGAATTAGTGCTAATGGGCATTGAACAATTGGTGAAACAGCCAGAAGCATCCTTTCAAGATGCTATGGGTTATGTACTTAAGAAAAATGCTGAGCTGTACAAACGGCTAGCTTAATGCGCTATCTAGCCTTAAAGGCGATCACTTTGCGCCATTGCCCTTGATTACACAATTTGCACGCTACTGAGTGTTAATTTCTTTTTTCCTTAACGGGATTGAGCGATCGCTCCCAACGACTAAACGCTTGGGAAGAAAGCAGCGTCAGGAATAAATAAACCAGGGCAACAGCGGCGTAAATCTCAAACGAGCGATAGTTCTGGGCTACAATCAACTGCCCCTTGCGGAACAACTCTTCAAACCCGATGACAGCGACTAAGCTAGTGTCTTTGAGCAGGCTAATGAACTGATTGCCCAGAGGTGGCAGCATTCTGCGGAGGGCTTGAGGAAAGATTACATAGCGCATTGTTTGCACTGAACTCAAGCCTAGTGATTGGGCGGCTTCTGCTTGCCCCGGCTCAATTGATTGGATGCCTCCCCGGACAATTTCGGCAATGTAGGCAGCGCTATTGAGACTCAAGGCGATCACTGCTGCCGCCAGACGATTTAAGGTGAAGGTGAAACCAAAATTTTGGACGACAGCAGGCAACCCAAAGTAAATCATAAAAATCTGCACAAGCATTGGTGTCCCCCGAAAGAACTCCACATACCCTCTAGCACAAGAGCGCAAAAACGGAGCAGGATGTAGGCGAACAATCCCAATCAGTGAACCCGCAAGCGTACCCAGCAATACCGAGAGTACCGTGAGTTGAAGTGTTATCAAAGCCCCACCCAGCAGAACGGGTAGTGATTTCCAGATGATGCTGAGTGAGGTTAATAGCTCAGATACGCCTTCGTTAGTCTGGTTTTCAATGGGTGATTTTTCTGGTAGCTGTGGTGGCTGGATACCAAACCACTTTTGGTAAATTTGGCTGTAAGTGCCATTTTTCAGCACCGTTGCCAAACCTTGGTTAATCGTTTGTAAGTAGGGTGATCCTTTGGGTGTAGGAATGCCATAAAATTCTTCTGTAAGCAGGCTGCTGACCACTTTGAGTCCCTTGAGGTTGCCGCTCTTTATGCCGTATAAGATCACAACTTGATCGTTAAGAACGGCATCGACATTACCGTTGAGTAATGCCTGAAGCGTTAAGGGTGAATCATTAAAAGTGCGAACTTCAGCATTTGGAATATTTTGAGCCTTCTGTGCGCCGGTTGTCCCGATTTGCACACCAATAATCTTGTTTTTAAGACTGTCGAAATTGGTAATGTTTTGATTATCTATGCGGGTGGCGATCGCTACCCCCGATTTGAAGTAAGGGCGCGAGAAGGAAATTGTCTTCGCCCGTTGAGCAGTAATCGTCATTGCTGCAACTGCCGCATCTACAGTTTGCGCTTGCAACGCTGGAATCATACCATCAAAAGGCATTCTTTGATACTTAACTTGAAAGCCAGCAGATTGGGCGATCGCATTCATCAAGTCAATGTCAAAGCCCTGCAACTCACCAGTTGCAGACTGAAACTCGAAAGGCGGAAACGTTGGTTCTGTGGCAATCGTAAGTGTTTTACCAGCAGCAGTGGAACCGTTGGAGAAACTACAACTTGAAAGCAGAAGTAGACAGCTTAAGCCAAGAACTAGCTGACGTAGCCAACGGATACCAGTCAATCCAGCCATATTCAGTAGACCTCTTTAACAGTGAACAGTGAACAGTAAACAGTTATCAGTTAAATACGAGTGGTCGCGCGTCCCCCACCAATTGGACCTTTATGCGTTGGTGGCGGTGAGCGCATCCCCCAAAGCGCCCGCCTGACTGACTCAGGACTCAGGACTCAGGACTGATTTAAAAATACTCAAGCTTAGTTTGTGACTGGCTTTCCATAATTATGAGAGATTCAAAAGTAGAATTTGCCTTGCCAGTAGTCTCAGTGAACAATACTTACAAAAAACCGATTAAGCACGATTGCTCTAATAATAGTAAAATTTTCTCAAGCAACGGACACTTCGGTGCGGCATAAACCCGACAACACAAGTGTCGTCCCTACACATTCAAAATTCACTTTACAAATCAGATTTAAAATGGATGCAAATACATTCGATGGTAACAGCGTGTTCGAGGATGATTATCTTTACTTTTATGAAACGCTGTTAACACCAGAACGCACCCAACACGAAGTTGACTTGATTTGCCGACTGCTAGATCTACAACCAGGGATGACTATTTTAGACTTAGCTTGTGGGCATGGGCGGATTGCTAATCAGCTAGCGGCTCGTGGCTATAATGTGACTGGGCTTGATAGTACGGCTTTCTTCTTAGAAAAAGCACGTCTTGATGCCGAGCGTAACGGCGTTAAGGTAGAGTACATTCAAGGGGATATGCGTTCCCTACCCAATTGCGATCGCTTCAATTGTATCCTCAACTGCTTCACAGCCTTTGGTTACTTCGATGACGATGAAAATCGCTGTTGTTTAGCCCAAGCGTATGACGCTCTGAAAGTAGGCGGCAAATTGCTCATCGATATTCGGAACCTGAGCTACATCTTGCAAAATTTTACCCCTGAGTTAGTGACTGAACGTGATGGCAATTATATGCTTACACGCGATCGCTACGATGCGCTTACCAATCGCACCTATACCGAGCGTACTATCATTCGCGATGGACAGGTGCGACGCGGTGAATACTTTGTTCGCAATTTTACCTTTCCTGAAATCCGCGATTGGCTGTTGCAAACGGGCTTCAGCCAAGTAGAGGGCTACGGATACGATGGTGAACCGTTGGCGGTTGATAGTCGCCGAATGATTGTGGTAGCAAACAAGTCAAATTAACGTGACTTAGCTAATGCTACTCAGCCCTAATTCGCTGCTGATACTCCAAAGGGTCTTGAGTGAGTTTAATAATACCAGCATACTCGTTGAAACTAAACTCTTCTTTATGTTGTGCCTCAAACAAAACGAAATGCTCAAATCAAACTTTTTATGGAGATAATAAGCAATATAAGTGTAATTTTTGCCAAATAACCATGTCTTTCGACAATATATGCAAGTATCTTTCGGAAACTTACCCTCAATCGTTCGCTAGCTGGTTATTTGGAGCAACTCCTAAATCGATACAAGTCTTAAAAACCGAATTGAGTATCGAGCCAATCCGCGCGGACTTTGTTGCTTATTTACCCCGTCAGAAACGGCTTCTACAAATAGAATTTCAAGTGGCGGGAGAGACTAATCCTCCTTTACCACTGCGGATGCTGGATTATTGGGTGAGATTGCACCGCAGCTATCGCCTACCCATAACGCAATTTCTTGTATTACTGCAAGAATCACGCGCTGCTGCTGAAGTTCCAAGTGAATTCCAAGTGGAAGAAACACGCCATCGCTACAATGTGGTGCGGATGTGGGAACAAAACCCAGAGCCATTGCTCCAGAATGCAGGACTGCTGCCCTTGGCAGTTCTTTGTGCAGCTGAGGATACCAGCCAGCTGCTCAGCCAAGTAGCCGAAGAGGTCGGTAATATAGAAGAACCAGAACAGCGACAGCTGATTTCCAACTGTACTCAGCTGCTGGCGGGTTTACGGTTTAAAAAGGATTTAACGGTATCGCGGAAGTCCCCACCGTTCGGCTGAGCGCTCACGGCGAAGCCCTCAACGTACTCGTAAGGTGGGGATAGGGAGCGGGTAACGACGATTGCATCTTTGACCAAATCTTTTCTGCGAAAAGACAGGGAAAAGATGTATAAGGAGTTGCCAAAATATTTTCTAATTACTTTTATCGCTAAGTACATATTGTAATAGAATAAAAAGTCAAGCAGGTGATATTGAGTGCTACACAAAGCCGTACAAGTCCGTTTATACCCAACAACTGAACAACAGACACTATTAGCTCAGGCATTTGGATGCTCTCGCTGGTGGTGGAATTACCTGCTAAATAAATCCATTGAAACTTACAAAGAAACGGGCAAAGGACTTGGACGTTCAGCACTCAATGCACTTCTTCCAGCACTCAAAAAAGCGGAAGATACTGAGTGGTTAGCTGATTGTTATAGTCAAGTTTTGCAGGCTACAACACTCAACTTAACCACAGCGTACAAAAATTTTTTTGAGAAACGTGCTGGCTTTCCTAAGTTCAAATCTAAGCACGGTAAACAGTCAATTCAGTATCCTCAAAACGTCAAAATTGTAGATGACAGTGTAAAACTTCCTGGCAATATCGGGATAGTCAAAGCCAAGATACATAGACCAATTTCGGGGAAAATCAAGACTGTTACCGTTAGCAAGACACCATCGGGGAAATACTTCGCATCTATTCTGACTGAGATAGAGGGAGAAAATCCCACTACTTCACTTGGTAAGATTTATGGCATTGATTTAGGATTGAAACACTTTGCTGTTGTCACTGACGGCGAAAAAGTTTCTAAATACGATAATCCTAGACACATTGCAAAGCACGAAAAAAACTTGAAGCGCAAACAAAAGAAATTAGCGCGTAAAGAAAAAGGAAGTAATTCACGACACAAATATAGAAAAGTTGTTGCCAAAGTGTACGAACGCCTTAGCAACTCGCGGCAAGACTTTCTGCATAAACTTAGTTATAAGTTGGTCAGCGATAGCCAAGCTGTCATAGTAGAAAGTCTTTATGTCAAGGGCATGGTTCGTAATCACAATTTGGCAAAAGCAATATCTGATGTTGGGTGGGGAACATTCACTAACTTCTTAGCCTATAAGCTAGAACGCAAAGGCGGGAAGTTAGTTGAAATAGATAGATGGTTCCCTAGTTCCAAGCTCTGTTCTAATTGTTTCTATCAAGTCAAAGAGATGTCCTTGGATATCCGTGAATGGACTTGTCCCCATTGTGGCACTGATCACGACAGAGATGGGAATGCAGCTATCAATATTAGAGCAGAAGGCATCAGAATCCTAAAGGTTCGCCACTCCGTTGCGGGGGTTCCCCCCGTTGTAGGAAGTGGCGAACCCGTAAGGGCGGAAGGTTCAGCCGTCTCTGCTGTAGGAGGGGAGGTAAGACCAAAAATGGGACGAAAATCTCATTTGAGGCACTCCCCCGTGAGTACAGAAGCCCCACCCTCTAGCTCTGCTAGGGTGGGGTAGTTCACTTCGCCAACTTTTTAGCGAGGAAATTATGCGGGAATCTGTTATTTACCAAGACATTCTCGAAGAAGGAAAGCGGGAAGAGGCGCTAGTGATGATTATGCGCCTACTAAGACGCCGACTTGTTACAGTTGAGCCAGAACTGGAACAGCAAATTAGGAGGCTATCCATCACGCAGCTAGAAAATTTAGGTGAGGCGCTGTTGGATTTTTCCTCACCAGCTGATTTAGTCACCTGGTTACAGGCTAATAATTGCTAATTGCTAATTGTTCCTTGCCATTAGCGTCAAAACAAAAAATACCTCTGTGCCATCGGCAAAACTGTTGCAGGTTCACACGTTAGCAACTCGCCATCAGCCCTCACTTCATAAGTTTCGGCATCAACTTCAATATGAGGTAACGCATCATTCAGCTTCATATCCCGCTTACTCAACTGGCGTGTTCCGGAAACTGCAACGGCTTGCTTTTGCAAACCCAATTGGCTGGCAATTTCCCTTTCCAAAGCTGCTTGGGAGACAAAAGTTAATGATGTGGCGTGACGCGCACCCGCAAAACTGCCAAACATCGGTCGCATATGTACTGGTTGCGGTGTCGGAATACTTGCATTCGCATCGCCCATTTGTGACCATGCAATCATCCCACCTTTAATCACTATCTCCGGCTTCACACCAAAAAATGCCGGACGCCACAAACACAAATCTGCAAGTTTTCCCTCTTCCACTGAACCCACATATTGGGAAATACCGTGGGTAATGGCTGGATTTATGGTGTACTTAGCAACATACCTCTTTGCCCGGAAATTATCTGCTCGATCCCCCCTGCCCCCCTTAGAAAGGGGGGTATCAAGGGTGAGGTCTCCCCGTTGGACTTTCATTTTGTGCGCTGTCTGCCAGGTGCGAATTATCACCTCACCAACTCGTCCCATCGCTTGGGAGTCGGAAGAAATCATGCTGAACGCACCTAAATCATGCAGAATATCTTCTGCGGCGATGGTTTCCCGACGGATGCGCGACTCTGCAAACGCCACATCCTCCGCAATACCAGCGTCGAGGTGATGACACACCATCAACATATCCAGATGTTCATCCAAGGTGTTGACGGTGTAAGGACGTGTAGGATTGGTGGAAGATGGTAGCACATTCGCTTCCCCGCACACTTTAATAATATCTGGTGCGTGACCGCCGCCTGCACCTTCAGTATGGTATGTATGGATAACACGATTCTTGAAAGCAGCGATAGTATCTTCCACAAACCCCGCTTCGTTTAAAGTATCGGTATGAATTGCTACCTGTACATCATAATCATCGGCGACGGTGAGGCAGGTATCAATTGCTGCGGGGGTAGTTCCCCAGTCTTCGTGCAACTTTAACCCGATCGCACCTGCTTGCACTTGTTCCACCAGTCCTTGAGGTTGGCTGGCATTGCCTTTACCTAAAAATCCTAAGTTCATAGGAAAAGCATCAGCGGCTTGCAGCATTCGGTAAATATTCCAAGGTCCTGGAGTACAGGTAGTAGCGTTTGTACCCGCAGCAGGACCAGTACCGCCGCCAATCATTGTAGTGATACCGGAGGCGATCGCCACTTCAATCTGTTGCGGACAAATAAAGTGAATGTGGGTGTCGATACCGCCAGCGGTGAGAATCATTCCTTCCCCAGCTACCGCCTCGGTACCAGGACCAATAATAATATCTACGTTGTCTTGAATATAGGGATTTCCAGCTTTACCAATTTTGAATATCTTGCCATCTTTAATACCGATATCTGCTTTGACGACACCCCACCAATCGAGAATTAAGGCATTGGTAATCACTAAATCAACCGCACCATCAGCGTTGGAAATAGGTGACTGTCCCATCCCATCGCGGATGACTTTACCACCACCGAATTTTACCTCATCGCCGTAGGTGGTGAGGTCTTGTTCAACTTCGATAAATAATTCTGTGTCGGCTAGTCGGATGCGATCGCCTACTGTTGGACCAAAAGTTTCCGCATAAGCGCGACGATCCATTCTGTAACTCATAACAACTCCTCACAAACTGCGAATTGTCAATTTTTCAAACTTCATCGGGAAGCCATTTCCCTGTGGAGAAGCACACATGACGCCAACATTCACTGTTTCCACAGGAGTGAGATACGCCAATCTCAGCATCGTGTAATCATTGCCATCCAGAGAGTATTGCACTTCCACAGCACTCCCCCGTCGAGTCACACGCACCCAAATTGCATCAGGATTTTCTGGCATTGGGATAACAGACCAATCCGAGTAGTCGCGTGTAACGACAGCACTGACTTGTTGCACACCATCAACAAATTCAATACCACATTTCAACCAATGAGACTCATTTAAACGCACCATCAGTCCAGCTTGATCATACAATTCTTGATACTCACCACTGACTTTTACCTCAACAACGAAGTCACCCTGAACTTGTTCATAAAAAAAGTGACCATTATCTCTAATAAAGCCGTAGTGCGTTTCACGCCAAAAGTCAGTTTTCGCTCCAGAGGTAATGTGGATTGTGTCAGCTTGGACATTCCAAACAGGCGGTTCATTGTACCATTCCATCACCGTTAAATCCTTACATTTAAAGTGTGTGCTTACGCCTTTGGCTTTTGCGTGAAGTCAGTTGGAACCGATTTTTGATAACTTCGAGTTTTTTTGTAGCTATTACACACTTATCATCAATCCAGTTGTCCGTTCACTCTGGCGTTGAAGCCGTAAACTTGACGACTACCAACTAAGGGGACTAATGTCACTTCTTTTTCATCCCCTGGTTCAAAACGGACTGCTGTTCCTGCGGGTATATCGAGGCGCATTCCCCGCGCTTGTTCTCTGTCAAAATTTAACGCGGCGTTGACTTCAAAAAAGTGAAAGTGGGAACCAACTTGTATCGGTCTATCTCCTGTATTTGACACTTGTAATCTTACAGTAGGACGACCTGCATTCAGTTCTATTTCCCCTTCTGGTGTAATAATTTCCCCTGGTATCATAATAATTCAAAATTTAAAATTCAAAATTCAAGCGGGCGACAGAATTAACGAATTGGGTTATGCACTGTTACCAACTTTGTCCCATCAGGAAAAGTTGCTTCCACCTGCACTTCATGCACCATTTCTGGTACACCTTCCATCACATCATCTCGCTTTAGCAAAGTTGTACCATAACTCATCAACTCTGCAACTGTTCGCCCGTCTCTCGCACCTTCCAAAATAGCAGCAGAAATATACGCCACCGCTTCTGGATAATTCAACTTCAAACCTCTTTCTTTGCGTCTTTCTGCTAATAGCGCAGCAGTAAAAATCAACAATTTATCCTTCTCCTGCGGCGTAAGTTGCATTTCCTACCTCTTCCTTTGCGCCCTTCGCGCCTTTGCGGTTCGTTTAAATCTGCCAAACTCTTGGTACACAACTAGAACGTACCAAAAATGATTGACGCAATAGCTGCCAGACACCAATAAACCAGTTTCTCACCTCAGATGTAGCAGAACCACGATATCGACACAATAATCCACATGAAAGACGAGTCACACCTGCTTCCCCAACGCCATCCCACAGGGAACGCGCCTTCTGCACCAAATCAGGTGAAACCTCTTGCCCAACGTATACCAGACTACCTGCCACAGGTTGTCCTGCCAAGCCGTGGGGACTGTGAAAAACCTCTTCGCTACCCGGTAACCATTGCCTATCAATCCACAAGGGAACCCCTTGCTGCCAAATTTCCGTGTGCGATCGCCATTCTCCTGTTGCAAATATCTCTCCTCTAGCACTCCGTCCAAATCGGGTGATTTCCCAGCCGATCCAACTCGCTTTCGTAGCTAATTCTACCCGCAAGTCTTGCCGATAAATCGCCCCGTTAAAGACTATTGTTTCTTGGGGTAACCACTCCAAGCAAGCACCAGTATCAACTTGTATCTCAATGCTTTGTCTTGCTTGAGTGCCATTACTGCGGTATATCTTACTTGCCGCTGCTGTGGTGATGAGTGCTTGGGCGTTCGGTTGCAGGTGAAAGTTGCAAGAAAGGCGATCGCCTCCCACAACTCCCCCGGCTGTATGTAAAATCACGCTATGACAAACCTCTTGCCCCTCTGGATAAAACGGGCGTTGTACCTTCAGGGGTGCTTGATTTTGGTTGTGAATGAGCGTTGTTGTATTTTGGCGATGAGCGTACACTAAGTTAAGTTTGCCATGCCAGCCATTTGAGGATTGTGCTGTGGTTTGATAGTTAGGCTGTTGATTCACAAATTATTAATTTTTTTAAATTTCTTTTTTTAGTCTATAGGGTGTGCCTTGCCGACTCTACTTAATATTTCTTACGATTTTTCGCCAAGAACACATAGTTGTTGAGGGAATTGTCGCAAACTCAGTAGTTATCTGTGGATAAGTGTTTTTGGCATTTTGGCTACTTTTGTTAACAACAAAAGGATAGATTAGGGCAATAAGCCGTCATGCACATCGTGGTTGAAACACCGTCAACCCCAGGTAATAAGCCTGGGGTTTTATTTTAGCTATTCTTGCTTAGTTACTTGGCAATTTGGCAATTATTTGGATTGAAACAAGCCTATCTTTATAAATTAATGCGGTCTTGCATAAAAGACTCAAAGTACACGACAAAACCCCTTTTCCCCGGTTTAACTACCGGGGTTTCTTGCAAATTGTGGTAAAAGTCAACGTTTTCGTCAAAGTCGATCCCACATTTGGAGTGGTGGTCAAGGTCTATGTCAAGGTCAATGATGACGTTGTTGTCAAGGTGAAAGTTTTGGGAAATGAAAGGTCAGATTGATAATCCTATGCTTAGAAAGCATGGGATTTTTTCTTTTTTTGAAGGCTTAGTAGTGAGCGCAAAGAGCGCTCAAACAGTCGTGGACTAAAGTCCTTACTACAAACTTATACAACCATCATAATTAATGCGATGAACTACTAGTTGAACCGACATTATTCATCGTCTGAACTGTTAGCACTTGGGGTGGGGTGGCGTCTGGCGGATAGAGGAAGTCTACTTCTACTAATCTTCTCTCGCCTGCCTTCATATTTAACATCACTAATGATTCTCCTTGTTGTCCCCGTTTCTGCACCAAATGCAAATACTGGGTTTGGGGTAGACCTTGGTCATCTTTGTAACGTACTCTTACCGAACCCCGGAAGAACACTTGCGGCGCTGGTGGATTTAAAAAGCGCAATCCCTGTTTTGTCAACTGGTCTTCTTTTATTGGTGTCTGCATTGACACCATAACGGTTTGCGGGTTCTGAGTATTGTTATACAGTGGCAATGTTAGGCTGTATTGCACAGTGTAATTTCCATGAGCGCGATATGCGGTGTCAGGATAGCGTACCAGCATCGGCGCACTTTGTATTTGACTCGTTCCTAAGGTACCGCGATCTAGGGCGCTTAGGGCGTAGGAAAAGGCAAGTCCTGGGCTGGGTATGGTCAGATGCTGAGTTTTTGGATCATCTATTAATAATGCTTTCCATTCAGTCCCCTGGGCGACTCCGGCAACGCGACCATATATGATTGGTTTGTTAGTCTCCTCAAGAGGGGTGGGGACTTTATCGCGTGGTCCGGATAAATCACCATTATCTAGTAAATTTTGCCATTCTTCTAAAGTAGGCTCACGCTCGCTGCCATCAGGATTCTTTGGTGCAAACATTGCCAGACTCGCTGCATACACTGTGTCGTTACTCCACAGTCGCATGAGTGTAGACCGACCATTTAAGGGTGGTGTGAGTCCGTTCACAGGAATGGGCGCATTCATCAACATCCGGCTTTCGCCTGGTGGAATAATAATTTGGGGAGGAAATGTGTCTTGTCGTTGTCCCCGAAGGACATCATACATCACGCGATCGCCTGGTCCGGCGAAAATTGTCCCCAAAATATTCTCACTCTTAGATGGCAACTCCGCAAACGGCGCATCTGGTTGGCTTAAATAACTCGCCGCCTGCAAGATATTCACTGTCACAGGTTGTTTTCCTGGGTTGTGCAGAATTATCCCGAGGTACAGCGATCGCAAATCTTCTGGTGTGGGTGCTTGGGCAACGTGGTGGGCAAAAACATCAAATCGTCCTTTAAAAGGAAAATTCAGGTGTGCGGTTGGCACTTTTTTCCCTTCGGATGGAAAGGTGGAAAGCAAAATTCCTTCTTTAAGAACCTTTTCTGGACTGTTGCTGTTAAATACAGGCACACTATCCAGATTGCCTGGTAAAGGACGCACTTGTTGCTGTTGCACAATTTCTTGTGGCGGTGCTGCAGGGGGAGGAGTTATTTGAGCGATAGGAAAAATTAGTAAGAATGGCAACATATACTTACATATATTTTTCTCGCTACAGACGCAAACAGCTTTACCAAAGTGCCAGCCTGTGGATAATCAATAAAAAATCGTCAACGACTAAGGGCAAATTTTCTTCAGTCACAATAGGAACGTGGACAAAGATGCAAGGGGTTGTTAGTTGGTGTTGGCGTAGTTCATCTAAAACGCAATAGTAAAGACCTTCGCAAACAAATTTTCCGCAGTCGTGACTGATCTCAACTGCCCTTGCTCCCGCCACTAATTGCTCTAAATCAACTGTTGTCTGCAACACATTTTCTCCACAACTAGCGCCGACTTCCACACTTAATAGTGTCCGCTTTCGTGCCATGCCACAGCAGATAATGCAGTCTGGTTGGAGTTCATGGATTTTTTCTATGACTCGAAAACTGGCAAGCTGCACATCTACAGGCAACAGTCGCAACAAGGTTAAATCATAAGGTAACGAGTTAAGCCGAGCAACTTCTGCCAACAAATCATCAGAAGAATTTGATTTTTGATCAGATAGCCAAGTGTCAAAAGAAGTTAATAGAATTCTTTTCTTCATATCGAATATTATTTAATATAGATAATATAGAAATACCCTCCATCATAAATTAACAGGGAGCAGGTAAATGACAGTGATTGCAGTCGTAGACTACGACATGGGAAATTTGCACTCGGTTTGCAAAGGTTTGGAAAAAGCCGGGGCAACTCCTAAGATTACTGACTCTCAAAAGGAATTAGAAAAGGCAGATGCTGTAGTTTTGCCGGGCGTGGGTGCATTCGATCCAGCAGTGCAACACTTGAGAGCACGTGGTTTGGAAAAACCAATCAAAGATGCAATTGCATCTGGCAAACCCTTTTTAGGCATTTGTTTAGGACTGCAAATTCTTTTTGAGTCAAGTGCAGAAGGCGTTGAACCCGGACTCGGAATTATTAAAGGAACAGTCAGGCGATTTCACCGAGAACCAGGAATCGCCATTCCTCATATGGGTTGGAATCAACTCGAACTGACTCACCCAAAAAGTAATTTGTGGGAATATATCCCATCTCAACCTTGGGTCTATTTTGTCCATTCCTATTATGTTGATCCACAAGATCCGCAAGTCTGTGCTGCAAATGTTACCCACGGTAGTCAAACTGTAACAGCTGCGATCGCCCGCGATAACCTTATGGCAGTTCAGTTCCACCCAGAAAAGTCCTCTAATATTGGATTGCAAATTCTGTCGAATTTTGTATCCCAAGTTTGGACACAAGTTGCTGCCTAAATACAATTGTGGATGAGTCAATAGTCTCTAGTCTTTAGTTCATAGTCAAAGGGTTTTTTGAGAATTGATTGTTAAAAATTGTAAATTTCATATAGGATGGCATTGCCTACCTTTACAAGTGACTGGTGGGTGATGCTTACCCTATAAAAAGATGTTTGCATCTCATGACTAATGACTAATGACTAATGAGTTTAAGAATTTACGGTAATCGACAATTAAAAACTTTACCAGGGAGAGAAACCCGACCGACAAGTGCGCGGGTACGGGAGGCAGTTTTTAATATTTGGCAGGGGACAATAGAAGGTTGTCGCTGGCTGGATGTGTGCGCCGGTGCTGGTTCAATGGGCGCAGAAGCTTTGTGTAGAGGAGCCAGCCTAGTCGTAGGAATTGAAAAATCTCACCGTGCTTGTGTCATTATCGAACAAAACTGGCAGCAAGTAGCGAGTGCTGAACAAGAATGGAAGGTACTGCGCGGAGATGTCGTACAGCTTTTGCCAAAATTGTCAGGACAGTTTGATAGAATTTACTTCGATCCACCTTATGCGAGTGGATTATACCAGCCAGTGCTAGAGGCGATCGCTCACTCTCAGCTTTTAGACGCCAATGGTGAAATAGCAGTCGAACATAATCCTCAAGATTGGACACCTCCAGTCATTCCATCTTGGGAAATCTACCGCGAAAAAGTTTACGGAAACACAGCTTTAACCTTTTACAGAGTTGTGGAGTGAGGGGAGTGGGGGAGAATTCAAAATTCAAAATTCAAAATTCAAAATTCAAAATTTAAAGTTCCTCACTCCTGACTCCCCACTCAGTACTCAGTACTTTACAAACCTAGCTGATTGCCGCGCTTGTATTGTTGGTAAGCTTTGTAAAACAATCCACTCAAGGTTACGAAGATTAGACCCAGCACAATGCCGTCAAGCAAGGGTTCAACCACTTTAAATCTCCTTTGTTGCTATCGTTCAATATTTTGTTCCTGTTCTTGATTCTACCAAATCTGGCATGAATCCCTTCTTTTAAAGGCTCGCCAGAATGCACCACCCACCTATCCCCCTCATCCCCCTCACTCCCTCACTCCCTCACTCCCTCACTTTCTCATCCCCCTCACTCCCTGCTTAGTTAGCAAAAAAACATTTGTCTGTGCTTGCAGTCACAATCAAGAACTTTTAAGCTATGTGTATGAAATGAAAACTTTTTGTACACTTCAACTTAAACAGCAAACTTTTGGATAACCAGATTACCAAACCTGAAACTCTGATTTGGCGAATCACTCTGACGGCGCTGGCGATTCTGCTAGCAGTTGTTTTGAGCATTTTTGCTGTTGATATAACCAGAGCTTCCGATCCATACGTTAAAAACGTTCTATCGCTCAAAGGCGACCAAGTACTAGGACACGCCATCTTTCAAATCAACTGTGCTGGTTGTCATGGCTGGGAAGCAGATGGGCGTGTAGGTCCCAGTTTACAAGGAGTCTCAAAGCGTAAATCCCCGTATGGTCTGATTCACCAAGTCATTAGTGGCGAAACTCCACCCATGCCGAAATTTCAACCTAGCCCTCAAGAAATGGCGGATTTGTTGAGCTATTTGGAAAGCCTATGAACTCCCCAGGAAATAAAAGGTAGGGATTAGGTAGTGCACACCAGAATTTGCCGACTGCATTATAGCAGAATGATTGCAGGAAGTGGCTTTCCCAATGCGTCAACTTTGAATTGCTTATGTCCCTGGTTGGGCTGAAAAAGACTGCTGGAAAGCAAATTTTGTGACCTGTTCATCACGCACCCTAGAACTCGTGTCATCTACATGATTCGAGCTACAACAGCCGTCAGTCCAGTCTTTACCCGGTTCGTGCTTACATACTTTCTTAACCTGCTTGCCCATATATAGCCATTCCTTCTAATGCCATTGAATACCTATGAATCATAGCATTAAAAGGTAATATGCGGTATCAAACGGTAAAGGATGGAAAATGAGCCAGTAGTTAGTCCAGTAGTAAGTAGATATAGCAGTCTACTAAGGACACTAAGGTATGAGAGAAGAAGAGAAAAAGATAATTTTACAGCTCCTCTAAGATTGCTATATTGATAAAGTGAGAGTTTTAGGAATGCGCTTATTTGGTAATAATAGGTGATCAACAATTTGGTTGCGTAGCTCTTTAGAAGAGTAACTACCTCCTTGAATACATTCCATTAGCAAAATATTGGCGTAAAAATAATCTTTCAAAGTGTTGATTTGCTCTTGGGAAAATTTCACATCATTATAACCAATATTTAAATACAGCCTCATTACCCCTTTTAAATGGTTTGCCCAATCCTGCCAGTCCGATTTAGGGGCATCATCACGAGGAGAGCTTTCTAGTAAGAACATTAATTCGTCTGCTAAAGCCTCGTAGTTCACTTGTTTATCGCTAGCAATGCCAGAACTAGCTTGAATAGGGAAATGCTCTTTATCAAGGGTAATTTGCCGTTCTTGTTTATAAATGGTAATGACACCCTTCTCTTTATCAATAGTTATTCCTCCACCTTGTCGTTGAGGAGCAATGAAAATACCATCACTAACAGGAAGTTCTTTTCTTAGTAAAGGGCTTACTTTTTCAGGCTTAAATTCCTTTTCATCAGCCTTAGCAGAAGCTTTAGCACAAATATCAACTAAATGCAAAGCAAAATCGGAGAATTGTGAGCGCTCAATAATTTTTTTCTGTTCTTTATTGAATTCTTTCAACATAACAGCTAGCTTTAAAGCGAGGTTAGGATCAACTTTTGTCAGTAGATTGCTATATAGTTCAAACTCCTGATCAACAAATAAATAAAACCCTCTCCACGAACTAGACTTAACTCCATGAAAACTAGTTACTTCATCTAGCCAAGTCAACATTTCTTGCAGAGCTTTACTGTTTACTAGCTTGTTAATTTGGCTAAACATCAGTTTGAGAAATTCATCAGCATTTGCAAGCCTTTCTGCAATCATGATAAACACTTCTCGCCACTGACGCTTGGTTAGGTGCTGTTTAATAACTTCTTTTAATGTTTCAGCATTTGTACTTTCAACTATATAATTAGCAACAAAATATTCCTGAAAAGTCAAGTGTGAAAATGAATATATGTCTTTAGCTTGCTCAACGAGTAATCCATGATTCGCTTCAATTGTTTTCAATACTTCTAAACTATCAATAGCGAGATTTTCCGGAGAAATTTTAGAGATATTCTCCAGATAATTCCTAATATTTTCCTCTATCTCCCTTTGCCGCCAAAAATATTTTTGTGTTTCTTGATTAAAAGCTTTATAAGCTATCTGACTGAGTACATTAACTTTGCGTTGAAATGGTAAATTAAACTTATTATCAGAATCACGTTTGATTCGCCTGCTAGCATCCCATTTGCGTAGAAGTATATTCACCGCATCATCAATCAGCGAGTATTGATTTTTGGGGAATTCATAGTTATCCTCAAACACTAAACATAACATAGTTAGCAATAATGGATTTGTAGCTAACTCTTTAATAGACTCACTTTTTTCTAGTTCTTTTAAAAATTCGTTTTCTAATTTTGGTTCTTGACTAGATGCAAACCATCTTTTTACAAATATTTCAACTTGGTTTTTATCAAAATCTGCCATCTCCACTTCTGTGAAATAGTCAAATGTATAATCAGAAGCTCCGGAACGGCAAGTCATAACAAAACGATTTTTTGAAAATTGTTCTACTAAAGTATTAATATTTCGGTAGACTCGGTTGCTTTCTGCTTCTCTCACTTCATCTAGACCATCTAATAGAATCAAGCAACGACCTTGCTCGAGTAACTCCTGAACAAGTTCCTCTGGGGCAGAAGCATATGTCATCAATTCTCGTTTGACGGTATCAATAAGAGTTGGTTTATCCTCTTCATCTGCAAATGCTTTTAAGGAAAGAAAAATTGGTATAATTTGCTGTCCTAATTCTTGGGTGGTATGCATACCCAGATGCTTGAGAAACGTCGTTTTACCTGCTCCTGGGTTCCCCCAGATAAGAAGTTTAGGATGATGTTTGACGGCATCTAAAGCAGCTACATTTCTATCACTAACTGTATACTTTATGCGACTGAGGCTGATATTGCTTACACTGTGACTGGAGATGTTAGCCAACAACTCTTTAATTGTTTTTGGTTTTTTACCTTTAGTAGTTTCTAAAATATTGACATTGGCATAAACACTATCTAATTCTACAGGTTGAGTCATAGTTAGCACTTTCATTGTGCTGCACTTTATCCTAAGATATTCCTGGTATCGGGCAATCCACTCTTGATTTAAATTAGAATTTTCTTGTCCTTGTTCTAAGGCTGCTTGTTGCCTCAAAGCTTCTTGATAACTATCGTATTCCAATAACACTCTGCATAAAAAGTTAAGGTTCTTCTCCTGCATCTTTGTTGGTTCAACGTTATTGAAGAAATTACGTATAGTTTTGTCAGAAATGACATCTTTTGTGGAATTGTCTTTATCTTGATAAACACGATTTAGCTCAGCAATTAGAAATTTGGGCGAGCCACCAAACTTTTCTATATAAGCTTGTTTTAAGATTTCAAAGACTTTTTGATTGACTGTAATTGCTACCATTTCTACCCTCTTTACTTTTCTGAAATCTTTGAGTTTTCTAAAACTTAGCAATGCTTAAGTAGACTGAATGCAAGCTGTTAAGAAATTAAAAACAAGCTATACCTAAAGCTTTCCCTTCTGGTTATCATCAAAATTTTGTATCTTATGATACTTTTTGCTCGCTTTTACAAGGGTCATCAATCAAAGTTGTCGGTCTACTAATACTCCTAAAGATAGCGTATACCCCAGAACAAAGATCTACTCATCGATATAGGACGTGAGTCGAGAAGCTTTATAAAGTAAATATATTTTCCTTTTATTACCGCTTATTACCGCGTATTTCTAAGTTTTTTTCAAACAGGAAATATAAGTATGAGCAACAACAGAATCTACTCTAAGTAAGATGCAGATGGCATCAACCAACGTTCTAAAGAATTTCAATCTTAACTAAACAGGTATAAGTTTATGACTTCTAACCATGACTGGTCTGAGCAAGATTTAAGTAGCCAAGATTTGAGCAACAAGAACTTTAGCCACCATAACCTAACACGCACCAATCTTAACGGTAGTGACTTGAGTAACTGCTGCTTGAACGGTGCTAATTTGCAGGATGCTCACATACATGGAGCAAATTTAACATACGCTACCTTGTGCGGCGCTAAATTGCCAAATGCCAAATTAAACGGTGCTGACTTACGATGGGCAGACTTAACTGGCGCAGACTTGGCTCAAGCAGACCTACGGCGCTGTAATTTTAGAAACGCTAAATTGCGGAATACTAATTTGAGTGGCGCAAAAGTTCAAGGCGCTCTCTTTCAAGGCTGCGAAGGACTCACAGAAGATCTAAAACATGACCTGAAAAACCGAGGCGCAATTTTTAAGGATACTACTTCCAGAGTCCATGATATCAGATGGTGGATACAATTCGTAATTGTACCGCTTGCAGTGGCTTGTATAGGTGGTGGAGGTGTTATGGGTCTGTTAAATAATGTAAATGCGAAGGCAAATTGTTCACAATCCCAGTCCGTACCTTCTGCCAATTGTACTCAACCAACTCCATCACCAAAAACCATACCTAATAACAAAGCTATGACTCCAAGTAGCAAGATTAACTAACCTAACTTTGAGACGACTAAACCCAAGCCATTGAGAATTATGGCTTTGACGACTTGACCTAGTGTGATAATTTCTTAGTCATGAGTGCCTAGTATTTAGTTGATTTGCTCGACCCAGCACATAGAGTTAATTCAGATTTATAGCGAGTTTCGATTGCATACAATACGTTTTCAAAGAACGCAGAACTCAGAACTCAGAATGCAGAATTCCCAAGCTGACTGTTGAGTTCACCAGTTCTGAGTTCTCTTTGCTCTGGGTGTACTTCATCCATTCGAGAAACGCTGTATCTGTGGTGTGATTGTGCGTTCTTCCCAAAGTTTTTTGTCAACTGATACTCCTCAAGATAGTAGAACAAATCTGCTTGTGGGTATACAGACTCTCCTAGAGAAAACTTGTACAGTAGAGTTAATTCCGTTAGTTTCCGGTAGTTACCGCCGATTCTGGTCAACACTACACTAGGAAGTATGATGTCAACAACCCAGGTCTAAAGACGCTGGGCTTCTAGCCTAAGTCCAAGGACAGTAGTTGACCCGACTAAGTACCTCGTGTACTACGTTATTGGCAAGTGTTCAAGTTCCTACCTACAGATGCG
>JAESFT010000219.1_pt1 | contig 55739 bp, 54 predicted proteins | sample 9269451 | NCBI WGS metagenome assembly JAESFT01 (sample SAMN14502557, study PRJNA617106) | algae metagenome | isolation source: Scytonema hyalinum WJT4-NPBG1 and co-occurring heterotrophs from well... | place: USA: Mojave Desert, Joshua Tree National Park, California | collected 2006-05-25
CGAGGGTGTCGATCGACACGTTGATCCGCTTCACGCCGCAGGCGGCAAGCTCCTTGGCGTGGCGGGCGAGCTGCGAGCCGTTGGTGGTGACGGTGAGTTCGTCGAGGGCGCCCGAGTCGAGATGACGCGACAGGGAGCCGAACAGGGTCATGATGTCCCGGCGCACCAGGGGCTCGCCGCCGGTGATCCGCAGCTTGCGCACGCCTCTGGCCACGAAGGCCGAGCAGATGCGGTCGAGCTCTTCGAGGGTCAGCAGGTCGCGCTTGGGCAGGAAGGCCATGTCCTCGGACATGCAGTAGACGCAGCGGAAATCGCAGCGATCCGTCACCGAGACCCGAAGATAGGTGATCGCCCGGCCAAACGGGTCCAGGAGGGACCGGCCGGTATCGGGATTCTCGGGATGAGCCGGGAAGGCCCCCATGGCGGAGAAATCCTTGTTCGCGCGAAAGCTTGCCTTCGATCTGATGATCAAGCAGTTAGCGTGAAATCGCAAACCAGGAAAGGGGTCGAGGCCCATGACATCCGAGCGCTGGCCCACGGAACTCCGCCTCGCCAAGGACAAACGCAGCCTGCGCGTCGTGTTCGACGACGGCACGGTCTTCGACCTGCCGGCCGAGTATCTGCGGGTGACGAGCCCCTCGGCCGAGGTCCAGGGCCACAGCACCGCCGAGCGAAAGACCGTGCCGGGCAAGCGCGAGGTGGAGATCGTCGAGGTGGAGCCTGTCGGCAATTATGCCGTCAAGCTCGTCTTCGACGACATGCACGACAGCGGGATCTACGGTTGGGACTATCTCTATCGGCTCGGGGCCGAGCAGGCGGAGAAGTGGCAGTCCTATCTCGACGAGCTCGCCGCCAAGGGGCTGTCGCGGGATCGGGTGCGGTGACCGAGGCAGCCATGCTGCCTCCCTGTACGTCATCACCGGCCTTGGGCCGGTGATCCCCATCGGAAAAGCGTTGGCCTTAAGAAACGAGATGGCCGGCACAAGGCCGGCCATGACGGGAGGGAGACCCTCTACCGAAGAACCACCACCCGGGCGCCCACCTTGGCGCGGTTGTAGAGGTCCGTCACGTCCTCGTTGGTCATGCGGATGCAGCCCGAGGAGACGGCCTCGCCGATGGTTTCCGGCTCGTTCGAGCCGTGGATGCGGTAGATCGTGCTGCCGATATAGAGGGCGCGGGCGCCGAGCGGATTGTCCGGACCGCCCTTCATGTAGCGGGGTAGGTCGGGACGGCGCTTCAGCATGGCCGCCGGCGGGCGCCAATCCGGCCATTCGCGTTTCATGGTGATGGAGTGGCTTCCCGACCAGGTGAAGCCCGGCCGGCCGACGCCGACGCCGTACTGAATGGCCTGGCCGTTGCCGAGCACGTACCAGAGGCGGCGTTCGCTGGTCGACACGACGATGGTGCCGGGCGCATAGCGGCCGGTGAAGGTCACGACCTCGCGCGGAACCGGCGCGGCCTGGGCCTTCAAGGCGTCGTCAGTGCTGTACAGGGGCTGGCGGGTGAGCGGATCGATTGCCGTAAATGCCGCAGCCGGCGTCGCGAGGGCGACGAAGGCGCAGGCGAGCCCGGAGAGGGCAGCGCGGGTGCGTCCCATTATTGCCTCAGAGAAAACACGGTTGATGGCGGGTTCTGCCACTGTTCAACGCAACAGCCCCGCTTCGGATCCCAGCTTTATCAAGGTTCTGCTATACAATCCTAGTGCAGAAATGCCTCATTTCCGCCACATCGTAAGCGAGCCGTTAAAGCCACGGCGCCACAATCCAGGTAACAAAATACTTGTCCCACCGCGTGCGACTTTGGCTTGACGCCGAGGGTTCGGCGCCTTTAGAAGGCCCTTGTCAGGGCGCGTAGCTCAGCGGGAGAGCATTCGCTTCACACGCGAAGGGTCACAGGTTCAATCCCTGTCGCGCCCACCATTCCTTCCTGACAGGCCAAGCTTCACATTTTCGTGTGCGACGTGTCGCGCACGAGCGACGCTGCACGTCAGGCGGCCAGCGGCCGCAGGAGGGCCTGCACGGCGGCGAACAGGTCGTCGAAATGGTCGATGACCAGATCGGGTCCCAGATCGCGGACCGGCACCTCGGTATAGCCGAACGGGACCGCGACCACGGGAATGCCGGCGTTCTTCGCCGTGACGATATCGGTCCGTGAATCCCCGATCATCACCGCCCGGCCCGGGCTTCCGCCGGCGCGCTCGATGGTCAGGGTCAGATGGCGCGGATCGGGCTTGAAGTAGGGGAACGTGTCGCGGCCGCAATTGGCCGCGAAGCGGTGGCCGATGCCGAGCTCCTCAAGGAGCTTGACGGAATGTTCCTCGACCTTGTTGGTGCACACCGCCAGGATGAAGCCTGCCTCCTCCAAGCGGTCCAGGGCCGCAGCCACGCCCGGATAGAGCTGCGTCCGGACGCAGATGTTTTCCCCGTAATGGACCATGAACTGGCGGAACAGCTCGTCGAGATGGGCGGGCGTCAGCTCCTTGCCGGCGGCCTCGAAGCCACGTTCGATCAGGGCCCGGGCGCCTGCACCGATCATGTCGCGCGCCTTTGCCACCGGCAGGGGAGCGAGCCCCTCCCGTTCGAGGATCACGTTGAGGGTCCCGACGAGGTCGCCGGCCGTGTCTGCCAGGGTTCCATCGAGGTCGAAGACCGCGATGGGCGAGACGATGTGCGGGGTATCAATGGCCATGAAGGTCGGCTACCTGCTGGAGGCAAGGGAATCAAGCCTTGGGATGATATGGTGCCTATGGTTGATTCGTTCTTACCGGATGGAGTGTTGAATGCGGTTCCTTGGTTCCGCGGCGTTGATTTTGGCGGTCCTGGCGCTGGGAGGGCTTTCCGGCCCCGCCACGGCCGCATCGTATGATTTCGTGCCTGCGCCTCAGACCGACCTGAACAGGATTTATAGGATCGATCGGATCACAGGCGAGGTGAGTTCCTGCCAATATGGGCTACAGGAAGGCACGGTCGGGGTCACCCTCTGCTACAGCGCGGGCGAAGGCGCCGGCGCTCAGGCCCCGGGAGAATACGGGCTGGTCGCCTCGCGCCACGAGCGGGAGGGCGGCGTCTTCCGGGTCAATTACAGGACCGGCCAGATGAGCATCTGCTACGTGTTCGACGAGCGGGTGGTCTGCACGCCTCAGATGACCCCGTCCCCGGCGGCGTCGACGGCTGCGCCGACCGCCGGCACGCCGACGGTCAGTTCGGGCACGGGCGCCTCGCCGCAGCGTCCCTGAGAGGTCCTGGCGGGGCATCCTGCGGCCGATCGAAGGTGAAACGTTCTTTCTTCCTGCCGTCCTGACATGCTAGAGGCGAGCAAAACGGCTTTTCGCACGCCAGGGCGGACGCATTCTTAGAGGATCTCAGTGAGCGACAATCTCAAGCGCGCTGCAGCCGAGAGGGCTGCCGAGCTCGTCACCGATGGCATGAGGCTGGGCCTGGGCACCGGCTCGACCGCAGCCCATTTCGTCGCGGCCATCGGCGAGCGCGTCCGCAGCGGGCTCCGGGTGGTGGGCGTGCCCACCTCCGAGGCGACCCGCGACCAGGCGCAGCGCGAGGGCATTCCCCTGTCGACCCTCGACGAGACCCCGGACCTCGACCTTACGGTCGACGGCGCCGACGAGCTCGACGACGACCTCCGCCTCATCAAGGGCGGCGGCGGTGCCCTCCTGCGCGAGAAGATCGTCGCCTCCGCGAGCCAGCGGATGATCGTCATCGCCGACGGATCGAAGCATGTGCCGAAGCTCGGCCGCTTCCCTCTCCCCATCGAGGTCGTGCCTTTCGGCCTCACGGCCACCGAGCGCTCCATCATCAGGCTTCTGGACAGCCTCGGCATGACCGGGGAGCTGCATCTCCGGCATGCGCCCGACGGGGCCGCCTACGTCACGGACGGGGGCCATTTCATTCTCGATGCGCATCTCGGGCGCATCGACAAACCGAACGTGCTTGCCTCGACGCTGAACAACATCCCCGGCGTCGTGGAGCACGGTCTTTTCCTGGGCCTTGCCACCGGGGCGATCCTCGCAACGGGCGACGGGCTCGTCGAACTCGGTCAGCTCTGACCCTGAAGCCATGACGATTGGAGCCACACTTATGATCTGCAACGCCTCCCGACTGGCCGCGACCTCGGTCGCGCTGTTCATGCTCGCGAGCCCGGCTTTCGCGCAACAAGCGCAGCAGCCCAGCCCCGGCCACCTGGCCGCGGCCCGTGATGTCGCCGTCAGCTCCGGCATGACGGGCGCCTTCGATGCCATGACCGGGCCTCTTCTGAACCAGCTGCAGCAGATGAACGTGACCCGACCGGAGATCCGGCAGGATCTGGAGCAGGTCGTGACCCTCATCCGGCCTGAGGTCGAGCAGAAGAAACAGGAAATGGTCGAGGCCACCGCGCGGATCTTCACGACCCGGATGACGGAAGCCGAGCTGAAGGAAGTTGCGGCCTTCTACAAGTCCCCGGTGGGGCAGAAATACGTGCAGATCCAGCCCGGCGTCCTCGACGACGTGGTCCGGGACATGTCGATCTGGACCCAGAGGACTTCCGAGTTCATCCTGACCCGCGCCCGCGAGGAAATGAAGAAGCGCGGCCATCAGCTGAACTGAAGTCGGTTGCTTTCGGATACGAAAAAGGCCCGGTTTCCCGGACCTTTCTTTTTGCGAGCCGGTCGTTCGACGGGCTAATCCTCGACCGCCTTGAAGCGCCCCAGGCCTTTCAGGAAGAAGGGCAGGACCAGGGCGATCAGGGCGATGGCCAGCAGGGTCGCCGAGATGGGGCTCTGCAGCAGCACCATCGGATCTCCCAGGCTGATCGAGAGAGCCCGGCGTAGCTGGCTCTCGGCGATCGGCCCCAGGATCAGGCCGACCACGACCGGCGCGATGGGGAAGTCGAACCGCCGCATCAGGAAGCCGAGCACGCCGAACACCGTCAGCATGATGAGCTCAACCGGCGACGGGTTGGCGGCGATCGTCCCCATGGTGGCGAAGACCAGGATGCCCGCATAGAGCCAGGGCTGCGGGATCGCGAGCAGTCGGACCCATAGGCCGACCAGCGGCAGGTTCAGGACCAGCAGCATGGCATTGGCGATGAACAGACTCGCGATCAGGCCCCAGACCAGTTTCGGCTGGTCGGCGAAGAGCAGGGGACCCGGGTTGAGGCCGTATTGCTGGAAGCCGGCGAGCAGCATGGCGGCGGTGGCGGAGGTGGGAAGGCCCAGCGTCAGCAGGGGCACGAGGGTGCCGGCCGCCGCGGCGTTGTTAGCCGCCTCGGGACCGGCCACGCCTTCGATGGCGCCTTTGCCGAATTCCTCCGGGTGCTTCGTCAGGCGCTTTTCGGTCGAATAGGACAGGAAGGTCGGGATTTCTGCACCACCCGCCGGAAGGGCCCCGATGGGGAATCCAAAGGCGGTCCCGCGCAGCCAGGGCTTCCACGAGCGCTTCCAGTCCTCCTTGGTCATCCAGAGCGAACCGCGCACGGCCTCGAGCTTCTCCTCGTGAACGTGGCGGCGGGAGGCGACATAGAGCGCCTCGCCCACGGCGAAGAGGCCGACCGCCAGGGTCGTCACCTCGATGTTGTCGTAGAGTTCGGGGATCCCGAAGCTCAGGCGGGACTGGCCGGACAGGATGTCGATGCCGACAAGCCCGAGCAGGAGGCCGATGAAGAGGCTCGTCAGACCGCGGACGGGCGAATCGCCGAAGGTGGCCGAGACGGTCACGAAGGCCACGCACATGAGGGCGAAGTAATCCTCGGGGCCGAAGCTCACCGCGATGTCGACAAGGTACGGCGCCAGGAAGGTCAGCCCGAGGGTCGCGATGGTGCCCGCCACGAAGGACCCGATGGCGGAGGTCGCGAGGGCCGGGCCGCCGCGGCCGGACTTGGCCATCTGGTTGCCTTCGAGAGCGGTCGCCATGGAGGCGCTCTCGCCCGGCGTGTTGATCAGGATGGCGGTGGTCGAGCCGCCGTACATGCCGCCGTAATAGATGCCGGCGAACATGATGATGGATCCCGCCGGATCGAGCTTGAAGGTGATCGGCAGGAGCAGCGCCACGGTGAGCGCCGGGCCGATGCCGGGCAGAACGCCGACGGCCGTGCCGAGAAGGACGCCGATGAGGGCGAACAGCAGGTTCATCGGCTGGATGGCGACGGCGAGGCCGCTTGCGAGGGACGTGAAGGCTTCCATGGGCAAGGCCTCAGAACAGGCGCTCGAGCGGCCCGGCCGGCAGAGACAGGGTCAGGAGCTTGGCAAAGAGCACGTAGATGAAGACGGCGATGATCGCGCCGATCAGCAGATCGGTCAGGAACGCCCGGCGGCCGAAGGCGGCCGACGTGGTGGCGAACAGGATGGCCGTGCCGATCATGAACCCGCCCCCGAAGGCGATCAGGGCGATGAGGCAGGCGAGGCCGCCGAGGATCAGGACGATCGGCTTCCAGTCGAGGCTGTCGCGGGCCGGGAGATCGCCCCGCAGGGCCCCGACGGCGTTGCCGATGGCGAGCAGCGTCAGGCAGACCGAGACGACGATGGGCATGACCTTCGGGCCGAGATCGTAGGGAGACAGGATCTGGAGCTTGGTCATGTCCCACCAGACAAGACCGGCCAGTCCGAGGAGAATGAGCGCGATGACGAGGCCTGCCACGTCGATGCGCCGCTGGGGAGATGTGGTCATAGGATATCCCAAAAAAGAAGCGCCGCGCTCCGAGAACGCGGCGCTTCCAAGCGGCTTTATCTTGAAACTTAAGACTTCACCAGCCCCACCGCAGTGAGCACTTCTTTCGTGCGGGCCTGCTCGTCGGCAAGAACCTTGGTGAAGGCGTCGCCGGACAGGTAGGCGTTCTCCCAGCCCTTGGCCTTCAGGATCTCCTGCCACTCCTTCGACTGGGCCATCTTGTCCATGGCGTCCGTCAGGGCCTTCTTCTGGTCGGCCGAGATGCCGGGAGGGGCCACGACCGCGCGCCAGTTGGCGATCTCGAGATCGACGCCCTGCGCCTTAATGGACGGCAGATCGGCGGTGGCCTTGTCGGCCGGCGTGGTCAGGCCGATGAGGCGCAGCTTGCCGGCCTTCACCTGGCTCTCGAACTCGCCATAGCCCGAGATGCCCGCCGTCACCTTGCCGCCCAGGATGGCCGCCAGGGCCTCGCCGCCGCCGGAGAACGGGATGTAGTTGATCTTGGTCGCGTCGGCGCCCGCAGCCTTGGCGAAGAGCGCCGCGGCGATGTGGTCGACGCCGCCGGCCGAACCGCCGGCCCAGGTGACCTTGGACGGATCGGCCTTGATGGCGTCCGCAAGGTCCTTGGCGGTCTTGATCGGCGAGTTCGCCGGTACCACGATGGCTTCGTATTCCGTGGTCAGGCGGGCGATCGGCGTCGTCTGCTCGAGGGTGACGGGCGACTTGTTGGTCAGCAGCGCACCCACCATCACGTAGCCCATGACCATGAGCTGGTTGCCGTCGCCTTTCGAATTGTTCACGAGCTGGGCGATGCCGATCGAGCCGCCGGCGCCGGGAACGTTGGTGACCTGCACGCTCTTGGCGATGCCCGACTGGGTCAGGGCCTGCTGCATGGAGCGGGCCGTCTGGTCCCATCCGCCGCCCGGTGCCGCCGGAGCCATGATCTTGAGCTCCATCTGAGCTGCCGCCGATGTCACGAATCCTGCCACGGCCGCGGCAGCGAGAGCGCTGCGCCAAAGACCTTTACGAAACTGGCTCATAGACTTCCTCCGTTGACGCCGACGTCCGGTCGGCGTGTCAGCGGCAGACCCTAATGAGGGAACAGGAGAGCGGCAAGCGGCTTGCACCTTTATCGTTATCGAACCTTGGCGTAAGAGCTTCACGATTCAGGTGAGCAGCCATGTGCCCCAAGCACGGCTCGCGGGCGGCTTCGGCGAGAACCGTCCTTATATGAATGAATCCAGGTTGCAGAAATGAGCGGAGACCGCCCCATGTCCTCATTCGACGTTGATCTCTTCGTGATCGGAGGCGGATCGGGCGGCGTGCGTGCGGCGCGGATCGCGGCAGGCTACGGCGCCAAGGTCATGCTGGCCGAGGAATACCGGATCGGCGGGACCTGCGTCATCCGCGGCTGCGTGCCGAAGAAGCTGATGGTCTATGCCAGCCGCTTCGCCGACGATTTCCACGATGCCCAAGGCTTCGGCTGGACGTTGGGCGAGACCCGCTTCGACTGGTCGACCCTGATCCGCAACAAGGACAGGGAGATCGACCGGCTCGAGGGCATCTACAGGGCGAACTTGGACAAGGCGGGCGTCGAGATCGTCGACAGCCGCGCCGTGATCGAGGACGCCCACACGGTCCATGTGCTCAAGACCGGCGCGCGCATCCGCGCCCGTTACATCCTTGTGGCCGTCGGCGCCCATCCGACCCTGGAGCCGGTGATTCCCGGCGGGGAACTCGGCATCACGTCCAACGAGGTCTTCCATCTGGAGACCCAGCCCAGGCGCATCCTGGTGGTGGGCGGCGGCTATATCGCGGTCGAGTTCGCGGGCGTCTTCGCCGGCCTCGGCAGCGAGGTCACGCTCCTGCACCGGGGCGACAAGCTCCTGCGCGGCTTCGACGAGGATGTCCGGGATGCGCTCGGCGAGGCCTATGCCCAGCGCGGCATCCGTCTGGCTCTGGGCACGACGCTGACAAGCCTGGAGAAGACGCTCGACGGCATTGCGGCAACGCTCTCCGACGGATCGATCCTCACGATCGATCAGGTTCTCGTTGCCACCGGCCGGCGGCCGAACACCAGGGGGCTCGGACTGGAGAATGCGGGCATCACCGTCGACGAGGTCGGGGCCATTCCGGTCGACGGCTATTCCCAGACCCTCGTGCCCTCGATCTACGCGGTGGGCGACGTGACCAACCGGGCGAACCTGACCCCCATCGCCATCCGCGAAGGACACGCCTTTGCGGATACGGTGTTCGGGGGCAGGCCCACCATCGTCGACCACGACCTGATCCCCACGGCGGTCTTCTCGACGCCGGAAATCGGCGTCATCGGCTGCGGCGAGGCCGCCGCCCGGGCGATCTACGGCGAGATCGACGTCTACAAGACCGCCTTCCGGCCCATGAGGGCCACGCTCTCGGGCGGCAAGGACCGGGTCTTCATGAAGCTCATCGTCGACAAAGCCACCGACAAGGTCGTTGGCGTCCACATCATGGGTCACGACGCGGGCGAGATGATCCAGCTCGCCGGCATCGCCGTCACCATGGGGGCCACCAAGGCCGATTTCGACCGCACCGTCGCGGTTCACCCAACGGCAGCAGAGGAGCTGGTCACCATGCGCACGCCCGTGGTGGTCAAGAAGCCGGTGGCCGTGGGATAAGGGACACGAAGGCGAGCCTGAGAGACCTGAAGCCATGACACTCCTGGAAGCCTATGCCTGTTTCGGCGTTCCGGTTATCGCCGTGGCGATGGGCTTCGGGGCTCTCTGGATGTCCCGGCGTGGGAGCCGTCGGCGCCACGCCGGGCGAGCGGCGCATTCTGACATTCCGCAGCATTCCAGGCCCAATCCGAGAAGCCGCGACACGCAGTCCTCCGCCGCGCGTCTGTTAACTAGCGCACTCGCCTTTTTGAATATGTCGTGTATAGGTGCCGCTTCGTGCCGCTTGTTGCGGTGAACGACGATGAATTTCGAGAAAGGACACGGGGGTAAGTGTCATGACCGAGCGGTGGACGCCCGACAGCTGGAGAAACAAGCCGATCCAGCAGGTTCCGGCCTATCCGGACCTTGAGGCGCTTGAGAGCGTCGAGCAGCAGCTCGCCGGCTTTCCCCCGCTGGTCTTTGCGGGCGAGGCCCGCAAGCTGAAGCGGACGCTGGGCAAGGTCGCCAAGGGCGAGGCCTTCCTGCTCCAGGGCGGCGACTGCGCCGAGAGCTTCGCCGAGCATTCGGCCGACAACATCCGCGATTTCTTCCGCCTGTTCCTCCAGATGGCCGTGGTGCTCACCTATGCGGGCGGCTCGCCGGTGGTGAAGGTCGGCCGGGCGGCCGGCCAGTTCGCCAAGCCGCGCTCGGCCCCGACGGAGACCATCGACGGCGTCGAGCTGCCGAGCTACCGGGGCGACATCATCAGCGACATCGCCTTCACGCCGGAGGCCCGCACGCCCGATCCGCGCCGCCAGCTCATGGCGTACCGCCAGTCCGCCGCGACGCTGAACCTGATCCGCGCCTTCGCCACCGGCGGCTACGCCAATCTCGAGAACGCCCATCGCTGGATGCTCGGCTTCGTGAAGGATTCGCCGCAATCCTCCCGCTACAGCGAGCTCGCCGAGCGCATCACCGAGAGCCTGAACTTCATGCGGGCCATCGGGATCGACCCCGAGACCCATCCCGAGATGCGCTCGACGGATTTCTACACCAGTCATGAGGCCCTTCTCCTCGGCTACGAGGAGGCCATGACCCGCGTCGATTCCACGACGGGCGACTGGTACGCCACCTCCGGCCACATGCTCTGGATCGGCGACCGCACCCGTCAGATCGACCATGCCCACGTGGAATACATGCGCGGCATCAAGAATCCGATCGGCCTCAAGTGCGGCCCGTCGCTCTCGGCCGACGGGCTGCTCAAGCTCATCGACACCCTCAACTCCGAGGACGAGGCCGGCCGCCTCACCCTGATCTGCCGCTTCGGCGCCGACAAGGTCGGCGATCACCTGCCGGGCCTGATCCGCGCGGTGCAGCGGGAAGGGCGCACGGTGGTGTGGTCCTGCGATCCGATGCACGGCAACACCATCAAGGCGGCCTCGGGCTACAAGACCCGGCCGTTCGAGAAGGTCATGGGCGAGGTGCGGGACTTCTTCGCGATCCATCAGGCGGAAGGCACGCATGCGGGCGGCATCCACCTGGAAATGACCGGCAAGAACGTGACGGAATGCACGGGCGGCGCACGGGCGCTCACCGATGCGGATCTGCGCGACCGCTACCACACCTACTGCGATCCGCGGCTCAACGCCGAGCAGGCGCTGGAAATCGCCTTCCTGACCTCGGAACTCATCAAGCGCGAGCGTCAGTCAAGGGAACAACCGGCCGCCCTCGCGGCGGAATGACGGATTGGTCGGATTAAGAAAAAGGGGCGCCGAAAGCGCCCCTTTTTCTTTACGCATACGCAACTCTACTCGTATTTGGGCTTAACTAAGCCAGCCCATGAAGAAGAGGATAAGAATGATCGGCAGAGGAATGCCGATGAGCCAGAGCAGGCCGCCTTTCAACATGTCAGTCTCCCAGTGTTTCGTGTGAAAATAACGAACTGAACTGTTGCGGGTTCCCATAAAGCTTGAGCTTTGCACGGATCGTTGAATCACGAGGATCCGGCCTTCGCGCAACTTATGCAAAGTCCCGGGATCAGCCCTGCTCCGCGAGCGTTTAAGAGTTCACCGGAAAGCTTTACGCTTGCGTTGTTGTGCCCTCCGCGGCGCGCTAGATCTGCAGGTATCATGGCTCAGAACACGCTCAAGATCGCTCTCGCGCAGCTCAACCCCATCGTCGGCGACGTGGCCGGCAACGAGGAGAAGGCGCGCCGCGCCCGTGCCGAGGCGGCCCGCCTCGGGGCCGACCTGGTGATGTTCTCGGAGCAGTTCCTCGCCGCCTATCCGGCCGAGGACCTCGTGCTCAAGCCCGCCTTCCAGGATGTTTGCCGCGCCGCGCTGGAACGCCTGGCCCGCGAGACGGCCGACGGCGGCCCCGGGATGCTCATCGGACTGCCCTGGCGGGAGGGCGATGCCCTCTACAACGCCTATGCGCTGCTCGATAACGGCGCGATCACCCTGCGCTACAAGGTCGACCTGCCGAACTACGACGTGTTCGACGAGAAGCGGAACTTCGATCCCGGCCCGCTGCCGGGCCCGGTCAATTTCCGCGGCATCCGGATCGGCGTGCCGGTCTGCGAGGACATCTGGACCGGCGACGTGGTCGAGTGCCTCGCCGAGACGGGGGCCGAGCTTCTCCTGGTGCCGAACGGCTCGCCCTATCATCGCGGCAAGACGGATGAACGCTTCAGCATCGCCACCGCCCGCGTGACGGAGAGCGGGCTGCCGCTCGTCTATCTCAACCAGGTCGGCGGCCAGGACGAACTCGTCTTCGACGGCGCGTCCTTCATCCTCAACGCGGATTGCTCGCTCGCCGGCCAGCTGCCCGCGTTCGAGGAATGCATCGTCCTCACCGCCTGGGAGAAGGGCGAGGACGGGTGGGTCTGCCGGGACGCGCCCATCGCCACCATCGAGGAGGGCAGGGAGGCGGATTATGCCGCCTGTGTTCTGGGCCTTCGCGATTACGTGGAGAAGAACCGCTTTCCCGGCGTGGTGCTCGGTCTCTCGGGCGGCATCGATTCCGCAATCTGCGCCGCCATGGCGGTAGATGCGCTCGGGCCCGAGCGGGTGCATTGCGTGATGCTGCCCTACCGCTACACCTCGGGCGAGTCGCTGAAGGACGCGGAGGACTGCGCCAAGGCGCTGGGCGTCCGCTACGACATCCTGCCGATCGCCGAGCCCGTGGAGGGTTTCGAGGCGGCCCTGCAGCCTCTGTTCGCCGGCCGGGAACGGGACATCACGGAGGAGAACCTCCAGAGCCGCGCCCGCGGCACGATCCTCATGGCGATCTCGAACAAGTTCGGCGCCATGGTGGTGACCACCGGCAACAAGTCGGAGATGTCGGTGGGCTACGCGACCATCTACGGCGACATGAACGGCGGCTTCAACCCGATCAAGGACCTCTACAAGATGGAGGTCTACCGGATCTCGGCCCTGCGCAACCGCTGGAAGCCGAAGTTCGCGCTCGGCCCCGACGGCATCGTCATCCCCGAGAACATCCTGACCAAGGCTCCCACCGCGGAACTGCGGGAGAACCAGAAGGACCAGGATTCGCTGCCGCCCTACGAGGATCTCGACGAGATCCTGCGCGGCCTCGTGGAGGAGGAGCTGCGGGTCTCCGAGATCGTCGCGAAGGGCTACGATCTGGAGATCGTCAAGAAGGTGGAGCGGCTGCTCTACATCGCCGAATACAAGCGCCGCCAGGCCGCTCCCGGCGTGAAGGTGACGCGCAAGAATTTCGGCCGCGACCGGCGCTATCCCATCGTCAACCGCTTCCGCGACCAGGGCCTCGTCGCCCACCAGAAGGACGAAGCCCTGGAGCGCGCCATGGGCAAGCCGCGGGTGGGGCCGCAGGACGTCTAAGACTTTGAACATCCGCCACGTCATCACCGGCCTGGTGCCGGTGATCCCGATCGGGAGAGCGAGGCGCTTTACAGGATCGGGATGGCCGGGACGAGCCCGGCCATGACGTAAGGAAGGCGTTCCGGCGGTAGCGCGTCCTTCCCGCCGATACCAGCGAAACGTCGGTCTCCCCTTGCGCCGCCAGGCTCCCTTCGTCATAGGGTTGGGCATGTCCAAGCCCATCGTTCGCTTCGCCCCGTCTCCGACCGGGCACATCCATATCGGCAACACCCGCGTGGCCCTGCTCAACGCGCTCTATGCGCGGCGGGAAGGCGGCACCTTCATCCTGCGCTTCGACGACACGGACCTGGCGCGGTCGAAGCAGGAATATGCGGATTCCATCGAAGCCGATCTGCGCTGGCTCGGCATCCCGCCCGACGTGATCGTCCGCCAGTCGGACCGGTTCGACCTCTACGACGCGGCTGCCGAGCGGCTGAAGGCGGTGGGTCGCCTCTATCCCTGCTACGAGACGCAGGAGGAGCTGGAGTTCCGCCGCAAGCGCCAGCTCGCCCGCGGCCTGCCGCCGATCTACGACCGGGCGGCCCTCAAGCTCACCGACGAGGACCGGGCCAAGCTCGAACAGGACGGGCGCCGGCCCCACTGGCGCTTCCGCCTCGAGCCGACCAATGTCACCTGGGACGATCTGGTGCGCGGGCCCTGCCACGTGGATTGCAGCTCGCTCTCGGACCCGGTGCTGGTGCGCGAGGACGGGACCTATCTCTACACGCTGCCCTCCGTGGTGGACGACATCGAGCTGAAAGTCACCCACGTGATCCGGGGCGAGGACCATGTCACCAACACGGCGGTGCAGATCCAGATCTTCGAGGCGCTTGGCGCCGCCGCTCCCACCTTCGCCCATCACAGCCTGCTGATCACCGCGAGCGGCGAGGGGCTGTCGAAGCGCCTCGGCCATCTCTCGATCAAGGGCCTGCGCGAGGCCGGGCTCGAGCCGCAGGCGGTGGCCTCGCTCGCCGTGCTCGTGGGCTCGGCCGAGGCCGTGCGTCCCGTGGCGGATCTCGATGAACTCGCCCGCCTGATCGATTTCTCCCACATCTCCCGGGCGCCGGCGAAGTTCGACGAGAGCGAGCTGGAGCATCTGAACGCCCGCCTGATCCACGAGATGCCCTACGGGGCCGCCCGCGAGCGGCTCGCCGAACTCGGGGCCGACGAGGGCGAGGCGTTCTGGAATGCGGTGCGCGGCAACCTGACCAAGGTCCGGGATGCGGCCGAATGGGCCAAGGTCGTGCGCGGCCCGGTGACGCCGGTGATCGAGGACAAGGCGTTCATCGACGCCGCCACAGGCGTTCTGCCGGACGCACCCTGGGATGCCGCGACCTGGAAGAGCTGGACGGAGGCCGTGAAGGCGTCGACCGGCGTGAAGGGCAAGGCCCTGTTCATGCCGCTGCGCCTTGCGCTGACCGGACTCGATCACGGTCCGGAATTGGGAGCGCTCCTGCCTCTGATCGGCCCCGAACGCGCCAAGGCGCGGCTGTCGGGGCAGGCGGCGTAAGGACTCCAGGTTATCCTGCTCTCGGCGGGGCCAACACCCGCCATGTCATGGCCGGGCTTGTCCCGGCCATCCCGATCCGGAAAGGCGCGGCGCTTCGGACAATCGGGATCACCGGCACAAGGCCGGTGATGACGTGCGGTGGTTACGCCTTGATCTTGTAGCCCGTCCGGAAGATCCACCAGACGGCGGCGAGGCAGATCAGCATGAACACGAGCGTCATGGCGAGGCTCAGGGCCACGCCCACGTCGGCGATGCCGTAGAAACTCCAGCGGAAGCCGCTCACCAGATAGACCACCGGGTTGAACAGGGCGACCGTCTGCCAGAAGGGCGGCAGCATGTTGATCGAGTAGAAGCTGCCGCCGAGGAAGGCCAGCGGCGTCACGATCATCAGGGGCACGACCTGCAGCTTCTGGAAGCTGTCGGCCCAGATGCCGATGATGAAGCCGAAGAGGCTGAAGGTGATCGAGGTCAGCACCAGGAAGGCGATCATCCAGACGGGATGTTCAATCGAGAAGTCCACGAAGAGCCGCGCCGTGACCAGGATGATGGTGCCGATGATCACCGACTTGGTGGCGGCGGCCCCCACATAGCCGATCACCGTCTCCAGCGCCGAGATCGGAGCGGAGAGGAGTTCGTAGATGGTGCCGGAGAACTTCGGCATGTAGATGCCGAAGGAGGCGTTCGAGATGCTCTCCGTCAGAATTGAGAGCATGATCAGGCCGGGCACGATGAACGCGCCGTAGCTCACGCCGTCGATATTGGCCATGCGCGACCCGATGGCGGAGCCGAAGACGATGAAGTAGAGCGAGGTCGAGAGCACCGGCGAGGCGATGCTCTGCATCAGCGTGCGCCAGGTGCGCGCCATCTCGAAGAGGTAGATGGCCTTGATGGCATAGAAGTTCATGCGCGCCCCCTGACCAGGCTGACGAAGATCTCTTCGAGCGAGCTCTCGGAGGTCTGCAGGTCCTTGAAGTCGATGCCGTGCTCGTTGAGACGCCGCAGGAGACCCGCGATGCCCGTCTCCCGCGTCTGGGTGTCGAAGGTGTAGACGAGTTCGCTGCCGTCGGCGGACAGCTGCAGGTTCTCGGATTGCAGCTCCGGCGGCAGGCCGGAGAGGGGGCTCTGCAGGTGGAGCGTCAGCTGCTTCTTGCCGAGCTTCTGCATCAGGACGTGCTTGTCCTCGACCAGGATGATCTCGCCCTTCCGGATCACCCCGATCCGATCGGCCATCTCCTCGGCCTCCTCGATGTAGTGGGTGGTCAGGATGATCGTGACCCCGCTCTCCCGCAGCCGGCGGACCATGTTCCACATGTCCTGCCGCAGCTCCACGTCGACGCCGGCGGTCGGCTCGTCGAGGAAGAGGATCTTGGGCTCGTGCGACAGGGCCTTGGCGATCATGACGCGGCGCTTCATGCCGCCCGACAGCGTCATGATCTTGCTGTCCCGCTTCTCCCAGAGGGAGAGGTCCTTCAGGATCTTCTCGATATAGGCCGGGTTGGGGGGCTTGCCGAAGAGGCCCCGGCTGAACGTCACCGTCGCCCACACGCTCTCGAAGGCGTCTGTGGTGAGCTCCTGGGGCACGAGGCCGATCTTGGTACGGGCAGGCCGATAGTCGCGGATGATGTCGTGGCCGTCGGCCACGACCTTGCCGGTGCTCGGGTTGACGATCCCGCAGATGATGCTGATGAGCGTCGTCTTGCCGGCCCCGTTGGGCCCGAGCAGGGCGAAGATCTCGCCCCGGCGGATCTCCAGGTCGACCGTCTTCAGGGCCTGGAAGCCCGATGAATAGGTCTTGCTGAGGCCGGAAACGGCGATGATCGGATCCGATGCGCCCGCAGGCCGGGGCATCTCGAGAGAATCGAGCGGTTTCATGCCGGCGTCATAGCATGGCCGTGGGCTGTGCGGAATGCGCACGCAACCTCCCCTGATGGGGAGGTTGCGATCGAGCGCGCGAAGACGGCGATCGCCGTCTTCGCGCTCAGTTCTGCGCGTGCGGGACCGGGATCAGGTTGGGGGCGATCACCCGCACGGTCTTCTTCTGGCCGTTGCCCGCGACGATCTCCTGCTTCGCGCCCTCGCCCTGGCCCACCACGGCGTTGGTCTCGATCGATTGCGGCCCGATGCCGGCCGATTCCTTGCTGGCGGTCGGAGCGGCGGCGGCGATCTCGGCGGCCTCCTTGGTCTCCTCGTCGGCCTTCTTGTCGGCGGCCTTGCGGGCGGCCTGCACCTTCGGCCTGGAGAGCTCCTCCGCCTTCTCGGCGGTGACGATCAGGTCGCCCTTGCGCTGCTCGAGCATGCTCTCGGCCTTGCGCAGGACAACGGCCCAGCTCTCGTCCGGCTTCTTGCAGGCGCAGCTCTCGTCGAAGGTCTTCCGGAACTTGAAGGCGTTCGCCAGCGACGTATAGGGCTGGTTCGACGAGAGCGAGGCGGCCCGGTTGAGGCCCTGGTCGCCGCCCGGATAGGCGAAGGCCAGGGTTTCCGTGCCGGGGCAGAGGGCCTGGCACATCTCGTTGGCGCTCTGGCCCCCTCCCGGAGGGGTGGTGAGCGGGAAGAACGACCCGTCGCAGGTCTTCACGCAGATCAGGCGCCCGCCGCCCAGGGAGGGCGGCCCGTCGTCGGCGATGATCGGCTGACCCTCGGGCATGATCTCCTGCTGCTGTTGCTGGCGGGGAGCGCCGAAGAGCGATTCGAAGAAGCCGCGCGGTTCGGTGGAGCAGGTCTGCTGGACGGCCACCTGGAGCTGCCGGCGGCGCGCCTCGATCTGGCCCTGGTCCACGGCCTGCGAGGCCAGGCGGGCATAGCCGGCCTCGAGCTGGCGGATCTGCCCGGCGATCGAGCCGCATTCGGCCGGCGCCGGGCCGGCCAGGAAGCCGAGCGGTCCGCGCTCGCAGCCGATGTTGCGGTAATAGCCGACGAGGCGGTTGATCTCCGTCCGCTGGGCCTGCATCTGGCCGGTCGGCGCGCTCCCGCCGCTGCGATCCAGGGCCGCCAGTTCGGCCTGGAAGCGCTGGCACTGGGCCGACTGGGCATAGGCGGCCTGGCCGGCGGCCAGAAAGGCCGTCACGGCGATGAGGGAGCGGAGAAAAGATGTCTTTGCCATAGAGCTGATCGCAGAACCGGTCCGTTGCGGCGTCGAATGCCTGGGTAGGCTGGTCATGTGCCGGTGGAATTTGACCCTATTGTGATTAACGCCTTGCCCCCTTCGAGGGAAGCTGTCTAGCTTTGCACCGAACAGCGACTCCGAAACGAGACCCAGCATGTACTCTCATACGACCATCGGGGCAAATGACCTCGCCCGGGCGAGGGGCTTCTACGATGCGGTGCTCGCTCCCCTGGGGCTCGAGGTACGCTACTCGGACGATGGAATCATCGGCTGGGGTCAGCCCGGCGGGCGGCCGCAGTTCCTGGTCGTGCGCCCGTTCGACGGCCGGGAGCCGAGCCCCGGCAACGGGTCCATGATCGCGCTGCTGGCCCCGAAGCGCACCCTCGTCGATGCCTGTCACGCCGCAGCCCTCGAGCAGGGCGGAGCGGACGAGGGTGGGCCGGGCCTGCGGCCGCATTATCATCGGAACTATTACGGCGCCTATTTCCGCGATCTCGACGGCAACAAGATCTGTATCGTCAGCCACCACGCGGAATAGGCTCTCGTCAAAGCTTCGAACCATCCCCACATGACAGCGTAACCGTGGGAGACGATTGGAACGATGCTTGCTCGAATTGCCCTGGCTCTGGCTGTGAGCCTGGCCGCCGTGACCGGTGCCGCCGCCCAGGAGCCCGACCTGATCTTCAAGAAGTCCACGGTCTGGCGGGCCCTGACCCCGGACGACAAGCTCGCGGTCTACGGGATCGACGACCCCATGGTCGAAGGCGTGGCCTGCCACTACACGACGCCTGAGCGCGGCGGCATTTCCGGCACCTTCGGGGTGGCCGAGGAGGTCTCCGACATCTCCCTGTCCTGCCGGCAGGTGGGGCCGGTGAAGTTCAAGCAGAAATTCGGCCAGGGCGACGTGGTGTTCAGCGAGCGCCGGTCGCTGATCTTCAAGAAGATGCAGATCGTGCGCGGCTGCGACGCCAAGCGCAACACCCTGGTCTACATGGTCTATTCGGACCGGCCCATCGAGGGCTCGCCGAAGAACTCCACCTCGACCGTCCCGCTGATGCCCTGGGGAACCGAGGTTCCGCCGAAATGCGGGGATTGGCTCAACAAATAGGATGGGCGAGGCAGGGACCTCTCTGGCCGTCATGGTCGGGCTCGTCCGGCCATGACGCGTGGTTGAACTGCCGCCGAGTCTTCAAACCGAACCTTCATTCAACAGCAATCGTGCGGCCGTGGCCCACATGATGAGCCCGATGGCGACGTCGAGAAGGCGCCATGTGACGGGCTGGGCGAAGAGCGGCTTCAGGAGCCGGGCGCCGAAGCCGAGGGAGAAGAAGAACACGAAGGAAGCCGTCATGGCGCCCGCGGCGAACAAGCCTCTGCCTTCGTCGAACTGGGTCGAGATCGAGCCGATCAGCACCACCGTGTCGAGATAGACATGCGGGTTGAGCCAGGTGAAGGCCAGGCAGGTGAGCACCACCCGGCCGAGGCTGTCCGGAGCCGCCTCGGCGGGCCTTAGGTAAGCCGACCCGAAGGCGGCCATGAAGCTGCGCGCCCCATAGGCCAGGAGGAAAGCCGCGCCGCCGTAGCGCAGAACCGTCTCGGCCCAGGGCACGCGGGCGCTGAGCTCGGCGAATCCCGACACCCCGGCCAGGATCAGCACGGCGTCGGAGATCGCGCAGGTGAGGCACACCGCAAGCACGTGCTCGCCGCGCAGGCCGATGCGCAGCACGAAGGCGTTCTGCGCCCCGATGGGAAGAATGAGGCTGAGGCCGAGCAGGAAACCGGCGAGAAGAGGAGCGGTCATGGGTCTGGTCCGAGCAGGATTCGACGTTTCCTAGGCCCCGGCTTTGGATTAGGAAAGTTAAAGTCTCTGATCCCGATTTAGAAAAACTGATTCATGCTGGATTATGCCCTTCTGTCCGCGCTGGCCGCTGTGGTGCGCACCGGTAGCTTCGAGCGGGCGGCGCAACAGCTCAACGTCACGCCCTCGGCAATCTCGCAGCGGATCAAATTGCTGGAGGAGCGGATCGGGGCCATTCTCGTCGTTCGTGGCCAGCCGTGTCTTGCGACCGAGACGGGCCAGCGCCTGTGTCAGCACGTGGAGCAGGTCGCCCTGCTGGAGAACTCCCTGCGCCAAACCCTACCGGGCCTGGAGCCCGAAGACCGGCCCGTTACTCTCCGCCTTGCCGTGAACGCGGACAGCCTCGCCACCTGGTTCATCCCGGCGATGGCCCAGACGGAGGGGTTCCTGTTCGATCTCGTGTTGGACGATCAGGATCACAGTGCGGACTGGCTCCGGCGCGGCGAGGTCGTGGCCGCCGTGACCTCCCACGGCCAGCCGGTCCAGGGCTGCAACTGCTACGCCTTGGGTGCCCTGCGATACGCGGCGACGGCGAGCCCCGGCTTCGTCGAGCGCTGGTTCCCCGAGGGATTGAGCCAGGAGGCGGCAGCACGCGCTCCCTGCCTCGTCTTCAACCGGAAGGATCGGCTGCAGGCGCTCTGGCTGCGGCAGGCTCTTGGCAGCGATGTGCAGCCGCCGCTCCATTGGCTGCCGTCGTCGCAGGCCTTCGTCGACGGGGCGCTGGCGGGACTGGGGTGGGGGATGAACCCGGACCTCCTGGTCGAGGACCATCTCCGGGCCGGGCGGCTCGTGGCGCTGAAGCCGTCCGAGCCTCTGGAGGTGCCGCTCTACTGGCAGCAGAGCCGGATCGTCGGCCCCCTGCTGGCGGACCTGACCCGGGCCGTGCTCGCGACCGCCCGGGCCATGCTGGCGCCGATGGCGCCCGGAAGCTGACCGCCGTCAGTTCGAGCAGGTCACGGAGACCGGCGGCTCCTTGGGGCCGAGAGAAGCCTTCTGGATCGTGCCGGTGACCTCGTCGGGCGTGATCTGGCGATAGGAGATTGCCTTCGCATAGCCGTGGGCCTCGCACCAGGCATTCGCCACAACTTGGCCACAAGCCTGGTTTGTGATCAGGCATTCCGCGACGCCGTAGCCGTCGGCGGCGGGAACCATGAAGGTGGCTTCGGTCGAGGAGGCCTGGGATCCGTTGGGGAGCAGCGTCAGCGACGCGGCTGCAAAAAACACGACAGTACCCATTCCGAGCATGGCGAATGCGCGGCGCATCGTAGACCTCATTGTTTGAACTCGTGCGATTATGTCACGAGTGTGCGTGAACAAAGCTCTAACGCGCTTGGCCAGAACCCGTTTCATGCGGCTGTGCAAATTAAACATGATTACCAAATCGGAAATCTTGACGTTCCGGGCCTGAAAAGGCATTGATGGCTTCATGAACACGGCAACGATCCTCATTTCCGGGATTATTTGCGGCTAGCGCATTTCGCTGGCTGGAGCCGTCTCGTTCTCATTCCAAGATCGAAACCACCCTCCGGCCTGCGGCCTGACAGGGATTTGGTTTCATGGCGGCAAGCTTGAGGCTCTACAACACGTTGACCCGGTCGAAGGACGCGTTCGTCCCGATCGACCCTGAGAACGTGCGCCTCTACGTCTGCGGACCCACCGTTTACGACTACGCCCACATCGGCAATGCCCGCCCGATCATCGTCTTCGACCTTCTCTTCCGTCTGCTCAGGCATGTTTACGGTAAGGAAGCCGTCACGTATGTGCGCAATATCACCGATGTGGACGACAAGATTAACGCCCGCGCGGCCCGGGATTACCCGGACCTGGCCACCAACGAGGCCATCCGGGTCGTCACGGGCAAGACGGAAGAGCAGTTCCACGCCGATATCCGGGCTCTGGGCGTGCTCATGCCGGAGGACGTGAACGAGCCGGGCAAGCCCGCGCGCTTCGTCGAGCCCCGGGCGACCGAGCATATCGACGAGATGCGGATGATCATCGAGCGGCTGATCGCCCGCGGGGCGGCCTATGTGGCGGAGGAGCACGTGCTCTTCTCCGTGGCGGCCATGCAGACGCTCAAAGGCGTTCCGCAATACGGCGCGTTCTCGAAGCGCTCCCTCGACGAGCTGCTCTCGGGGGCCCGCGTGGACGTGGCGCCCTACAAGCGCGATCCGATGGATTTCGTGCTCTGGAAGCCCTCCGGGCCGAAGGATCCCGCTTGGGCCTCGCCGGCCGGCATCGCGACGCCCGGCCGTCCCGGCTGGCACATCGAGTGCTCGGCCATGGCGTGGCGGCACCTCGTCCAGGCCTTCGAGACGCGGCTCACCTGCGCCGACCCGACGGCTCGCGAGATCTTCGACATCCACGGCGGCGGCATCGATCTCGTGTTCCCGCACCACGAGAACGAGATCGCCCAGAGCTGCTGCGCCTTCGACACGCCGCGCATGGCCAATGTGTGGATGCACAACGGCTTCCTGCAGGTCGAGGGGGAGAAGATGTCGAAGTCGCTGGGCAACTTCTTCACCATCAACGAGCTGCTCCAGGACTGGCCCGGCGAGGTTCTGCGCTTCAACATGCTGCGCACGCACTACCGTCAACCCATCGACTGGACGGAGAAGGGGCTCGAGGAAAGCGAGAAGACCCTCGACCGGTGGTACGAGCTGGCGGGCCGGGGTGACGCGGCCTTTCTCTCGGACCACATCGTCGAGGCGCTCGCGGACGACCTCAACACGCCGAAGATGCTGGCGGAGCTTCACGCCCTCGACGGGCAGGGCGCTCACGCGGAGCTCGGCGCGAACCTGCGTGCGCTCGGTTTCCTGCTCGAAGGAGCGGAAGCCTGGAAGGCCCGCCGGCAGGCTTCGCTCGGCGTCGATCCGGCGCAGGTCGAGGCGCTGATCGCGGCCCGCAAGGAGGCGCGCGCGGCCAGGAACTGGCCCGAGTCCGACCGCATCCGCGACGAGCTCGCGGCGCTCGGCGTCGTCGTGAAGGACAACAAGGACGGCACCACCACCTGGGAGGTGGCGCGATGACGGACCTAATTTTCTCCACCGTCATCACCGGCCTTGTGCCGGTGATCCCGATCCGAGAGGCGCCGCGCTTTTCTCATCGAGATGGCCGGGACAAGCCCGGCCATGACGTGCGTTGTGGCTTGAGAGAAGGGAGCGCACGCTGATGGGACAGGCATTGCCGAAACCGGGGCTTCGGCCCTTCCTGCCGGCGGATTTGGCCGTGCTCGTCGATATCTACGAGGAGAGCATCGCCGAGCTGACGGGAGAGGATTACAGCGAGAGCCAGCAGGAAGCCTGGATCGCTCTCGCCGAGGACGATGCCTTCGCCGAGAAGCTCACGAAGGGCCTGACTCTGGTCGCCACCGTCGAAGGCTCTCCCGTCGGCTTCATCGCGCTGAAGGACAACGAGCTGATCGAGCTGTTCTACGTCCATCCCGCGGCGGCGGGCCAGGGCATCGGCACCATGCTGTACGACGCCGTCGAGAAGCTCGCCGGCGCGCGCGGCGCCGCGCGCCTCGTGGCGGAGGTCAGCGACAATGCGCTGCCCTTCTTCCAGAAGCACGGTTTCCAGCCGCAGCGCCGCAACACCGTGCCGCTCGGCGACGAATGGCTCGGCACCACCACCATGGAAAAGCGCCTGGCGCCCCAGGAAGACAGGAAGTTGTCGTCATGAGCCGCGAGCGCATCACCCTCTTCGACACCACCCTGCGCGACGGGGCGCAGACCACGGGCGTGGACTTCTCCCTCGAGGACAAGAAGGCGATCGCCGCGCTCCTCGACAGGCTCGGGATCGATTACGTGGAGGGCGGCTATCCGGGGGCGAACCCGCTCGATACGGCTTTCTTTGCCGAGAAGCGCACGAAAAACGCGAAGTTCACCGCCTTCGGCATGACCAAGCGGGCAGGGCGGTCCGTGTCCAACGATCCCGGCGTCGCGGCTTTGCTCGAGGCTGAGGCCGATGCGATCTGCTTCGTGGCGAAATCCTGGGACTATCATGTGCGCGTGGCGCTCGAGACCACGCCGGAGGAGAACCTCGCGGGCATCCATGAGAGCGTCGAGGCCGCCCGGGCCAAGGGCCGTGAAGTGCTCGTCGATTGCGAGCATTTCTTCGACGGCTACAAGGCCAATCCCGATTACGCGCTCTCCTGCGTGAAGACCGCCTACGATGCCGGGGCGCGCTGGATCGTGCTCTGCGACACCAACGGCGGCACGCTGCCTCACGAGGTCGCCGAGATCGTCACGGCCGTCACGAAGGTGGTGCCGGGCGCGCATATCGGCATCCATGCCCATGACGATTGCGGCTGCGCGGTGGCCAATTCGCTCGCGGCCGTGGAAGCGGGCGCGCGCCAGATCCAGGGCACCCTCAACGGCCTCGGCGAGCGCTGCGGCAACGCCAATCTCATCACCCTCATCGGCGCCTTGAAGCTCAAGGACGGCTATGCCGCCCGCTTCGATCTCGGCGTCACGGGCGAAGCTTTGGGCCAGCTCACCCATGTGTCGCGGCAGGTGGACGAGATCCTCAACCGGCAGCCGAACCGTCACGCGCCTTTCGTGGGTTCGAGCGCCTTCGCCACGAAGGCCGGCATCCATGCCTCAGCGGTCCTGAAGGATCCGCGCACCTACGAGCACGTGGAGCCGGAAACCGTCGGCAACGCGCGCAGGCTTCTGGTATCGGACCAAGGCGGTCAGTCGAACATTCTCGCCGAGCTGAAGCGCTGCGGCTTCGAGCTCGAGAAGGGCGATCCGCGCATCGCCCGCGTGCTCGACGAGGTGAAGCGCAAGGAGGCTGAAGGCTTCGCGTTCGAAGGCGCGGACGCGTCGTTCTACGTGCTGGTCAAGCGCATGCTCGGCGAGGTGCCGGCCTTCTTCGACGTGGAGCGCTTCTCCGTCAACGTGGAGCGCCGCTTCAACGCGGTCGGCGAACTCGTCACCGCCTCGGAGGCCATCGTGAAGGTGCGCGTGGGCGACGAGGTGCTGATCTCCGCCGCCGAGGGCAACGGCCCTGTGAACGCGCTCGATGTGGCCTTGCGCAAGGATCTCGGCAAGTACCAGCATCTGATCCAGGATCTGGAGCTGGTCGACTACAAGGTCCGCATCTACCAGGGCGGTTCGGATGCGGTCACGCGTGTTCTGATCGAGTTCACGGACGGCTCGGGCGAGCGCTGGACCACCATCGGCGTGTCGGCCAACATCATCGACGCCTCGTTCCAGGCGCTGACGGATTCCATGGTCTACAAGCTGTTGAAGGGCGGCGCGTCGCTCTAGACGCGACGAAGCTCATGGGTCCGTTGACGTGCCCTGAGAATCCGGCTGGACGTTCACCACCTTCGTCATCACCGGCACAAGCCCGGCCATGACGGCCGATGTTATCAAGCCGTCGTTGAACCTTGCGATTTTCTAGGCCTACCATGAACGTCTCGATCCTTCTTCCTCTCTTAGGCATCCTCCTGGGCGGCGTGTTCCTCGCGTCTCAGGCGCCGATCAATGCCGCCCTTGCGAAGAGCCTGGGCGATCCGGTGCTGGCCGCCTGCATCTCGTTCGGCATCGGCTTCGTCATCCTGGCTGTCATCAGCGCCTTCCGAGGCGCATGGCCAGCAGGCAGTGCCGTGGCCTCGGCTCCCTGGTGGTCCTGGCTCGGGGGCCTTCTCGGCGCCTTCTACGTTGCCATCGTGATCTGGGGCGTGCCGCAGCTCGGCGTGGTCAGCACCGTGGCGGCCCTGGTCTTCGGGCAGGTCGCAGCCGCCCTGGTTCTCGATGCCGTGGGAGCCTTCGGGCTGCCCGTGCAGGCGATCACGTGGCAGCGTCTCGTCGCGGCGGGGATGATCCTGGGCGGACTCGTGCTGTCGCGCACAAGCTAGCGCTCAAAAGGCGATATGCTGTCGGATATCCGCGGGATGCCGAACCCTGAGTGGGTCCCGACACCTCCAGGCGCCCCGCGTCGGTAGAAGGATCGTTCGATGCTCAAGACATTGGTTCTCTCAGCGCTTCTCCTGCTCGGCGATATCCAGGGGACCTCGGCTGAGGAGGGGGCATCTGACCTGCCCCTGTGCCCGGGCTGGTCCGTGAATGTGGAGAACGATCTTGTGCTGTGGCAAGCCCTTGAGGCTGCCTATCCTTCCGCGACGGTGGATTACAGCCGGGACGGACCGGATCTTCCGCCCTGCCTCTTTCCGGTTGAGGTTGTGCCCTATGACGCCTTCATGGTCCTGATCACGCTCGCCGGAGAGCCCGGAGAGGCCTGCCATGGATGCGGTGCGCGGGTGAGCGCCGTCTTCCTGCAGCGTGACGGACGTACGTTGAAGGTCACAGGACGGCACGCCGACTTTACCGAAGCCGGCACCTTCGGAGACCTGATGGCGATCGACGCGTTCCGTCTTGGGTCTCAGGACGGACTCATGGTCGAGGGCGGCGGCACGTTCCAGGGCTACACCTCCACCGTCCTGAGCCCTTTCCTCATCCTCAACGGCCGTCTCAAGCCTGTCGGCCCGGAAAACGGGATCTCGTCCGGCGATTCCGACTGCGGCGCGCGCGAGGATCCGTGCCGGAACGTGAACGGGTCCTGGCATACGCAGGGCAGGCGGCTCGTGGTCCGCTATTTCGGTCGGCGGGAGAATGGAACCGAGGTCAACGGAGACGTCGCCTACGAACTCCGGAAGGGCGCCCTGGTTCGCGTCGCCGGACACAAGCTGGCGAGGGAGATGGAGGAGAACCGGCCCTAGAGCATCGGACCCGAAAGTGGATTTGCACTTTCGGGATCCATCCGATGCTCCACTCCTTGATGCGCTAGAACCGGCTCTCGATCGCTTCCTCGTTGCTCACGATGCCGATCCGGCGGGCTGCAGCTTCGACCATGGGGATGACCTCTTCCACCCGCTCCGCCACGAGATAGTTGAGCTCCAGGCCGGGGCGGATGAAGCCCTGTTCGCGCATATGGGCGATCAGGGTGAGGAGCGGCTTCCAGAAGCCCTTGGTGCTCAGCATCAGAATCGGCTTGGTGTGCCGGCCGAGCTGCGACCAGGTCATCTGCTCGACCAGTTCCTCCAGGGTCCCGATCCCGCCCGGCAGCGCGACGAAGGCATCGGCCTTCTCGAACATCAGGCGCTTGCGGGTGTGCATGTCGGGCACGACGATGGTCTCCTGCACGTCGTCGAGGAGCTTCTCGCGGGACTTCAGGAAATCCGGGATGATCCCTGTGACATAACCGCCGTGATCGAGCACGGATTGGGCCACGGTTCCCATGAGGCCCACATTGCCGCCGCCATAGACCAGATTGATCCCCTGTTCGGCCATGAGGCGGCCCAATAAGGCCGCATTTTCCGCGAAAACGGGGTCGTCCCCGAAGCCGGAGCCGCAATAAACGCAAATGGATTTGACTGATCTGTTGGATGGCATGGGCATTTCGGGGAGGCGGGGAGCCTCCCGCGCTGAGTCGTAGAGCATTATTTGTCCTTTATGGCCGTAGCCTTTTGAAAGATAAACGGTTTAAATGCACGAAAGTGCCGCGTTCGAGAAAACACCATGGCGCATCCGAAGGAAATTAAAGGTACGATTGCGTTGCTCGGCGCCGCTGCTGCATCCGTTGTCGCAGTTCTTCTCGGAGTGCTTTACTGGTCCTGGTCCGGCACGTCCGAGGCCCCGCAGAACGCCGCTCCCGCCCAGGCGACCCAGGCCCCCGCTTCGACCCAGGCGGCTCCGGGCCAGCAGGCCGCCGCGAAGCCGACCGCCCCCGAGACTGCCGCGCCGCAGCCGAAGGATGCTCCCATCGCGCCGTCCTTCGACCTGGTCCGGGTCGAGCCGGACGGCGAGAGCGTGATCGCCGGCCGCGCGGCGCCTGGGGCGACCATCGAATTGCTGAGAGGCGACCAGGTTCACGCCCGGGCCGCGGCCGATGCCTCGGGCCTGTTCGCCATCGTGCCGCCGCCCCTGCCGCCCGGCTCCCATCTCGTGGTCCTGCAATCCATTGCGCCGGACGGGACCCGCCAGCGCTCGGCTCAAAGCGTGACGGTGGTCATCTCCGATGCCAAGACGCGGCCGCTCGTGACCCTGACGGCTCCGGACCGGCCGACGGTGGTTCTGTCCAATCCCGAGCCGCCGGCCAAGACGGCCGAGGAGCCCAAGCCGGAAACGAAGACCGCCGAAACCAAGCCTGTTGCGCCTCAACCGGCCCCGCAGCAGCAGGCCGGCGTCGCACCGACCGTATCTCCCCCGCCGGCGCCCGCTCCGTCGGCGGCGCGGCCCGAGATCAAGATCGTGACCGTCGAGTCCGAGGAGGGGAAACTCTTCGTGTCCGGCCTGTCGGCTCCGGGGGCGACCGTGCGCCTCTACCTCAACGAGAGCTTCATCGCTCCCGGCGGCGCCGGGGGCGACGGCAAGGTGTCCTTCTCGATCGGCAGCGGCGTGAAGCCCGGCGATTACCGGATCCGCCTCGACGACGTTGATCCGGTCTCGGGCCAGGTTAGGTCCCGCGCCGAGGTGGGCTTCAACGTGCCGGCCCAGGTGGCCTCGGCGCAGCCGCTGGCGCCAACATCGCCTCAAGCGACCGGTTCGTCGCCTCAGCCTTCCCGCGAGGTGGCCTCCGCCTTGCCGGAAGGCCAGATGGCCAGTGTCGGAACGGTCGTGATCCCCAACATCAACACCACCATCGTGTCCCGGGGCGACAATCTCTGGCGCATCAGCCAGCGGGTCTACGGCAAGGGCCTGCGCTACACGGTGATCTACGGGGCGAACCAGGAGCAGATCCGCAATCCGGACCTGATCTATCCGGGCCAGGTCTTCGTCCTGCCGGGCGACCAGGAGCCGAAGAGCAACTGAGCCTGCTCCGGTATAGGTTGTCGATTTCGAGAGCCGCACCGTCGACAGGGACCGGGACATCGCACGCCGGTCGCACCCTCGTGTCATCACCGACCCTGTGCCGGCCCTCCCGATCGGTGAAGCGCGGCGCTTGTCTGATCGGGATCACCGGCACAGGGCCGGTGATGACGTGAGAGAGGTGGGCAAGCCTATGAGCTTGTGAGATGTTATGTTCTCACTTTGTTCTTGACGGCCGGTGCAAGCTGGGCTATAACCTTGCGCAGATCGGTTCCGACGAGGGCGCGCTCGCGAGGCGTCGCAGTGACGGGAGCCGGCACGGTCCTACCGGCGGCCTCGCAAGCTTGCCGGCGGGAGGCCCTTGGTGCCTTCGGGCTGCCAAGTCTCAACGCCTAAAAGCACCGTGCGCGAGGGGCGGACCGGCTCTTCCATCTTACCCATAGCATCGAGCCGGGCTGCCTCTCGCGCCACCCTCGATCCACCCGCAAGGCTCGCAGCGCACGCTGCGGGCCCCAAGGTGCTGGCTCTTTGACATCAACTCATCCACACACCCGCACCCGTCCTGGCACCCTCCCCATCATGGCCGGACCTGATCCAGCCATGATGGGGAGGAAAAGCGCCGCGCCTCACAGCATCGGGATCCCCGGATCAAGCCCGGGATGACGGCAGAGGGTACAGAGCCGACCATCCGACCGGGGAGCGCCGCGCCCCATACAACCTGGAACAATTACAGACTCGGGGTGAATTCATCCTGCCGATCGCCTATATCGAGGTCCGATATTTCGATTGGATTCTCGCGAATGCCTCCCTCCACCGCCGTCCCGACGACGAGCGCTGCTGCGCCAAAGCCCAACGGCTTGGCGGCCACATGGACAAAGCTCTGGCCCTATCTCTGGCCGCACGGACGACCGGATCTCCAGCGACGGGTCTTCCTGGCCTTCGGACTTCTGCTCGTGGCGAAGGGCGTTACCATGGTCACGCCCTTCGCCTTCAAATGGGCGACAGACGCGCTCGTCGCGGTCACGGGCGGGAACCAGGGCGCTGAAGCCGCTGCCACGGCCGGATCCTGGCTCTGGAAGGCGCCGATCCTGCTCACCGTGATCTATGGCGTCACCCGCATCCTCATGGCGGTTCTGACCCAGCTGCGCGACGGGCTCTTCGCCAAGGTCGCCATGCATGCGGTGCGCAACCTCGCGCTGCAGACCTTCGAGCACATGCATCGCCTGTCCCTGCGCTTCCATCTGGAGCGCAAGACCGGAGGCCTGACCCGGGTGCTGGAGCGCGGCCGCGAGGGCATCGAGGAACTGTCGCGCCTCGTGGTGCTGACCCTGGTCCCGACGATCCTCGAGTTCGTCCTCGTGCTCGGTCTGCTCGCCTGGGAGTTCAACTGGCTCTATTCCGCCGTCGTGTTCGTCATGGTGGTCGTCTACCTCGCCTATACCTACAAGGCGACCCAGTGGCGGATCTCGATCCGCAAGCAGATGAACGACTCCGACACGGACGCCAACACCAAGGCGGTCGACTCGCTCCTGAACTACGAGACGGTGAAGTATTTCGGCGCCGAGCAGCGGGAGACCGCCCGCTACGACCGCTCCATGGAGCGCTACGAGAAGGCCTCGACCCAGACCTATACCTCGCTCGCCGTGCTCAATGCCGGCCAGGCGGTGATCTTCTCCATCGGCATGGCCATCGTGATGGTCCTGGCCGCGCGGGACATCATGGCCGGGCGCGCCTCCATCGGCAGCTTCGTGCTCGTCAACGCCATGCTGGTGCAGCTCTACATCCCGCTGAACTTCATGGGCATGCTCTACCGGGAGATCAAGCAGGCGCTCATCGACATCGACGACATGTTCGCGATCATCGAACGCAACCCCGAGATCCAGGACAAGCCGGGTGCCAAGCCGCTGCAGGTCAGAGAGGGCGTCGTGCGCTTCGAGGACGTGCATTTCGCCTATATCCCCGAGCGCCCGATCCTGAAGGGCGTGAGCTTCGAGGTGCCGGCGGGCCATACGGTCGCCATCGTCGGTCCCTCGGGTGCCGGCAAGTCGACGATCTCGCGCCTGCTGTTCCGCTTCTACGAGCCCACCAGCGGGCGCATCCTGATCGACGGGCAGAACATCGCCGAGGTGCAGCAGGCGAGCTTGCGCAAAGTCATCGGCATGGTCCCGCAGGACACGGTCCTGTTCAACGACACCATCGGGTACAACATCCAGTACGGCCGCTGGGATGCGACCCCGGAGGAGGTGAGGGAGGCAGCCCGTCTCGCCCAGATCGACCGCTTCATCGGCCTCCTGCCGGAGGGTTACGACACGCCGGTGGGCGAGCGCGGCCTGAAGCTGTCCGGGGGCGAGAAGCAGCGGGTGGCGATTGCCCGCACCATTCTCAAGGCTCCTCCGATCCTGGTTCTGGACGAGGCGACCTCGGCTCTGGACACCTTCACCGAAAAGGAAATCCAGGACGCTCTCGACCGGGTCAGCCGCGGCCGCACGACGCTCGTGATCGCCCATCGGTTGTCCACAGTGATCGGCGCGGACGAGATCATCGTCCTCGACCAGGGCAGGGTGGTGGAGCGCGGCAACCACGCGACCCTTCTGGCCCACGGCGGGGTCTATGCCGCCATGTGGAACCGCCAGCGCGAGGCCGATCAGGCCCGCGAGGCCCTCAAGCGGGCCGAGGAGGAGGAACGCAGCCCAGAGAGCGTGGCAGGTTGACAAGAAGCGCTTTGGCCTGCCATCCCGACGCAAATTCTCTGAGGCTATGAAAAAATGACCGACGTCCTGGAATCGATGCGCCGCATCTTTGTGCCGATCCACAAGGAGGGCTATCCCTTCATTCTGATCGCGCTGTTCGCGACGCTCGTGCTGGCCTGGCTCTGGTCGCCGCTGGGCTGGATCGGCACGATCCTGACCGTGTGGGTGTGCTACTTCTTCCGCGATCCGCCGCGGGTGACGCCCCTTCGCGAAGGCCTCGTGGTTTCCCCGGCCGACGGGCGCGTGAACCTCATCACCACCGCCGTGCCCCCGGCGGAACTCGACCTGCCGCCCGAGCCCATGACCCGCATCTCGGTCTTCATGAACGTGTTCGACTGCCACGTGAACCGCTCGCCGGTCACGGGGCGGATCACCCAGATCCTCTACACGCCGGGCCTCTTCCTCAATGCGGAGCTCGACAAGGCGAGCGAGGACAACGAGCGCAACGCCCTCGTGATCGAAACCGCCCATGCCAAGATCGGCGTTGTGCAGATCGCCGGCCTCGTGGCGCGCCGCATCGTGTCCTTCGTGAAGATCGGTGAGCACCTGAGCACCGGCGAGCGCTTCGGCTTGATCCGGTTCGGCTCGCGGCTCGACATCTTCGTGCCGCTCAATGCCCAGGTTCTCGTGGGCCTCGGCCAGACGGCCGTCGCCGGCGAGACGGTGCTGGCGGACCTCACCGCCAACGAGCCCGCACGCCAGTACCGGGTGGGCTGATCCCGCTCGCCCGCGAGGGCGGCGTCCCGCCCGACGGTCCTTTGGACGGAACCGCCCACAGCGATCGGCGATTTTCCATCAGCCGTAAACTGCCCAGCTCTGCTTGCCGCTCGGGCTGGCTCCTCCTAGGTTGGTGTCATGAGTGACCTCTTTCCGCCCTTTGCCCCGGATCCGAACGAACCGCGCAAGCGGCTGTTCAAGCCGGTACCGTTCCGGATGATCGCCCCCAACATCATCACCCTGATCGCCCTGTGCCTGGGGCTCTGGGCCATCCGGCTGGCCTTCGACGGGCAGTACGAGCGGGCGGTGGTGGCCGTGATCGTGGCCGCCTTCCTGGACGGAGTCGACGGGCGGATCGCCCGCCTGCTGAAGGGGACCTCCCGGTTCGGCGCGGAGCTCGATTCCCTGGCCGACTTCCTGAACTTCGGCGTCACCCCTGCGCTCATCATCTACAGCTTCGTTCTGCACGAGCTGGGGCGGGTGGGCTGGATCGGCTCCATCGTGCTCGCCATCGCGGCGGCGCTTCGCCTAGCCCGGTTCAACGTCATGATCGACGATCCCAACCGGCCCGAATGGAAGAAGAACTTCTTCGTCGGCATGGCGGCCCCCATGGGTGCCATGTGCGCCCTGCTGCCGCTTTATCTGTCCTTTCTCGGCATACCGATCCAGGACTCGTCCGTCGGGCCCGTCATCCTCGTCTACGTGGTGGGCATCGCGTTTCTCATGGTTTCGACGATCCCGACCTACTCGGGAAAGACCATGGGCAAGTACGTGCCGCGCCAATGGGTCCTGCCGATCTTTGTCCTGTCCGTCGCGGCCTTCGGCCTGCTCATCAGCTTCCCCTGGGAGATGCTGAGCCTGATCACGGTCGTGTTCCTCGTGACGATCCCGGTCAGCGTGATGCGCTATCGCAAGCTCGAGCGGCTCGACGCCACGAGCGATCCGCAGGCCGGGCCGTCCTCGTCTGGGGCGGAGCCGCCCATCGTTTGATCGACTTGATTCAATCGCCTCCGGTGCCATGTTGTGACCCGGCGTAGCTATTTGCCCGAAGAGTATCGTTGAAGGATCCGAAGGATCCGCGAGTGTGGAGAGAAAAGTGGCGTCTTCTTCCGAGGTGTCGAATCCCAGCGGGCGGCCCAAGCTCGTACTCGCATCCGCCTCGCCGCGCAGGCTTGCTCTCCTGCAGCAGGCCGGGATCGAGCCCGACGCCCTTCTGCCGGCCGATGTGGATGAGACGCCCCTCAAGAACGAGGGCGCCAAGGAACTGGCCAAGCGCCTCGCCCGCTCGAAGGCCGAGGTGGCCCGGAAGGTGGCCCGCGCCCGCGACGACCTGAAGGGTTCCTACATCCTGTCCGCCGACACCGTCGTGGTCGTCGGCAAGCGCGTCCTGCCCAAGGCGGAACTCGTGGACGAGGCGGCCGGCTGCCTGAGGCTGCTCTCGGGCCGTGCCCATCGGGTCTACACCTCCGTCTGCCTGATCACCCCGAAGGACTCGGTCCGCGAGCGTCTGGTGGAGACCCGCGTCCGCTTCAAGCGCCTGTCGCGGGATGAATTCGAGCGCTATCTCGCCTCCGGCGAGTGGCGCGGCAAGGCTGGGGGCTATGCCATCCAGGGGCTCGCCGGCACCTTCGTGGTCAAGCTGGTCGGCTCCTATTCCAACGTGGTGGGCCTGCCGCTCTACGAAGCCGCGGCCCTGCTCGACGGAGAGGGCTATCCCGTCCGGTTCAGCTGGCTCAACGCCGCCTGAGCTTGTTCTCCCGGTGGCATCCCTGTCTTGCGCGAAGGGGCGCAGGTGACCACGTTGCCGACATGCAAGGAAAGGAGGCGTGAGATGAACGCCGCCAACGAGAACAAGCCTCTGGCCTCAGCCGGCAAGTGCCCGATCTGCGGCAAGCCGGCCCAGCCGGACTACAAGCCCTTCTGCTCCAAGCGCTGCGCCGACGTGGATTTGAACCGGTGGCTCTCCGGCACCTATGCCATTCCGGCGGTCGAGAGCGAGGAGGACGACAGCGATGAGGACGGCCGTGAGGCGTGAGCGAAATTTCCCGGAATTTTTGTCGCTTGAAGTGCTGGACATGCGATGCAGGTCTGACTATACACCCCTCCACGACGCGCACGGCCTCGCCGCGCCTCGGATGCCCAGGTAGCTCAGTTGGTAGAGCATGCGACTGAAAATCGCAGTGTCGGTGGTTCGATTCCGCCCCTGGGCACCACTTCCCCCTTAACTCACTGGTTCTAAATCACTTCTCGAATGTGGGACTCGCAAGGTGGGACTCAGCATCGACCCCTAGAGCCCTTGCCGCCAGCCGCTTTTTCTTCGCCGCACGCGTGCAGCGATCTACCTCTTTTGAGGTCGTTTGGCCGCATGTTTTGGATCTTAACCGCGGCGCGCTGAACTTCCTCAAGTTACGAATGATCTTCTTCCCCTCGCTTGAAGATCTGAATTTCCCGATCTGATCGATCCCGACATGGACCTGCAATTCGATGCAAGATAAGCTCTCGCAAAAGCGCAGGCACGCCAACAGGGGAGGGTGACACTCCCCGGCAGCTTTCGGGGGCACTACATGTTCACGTTCATAGCTCAATTCTTTCTTGGAGAGCCGCCGCAGCAGCAGGGCTTCGATATTGGAGCGATCTACCACTCTCCAAACCTGCACGCCTTCTTCATGTTCGGTCTGATTTTGCTCTGCATGTGCCTAGCCCCGGCGGTCATGGCCCTCTGGAAGTCTCACAGGCAGGGATGGGCACTTGGGATTGGACTGGTCCTGGTCATAGGAGCCGCCATCGCGTCGGGCGGCGTTTATGCCAGCGGGTATTCGGAGGCAAAATATCCGCGCTTGCAAGGGAAGTTAGTAAAGAGCCTCTGACATTTCTACCACAGGAAGCGGGCGGGGCTATATGGATCCCATGACAAGGTGAAGAGGTAGCCGACCACCAAAGCGAGAAGGCCGATGTTCAGCAGGGCGAACACCAGCAGGATGACCCGTGTCCGTCTCTCAAATCCGAACAGGCTGAACTGAGCGACTTCCAGTATCCTGGCTTGATCCTGTTCGTCGCGGCGCTCATCGTTCATGGGCGATCTCCGAACTGACTCACCTTTACCAACCTGACGCGTGCAGCAGAAGATCATCCAGAATTTCCGAAGTCAGCACGACTAAGCCGGCTGTCTTCTTCTGGGCCCCCGATGGTCTGAGAACAGGGGCGTTCCATTGATCCGATTCCATGCCCCCGCAATTGCAGGGCTCTCGTTCATTAGGAGCGGGCCCGCCTCAGCGGAACCCGATCGGTCGCGATTCGCAGCGAAGCCCTTTGCCATGGAGGCCTTGGTGGCGAAGTTGCTGTAGAGATTACACATGCACCGCCCCCTTCGTGATTCCGGACCTGACTCTTAGCGGCGTCTGCCGGGGGCTTTCGCAGGTTTTCGCCCAGCCCCTTGCCCGCACCAGGCCGTAGCAGCCGTCATTGTACCCCAGGATAGGGAACTGACAGCCCAGGTCAGAACTTCTTGAAGCGACAGTCATGATGCCCTGGCCCGTCGTTCGCAGGGCGCTTTTGGTGGACAGACATGCTCTGGGTCATCCTTCTTCTCGGCGTCGCCGGATTGGGCGGCGGCTACGCAGCCGAACGGGCGATCATCCCGAAGCTTCAGTATCGGCCTGGCACGCCCAATGAGGTGGTGGAAAAATGTCGCCAAGCGGTCATCGCGGCGGCGCACACGCATGCCGCCGCGTCGGACGCGAGGCTGGTCCGAGTGGATGCCACCAGCGCCGGCGAAATGCGGCCCGCCCGAAGCGGTCATCGGGCGCCGGTGGAGATTGGGATCGTCTACTCACGTCCCAGCGGGCGGGAAGCCCGCCAAGGCGTCATCGAATGCCGCGTCAACGCTCGCGGGCAGGCGACTATTGCGGAACTTGCAGGCGCAGCACGCTAGGCAGTTCCTGCGCCCGGGCAAGCGGCGCCGACTGGCGCGGAGCCGGATTGGTCTGCCGGGCGACCGCGCGCGATGCAACGCTGCGTCGGACGAGCCGCTGCTGCGCGCTCGCCGCGACAGCCCCCTGAACGGATCCTGTGGTTCCCGGCGCCGTTCGGCGCGTGCTTTGGCGGCGGATCGCGGGTGATGCGGCAGTCGCGTCGCGTTGCTTTGGCTCGGCCTTCAACGCGGTGCTCGGACCAGGATCAGCAGGTTTGGCGCTAACGGCCTCCTGCTTCAGGCGAGCGAGTTCAGCTTCCGCCGCATCGCGCGCCTTAAGAGCTGCCTCGAGTTCGGCCCGGGCAGAAGCGGCTTCCGCCCGCGTCTTTACCAGCTCCTCGAACAGATTTGCGCGAACCCGGTTGAGCCGGGCGACTTCGTCCTCTGGCGCCGCGACAGCGCCTGTGACTGAGACGACGCTAAGTCCAATGGCCACGACAAGTGTCCTGGCAGTTGAACGAAGGATCTCTTTGCTCGGTGAACATGACATCCGGGACCTCCCAACGGTATCCATCACGGCATGATGTTGAGCGAGGAGCGATCCTGCGCCCCCAGCTAGCAGTCAGATAGGGCCGGAGAAGGGGTACCTCCTATTGTCATTGATGCTCTGCCTCGATTGTCTTCAGCCGGATCCGATCCGGTGTTTAGAAATCCGCTCTTCGTCGGACCAGGTGCTGATGTGAATGAAGTTAAGGGTGATAATAAAACTACGCGATTGACAGTTATCATAACTGTTGCCGCATCTGTGCTGGCTGGGCTAGGCGCGATGTGAGCCACTCAGGCCAACCTACTGTCCGCTTTTCAAACCGGTTTAGGTCTTAGATCGCAGCAAACGGATCAAAGTCGGTTACCAGAAACTTTAGCTCCGCGCCAAGTTCCCCCGCACAGAACCAGCCACAGCAATAATCGACACCCTACTCCTCTGGAAGAGAAGAGGAAGGGGTGAACAGCTAGGCTAAGGTCCCGTTTACCCCAAAATGTGTACTCCGTCAGGGAGAATGGAACCTGAGCCTTGCTTGAGCGTCTTCATCTACATACAGACTGATATTCTTCAGTCACTCTCAGAAATCATGAGTATTGTAGGTGAACATATGAAGCGTTCGCACGCTCTTGCCTTGTCTAGTGCCGCCCTCTTCTTGGCAATATCGGCCCCATCCTACGCGCAAACCTTCAGGGCAGGGCAGCAGTGCGTGCCGGCCGTGGCAGATGCCTCCGTTTATCAAAACTGCCGTCTTCATATCGTGCAAGGACAAGAGGTTTGCCGTTGCGCGATCCGTCCTCAAGCCCTGCGCCGCATCGACCGGCAGAGGGCGCAGGATGCGGACGAAGCCGTGACCGGATCGATCGGAAGCCGTCCTGCCGTTCTTCCGGGATCGGGTAGCTCCGGCTTCGGCAATGTGGGTTCCCGCAACAGCGGCGTCGCCGGGGGCACTCTGGGCACCAGCACCTCTGGTGCTGTCAGCGGCGGCACAGCTGCGAGCCAAGGCGGGAGCGTGGCTGACGGCAGCCGTTCCGGACGTAGCAGCGCAGGGGGCACAGCAGGTGCCAGCGGCGTCAGCGACAGCGGGAATTCTGGCGGAGTGAGCGGGAGCTCAGGCGGGGGCTCGGCATCCGGCAGCGCGTCCAGTGGAGCCGGAGGCATCGGTGGGTCGAGCGACAGCCGTGGCAGCGGCGCCGGTGGTCAGGGCAATAACGGCAATGGCCAGGGGCCGGGCAACAACAATGGACTCGGCAACGGATCGGAGCCTGCCGACAACACCAGCACCGATGTCAAAGGAACCGATCCGTCCAACCCGGGCGGTGGTCGCGGTGGTGACCGTGGCCGAGGCGGGGGCGACAGCGGCCGTGGTGGCAGCGATGGTGGTCGCGGTGGTGATGGCGGCGGACGTCGATAAGTCGCCGTAGATCGTATTTACTCAATGGCCCTTGGCTGCGCGTTCCGCCAAGGGCTCTTGCATTCTGGCTTGCTGCAAATCGACATTTTCACCCGGCTTCTCCTTCAGAGAATGGCTCGTCAGACGAGCCGAAAACCGGTGGAACTGGAGGCGTGAAAGCCTAATGATTTCAGCAAACATTTCGGGTCCCACTTTTAGCTAAGAGTTTGGAATACCGGCAGAAGTGCATTCTGTCCCCGAGCGTCACTCCTTCCTGCTTTTCCATCAAAGCTTCGAAACCAACTGCCGATCGCTGCAAACCGGCCCCTTGTGATGCATCTCACAGCCCAGTCCTTCCATAGCGGGCAAAGTCATCATTCGCCGACGGAAACCATCTTCGGCGGAATTGAGCAGCCCGACTTGAAAGGACGTCCCATGATCGATTGCCATCCCACCTACGACCCTGGCGACGGGGGCATATTGTCCGGCGTGGATCCAACGACCCTTCTGTTCGAGGGGCCCGTGCCGTGGTTCATTCCAGGCAATGAGTCCGGGGGCGACTATCCCCCATTCTGCGGCACGCCCCCTGGTCCGAGCGGCGACCCTGGCGGGATCCCCCCGTTTTGCGGCACGCCGCCCGGCCCCAGCGACCCGCTCGATTGCTGGTGACCGAACCCGGAGCGTCGCCAGTTGCCTGTCGCGACGCTCCGTCCCTTCGCAGGGCTGAGGCACAACGGCAAAGCGAGCGCCTGTCTCGAACGAACGGCTGCTGCCAATTGCAAGCCTGGATCGGCGATCGACTGTGCGGTGACGGCTGAAGCGCCGGTCGATCAGGACGGGAGCCGGACCGCTTCCTCTTCGTGAACGGGCTCGGCAATCTTCGCCAGCACAAGCGACGATCGGTTGTGCTGGATCTGCCGATGCAGAAGCGCAATCGCCATGCGCGCCAGATCCCTGAACTGCTCCTGGAGGATCTCGGGGGCATCGTCCCAGTCGCCTGGATATTCGGCGCCATAGAACGCCTGTGCGACAAGCTCAACCTGGTCTGGCGTCATGCAAGTCTCCCTGCATCTTTTAACCAGATAGGTACTTGGAGAGGTATTCGTTCCCTGAATCTTTGGGGTTAATACTTACGAGAAATTGGAAGTCGTTGAAATCGTTCAAGCCAGTACCGCTTTGGGGGAGGGGCCTGCTCTAGGATGATTTCCATAGACCAGTTTTGGACAATCCAAGTTGTCGGATCTGCCGTCATCGCTGGAGATCAAATTTCATCCGTGTGAGGGATTGAAGGAATTTTTCTACTACTCTTGGATTACACCTACATGCTATTGTGAACATCGTAACGCAGTCCCGAGCGCGGATCGGGCCATCTGAGACCTGGGCGATGATGAATCTGGATGAACTGAAGAAGACCATTGCCGCAACATGGCGCGATGACGAGATGGCTTCCTCGGCCTGCTACGGCATCGACGCCTATGCGAAACTCTGGCCCTACGTGTTCATGGTCAATGACTGGCGGGTCTGGAACGAGAGCGGGCGGGACCTGAACCTGGAGGTCATCCGGTGGCTCGACGACCAGGGAAGCGACTGGGACTTCTATCACCTCCTCGACGAGTGGGGGCTCGTGGGCTTCAGCGACCTGCAAACCGCGACGCGGTTCAGGCATCGCTGGTTCGGCACGCTCAAGGTGGTGTCGTCGTCCGATACCCCATGGAACCCCCATCCGCTCAGCAGCACCTTTGCTCCGAGGGTTGCGGATGAGGCTTTGACGCCGGCTCGCAAGGACAGACACGCGGTCCAATAGGGCCTCAATGCGGACTTATCGCGAGTTCCGTCCTTTGCGCTCGTTGCTCCTTCCAGCAAGGTTTTTGCACCTGTCCGATTGAGTCACTTCTTCGCGCAGATCGCCCGCGCGATCATGCCTTTTGCCGTCTCGCTGGTGGAGAAGCAGTAGACGCCTGTTTCATCCATGTCGAAACGGTCGCCGCGGTTGCAGGTGCCGTTGATCGGATATTCGTCCTGCTCGCAGCGCGCCATGCATCGGCCCTGCGATGCGCATTCCTGCACGAAGACGCGAAGGATCGTTCCAGCCTGTCCCGCCTTGCCCTCCGGGCCTGCAGGTCCGGGCGGGCCGGCGGGACCCGTGAGGCCTGCCGGGCCGATGGGACCAAGGGGACCTGGAGGTCCGATGGGACCGATGGCGCCGGCGACTCCCTGCGGACCAGGCGGTCCGGCGGGGCCAGCAGGACCGATCGGTCCTTCTGCTCCGACAGGACCCGGCGGGCCTGCGGGGCCAGCAGGACCTGCCGGTCCCGGTTCGCCGCGCGGCCCCGGCGCACCCTGAGGTCCCTGGGGTCCTTGGTGCCCGGCCAGCCCCTGCGGCCCCTGGGGGCCTGGCGGACCTGCCGGACCTTCGGGCCCGATCGGTCCTGCTGGCCCCGCAGGCCCGGGCTGCCCTTCAGGGGCGGCACGAGCTTCCGACGTTCCGGGCGGGCCCGGAGGACCGGCCTCTCCGCGCGGCCCAGGAGGTCCGACTGGTCCTTGAGGGCCCGGAGGTCCCTCAGGTCCCGCGGCTCCCTGCGGACCGGGCGCTCCATCACGGCCGGGCTCGCCCCGAGGGCCGGGCGGACCCGCCGGCCCTGGCTGAGCCGGTGCGACGGCGGCCGATTGCTGTGCCGTCCCGGATCCTTCCGGACCCCGCTGGCCGCAGAACCCGACGACCGCCTGCCGCTGCTCGTTCTCCGCCTGGAGATTCACGATGCAATTGACGGGATGGTAGGCGACCCGGAAGGTGAACCGGCCGTTCGCCTCCGCTTTCGTTTCGAACCGCTCGTCGAGAAAAACCGACACCTGCCGGGGTTTGCTCAACCGGCCGACGACACGCAGCTCGCCGGCCGTGATCATGGCCTGTTCGATGAGGATGTCGGCCATGGCAGGCATGCCGCTGGCGATCAGGATGGATCCGGCTAACAGGCGCTTGAGCATCGTGCCTTCCCACATCAGAGACGGGAAGGGTCGCCTGAAGGAGGCCGGAGCGTCAATTCACCCGGAAGGGTACCGCAAATGCCTCATCCCATAAGCCTTGCGGCCATGCGGAACGCTAGTGCACGGCTTCCGCCTGCATGGCCTCCACGCGGATCTCCTCGGTCAGCTGCGCCTTCAGGGCGGAGAACTCGGGCGTCGTCTTCATGGTGTAATGGCGGGGATGCGGCAGGTCGACCGGGATGTCGGCTTTGATGCGGCCGGGACGAGCCGACATCACGACCACGCGGGAGGCGAGGAAGATCGCTTCCTCGATGTCGTGGGTCACGAAGAGCACGGTCTTGCGCTCGCGCTCCCAGATGCCGAGCAGCAGCTCCTGCATCAGGCCGCGGGTCTGGTTGTCGAGGGCGCCGAAGGGCTCGTCGAGGAGCAGGATGTCCGGATCGTTGGCGAGCGCGCGGGCGATGGCCGTGCGCTGCTGCATGCCGCCGGAGAGCTGCTTCGGATAATGGTTCTCGAAGCCGCGCAGGCCCACCTTCTCGGTATACGAGGCGACGATCTCCTGCCGCTGCGCTTTCGGCATGCCCTTTTCGCGCAGGCCGTAGGCGATGTTCTCGGCAATCGTGAGCCACGGGAAGAGGGTGTAGGACTGGAACACCATGCCCCGATCGGCGCCGGGGCCCTTGATCTCGCGGCCGTTGAGCATGACGCGTCCGCTGCTCGGGCGGTCGAGCCCGGCGACGATGCGCAGGAGCGTCGACTTTCCGCAGCCGGAGGGGCCGAGGATGGTGATGAAATCGTTCTGCGCCACCTGCAGGTTCGTGGGCTCGAGCGCCCGAACGGGCGCGCCGCCGCGCACGCCGGGAAACACCCGCGAAACGCTGTCGATCTGGAGGATCGTGTTCGTCATGCGAGCCTCCAGGGGAAGAGCGAGCGGTTGAGGGCCTTGAACAGGAAATCGGAGATGAGGCCGATGATCCCGATGACGATGATGCCGAAGATCATCTGGCCCGTGGCGAGGAGCGCCTGGCTGTCGATGATCATGTGCCCGATGCCGGACGACGAGCCGATAAGCTCCGCAACGATCACATAGGTCCAGGCCCAACCGAGCACGAGGCGCAGGATCTCGGCGATCTCGGGCGCATTGGCCGGAATGAGCACGCGCTTGACCACGCCGCGATCCTTCGAGCCCAGCGTATAGGCGGCCTCGACGAGGTCGCGGCGCGTGTTGCCCACGGCGACCGCCACCATGAGGATGATCTGGAAGACCGAACCGATGAAGATCACAAGGAGCTTCTGCATCTCGCCGATGCCGGCCCAGAGGATGAGCAGCGGCACGAAGGCTGAGGCCGGCAGATAGCGTGCGAAGGACACGAAAGGCTCGAGAAAAGCCTCGAAGGACTTGTAGGCGCCCATCATGATGCCGAGCGGCACGGCAACGAACGCGGCCAGGACGAAGCCGCCCACGACGCGCCAGACCGTGATGCCGATATCGCTCAAGAAGCCGAAGCGGGTGAGCAGCAGCCAGCCGTCCTGCACCATGGTGATCGGATCGGCCAGGAACGTGCGGGAGACGAAGCCACCCAGAGTCGCAACGGCCCAGGCCGCGAAGAAAAGCACGAAGAAGGAGATGCCGAGCGCGATACGCGTGCCCTGGCTGACGGGTTCGAGAGGACGAGGCATGTGTGATCTGTTCTGCAATCCGGCCGATCGGGCCGGACGATGCGCGGGAAGAAAGAACGATGCGGCGGCCGGCTTGACTGCCGGCCGCCGCATCCCGAAGGCGTTACTGGATGAAGCTCGTATCGGCCAGCGCTTCCATGTCCGGCTTCTGCTTGATGATGCCGGTTTCAAGAAGCAGGTCGGCGGCTTCAGCCGAGAAGGTCTTGAACTCGCCGGCGAAGAACTTCTTGTTGGCCTCGCGGTCCTGCCAGCGCAGGAACTGGGCCGACTTGCCGAAGGCCTCGCCGGTCTGCTTCACGTCCGCGCCCATGATCTCGTAGGCCTTGGCCTGATCCTTGGCGATCATGTCGAGGGCCTCGAAATAGCTGTCCGCGAAAGCCTTGGCGGCCTTCGGATTGTCGGCGAGGAATTTCGGCGTGCAGCCGAAGGTGTCCATGACCATCGGATAATCGAGGGTCGTGGCGATGATCTTGCCGGCCTGAGGGGCTGCGCGAACGGAGGAGAGATAGGGCTCGTAGGTCATGGCCGCATCGTTCTGCCCGGCGATGAAGGCCTGAGCGGCCGGGCCCGGCTCCATGTTGACGACGGTGACGTCCTTCACGGAGAGGCCGTTCTTCTTCAGCATCCAGGCGAGCGCGAAATAGGGCGACGTGCCGGGCGCGGAGGCCGCCACCTGCTTGCCCTTGATGTCCTTGATCGAAGCGACGTCGTTTCTCACCACCATGCCGTCGGCGCCGTAGCTCTTGTCGAGCTGGAAGATCTGCTTCGTGGGAACACCATTGGCGTTCCACACGATCCAGGTCTCGACCGTGGTGGCGGCGCACTGGATGTCGCCGGACTGGATGGCGAGGTGGCGGCTGGCCTGCGGGACCTTCTTGATCGTGACGTCGAGGCCGTTCTTCTTGAAGATGCCGGCCTCCTTCGCGAGGGTCAGGGGCGCAAAGCCCGTCCAGCCCGAGATGCCGATGGCCACCTTCGTCTCCTGTGCCGAAGCCGACCCGGCCGCCAGCGCCAACACGGCCAATCCACCCAATACCGCCTTCATTGCAGCCTCCGTTCTGTCGATTCCCTGACTCGTTTCGCCGGCCGTTCCCCTGAAAGGTGCTGTCCGCGGTCGGCATTCTTCTGTGAGCGGGCGAATGGCACCATGCCGGAGCGGCATTGTCAAATGTATAGACATTTTGACCTGCCGCTGTTTTGGGCATCATGCGCCAAATATTGGCTCCTAGGGTCGGTCCGGCGCGATCTCGACGAGGATCGCGCGCCCGGTGCCGGATAGGGCGATGAGATCCTGCGTCGCCTCCAGCATCAGCGTGTCGAGCGCTTGAAGCGAATGGATCGTCGAATCGAGCGTCACGTCGAAGGAACCGTCGAGTGCGACGACGAAGGCCACTGTCGTGTCCCCCGACAGCAGCGCCACGCCGGATTCGACGAACCGGGTCCGGTGCCGGAACCGGCCGCGCCGCGTCATCACGTTGAGGTCGCGGATCGGGCCCGAAAGGAGGCGCCCGGTGGTGATGTCGTCTCCCGAAAAGGACAGCTTGGGAGCATTCCTGTCGAGGGGATAAGCGATACCCTCCACATCGAGCTCGATGCCGTCGCCCTCGACCACGATCAGCGTGCGGTCGATCCCCGGAAAGACTGAGAACGGCCCGTCAGAGGCGACATCCGCCATGCTGATGCGCCAGCCGAAGGTCTCGAAGCCCGAGCCCTCCGGAAAGGCCGCGACCTCCGCGGTGGTGCCGCCGCCGTTCTTCCAGGGAACGCGGACGAGATCGTCGTTGCGGATGATCCGCACCGCCATCAGCGCAGGCTCGGCAGGTTGAGGCCGTGCTCCCGGGCGCAGTCGACCGCGATGTCGTAGCCCGCGTCGGCGTGGCGCATCACGCCCGTGGCCGGATCGTTCCAGAGCACGCGCTCGATGCGCTTGGCTGCTTCCGGCGTTCCGTCGCAGACGATGACCATTCCCGAATGCTGCGAGAAGCCCATGCCGACGCCCCCGCCATGGTGCAGCGACACCCAGGTGGCGCCCGACGCGCAGTTGAGCAGCGCGTTGAGAAGCGGCCAGTCGGAGACCGCGTCCGAGCCGTCCTTCATGGCCTCCGTCTCGCGGTTCGGGCTCGCGACCGAGCCGGAATCGAGGTGATCGCGACCGATCACGATGGGCGCCTTCAGCTCGCCCCTGGCCACCATCTCGTTGAAGGCGAGACCCAGGCGGTGACGGTCGCCGAGGCCGACCCAACAGATGCGTGCCGGCAGACCCTGGAACTTGATGCGTTCCTTGGCCATGTCCAGCCAGTTGTGCAGGTGCTTGTTGTCGGGCAGCAGCTCCTTCACCTTGGCGTCCGTCCTGTAGATATCCTCCGGATCGCCCGAGAGCGCGCACCAGCGGAACGGCCCGATGCCGCGGCAGAAGAGCGGCCGGATATAGGCCGGCACGAAGCCCGGGAAGTCGAAGGCGTTGTCGACGCCTTCCTCCTTGGCCATCTGACGGATGTTGTTGCCGTAATCGAGGGTCGGCACGCCCGCCTTGTAGAAATCGAGCATGGCGCGCACGTGCTCGGCCATCGACTGCTTGGCCGCATGCTCCACGGCCTTGGGATCGCTCTCGCGCTTGGCCTCCCACTGGCTCAGCGTCCAGCCCTTCGGCAGGTAGCCGTTGATCGGGTCGTGCGCGGAAGTCTGATCGGTGACCGCATCGGGACGGATGCCGCGCCGGTAGATCTCGGGGAAGATCTCGGCGGCGTTGCCGAGAAGGCCCACGGAGACCGGCTTCCTGTCGCGGCAGGACTGCTCGATGATCGCCATCGCCTCGTCGAGCGTATCGGCGCGCCGGTCGAGATAGCCGGTGCGCAGGCGCATCTCGATGCGGCTCGGCTGGCATTCGACCGCCAGGCAGGACGCCCCGGCCATGGTGGCGGCGAGCGGCTGCGCGCCGCCCATGCCGCCGAGGCCGCCGGTGAGGATCCAGCGGCCGGAGAGATCGCCGTTATAGTGCTGGCGGCCGATCTCAACGAAGGTCTCGTAGGTGCCCTGCACGATCCCTTGAGTGCCGATATAGATCCAGGAGCCGGCCGTCATCTGGCCGTACATCATGAGTCCCTTGCGGTCGAGCTCGTGGAACTTGTCCCAGGTGGCCCAGTGCGGGACGAGATTGGAATTGGCGATCAGCACGCGCGGTGCATCCGCATGGGTGCGGAACACGCCGACCGGCTTGCCCGACTGCACGAGAAGCGTCTCGTCGGCTTCCAGATCTCGAAGCGCCGCCACGATGCGGTCGAAGCTCTCCCAGTCGCGCGCGGCGCGGCCGATGCCGCCATAGACCACGAGCTCGCCCGGCTTCTCGGCGACGTTCGGATCGAGATTGTTCATCAGCATGCGCAGCGGTGCCTCCGTCAGCCAGCTCTTGGCCGATAGGTCGGTGCCGTGGGGAGCGCGGATCACGCGGGCGTTGTCGATGCGGGTCATGGGACGGATCCTCGGATCAGGCTTTGGATTGGGCGAAGGTGAGACAGGTTTGAAGGATGCGCGTGAGGGCCGCGCGCATGGGCGCCGCATAGCTCTCGTCATAGGAGGTCGGCCATGTACCCTCGGAGACGGAGCCGAGAGGCTCGTTCATGTAGCCGCGGCAGGCAAGCTCCATCTGGACCGCGTGAACCCCGGCCTCGGGACGCCCGAGGCTGCGGGTGATGTAGCCACCCTTGAAGCGGCCGTTGACCACATGGCTGAAGCCGCTGCCTGCACAGATCGCCTCGATGGCATCGATCAAGGCGGGCGCGCAGGTGGCACCGCCGTTGGTGCCGATGTTGAAATGGGGCAGGGTGCCGTCGAACAGGCGCGGGATGATCGAGCGGATCGAGTGACAATCGTAGACGACCACATTGCCGTGCGTCGCGCGCAGCCGCTCGATCTCTGCGCGGAGCGTCGCATGATAGGGATCGAAGAAGCGGGCGCGCCGCTCGGCGATCTCTTCCGCCGTCGGCTCGGCACCCGGCTCATAGAGCGGCTCGCCGTCGAAGGTCGTCGTCGGACACAGCTCCGTAGTCGCCTGTCCGGGATAGAGCGAGACGCCGGACGGGTCGCGGTTCACGTCGATGACCGTGCGGGAGATGTTCGTGCGGATCACCGTTGCGCTGAGCGACGGGGCGTAATCGTAGAGCCGTTCGATCCACCAATCGGCATCTTTCCGTGCCAGCCACGGCGAGACGAGGCCGCGTTCGTATGCGGCGGGAATCTCGGTACCCGTATGCGGCAGACTCACCACGAGGGGGGCTTCGCCCCGGATGACGGTGAGCCAGTCGGAATGCGCGCTCATGCCCGGATCTCATCCGTTACCAGCGGCAGCACGTCGGCGCCGGCGGCATTCGCCAACTCCCCGGATACGACGAGAGCCGTGGCCCGCTCCATATCGGGTGCCATGTGCCGGTCGTCGTCGAGATGCGGGACTTCCGCACGTAGCAGCGCGCGGGCACGCTCCAAGCGTTCGCTGGATGTCATGGGCGCATGGAAGTCGCAGCCCTGGACGGCGGCGAGCAGCTCGATGCCGATCACGTTGGCGGCATTCGCCGCCATGGGCAGGAGCCGCCGTGCGCCATGGGTCGCCATGGAGACATGGTCTTCCTGATTGGCCGAGGTCGGAATGGAATCGACGCTTGCCGGATAGGCGCGCTGCTTGTTCTCCGACACGAGAGCCGCCGCCGTGACCTGCGGGATCATGAAGCCGGAATTGAGCCCGGGCTTCGGGGTGAGGAAGGCGGGCAGGCCCGAGAGGGACGGATCGACCAGCATGGCGATGCGCCGTTCGGCCAGCGAGCCGATCTCGCACAGGGCCATGGCGATCATGTCGGCGGCGAACGCCACCGGCTCCGCGTGGAAATTGCCGCCGGAGATGACCTCTCCCGTTTCCGAGAAGACGAGCGGGTTGTCGGACACGCCGTTCGCTTCGGTGCCGAGCGTCTCGCCGGCCTGGCGCAGCAGGTCGAGGACCGCGCCCATCACCTGGGGCTGGCAGCGCAGGCAGTAGGGGTCCTGCACGCGGTCGTCGTTGGTGAGATGCGAGGCGCGGATGGCGCTGCCCTGCATGAGCGCGCGCAGGGAAGCGGCGACCTCGATCTGCCCGCGATGACGCCTGAGCTTCTGGATGCGCTCGTCGAACGGCCCGTCCGAACCCTTGGCGGCATCCGTCGCGAGCGCGCCCGTGACGAGCGCCGCCTGGAACACGCGCTCGGCCTCGAAAAGGCCGGCGAGCGCCAATGCGGTCGAGACCTGCGTGCCGTTGAGAAGCGCCAAGCCTTCCTTGGGGCCGAGCGTCAGCGGCGAAAGGCCGGCACGGGCCAGCGCCTCTTTGGCCGGAACGCGCACGCCGTCGATGAAGAACGCGCCGACGCCCATGAGGGCCGCCGTCATGTGGGCGAGGGGAGCGAGGTCGCCCGAGGCGCCCACCGACCCCTGGCCGGGAATGACCGGAATGAGGTTCGCCTTGAGGCAGGCCGTCAGGTGCTCGACCGTCGACCAGCGCACGCCGGAGGCTCCTTGAGCGAGGCTCGCGAGCTTGAGCGCCATGACGAGCCGCACCACGGCGACCGGCAGCGGCTCGCCGACGCCGGCCGCATGCGAGAGCACGATGTTGCGCTGGAGCGTCGCCAGATCGGCTGTGCCGATGCGAACGCTCGCGAGCTTTCCGAAGCCGGTATTGATGCCGTAGACCGGCTCGCCCTTGGCGACGATCGTCTCGATGGTCTTCGCGCCGGCCTCGATGGCGGCGCGGCATTCCTGATCGAGCGTGATGCCCGCACCGAAATACACGCGACGCCAATCGGCGAGCGCGACGGAGCCGGGATGAAGCATTACGTCTTGGGTCACTGTCCCCTCCAGACACGGGCGTGAAGCGGGTTGAAGCCGATGCGGTAGACGAGCTCCGCCGGCCGTTCGATGGTCCAGATCGCGAGATCGCACGATTTGCCAGGCTCCAGCGTGCCGATCTCGTCGAGGCGTCCGAGCGCGCGGGCCGCCTCGCGCGTAACGCCCGCGATGCATTCCTCGACCGTCATGCGGAACAGGGTCGCGCCCATGTTCATGGTCAGCAGCAGCGAGGTCAGCGGCGAGGTGCCGGGGTTGCAGTCGGTCGCAAGCGCCATGCGCGTGCCGGCTTCGCGGAAGGCGGCCACCGGCGGCACCTTCGTCTCGCGCAGCATGTAGAAGGCACCCGGCAGCAGAACGGCGACCGTACCGGCCTTCGTCATGGCGGCGGCGCTGTCCTCGTCGGTATATTCGAGGTGGTCGGCCGAGAGGGCGCCGTAATCGGCTGCGAGCTTCGCCCCGTGCAGGTTCGAGAGCTGATCGGCGTGAAGCTTGATGGCCAGCCCGTGCGCCTTTGCGGCCTCGAACACGCGGGCGGTCTGCTCGGGCGAGAAGGCGATGCCCTCGCAGAAGGCGTCCACCGCATCGGCCAAGCCTTCGCGGGCGAGCGCCGGCAGCATCTCGCGGCAGACCTTGTCGATGAAGGCATCCTTGTCGCCGTTCGCCTCCGGCGGCAGGGCATGGGCGCCGAGGAAGGTGGTGACGACGGAAACGGGGCGCTCGTTGGCGAGGCGGCGTGCGGCACGCAGGGAGCGCGCCTCCGTCTCCAGGTCGAGGCCGTAGCCCGACTTGATCTCGACGGTGGTGCAGCCCTCGGCGATGAGGTGATCGAGGCGCGGCAGGGCGCTTGCCACAAGCTCGTCCTCGCCTGCCGCGCGGGTCGCTTTCACCGTGGACACGATGCCGCCGCCGGCGCGGGCAATCTCCTCATAGGTCGCGCCCTTCAGGCGCAGCTCGAATTCATGTGCCCGGTCGCCGCCGAAGACCAGGTGGGTGTGGCAGTCGACGAGGCCCGGGGTGATCCAGCGGCCCTCGCAGTCGATCCGCTCGGCGGCGTCCCAGCCGGTGGGGAGATCCTTCGCCGGTCCGGCAAAGGCGATCCTGCCATCCCTGGCGGCAACGGCTCCGCTCTCGACGATCCCGAGACCGTCGCCGGCAAGCGTCGCAAGGCGAGCGTTGAACCAGACCCGATCGAAGCGCATGTTCCTGCTCCGGTGAGGTTGCGATAATGTCTATACATAATCGCGGAACATCGGTATTGTCTAGACTTATTCGATCGGCTCTGATGGTCGGGTGCAGGCGTGGCTTTTTGGCGGCGCCTCAAACCATCAACAGTGAAGGTGTCAGCATGCGCAGGCTCATTCTCGATCACGCCCTGCTGCCGGAGGGCTGGGCGCAGCACGTCGGGATCGACATCGAGGACGGGACGATAACCGCCGTGGTGCCGAACGCCGCCAGTGACGGCCGCGAGCGCATCGCCGGAATCGTGCTGCCCGGGCTGCCGAACCTGCACTCTCATACCTTCCAGCGCGGCATGGCGGGGCTTGCCGAAACGCGCGGGCCGGAAGGGGACAGCTTCTGGACCTGGCGGCAAGTGATGTACCGCTTCCTCGGCTCGCTCACGCCGGACGACGTGGAGGCTGTCGCGGCCTTCGCCATGATGGAGATGCTGGAGGGCGGCTTCACGGCCCTGGCCGAGTTCCATTATCTCCACCATGATGCGGACGGCCGTCCCTATGCCGACACCGCGGAGCTCTCCGGTCGCATCGCAGCCGCCGCGCAGGACGCCGGCATGGGCCTGACGCTGCTGCCGGTGTTCTATGCGCAGGGCGGGTTCGGCGGCGCGGCGCCGACCGATGGGCAGCGGCGCTTCATCAACGATGTTGCGAGCTATGCCCGCCTGCTTGAAGGCGCGTGCAAGGCTGTCGCTGGGCTCGACGATGCCGTTGTCGGGGTCGCGCCGCACAGCCTGCGCGCGGTCACGCCCGAGAGCCTGCGCGAGATCGTCGGGATGGCGGGCGAAGGGCCGATCCACATCCACATTGCCGAGCAGGTCAAGGAGGTCGAGGATTGCCTCGCGTGGTCGGGACAGCGGCCCGTCGCATGGCTGCTCGACCATGCCTCAGTGGATCAGCGCTGGTGCCTGATCCACGCGACCCATCTCGACGCGCAGGAGGTCAAGGGCATAGCGATGAGCAATGCGGTGGCGGGCCTGTGCCCGATCACCGAAGCCAATCTGGGCGACGGAATCTTCGAGGGTGTCGATTATCTCGCGGCCGGGGGACGTTTCGGCGTGGGGTCCGATTCCAATATCGAGATCTCCGCTCCCGGCGAACTGAGGCAGTTCGAATACAGTCAACGTCTCAAGCACCGCGCCCGCAACGTGCTCGCGGAGCGCGAGGGCCAGTCGACCGGGCGCAGCCTCTACGAAAGGGCGCTGGCGGGCGGCGCTCAGGCGCTCGGCCGTCGCATCGGGGCCATTGCTGCAGGGCATCGTGCCGATATCGTGGTGCTCGATCCGGGTCACCCCGATCTCGCCGCCGTCTCGGGAGACCGCTGGCTCGATTCGTACGTGTTCGTCGTCGGCACGGCCGCCATCGACACGGTGTTCGTTGCGGGCGACGCCGTGGTCACGGGCGGCCGGCATGTGAATCGCGAAGCGATCCGCGCCCGTTATGCGCGCGCCATGGCCCGCATCCTGGCGTGAGACAAGCATGAAGCATCTGCACCAGCGCATCCGCGACGACATCGAGGCGAAAATCATGTCCGGCGAGTGGCCTCCCGGTCACCGCATTCCTTTCGAGCACGAGCTGATGGCCGAATACGGCTGCTCGCGTATGACCGTGAACAAGGTGCTGTCAACGCTGGCCGCGAACGGCCTCATCACGCGCCGCCGCCGCGCCGGGACGGTGGTGGCGGAGCCGAGCAGCCAGCAGGCCGTGTTGCAGATCCAGGATTTCGCCCTCGAGGCGGCACGGGCCGGGGTCGAATACCGCTTCAGGATCCTGCACCGCTCCGTCGAACCCATCGATGCCGCCGCCGCGCAGCGCACGGGACTTCCGGTGGGGACCAAGATGCTCTGCCTCTCGACCCTTCACGTCATGGACGACGTGCCGCAGGCCTTCGAGCAGCGCCTGATCAATCTTGCCACCGTGCCCGAAGCCGACAAGGAATCGTTCAAGGACGATCCGCCCGGCACGTGGCTCTTGCGGCGCGTGCCGTGGACGGATGCGGAGCACATCGTGCGCGCCGTCAATGCCGATGCTGCCATGGCGAAGCGGCTGCAGATCCAGACGGGAACCGCCTGCCTCATGTTGGAGCGCAGAACATGGCAGGCAGGCGCCTTCGTGACCGAAGCGCGCATCACCTATCCGGGCGACCGGCACCAGCTCGTCGGGCGGTTCTCGCCGGTGGCTTGAGCAACATACTTCTCGTCATGGCCGGGCTCGTCCCGGCCATCCCGATTGTGTGGAGCGCGGCGCTCTTCCGATCGGGATCACCGGCACAAGGCCGGTGATGACGGCTAAAAATCAAGCCAAAGCCGAGCGCAGATCCTCGATCAGGTCGTCCGCATCTTCTATGCCGACCGACAGGCGCACGAGCCCGTCGTCGATGCCGAGTTCGGCGCGCACCTCCGGCGGCACGGAGGCATGGGTCATGATCGCCGGATGCTCGATCAGGCTTTCCACGCCGCCCAGACTCTCCGCCAGGGTGAAGAGCTGGCAGCGCTCCAGGAAGCGCGTCGCGCCGTCGAGACCGCCCGCGATGCGCGCCGTGATGATGCCGCCGAAGCCCCGCATCTGCCGCTTGGCGAGTTCATGCTGCGGGTGCGAGGCGAGTCCCGGATAGATCACGCCGTCGACGCCCGGATGGCTTTCCAGGAAGTGGGCGATCTTGAGCGCCGAGGTGCAGTGCCGCTCCATCCGCAACGACAGGGTTTTGAGGCCGCGCAGGGCCAGGAAACTGTCGAAGGGGCCGGACACGGAGCCGACGGCGTTCTGCAGGAAGGCGATCTTTTCCCGCACCTCCTGATTCTGGCCCACGATCACCACGCCGCCGACCATGTCGGAATGGCCGTTGAGGTATTTCGTGGTCGAGTGCACCACGATGTCGAAGCCGAATTCGAGCGGGCGCTGCACATAGGGACTGGCGAAGGTGTTGTCGGCCACGAGCCAGGTGCCGTGCCCGCGGGCGGCGGCCGCGATGGCTTCGAGATCGGCGAGCTTCAGGAGCGGGTTGGTGGGCGTCTCGACCCAGACGAGCTTGGTGTTGGGGCGCAGCGCCGCCTTCACCGCATCCGGGTTGCCGAGATCGACATAGGTGATGTCGAGCCCTGCGGATTGTCGGCGTACGCGCTCGAAGAGGCGGCGGGTGCCGCCGTAGAGATCGTCGGAGGCAACGATGTGGGAGCCGTGCTCCAGCATGTCGAGCACGGTGGCGCTCGCCGCGAGGCCGGACGAGAAAGCGAAGGCCGCGGTGCCGCCTTCGAGATCCGCGATGCAGCGCTCGAACGCCATGCGGGTCGGGTTCTGCGAGCGGGCATATTCGAAGCCCTTGTGAACGCCCGGGCTCTCCTGCGCGAAGGTCGAGGTGGCGTAGATCGGCATCATCACCGCGCCCGTGGTAGGATCCGGCGACTGACCGGCATGGATGCAGCGGGTGGCGAAATCGAGCTGGTTGCGGGCGGTCATTATGGGTGGATCCGGAAGAAGTTGATGAGGTCGATGCGGGTGGCGAGGCCGACGAAGGAATCGCCGTCCATGATCACCGGCACGAGGCCGGCGGCGAAGAGGGGCAGAAGCTCCTTGACCGGAGCATCGGCGGAGATCGTCTGAAGGCGCGAGACCATCACGTCGCGCACCGGCTTGTCGAAGACGCTCTGGGGGGCGCCCTCGTGGGCGACCAGCGCATCCAGGATGTCGCTCTCGTCGATGAGGCCGACCACGCGGCCGTTCTCGATAACCGGCAGCTGCGAGATGTCGGAGGAGCGCATGCGGGCGAAGGCCGAACGCAGGGTCTCGCTGGGCGAGACGAAGATGGTGGCGCCTTCGCCGAAGGGGTTGATCACCACGTCCCGCGCGGTGCCGGTCGTCTTGCGGTCGAGCCAGCCTTCCTGGGCGATGAAGGCATCGTTGAACACCTTCGACAGGTACTTGGCGCCCGTGTCGCACACCAGGGTGACGACCCGCTTGCGTGCGGTCTGCTCGCGGCAATAGCGCAGGGCAGCCGCCAGGAGGGTGCCGGAGGAGGAGCCTGCCAGGATGCCTTCCTTGCGCAGCAATTCGCGGGCGGCCGAGAAGCTCTCCTTGTCGCCGATGGAATAGGCCTTCCTCACCAGGGAGAGGTCGCAGTTCGGCGGCACGAAGTCTTCGCCGATGCCCTCCACGGCCCAGGAGCCGGCCTCGGTCATCTGCCCGGTCTCGACCAGCGGGGCCAGGATGGAGCCGGCGGGATCCGCCAGCACCATCGCGGTTTTGGGCGACGCTGTCTTCAGATAGCGCCCGACGCCCGTGAGCGTGCCGCCGGAGCCGACGCCGACCACGACCGCATCCACGTCGCCGTCCATTCCCTCCAGGATCTCGGGGCCGGTGCTCGCCTCGTGGGCGGCCGGGTTGGCCGGGTTCTCGAACTGATTGATGTAGACGGCGCCCGGCGTCCTGTTGGTGATCGCCTGGGCGAGGTCCTGGTAATAGTCGGGGTGGCCCTTGCCCACGTCGGAGCGGGTGATGACCACCTCTGCGCCCAGGGCCTTGGCGTGCAGGACCTTCTCACGGCTCATCTTGTCCGGCACCACCAGGAGGGTGCGATAGCCCTTGCTGGCACCGACCAGGGCAAGGCCGACGCCCGTGTTGCCGGCCGTCGCCTCGACGATGGTGCCTCCGGGCTTCAGGCGACCGTCCGCTTCCGCCGCCTCGATCATGGCGCGGGCCGGACGGTCCTTGATGGAGCCGCTCGGGTTGGCGCTCTCCAGCTTCAGGAAGAGCCGGCACGGTCCGGTGTCCAGATTCGTCACCTCGACGAGGGGAGTCCTTCCGATCAGGTCCAGGGCACCACGGGCGGCCATTTCGCATCTCTCTAATGTAGAATAAATTATTTGTTTCTTTTTTGACGTGAAACAGGTTGGTTCTTATAGATCCTTGGGTGAATTGTCACCTGTCGTTCTCTCCCATCAACGGCGTTGGACCGGCTTTGGTCCCCGTACGCGCATCCGGAGCCCTGCAGTTTCCGGCCGCCAAAGCGCAAAAAGGGCCCCGTGCCGACCGGCAGGGGCCCTTTTCTTGGGACGTCCCCGTCAGATGACGAAAAAGTCCTTGTAGGTGAGCTTGAGGTTCCTCGACAGCTGTGCGAATTCCACAGCCTCCTTCGAACCTGATCCATCCGCATCGTAGCTGAGGACGCCCGTCTTCTTGTTGTAGATGAGGTAGTCGTCCTTCTCCTTCGCCTTCGTGCCCGTGACGAAGAACTCCTTATTCAGCTGCGTCGGGTTGGACGACGTCCCGCTTCCAAGCTTCCGGAACACCGCGTTATCCAGCCAGAGGCTGTCGAACGTGACGTTGAAGTCCTTGATCGCATCGAAGTTGACCTTGCGATCCGTCTTGGCCGTCCCAAGCTTGTCGCTGAACACGAAGGCGTCGCTGCCGGCATTCCCGTATAGGATGTCGTTGCTGCCATCGCCATCGATCACATCGTTGCCCGAGCCGCCATAGACTGTGTCCTGACCGCCGCCGCCATAGACATGGTCGTTGCCGGAATTTCCGTAAACCTTGTCGCTCCCGGCGCCGCCATAGGCATAGTCGTTGTCCGTGCCGCCATAGACCCTGTCGGCGCCGCCGTCGCCGTAAAGCCAGTCATCGCCGCTCTCGCCGTAGACCTTGTCATTTCCGACGCCGCCATGGAGTTCGTCACCGGCACCCCGGCCCTTGATGACATCGTTGCCGCCCAGGCCCTTCATGATGTTGATGTTGTCATTGCCGATGAGGGTGTTCGCCTTGGACGTGCCGTTGCGGGTTTCGGTCGCGACTGCAGGATTCGCGGGGTTGCTCGGCGTTCCAGGATTGCTGGATGTCCCGGGATTGTTGGGCGTCCCTGGGGGGCTGGGGTTCCCAGGGCTGATTGGGGCCGGTTCCCACACACCGTTGTTCAAACGACCATCCGAGAACTGCACGATCTCAATGGCTCGCAGAGTGTCGGTGCCGACATCCGAGCCAGTCACTTTCCATTCGTCGATTTTGATCGTGATGGTGTAGTCGGACTTCTTTCCGGTATAGATCACCGTGTCCGTGCCAAGACCTCCATCCAAGGTGTCGTTACCGAGGCCGCCGACGAGCGTGTCATTGCCTTCCAGACCAAACAGCTTGTTATCCTGATCGTTGCCTGTGATCACGTTGTTGAGCTGGTTTCCCGTACCTTGAAGGGCGGGTTTCGT